>JAABUM010000972.1_pt1 | contig 45585 bp, 38 predicted proteins | sample 5559161 | NCBI WGS metagenome assembly JAABUM01 (sample SAMN10711868, study PRJNA513369) | rock metagenome | isolation source: Antarctica rocks | place: Antarctica: Victoria Land, Siegfried Peak nord
TAAGCTTGTCTTCGCCCTCCCGCAGTTCTCCATTTGTTTGATTTAACCCAACCAACGGGCAATTCATATAGGGCGAAGACAAGCTTAGCCCCTACATTTACTCAGTCACGCGTTTCCCTCCTTCTTTGGCACCGCCCGAACATCCAACAGCGACGCCAGAATTTCCGGCGTTATGTTCAAATTGCCAATCCGCTTGGCGTTTGTTCCGAGTTCCCGCATCGCTAAGGCCAACACCAAACGCGGTTCAAGTCCGGCGAAGACGTCGGTTTCGGCTTGCAGGGCGCGGGCGCGAAAACCGGCTTCGAGTTCAAGGGCGCGGCCCCGGAATTCGGCTTCTTGCGTCGCGTTTTGGCCTTTGCGTTCGATGAGTTCGCGGCGATTGTTTTCCAGCGTGACATCGGTTTCGAGTTCGCTTTGCTTGATTTTCCGTTCTTCTTCAACTGCCGCGCCACGCCGCGCATAAACGGCTTCATCGGCGGCGCGCAGCAGCGCTTCTCGAAAAGGCGCTTCGAGCGCTTTGGAAACTTCGGGCGTGGGTTTGACGCCCACGAAAAACACGCCGAGCAGTTCAACGCCAAGCGCCGCGAGCAGGTTGTTCGCGCGCACCGATTCGAGAACCTGACCCGCCATGTTTTGCGCGTCTGCCAACACTTCGCCAAGCGTTCGGGCGCCGATGAGGGCGCGCGTCTGGGTTTGAATCACGTTCGCCACGCGGTTCGCCAACCGTTCGGGATCGCCCGCTAAAAAGGCGCGCGTGCGCGGGTTGAGCGAAAAGTTGAGCAATTGCGCCGCGACTTCCGGTTCGCTGATGCGATAGGTGAACTGGCCTTGAAGCGCGAGACTTTAAAAATCGCGCGTCACTTCGTTGAAGATGAAGTTGCCGTCCGAAGAAGCCGTCGGGACGGCGACGATTTGCGTGTTGAGATTGGAATAATAGAACGCCAAACCCTGCCCGCGCGCGACGATGCGGCCCGAACGATAACGCAAAATATATTCGGTCGGCAAACCTTTGAAGAAAGAAATTCCCAGCATGAGAGAAGATTGGCTTAATTCATTTTGCTACAACAGGCTTAATGGATTTACCATTGAATGTTTCTTGTATCCGTAGGTTGGTGGTTCGCTGTTTCAACCACTGTCCCTTTTCCTCAACCCAAACTTCCTCAAAAATAGAGTTGGTCTTAATGAGGTTCAACTCGTGCGTGCGTTGACTTACAGCAGTGATTTGACCAAGCTCTTGTGCGACAACAGTTGCTTTTCCTCTTCTCAGGATAAAACTTCTGATGGAAGTTTTGGTTTGGAGTGTTTTTGCATTAGAAAATAATTCGTTCATGTTGCGGCTTACGCGAGATTTCGACCAGGTTCTTCCCAACATCGTGATGTGGTAACCCGGCTTCATATACGACAAAATCGTTTTGGAATCTCTGCGCGCGACCGCCGCGTCAGTTCGCTTGTAAGCGTTTTCTATGGCGCGACGCGCATCGCCCGCTTCGCTCGCAAAAGCCACGTTCGCAAACGTCAGTGCTGCGCATAGAAAGAGAGGCGCTTTTGTTCTGGTCAACATCTGATTTATTATGCCACTTCCTGAAAATCCGCCAACAGACCATCTTCCGTTCGAGCCGCCCGAACACTTTCCGTCCGATCTCGCGCACTTCTGGGAGTTGTGGCGCGAAGAGAAATTCTGGGCGTGTCACGAGGCGCTTGAAGATGTTTGGAAAATCGAACTCGACGCGAATCGCAAGCAGTTTTTGCAAGGTTTGATTCACGGCGCCGTCGCGGTTTTTCAGTTTCGACGCGGCAATTTTGTCGGCACGTGTCGGCAGTTCACACGGGCGCGGGTTCGGTTGAGTTCGTCGTTGCCGATGCGCGAAGAATTGGATGTTGCGGGATTTTTGAAAGGCGTGAAGCGCGAGGTTGAATCGGCGTTTGCGGAGTTGAGCGACAAAGAACGGGCGGATTTAGATGTGTTGGAGAAACGCTTACAAAGTCAAATGTAGGGGCTAAGCTTGTCTTTGCCCACACGTTGCGTTTCCCTGTCATTGGCGTCAGCGCAACCAATGGGACAATCCATACGTGTGGGCGAAGACAAGCTTAGCCCCTCCATTTTGTTTTTTCACGTTGGCCGCAATTTGCGTTATCGCTCGCGCCAAAACTGAATGTTCGCGTTGCCCTTCACCTCGAAACGCTCCCATTGACATTCCCTCCTACTTTCGAGGTAGGAATTTGCTAAACCCTATTGCAATTATGCCTGTTGATCCGACAAACCTGCGCGCCACCAAGCTCAAATTCGCCGAAGATGGCCGTCCCGCCACTCTCGCCGCGATGGGCGACGACCGCGCCACGCTCACGCGCAACGAGCGCCTTAAAGTCGAAAAATTGCCGCCGCTCGTGTGGAAAGACATCGTGGAGAACTACGCCCAAAATGGCTACTCCGCCATCACCGAAGACGATATGGAGCGCTTCAAATGGGTCGGCGTGTATCAGCAACGCCCCAAAGATGGGCACTTTATGATGCGCATCAAAGTCGCGGGCGGCATCGCGCCCACGAACCAGATTCGCGGCTTCGCTTCCATTGCGCGCAAATACGCCGATTCCATCGCCGACATTACCACGCGCCAGGCGATTCAGTTGCACTGGCTGACCATCGAAAACATGCCCGCCGTGATGGACGAACTCGAAGCCATCGATCTGGGCGTCAACAAAGGCTTTTTCGGCGCGTGCGGCGACGTGACGCGCAACATCGTGACTTCGCCGCTCACAGGCATCGAGCCGGAACAGGTCATCGACCCGCTTCCGTTTATGAACGAGGCGAACTACTTCTTTTCAACCGCGCCGGAATACGCCGATTTGCCGCGCAAATTCAAAGTCGCCATTTTGGGCCACCGCAACGGCGGGCAAGTCGAAATCAACGACCTCAGTTTCTACGGCGTCAAAAAGTCGGACGGCGAAGTCGGTTATGGCGTGATGATCGGCGGCGGACTTTCCACCGAACCGCACATCGCGCAGCATTTAGGCGTGTTCGTCAAGCCCGAACAAGCGATGAAGGTGTTTGAAGCGGTCGTGCAAACCTACCGCGACTTCGGCTATCGCAAATCGCGCAAACACGCGCGCATCAAGTATCTCATCGCCGATTGGGGCGCCGAAAAGTTCCTCGTTGAAATCGAGAAAGTGCTCGGCTACCAATTGGAAAAAGCCGAAACCGCGCCGCCGATAACAACGGGATATGAAGACCATTATGGGGCGCGCCCGCAGATTCAACCTGGCCTGAACTGCGTTGGTGTGCCCGTCATTGGCGGGCGCATCACGTCGGATCAGTGGGACGGCATCGCTGACATCGCCGACGAGTTCGGTTCGAGTGAAGTCCGCTTCACGGTGATGCAGTCGTTTTATATTCCCAACGTCAAAACCGCCGATGTTCCCCTCGTCGAGGCGAAGTTGGTGTCGATAGGTTTCAATATGGCGCCCTCGCCATTGTATAGCGGCATGGTGGCTTGCACCGGCATTCAATATTGCAACCTCGCCGTCGTCGAAACCAAAAACCGCGCGAAAGATGTCGCGCTGTGGCTCGACTCGAATGTGAAATTTTCTGAGGCCGAACATTTCCGCGTCAACATCAACGGTTGCCCGAACTCGTGCGGCCAACACTGGATCGCCGACATAGGTTTGCAGGGCGCCCAGAAAAAAGTGGACGGCGTTCTCCAAGATCACTTCGACGTATTTTTGGGCGGATCCCTCGGCTCTGACGCCCGCTTCAACCGCCGCATCAAGCGTATTCACAGCGATGATTTGGAGCCAACAGTGAAAAAGATCATCGAAGCGTTTCAATCGCAGCGTAAGGGCGAGGAAACATTCGCCAAGTTCGTCGAACGGCAGAGCGATGAAGAGTTGGAACTGTTGTTTTAGATAAAAACGCCCGCCGAAATTTCGGCGGGCGTTTTCATTTGTATTCGATGCTTTTCTTCATTCCTTCTTGTAAGTAATCCAGTAGAAACAACAGATCATCTCTGTAGAGAGATTCGTGAAAGCTAAATACGTTCAATACGTCGCTTTCGGATTTCAAAGCTTCCTCGCGCACCGCTTCAAGCAGTTTCACTGTTTGTGAGTTGAAGTTCCAACGTTTGTCCCACTCGGTTGGCAACTTGAATGAGAGCGCATTCAAACCGCAACAATCGAGAACGCAACTACTTTCAAACCGCTCAAGCCACGTTATCAATCCTCTTGGAAATTCTTTTAATTGAGTCGCGTGCCGCGCATCTGAGGAAACAACACGAAATCGAAAATAACCATTCTCATCAAAGTAAGGCCGTTCTGCCTGCACGAGTTCAATTGGTTGTTTACGTTTTAACATAGCGTTGATTACGGTAACAGTTCATCCACCTTCACGCTCATTTCCGGCGCGCGAAGCGGCGCGACGGATTCGCCCGGAAGCAGAATCTGTGTCGAGCGATAAGCCCAGCCGAACAGCGCATCGGCTTGAACCGAGGGTTGGCGGCGCACTTCGAGCGTGCGCTCAATCAGATTGACGATCCAATACTCTTCGATTCGGGCGCGGGCATAAAGCGAGGATTTGGTGGTTTGGTCGGTGACGAGCGTGGTGTCAGAAATCTCAACGGCTAAAATCGCGGTTGTTGGATGCGATTCCAGATAATCGCGCGGTGTGCCCTCGACAACGGCTAAATCGGGTTCGGGTTTGGAACTTTCACTTAAAACCATCGGCAATTGAACGCGGACTCGAAAGTTCCCGCTGAAGATGCGCGTGAAGACATCTTGCGCGAGCATTACAGCGACGGAGTGTGGTGTGCGTTGTGTCATAGCTTCAAAGATTTCTCCTTCGATGAGTTCCAAGCGCGCATCGGGCGCGAAGAAGCCGAGGTCGAACAAACGCTCGAAGTCGGCGACTGTCCAGCCGATGCGCGGGGCGGGCGGCAAATTACGGGTCAAGGTGAGGCTCATTGGGTTGGCTCTTGCGATTGTTTAGTTTCCGTCACCGCCCGCAGTTGGGGCGCGAGTCGCGTTTCCGGTTTGGCGTCACCATTCCACTGGTTGCACTCGTTCGCCGCAGGAAAAAACTTCGGTGCGCGACCGCGATTCACCGAAGATTATGCCTTTCATTGCTGACAATTTCCTGCTGCAAAGCGAAGCCGCGCGCTCTTTGTCATAGGGATCGCGCTGCATACACAAGAAGCGGCGAACGAAAAATTCGCTCGCCTGAACTGAGTGCACAAGGCATCTCGAACCGCTTCGATAAGTGCGCCTTGCACCACGGATGATCCTGTTCAGCTCGCTGGAACATCGCGCAACCGGAATGGCGGGCCACGCAGGTTGTGCGCGCGGATGAACGCTACGCAAACCTTTTGCACGCGCTTCTAAACTGGGCCGTAATCGCCCGCCGATGTTTTCCACGCCTTTTCTTCGTCGTCAGATGCTGGACGTGATCGAGCGTTATTTGCTGCCTTGGGCGCAAAGCGAAAGCGGACAAAGTGGAAACGAAATGCCGCGTCGCTTGTTGCTTTTGGAGCCGCCGCTTCGTTTGCCGCCCGATGTGCCGGTCGCAGATCGAATTATGGACGCCTCGTTGATGCGGCGCGGCAAGCCCGCTCCCACGCACGGTTCGTTCACCTCGCACATCATGTGGCCGCATATCGGTTTGCATTCGATTCCTTTCGCGTGGCTGAGCTTTCTTTTTGAAGGCGAAGCCGATTTGCGCATCGGCGCCAGCCGCACGCTTCATGGAACAGCCGAAGTTGAAGGCCGCATCCACATCGTGTCGCTCCAAGCGCCAACGTTTTTCGTGATTCCGCCTGGCGTGCCGCATCCTGACGGCAGCCGCGTCCCGTGGGAGCGGCCCTTGGCCCTGCTCGGCGAAAAGCAACGGATGTTCTGGATCCACGTTTCGCCCGCAGGCCTGCGCTGTCATCTTTCGCGCGTGGCGGGCCAGGCTTACCAAGAAGAATTTTTCCTCCTGCTTAAAACTCCTGCGCTGTTGGCTTTGGCGGGGCTACTACTCGCCGAAATGCAACGCCCGCAACGCTTTCCTCTGGTTGTCGAAGCGGCGCTCTTGTCGTTGCTGCTCGAAATGCAAGCGACTTTGAACCATGTCAACTCCGAGTTGCCCCATGCCGACTGCAAGCGAGAGTTATCCGGGGCGCCAAACGACGAAGGCGCGCGGCATCCGCAAGCCCTGGCTCTTCTTGGGGCAGGTTCGGACGCGGGTGCGGCACAGCCCAACGCCCGCGTCGGCGACGCGATCACCAGCAACATCGTGATGGCGGCAGCATTGCATTTCATCGAAACACACTTGAACTGGCGCCCCCTGTCGTTGGAAATGGTGGCGGCTCACGCCCACGTTTCGCCCTCGCACCTCAACCGCCTGTTCAAAGCGCACCTCCACATGACGGTGCGCGCTCACATCCAGCACAATCGCCTGCAACTGGCTCGCTCACTCCTCACCGAATCCGAAATGCCCATCGCCGAAATCGGCTTCCTCAGCGGATTTTTTCCACCCTCGCATTTCGCGCGCGTCTTCCTTCAAGCGACTGGCGTTTCGCCACGCGCTTTCCGCGTTGCCCACCGGGAAGAACTTTGGAACACCGCGACTGCCCCACACGGCCATCCCCGCACCCCGCAGTAAGCCCCTGGAATCACCATTTGTCTTCCCGTCAAAAACAATAGCCGAAATCGTTAAGCGAAATGTGCAAAAACGCGCGTCGGATATACAAAAGTGGGCAAGTTGCTGTTTGAATTTCCAGGTTGCGGGGAATACTCGTTAACGACAGACCAGAAGTGCGCGTGGGCGTTGAAGTGCCAACCCCGCCAGCTTTCGAGGTTCAGTAGCGCGCTCTTGTCAAACGCAAGATTTCCATGAAACTTCATGTCATCCACTCGCATTCCGGCGCGAAACCTTCTCAATCCCAAAGCGCTCGTCGCGCGTTCACATTGATAGAACTTTTAGTTGTCATCGCCATCATTGCGATTTTGGCGGCCATTTTGTTCCCGGCTTTCGCGCGTGCCAGGGAAAACGCGCGCCGCGCTTCTTGCCAATCGAACTTGAAACAGTTGGGACTGGCACTGGTTCAATACACACAGGATTACGATAGTAGTTTTCCTGTTACCTACTATTCAGGTGGCTGGAAACCGGATGGTAGCGAAGGCGGTTATACGGCTACAGCGACTTACCCTTATACCAAAAGCGCGCAGATTTGGATGTGTCCTTCGCAGAGTCTTCCAGACTATCCCAAGTTTCGCACAGATCTCAGCAATCCCAACAGTATCCAGAAGATGTCTTACGCGATCAACTGGTATATTATGTCGCGCAGCGTTTCTCAGGCGATGCCGGTGAACGAAGCATCGATTTCCTTTCCTTCAGAAATCGTGGCTGTGGCCGAAGCGGGCGGCCTTAACGACGGGCCAACCATCAACGTGAACGAGAAGTTCAGCCAGGTTTACGCGACGCCCGCCGATGGTTGCACGCCCTCCTACTACGACTGCCGTCGTCAGGGCACGCCGCACTTTGAGGGGGCCAACTACTTGTTCTGCGATGGTCACGTCAAATACCAGCCCATCAGCAGGGCGGGCGTCAAATCGGTGGAGAATGGGCGCCGATGGGGCCGCACAGAAACGAATCTGGGCGACAATATGCCGGATTTGTATTAGAACCTCCAGCTTTCCTGCTCCTGCTCCTTGGCGAGCACTTGTGGCCTTCACAAGTGCTCGCCCTTTTTCTGCATCCACTGTTTGCCCGCAGTTGTGGCTCCACTCTTCTTTCAACAACCGATCCTCATGAAAGCTTCTTTTTGGCGTGGCCCGACACAGTGCCTTGGTCTTGTGGGCGCGTTGGTTGTTCCGGCACGCGCCGTTCCCAAGACTTCGTTTTCAAACAGCAGGTGCATGCCGCAAACGTCGCAAGCCGCGCCCGCCAAAAAAGCGGCGCCTCGACCAACGGCAACTCAAGTGAAAAAAATGGCAACTCCTTCAGCGAGTCCCGAAGTCGCTCGCGCCGTGACGACAGGTTTCGTCGGGCGCCAGGGCACGCATTTCATGCTGGACGGCAAGCCATTTTTCGTCGCGGGCACAAGCGTTCATTATCTGGGCTGGGGCACGCGCGCCGAAGTGGATGCCGTTTTGGAAGACGCCCGCGCGATGAACTTCAATGTCGTGCGCTCGATTTTGCATTCCGTCATCGGCTCGCCCGAAAGCTCGGCGCCCGGTGCCAAACCGCACATTTGGAACTTTAGCAGCACAAACGATGTGTCCAACATGGGAATGCGCGGCGTTTACCTTCTCTACTGGGACGCGGGCAAGAACGAGTGGGCGTGGAACGACAGCACAGTGAACGGCTTGGGCCGCTGGGATTACGTGCTCGCCCGCGCCGGACAACTGGGCCTCAAGCTGGATTTGTCGCTCCTTGATTTCTGGCAATGGGCGGGCGGCACGCAGCAAATCAACGCCTGGTATGGGCTGAGCGGGCGTTACACCTCGTTTTACACCGACCTGCGCACCAAAGCGCTCTACAAAGCGTGGGTGGCTCACGTCCTCAACCGCACCAACACCCTCACGGGTATCAAATACAAAGACGACCCGGCGATTTTCGCGTGGGATTTGATGAACGAACCGGAAGTGAGTTCAATCCCGCTGGCGCAAAGCTGGATGCGCGAAATGTCAGCTCACGTCAAATCCATCGACCCCAAGCACTTGCTTTGCAGCGGAAGCGAAGGCTTCTACAACGGCAACGGTGGGAGCGAACCGGACACCGAACTGGCGCTCCCCGACATCGACTTCGGGACGTGGCACACCTATCCCGTGTATCACAACATCACGCCCGATGATGTTGTCGCTCTCGTCAAACGGCACGCGGCAACAGCGGCCCGCATCGGCAAACCGGTGATCTTGCAAGAGTTCGGCTACAGCGAAAAGCAGCCCGACCAGGCCGAGGTGTATCGTAAGTGGACGGAAGCCGTGCGAAGCGATCCCAACGCGGCGGGCTGGATCGTCTGGCGTTTGGAAGGCCGCGTTTCGCCGCCACCAACGCGCGCCTTTCCCGGAGGCGAAGGGGATAGGCTCGGCGCTTTCCCGCCGGACAACGGCGAAGGCTTTGGCATCCACAAAGATGGAAGCCCAAAAGCGCAGGCTCTGGCCCAAGCCGCCGCCGCAATGAAAGCACGCGCGACGGGACGCTGAAACGCTTTTCCTCTGAACCGGACGCAAACACGCATAATTGTCCGTTGACGCAACACGCCTTTTATGCCTTTCATTCACGACGATTTCCTGTTGCAAAGCGAGGCCGCGCGCCAGTTGTTCCACGAATACGCGCAGGGCGAGCCAATTCTCGATTATCACAATCACTTGCCGCCGCGCGACATCGCGGTCAATCATCAGTTCGCGGATCTAACGAAAATCTGGCTGGGCGGCGACCACTACAAATGGCGCGCGATGCGGGCCAATGGCGTCGAAGAACGCTTTTGCACAGGCGATGCGTCGCCGCGCGACAAGTTTCTGGCGTGGGCCGCAACTGTTCCGCACACGCTGCGCAATCCGCTTTACGGTTGGACGCATCTCGAACTTGCGCGCACATTTGGCATCGATCAACTGCTCGATGAACAGTCCGCGCCCGCCATCTGGGACGCGGCAAACGAACAACTGGCCTCGCCCGAAATGCGGGCGCATGGTCTGTTAGGGCGCTTTGATGTGCGCGCGCTGTGCACGACCGATGACCCCGCCGATTCGCTCGAACATCACGAAACAATTGCCCAGTCGAACTTGAAAACGCGGGTCTACCCCACGTTTCGGCCCGACAAAGCGATGATGGTTCACCAACCCGAAGCGTGGAATGGGTGGCTCGACAAATTGGCGCGCGTGGCCAACTGGAACATCGGCTCGCTCAACGATTTGCTCGGCGCGCTCGAAAAACGCCACGCCGATTTCCACGCCATCGGCGCGCGTTTGTCCGATCACGGTTTGACACAGTTGCCGCCCAGCTGGGCAACACAAAGTGAAGCGGAAGCAATTTTTCGTCGGGCGCGCGAAGGTCAAGCCGCATCAACTGAAGAACAGGCGCGCTTTTGCGGGTTCTTGATGCTCCATTTCGGACAACTCGACGCAGCCAAAGGCTGGACGAAACAGCTTCATCTGGGCGCTTTGCGCAACGCCAATTCGCGCGCGTTCGAGCAACTCGGCCCTGATTCGGGCTTGGATTCCATCGGCGACTGGCCGCAAGTGGCGAACTTGGCGGCCTATTTCGACGCGTTGAACTCGCGTAACTCGCTGCCCAAAACGGTGATTTACAACCTCAATCCCGCCGACAACTACGCTTTGGCGACGTTGTGCGGCGACTTTCAGGATGGAAGCGTCGCGGGCAAAATGCAGTTCGGTTCGGGCTGGTGGTTTCTCGACCAAAAAGAAGCGATAGAGTGGCAACTGAACGCGCTGTCCAACAACGGCTTGCTCTCACGTTTCATCGGAATGCTGACCGATTCACGCTCGTTTTTGAGTTTTCCGCGTCACGAGTATTTTCGCCGCGTTTTGTGCAATCTCGTCGGGCGCGACATCGAAGCGGGCGAATTGCCGCGCGATTTTGAACTCGTCGGCGCGATGGTGCGCAACATCTGTTACTCAAACGCGAGGCAGTATCTGGGGCTGGAAGTGGGTGAACGAGCGGCTTGACGTTGTTCGGTTAAGCGGAATCGAAGGCGGAGGCCTTTCCAACGCAGAACCACAGGCCGTAACCATCGCCCCAGAATGCGGCAAGGTCAACTCAACCGAAACCGCTCGCCCAGGGAAAGCGGTTTCGGCGGATCAAGGCAACACATCAGCGACGGAAAACGTGAAATCGGGCGAATGGAGCGGCGAGATTTGGTCGGTTGCAGCGAGGGTTTGCAACGAGCCGTAAGTCCAGCCGAGGGGCGCTGTTTCATCGACGCGCGGGTCGCGGCGCACTTCGATCTGACGGGCGTTCAAGTTGACGATCCAATACTCGGCGATTCGCGCGCGAGCGTAAATATGCGATTTCACGTCGCGGTCGGTTTGCAGCGTCATGTCGGATATTTCAACGACTAACAGCGCGGTTAAGGGAATTTCGATGCGGCCTTGGGGAACGCCTTCGACAAGGGATAAATCCGGTTCAGGTTTGGAATTAGCAATGTGCATTGGTAGTTGCACTCGCACAAGATAACCCCGTCTGAAAAGTTCAAGCAGTTTGTATTGCATCAACAGAATGCCATTGGCGTGCGGTTCATTTTGCGATGTTTTTTCGACTAAGTCTCCTTCAATCAACTCGATTTTCTGGCCGCTAAAGGCGCCCATGTCCGTGAGCCGCTCGAATTCTTCGAGCGTCCATTTGAGACGATTTTGTAAGGGCAGGGGAACAGGTGTCATGGTGTTTCTCAGTGTATTTGGCTTCAATCGAGATAACTTCAAGGAGCAACTGGCGTTACATCCCATAGCGAGACATTTCCTTCCTCATCTCCGACAGCTAATTTTTGGCTGTCCGGCGACCAACAAAGGCTGCGCGGCCAACTGTGGGTGTAAAACAGTTGCAACGAATCGCCCGACGCAACTGACCAGACTTGAATCCAGCCGTTGTGACCTACAGCGGCTAACATCGTTTCATCTGGAGAAAAGTTGACAGAATCAACTCTTCCCATAAATGAATCTATCTTTTGGACAAAGGGGCAAAAGCACGTTTGTTTCCTGAAGCGGCATCGTAGATTTGAAATCCGCGCTTAAAAAACGGGTTGGTATCAATGACGAACAAACGGCCCGAAGCGGAAAATCGCACTCCTGATGCTCCAAAATCCATTCTTGGCGGAGAGGATTGGGCAACGTCCACATTATCGCCCAAAACCTTCGAGTGGCGCGTCTCCAAGTCGAACAACACGGCGCGTCCACCTTTGGGAGAAAACGATGTGCCATTCCAGGACGCGGGCCATCTGTTGCCGCCCATTTTCGCCAGACCATACACCACGACACAGCGGTTGCGATTTGGAGAAACGTTCAAGTCGTAGGGCATGGGAAACAAGTTTTTTCCGAACCTGGGCGCAACAAGCGTGATGGTTTTCGCACCGCGCTGCAACGGCCAAAGGTGAACGGGGCCGCGCGCATCGCTCTCCAACACTGTTTGCGAGGCCCAATCTATGCGGGCGCTATGCTCGTAATAATTGCTCTCGACGAAGTTTCGGGAGAGCAATCGCAAATCGGGCCGGAGAGTATCATTGGCGCCGTTACGTTCGTAAATTTTATTTGCCAACGAGTAGTAAAGGCGCCCATCCTGCCCTGTGCCCCAATCAGAAGGAGTGGGAATATGCTTCAACTTTCCCATCGAGTCCAGACGGAATGTCCAGCCATTCGTTTGTTGCGCCCATAAAGTCGAACCATCGCGTGACCATGCTAAACGGGAAATACCTGTCGTCATTCCCTTTCTCATGGGAATCTTCACGCGCCACAAAGGAATGTTTTGGTTGCGGTAAGCCCATCCAACCCAGAACAGGGCGAGCGATGCCCCAACAAACGTCGCCGCCAACAATCCATTGCGTTGCTTTGAATTCATCACTTCACCTCAACCGGCGTAATCTTCAAATCATCGCGTTCGCCACTTAGCAGCAGATGATGTTTCCACTCCTCGTTGGCAACCGGGAAATCGCGGCGAAAATGGGCGCCGCGACTTTCGGTTCTGTCCAGTGAAGCGCGCACTACCAGCCACGCGCATTCGATTGTGTTGGCGAGTTCGATTGCATCGCGCTTCATCGCGGGATGGCCAAAGCGCGCGTAAAGTTCGTTCACGAGGGCGAGCGTGCGTTTCAGCCCGGCTTCGTCGCGCACAAGGCCAACGCCTTTCCACATCGCGTCTTGCAAGGCGGCGCGCGCGGCTTGTAGTTCGGCGCTTGAAAACTCTTCGCCGATGCGTGCGGGTTGTTCGCTTTCTTGAGGCGTGGGCAGTTCGCCGCGTTTTAGATACGAGATCGCGGCGCGCACGGTGCGAATGCCAAACACCAGGCCTTCGAGCATTGAATTCGAGGCGAGGCGGTTGGCGCCGTGAACTCCCGTGCACGCGCATTCGCCGCACGCCAGAAGTCCGGGCACATTGGTCGCGCCGTCCATGTCGGTGCGGATGCCGCCCATCATGTAGTGCTCGGCGGGCGAAACCGGAATCAAATCTTTGGCCGGGTCGATGCCATACGCCACGCACGTCGCGTAGATCGTCGGGAAACGCGCGGCGATTTGTTGCGCGCTGTTGTGAGTCAAGTCGAGGAAAACGTGGTCACTTTCGCCCGATAGAATCTCGCTTGCGATGGCGCGCGCCACGACATCGCGCGGCGCCAGTTCCGCCAACTCGTGATAGCGCGGCATGAACCGCTCGCCCGCCACGTTGATGAGCAGAGCGCCTTCGCCGCGCACAGCTTCGGAGATTAAGAACTTCGGGTTCGCGGGGCCAAGCGCAAACGCGGTCGGATGGAACTGCACGAATTCCATGTCCATCAACTGCGCTCCGGCGCGAAACGCCATAGCCATGCCGTCGCCCGTCAAAACTGGCGGGTTGGTTGTCACTTTATAAAGCGCGCCGATGCCGCCCGTCGCGGCAATCGTTGCCCTCGCGCGAAACAGCGTCGGTTGCCCGTTTTGGTCGAGCGCGAGGGCGCCGAAACACTGGCCATTCTGAATCCAAAAATCAACCGTCAGATGGTTTTCGAGCACCGAAATGTCCGGTTCATCGAAAGCGAGTTGCGACAGACTGCGCTGCACTTCGCGTCCGGTCGAGTCGCCTTGCGCATGAACGATACGCCGCGCGCCGTGCGCCGCTTCGCGCGTGAGCTTGAGTTCACCGCTTGGTTCGGTATCGAAATGCGCGCCGCGCGCGATCAGTTCCCGGATGCGCTTCGGGCCTTCGCCGACCAGAACCGAAACGGCGAGCGGATCGGATAGGCCTGCGCCCGCGAATTCGGTGTCGGCTTGATGCAAGGCCGGACTGTCGAGCGGTTCGGGACTGAGCACGGCAGCGATGCCGCCTTGCGCCCACAGCGTCGAGCCGTTTTGGATGTCTTCTTTGGTGAGCACGGCAACTGTTCCGTGTTCAACGAGTTCAAGGGCGCAGGAAAGCCCGGCGACGCCGGAACCGACGATGAGGAAATCGAAGTCGCGGATGGGCAGGCGCGACAAATCAAGAAGTAAAAGCGGGGTCATTCGAGTAGGTTTGACTTCGGGTTAACAGGCTAAATCGCGGGCAAAAGAGTTTGTAGGCGCGCGACTACTTCATCTACCACGTCTTCATCAACAGTGCCGATGATGCGCGCGCTGCGCGAGCGCCAATCCTGGCTTTTGAGGTGGTCACACAAGATGATTCCGGTCGCGCCTGCGTCATCGGTCAAGGCCACCTCGAAGGGATAGCCCTTGGCTTGATTGGAAATGGGACACACGACGCACAATCCGGTGCGCCCGTTGTAAAGAGCAGGCGACAGCACAAGCGCGGGACGCCGCCTGCCTTGCTCGCGGCCCATGTGCGGGTCGAAGTCCAACCAGATCAGATCGCCGCGTTCGGGAACAAAACTCATCGGGGTTCCTCTTCCCAAAACCGTTCGCGGCCAACGGGCGCTCCCCAATCGGTTTCAGGATGAAGGTTGTCATCCGTTATCTGCGCCACCAACTCTTCCAGCGAGTAGCGCGGCACCCGCTTTTCTTTGCGGATAACCAGCGATTCGCCTTCAACGACCAGGGAAAACGGCGTGCCTTCATCCAAGTGAAGCTGAGCGGCCAACGCTTTGGGAATGCGAACAGCGAGGCTGTTGCCCCACTTTTGGATTTTCTGGTTCATGCGTTCAAGTCTCTACGGAAAAGAAACAAAGCATCTACTTCACGAGCGACAACAGCGCGCGAAAATCATCAGTTCCCGCTTCGCCCAGCAGTTCATACAACGCCGATTCCGTTGAACTGGGAGTGGCTCCCGCGCCTTTCATACGCTCCCAGCCGATTTGCCGATTCCAATCTTGGCGCGACGAAATCGCGTCATACACCGCGAACACGGTTTTCCCGTTGTCCAGCAAATCGAGGGCGGTTTGACTTACGCAGATGTGCGATTCTAAGCCGCACAGCAAAATTTGCCCTCGATTCAATTGGTCTTTGAGAGCATCGAATGCCGAAAATCTCATTTTGGCGACGGGTTCAAACGGGCCGATGGCTTCTCGAATCGAGGCGACAGTGCCGCCCAGTTTTTCGGGGTTTTGCTCGGAAACCAGAATCGGGATTTCCAACCGGCGCGCCATGAGCGCGAGCATCACGAGGTTGCGTTCGATGCGCTGGGCTTCCCACATTTCGGGCAAGATGCGGGTTTGAACATCGACAATGAGCAAGCAACAATCGGCGCGGTTCAAGCGGGGGAACATGGAAGCGAGTTTGACGCGCCATTGTGGTAAACGCGGAGGGTGTTCAACATCTACTCGTTTTTAGAACCGGTTCGCGCCCGGACTGGAATGTATGTCGGCGAGTAATCGTTGACGGGGTTGCGCTGCTTTTTGAGCGGTTACGCGATGGCGCTTCACGATCACGGAATTCCAGTCGAACCTCTTGGCATTTGGCGCCCGATGTCGCGGGAATTGCCCTACTTTCACGATTGAGTCAGGCACAAATTCCGTTTCACTTCCAACTTCAGCTATCATCAAGCGATCCTCGAACATACGGCGATGAAGCCGCGGCGCTGTCCTTGTTTTGGGAATTGCTCGACGAATACCGCGCGCTCGAAGCGCAGGTTGATGGCGCGGTTTTGCCCGATTCGGGGTGATTTGCCAAACTCGCGCCCTACTTTTGAAGCGCGCCGGCAAAACAGGCGCGTTTCGCCACAGTTTCCTTTCATGATGTCAACCCGTTCTTCGCGGCGGCTCGCGTGCCCGTTGCTTGTGCTTTTGGGCGCTTTGCTCGTGGCGCCTTTGAGTTCAAGAGTCGCTCACGCGCAAAATGCCCCTTCTCCCCTGCCCACTTCGGCGCCCATCCAGAGCGTGGACGGCGTGTCGGTGACAATTGGCGCGGGAAGCGAGCAAGGGCTTGTCGAGGGTCAAACCCTCCCCGTTTTTCGCGGCGGTTCGGTCGTGGCACTCGTGCGCATCGGTTCGGTGGGGGCCAGTTCCGCTGGGGGAACCATCGTCTTTTCGCAAGGCGGCGTGTCGATTGGAGCGACCGATCTCGTTTCAGTCACTCCCGGAAACGGCGCGCCCGCAGTTGGAAATAGCATGACCGCAACGGGGAACGGCGCGCCCGCAGTTGGGAATAGCATGACCGCAACGGGGAACGGCGCGCCCGCGAGCGGAGTTGTTGTGCCGTTTCAGTCGGGCGCGTCGAACGAATCGGTGCCTAAAGCCGAGCGCACCTATGAACTGCTGGCGAGTCTGGCGGCGCAAGGTTTGATTCGCTCTCAACCGGCGCGCGTTTTTCAAGACGACGGGGCGCGGCGTCATCGCTATGCCGAAGACATCGTGTTTTCGCGCGCACAGATCGCGGGTTTTATCAGCGAGGCGCTACGAAACGCGAATGATTCGGGTTCCAAAGGCCGCGCTGCGCTGTCGATTTTGACGCGCGATTTCCGGCGCGACTTGTTGCAAAGCGGCACCACCGCGACCGAACTGGAGCCATTTTTGGGCGGTTCGTCGTTTGGCGTGTCCGGTTTTTTGCGCGCGCGACTTTCGGGCGGTGACACGGGCGCGGGCACGATTCAACCATTTGACGAACGATTCGGCGCGGGCCGCATTCAGTCCGGCGCCGACTTGCGATTGAACGCATTTGCTCAGTTGTCGAGCGACCTCAACTTTTATGCTTCGGTCGATACCGGCTCGCGTTTACAAAGCGGGGTGGGAAGCCAAACGGAAATTCGCAAAGCGTTTTTGAGCTACAACGCGTCGAAGTTGCTGCGCGGACTAACAATCGATGTCGGGCGCAAAGAGTTCTACTGGGGCGTTGGCACGTTTGGCACGGGCGTGGTGGGCGATGCGGCGGGCGGGCTGAACTCGTTTTCGACGCGCTTTGAGCGCGGCTCGTATCGTTTCGACACTTTGTATGCCAATCTGGGGCGCGGCACCAACGGCCAGGGCCGCTCGCTTTACGGGCACAACCTGAGCGTGAACGTAGGCAAGCAATCGCGTCTGGGTTTGTCCGAAACCATTTTGCAGCCTCAAACGCAATTTAGCGTGCGTGACTTTTTGGGAGCTGTTTTGCCGGTTTCGCTTTACGCTGTGGATCGCCCGTCAGTGGTCACCAATAGCTCCTCATCGTCAGCGGCGGAACTCGGCACCAACGCCGTTGTGTCGGCTTATGGCGAAGCGGGCGTTGCACGCGGCGTGCGCACCTACGGCGAAATCGTGATAGATGACCTCGCCATCAACGGCAAAAACCGCATCGAAAACCGCGACGGAAGCACCTTTGGCGTGCAGTTGTTCAACCCGCGCAATCCGGCGCGCGCCGGACTTGGCCTCGAATACACGCGCACCAATTCGCTGTTCTACCTTCAATACGGCGGCACGGCACGCCGTCCCGATTACGAGTATTTTTATCGCGGCGCCCCGATTGGTTTTCCGATTGTGCCTTCGTTTCCGGCGGCTGCGGGCGGCGCGGAAAGTTTGCGATTTGAAGGCTATTATCAACCCCTGCGACGCCTGACCCTGCTGGGTTCGATTCAGTTCGCCGACATCAACTCGGAAGACCAGGCAACGGCCAGCCCGCGCGGTTTTTCAAGGCAGCAGGTCTTTCGTCTGGCGGCTTCCTATGATTTGACGCGCAATTTTTCGCTCATCGCGCGCGCCCAACGCGTGGCGACCGACCAGCCCAACTTCATCAAGTTGGAGCCGTCAACTTCCAATACGACATTTTCCCTGGAACTTGCGCACTCTTTTTAGAAAAGCGCGGCGAATCCTTTCACGATTCGGTTCTTGCAAAAGAGCAGAGCCGCGCTAAACTGCGCCCGCTTTTGCACCTAACGCTCTCGCAAGGAGGTAAATTCACATGAACAACTGGATGTCTCGCATCGCAATTTTCGCCGTTCTCGGCGCCGTCCTGTCTTCCGCTGTCCTCGTCGGCTGCGGCGGTAACTCGGATGACGCTAACACCACGACCAACTCGACGACCAAAACGACGACCAAAAACGCCGCTACTGAAGGTGGCTGATCGTTTTGCCCGAAGATCAAACGTCCGTTTCAATCGAAGCGGGCGTTTTCGTTTGTCTGCATCCCACTTTTTTGCGCACTTCTGAGTGTTCGCGCGTTAAAAGCGACTTAAAGAGCTGCAACGCCGGTGCTACGCCGCGTGTGGCACCCCAAAACTTGAGCTTGGGCTACGACGACCCGACGATCCAGGAAAGTGAGCCTCGTTTTCAAGTTCATCTGCCGCCTGCGCGGGAACAACTGCGCTGGACAGAAAGGCGTTTGAGGTGTTCGCGCTCCAAGCGAAGAGCGGCCTGAAGGGGCGCGCAAAGTTGACGATCAAAGGAATTTCCTTTGCGTTTCGTAAGATAGGCGCGCGACTTTGAGGTGCGAATTTTTTCAAAATTGAGAAGCCTTGGGCTAAACTGCCCGCGATTTCCCGCGTTTGTCCGGCACCTTGACGCGCTTTTTGAAGCGCGCCCTTCCTATTTTCGATGTATTCCGCACTTATTCACCGCCGCACTCGCCTTTTCGTTCGCCTCGCCGCCTCACCGTTGGCTTTGACTCTGGGCGTGTTGCCCCTGGGCACCCTCGCAGCGCGCGCCAAAACTGCCTCCGACACCCCAAGCACGGCTTCCACCCCAAGCACGGCTTCCACTTCAACTCGCACAACGGCGCCAGTTGGGAAGTCGCGCGTTTTGCTCGCGCAACTCCGGCAGGGAGACCGCACTGGGCCTGCCGCTGCGCCCGACGACCAGCCGCGTGTTCTGCAATTGCCGACTGGCCCGACCATCGGAGCGCCTTCGACTTCGCCTGGAACCGATGTGCAGAACAACTCGACGGTGCTGTCGCCTGAAAGCGGAGGGCTTGCCACAGGAGCGTCCGTGCAAAGCATGATTGGCCCGGTCGCCGAATCCGAAGGGCGCGAAATCGCCGAGGTGCGCGTTGTGGGCAACCGCATCGTGACCGGCGAGGCGGTTCTGTCGCAGGTGCGCACCCAACGCGGCGCGGCGTTTTCGTCGCGCCTGGTTGATCTCGACCGCGCGCGCATCGACGCGCTTGGCTTTTTCGCAACAGTGCAAGCCCAGGTCGCACCCGACATCAATGACCCGCTCAAAGTCGTCGTGACGTATATCGTCGTTGAAAACCGCGTCGTGACGGGCGCCCGCTTTGTCGGCAACACCGTCATCAAAACGGAAGACTTGCAAAAAGCGCTCATGTCCAAAGCGGGCGTTGTGCTCAATCGCACCAACATCGCCGCCGATGTCAAAGCCATCGAGGACACCTACAAAGGCAAAGGCTTCGCCGTTTTGGTGCAAAGTGCAACTCAGGAAGAAAGCGGGCAGATTTTGTTCACCCTGCTCGAAGCGCGCGTGACCAGCATCAAGTTGGCGGGCCTGACCAAAACGCGGCCAACTCTTGTGCGCCGCTTGATTCGCACGCCCATCGGCTCGCCTTTTGACTACTCGAACATCAGCCGCGACGTTTCGCGCCTCAACGACACCAGCTTTTTCGAGGACATCGTTCCCGACATCATCGACGACCCGGACACGCGCGGCGGCATCGTCATCACCTACCGCTTCAAAGAACGGCGGTCGGGCAACTTCAACGTGGGACTTGGTTTCGATTCGCGCTCGAAGATTTCGGGTTCGGTGTCGGTAGGCGAAAACAACCTCAGCGGATCGGGCAAACGCGCTTCGGCTTCGGTTGAAGCCGGTTCGCAGCGCAACTACGAGTTGAACTACGGCAACCCCTTTGTCGGCAAGCGTCTTGGCTCGTATGACGTGTCGGTTTTCACGCGCACCCTTTACCGCGAGCCGCGCATCTTTCAAAACTTGGGCGCCAACGTCAATTCCTCGACCGTTTTTGCCGAACGGCGCACGGGCGCGCGCATCAACTTCGCCCAGCCCTTGGACGAACAGCGCAACAACACCTTTTTGTTGGGCTATCGCAACGAACGGGGCCGCTTGGAAACGAACGCTTTCATCCCTATAGGCGGCAACGGCACCGTCACGAACCCCACCCCGATCATCATTCCCGGATTCACCGATTCGAGCACCGTTTCGGCGGCTTCGGTGGGTTATCTGCGCGACAAGCGCGATTCCCGGCTGGAACCCTCACGCGGCCAACGCGAACAAATCACCCTCGAACAGGGCTTCAAACTTCTGGGTGGATCGAGCAACTTCACCAAACTCGACCTCGATTTGCGCCGCTATTTGCCGCTGTCCAAGCCCAAAAGCGCTACGGAGCTTCCCAAAATTGTCCTGGCTGGCCGCGTCGTTTTGGGCCGTAGCCTCAACCAGTTGCCCGCCTTTGAGCAGTATTTCATCGGTGGCCCTGACACCGTGCGCGGCTACAACAACGATTACCAGTTCGGCGACAACCAGTTTTTTGCCAACGCCGAGCTGCGCTACCGTTTCAACAAAGGCATTCAAGGCGTGCTGTTCAGCGACGCCGGTTCCTCGTTTGGCGGCCAGTTCACGAGCAACAAAAACATCGATCTACTGACTTCTGTTGGCGTGGGACTTCGCTTGGTAACTCCAATTGGCCCCGTGCGCCTCGACTACGGCATTGGCCGCAACGGGGGCAAAACCAGCTTTCAAATCGGGCAGACATTTTAAGGGAGGGAAGAGGAAACAGGCAGAGGCTGCACTTGCATTGAAGCGTAACGCCGTTAAACCGGAGTGTTTCTGTTCCCTCGGCCCTGTTCCCTTTCCCCTACACTCCTTCTTTCCACCAAAATCCGTCGCGTGCGGTCTCGCGTTTCCAGATCGGGACGCGGGTTTTGAGTTCTTCGATGACATAGCGGCACGCCTCGAAACTCGCGGCGCGATGGGCTGAGGCAACGGCGATGACCACGCTGGCTTCTCCCACGTTCAAGCGGCCCGTGCGATGAACAACCGCACAGGCGGCGTCCCATTTCTGCGCGATTTCAAGGGCGATTTCCCGCAGTTTCGCTTCAGCCATCGGGACGAACGCCTCATAATCCAAAAATTCGATGTCGTCGTGCCACGCTCCGTCTGGGTCGCGCGAAGTCGAACGCACCAGACCCGAAAACGTGCAAATCGCGCCTGCCCGCCCTTTCGTTTGGCGTTCGACTTCGCGCACGGCTTCATCGAGCGAGAGTTCGGTTTCTCGCACCGCGATGAACGGCTGAAAATCCGGCGGCAAAATCGAATCGGCGCCGCCCGAAACCGGTGGAATCAGCGCGAGTTCATCGCCCTGGTTCAATACATCATCTGGCGAGGCGTAATCGAGGTTGCGCGCGACGCGAACGTGCGGCAAAAACCGCGCGAGTTGGGGCTGGCTTTGTTCGAGTCGAGATAGAGCCTGCGCCACAGAAGTGCCTTCGGGCACGTCCAACGTCAGTTGCGAACAACCGAGCGCGTCTTTGAGCGAGGCGAAGAGGGAGATTTGAACGGTCATCGCGCAGTAGTTTGAAAGTGTGGCGCAGGTGCCGGATCCGATTAGCGATAACTTTTTGCGGGTGCGAAGGATTGTGCCGACTCGCAGGAACTGAATGCTCTGGTCTGATCCGTAAACGGCCTTCGGTGGACGTGGCTTGCCCTGTCCGCGACAAACTGGGCGGGAAGCGGACAGGGGCGTGGACAAGCCTCCCCCTCTCACCTGTCAAAACCCTTCAAACGTCACAATGGGGGCTACGCGCCAGCGTAAACCCGTCTTTTTTGGCGCCGCTTCCCGTCTTCAAACGTCACAATGGGGGCTACGCGCACTTTTGGCGCAACCCTTAGCAGAAGTGAACATGGCCGTAAGTTCAACTGCCGTGCGGCGCGATGGAGACGCGAGGGTTATCCTTCTTTTGGTTTCAAGCTATGCGACTGGCCATTCCCTGTGCGCTGACCGCTTTGTGTGCGGCGCCGCTTTTCATCCAAACGCCAACCCAAGCGGCGCCTGTTTCCAAAGCGCCCAAAAGGGCGCCTAAAGTAGCGGCGCCTAAAGTAGCGGCGTCTAAAACAAAAGTTCCCAAAACGGCGACGCGCGTCAGAACGGCGCCGAGAGCGAATGAAGCGCCCGTGCCGCTCGACTTCGACGGGCAAAAAGCGGCGCTTCGTGCCACGCGCGTGGACACGCTCGATGAACTGCGCGACGGCGGGCGCGATTGGATCGGCAAAACGGTCGAGGTGCGTGGGCAGGTGAAGGGCTTGTTCGGTGGAAGTGGCGGGCTGTCGGTTTTGCTGGAACTGCCCAGTGGTCAAACGCAGATCATCGGCACCCCGGCTGGTTTCTCTTCATCGCCGTGCGCGCACACTGGCAACTGGATGCGCGCGCTGTGTCACGTTGAATCGGTTGCGGGCCGCAACCTGGTTTTAACCCTTGTGCGCGCCACCGATCAGCCCGAACGCGCGTCCTTGGAAGGCGCAGGCGAGGACACGAGTTCCGCTCCCGTTCCAGGCAACGTTTCTGGCGCGCCGCCGCCGGGAGATGTGCTCATCGCTCCCGAAGCCGACTTGCCCGCGCCGCCCCTCACTTCCGGCACGCCATCCTCCGGCAATCTTTCTTCCGCCACGCCACCAAAACGCAATTCTTCTGCGCCTGCACCAACGCCGCGCGCCAATCCGTTTTACGGTTTCGATGACTTGAGCCGCTCCGCGTTTAGAAACCTCGCGCTTCGCTGCAACCCGCGCCTGAGCGAAGACAGCGCCGATGCCATCGCCTCGTTTCTGTTGGAAGCGGCGCAAGCACAAGGTCTCGATCCGCGTTTTCTGGCGGCGGTGGTGCAAGTCGAATCGCGCTTCAATCCCTACGCCGTATCGGGTGCCGGAGCCGAGGGTTTGGGTCAACTGATGCCTTTTAACCTGCGCTCTCTGGGCGTGCAAGATGGTTTTGACGCCCGCCAAAACTTGCAAGGCACCGCCCGCTTGCTACGTCAAAACCTGAACATTTACGCCCGCGACCCCAACGGCACGATGCTCGCCGTCGCCGCTTATCACGCAGGCGTTGGCGCCGTCAATCGCGCCGGGCGCGCCATCCCCAAAACCACGACCCAGCGCTACGTGTGGAAGGTTTATTACGCCTACCGCGCCTTGGCACCGGAGTTGTTTCGTTAGTTGCGAATAGTGAGTTCGGAGTAATGATACGTATTCGCTACTCTTCGCCACTTACCACCCCAAACTCACCACTACCTATGACTGGTTTCGTTCACGCCGCCACCGGCGCCGCTTTAGGCCGCTTCATCAAACACCCCGCGCTTGCGTTCATCGTGGGCGTCGTCTCGCACATCGTAGGCGACATCATCCCGCACCACGACATGGACATCGGCGAAACGCCCCTCGTGTTCGGCACGCTCGCGCAAATTGGTCGCGTTCACGGTTGGAAATCGCCGCAATTCTGGGGCGCTCTGGGCGCTGTGTGCCCCGACTTCGAGCACATCCCCTATGAACTGAAACGTGATCCGCGCCGCTTCGCGCCGATGAAGGAAAAGTTCATCCCGACCCACAACGGCAAGCTACCGCACAACAAATGGCCCTTCGAGGAAAAGTGGGGCGTGATGTTCAACTTTTCGGTGTTTATCCTCGGCTTGTGGCTCGCGGGCACGTTGGCCACGCCACGCGACTGAAGTAGAGCCTCCTCACCTGACGCACATCAAGAGATAGCAAAGTGGTTCTCGTCCTGTTGGAAGTGCCCCGCTTTGCAAAAAGGACATGGTTTGCCTTCTAATTCGCAAATATCACCAACAAAAAGAACCGATTGGGCCATTCGATTTTTAAATCTCCACGGCGCCTTCCCACACCCCAGCGACGGCTTCAAAACCACTTCCATCTGGCAGGGAAACCTTCGCCGAGGTGTTGGGCGGAACCACGAAACGGTAGCTGAACTTCCCACCATCCAGGTGCCACTCGCTTTCGATGCGCCCGTGAAGCGTGTTCAAATACGCCTTGGCGCTGGTCAACTGCCCGCCGGGTTTGGGAGCTAAGACGAAACGGGCGTAACCTGGCACTTGCGGGTCGAGGGCGATTCCGGCGACTTGCGAATACAGCCACGCGCCAACCGCGCCATAGGCGTAGTGGTTGAACGAGTTCATGCCCGCGTCTTGAAAACCTTTTTCCGAAGTCCAGCCGTCCCAGCGTTCCCAAATGGTCGTCGCGCCTTGCGTTACGGCATACAACCAACTCGGCCAGCCGGTTTGATGGAGCAGCGTGTAAGCCGTGTCGAGATGGCCTTCGCGCGTTAGAACCGAGTTGATGTAAGGCGAGCCGACGAAGCCCGTCGAAAGTTTGTCGCCGCGCCGTTTGATTTCGCGGGCCAGTTCGAGCGCCAATTTCGGGCGCAGTTCATCGGGCACGAGGTTGAACTCCAACGCGAGCAAATACGGCGTTTGAAAAGGCGGACTCAAGCGGCCTTCGGGCGTGACGAAGCGGGCGCAAAAAGTGGTTTTGATGGAGTCGAAGAGCGCGGCATATCGTTTCGCGTCATCGGATTTGCCTGTAACGCGTGCGATTTGGCTCAGCAAACCAGCGGCGTGCGCATAAAACGCGGTGCCGATCAGTTCTTTTGGCGTGCCGCCTTCGGTATGGCCCGACCCGTCGAGCGCGAGCCAGTCGCCGAATCCGGGGAAGTAGGGGCAGCCGTCAAAGCAGCGCAGGTTGTCTTTGGCGCTCGATTGCAACCAGTCGAGGTAATGCGTGAACACGTCGTAGTTTTCGAGCAGAACGCGTTTGTCACCTGTTGCGCGATAGACCGTCCACGGACAGATCAGCACGGCATCCGACCACGCGGGGCCACCGTCCTGCCAGGCGCTCGCGTGTTGCGAGGCGGCCAAAGCGCCAGTGTCGGGATTGGGCACTGTGCAGGGAATGCCGCCTTCGCACGTTTGGGCGTCGCGGATTTGGCGCGCCCATTCCGCCCAAAAGCCGCGAGCCTGCCGGTTCCACAGCGAGGTTTCGCAAAACACCTGCGCATCGCCCGTCCAGCCCAACCGCTCGTCGCGTTGCGGGCAATCGGTCGGGATGTCGAGCGAGTTGCCGCGCCAGCCCCAGTCGATGTTCCTTTGCAACTGGTTGATGAGCGGATCGGAGCACGTGAAATCGCCGGTGCGCTCCATGTCGGTGCCCAGCACAACCGCTGTGGCCAACTCCAAAGGCGGCGCTTCCTTGTGCGGCCAGCCAGACAGTTCGAGAAAGCGAAAGCCGTGAAAGGAAAACAGCGGCTCCCACGAATCGGCGATGCCATCGTGCGTGTAAACGTCGCTCTGGCGCGCGGCGCGCAAGTTGTCGGTGTAAATCGGCCCGTTCAAGTCGCTTGGCCCGCCCGCGAGCACTTCGGCAAAACGCAAGGCGAAGGTGGTTCCGGCTTCGACTGAACCCAAACCCGCGAAACAAAGCCGGACGCGCCCGACCAGATTTTGCCCGAAGTCGAACACCCATTTGCCGCCGGAGCGATGAACCGACTGCGCTTCGAGTTCTTGCGTGGCGCGCACGGGCGGCGCCAGAGACGCGCGCAGTTGCAAAGCATCGGGCAACGGCGCGACTTCGACGCCGCCCATCGCGCGCCACGGCAAAAGCGCGTTGTGAGACTCGCCCATCAACAAATCCGAACCCAGCATCGGGCCAAATTCGCACGTCCAATTCTCATCGGAAACAACGACTTCGCGCGTCCCGTCTTCGCATTCGATTTCGAGTTGCAAGAGCAACGCGGGCCGGTCGCGGTAGTTCTGGCGCGCCTTCCAGCCGATGTGACCAACAGCCCAACCGTCGCCCAAAAGCGCGTGCAAGGAGTTGGCGCCGCTTTGTAACTGCCGCGTCACGTCGAAGGTTTGTGGGCGCAGCGACTGGTGATAATCCGTCCAACCGGGCGCCAGTTCCTCGTCGCCGAGGCGCGCGCCGTTCAGTTCCAACCGATAAACGCCCAGCGCGCTCGCGTAAAGACGCGCCGATTTCACCGGTTTTTCCAGCTCGAACGCCCGACGAAAACGCGGCACGGGCGGCGAAGAAAGCGGCCCTCCGGCCAAAGGTGCGCTGATGAATTGCGCGCTCCAATCACCCTTGCGAAGCAGTCCGGTTTCAAACCAACTCGTGTCGCTCATGGTGAGAACGCCGGTTTCATCTTCGACTTCAACGCGAAAATAAACGCGTTCACGCGAATACAATGGCGCGCCTTCGTAGTCGACAAAAGCAGTTTGGCTCGATTCGACGCGGCCCGAATCCCACAATTCAGGAACATCGAAACCATCGGGCGAACTCGACGCCAGCACACGATAGGCGGCTTGCCGCGCGCCCTCGCGCTTCGATTCGAGGCGCCAGCCAAGGCGCGGGCGCGATTCGGTCAAGCCCAGAGGCGAAGTGAAACCTTCGCAGCGCAAATCGACGACGGATAAGGGGATCATGGACGCGCCCTAATTTAACGCAAACCAACAGGAGTGGGCACGGCGTCACGAACCACCGTTTCATCGGTGTGCCCGCCTCAAGCAGTTGCCGATTCGCACGCCCTTTGCTCAGTTCAACCGCAACTTCCATCACCAATCAAGTTGAAGGGAGCAACACACAGTCACGCGGCCTTATCCCGTTCATCCTTGGGCGCGCAGCACTTCTTCGAGCACGATTTGAAACCAGGGCGTGTAATGTTGCGGGTGAGCCTGCAAATCGGCGCGCAGGTCGGCGATGTCGATCCATTTCCAATCGCCGATTTCGTCGGGATTGGGGCGCGGCTCGCCGTTGAACTCGCCGCGAAACACATGGTCGAACTCGTGTTCAGTCAGGCCGCTCGCCACATCGGGCGCGCGATAAACGAAGTTGCACACCTTTTCGAGCGGCGTTTGAAAGCCGAACTCAAATTGCAGGCGGGCCAGTGCCGCGTCGGGCGTGTCCTGGCCGCGCAGGGGGTGCGAGCAACACGCGTTGCTCCACAAACAGGCGAAGTGGTATTTGCTGGCGGCGCGCTGTTGAAGCAGCATTTCGCCGCGCGCGTTGAATATGAAAACCGAAAAGGCGCGGTGAAGCGCCCCGCCATTCAAATGGGCTTCGAGCTTGGGAGAAAAACCGACGATTTCGTCGCTGGGGCTCACTAATATCAGTTGTTGGCGTTCTGTTCCGTGGACGTTCATTGGGTGAAATTGAGACTTGAAGTGTGGCGCGTTGTGTCGCTTTGATGTCACACAGGAAACTACCTGACGACCCGGTGACGCCCTTTGCAGGACGCAGCGATAACTGTGCGCGCCAATTAGCTGGCGTTTGCAATTCTGGAAGAATGGAGAACACCTGAAACGGAGGCGAGGTGCGCGCCAATCGACTGGCGTTTGCAAACACGACCAACCGTGCTCCACCCGTTTTGTGCGGCACTTGCGCGAGGCGATTCTGTCTCAACACACACTTCATGCACCAACAGTTTTTCGTGGGCGTAGCTGGAATTCTCGGCGCCGCACTTCTGGCCGGATGCAGCGGCGCAAGCAGTGGCCCCCTCGCGCCGCCAACTGCCACCCCAACGCCAACCGCGGGGGCCACGCCAACTCCTGTTCCTATGCCGGGCGCAACGACGACGCTTCAACTCCAAAGCGTTGTCGATTCGTGGCCCAAAGCCGCTCCACGCTGGCGCGACATCGCCAACAACGCTTACTCCTCGGCTTTTCGCGCCTCGTTTTCCTACGCGATGGCCCAAGTCGCGTTGTCCTACGACCGCGCGCCAAATGTTCCCTTTTTCGCCGGTCACATTTCGGCGCGCGGACTCAAACCCAACTTCGCCTATCAACTCAAACTCGCGGGCAAACCGGTTGGCGGGCCGCAAGGTTGGGGCACGGCGCGCTCCTTTATCGAGGCCACTTCCCAAGAGCAATCGGCGACGCCCATCTCGCACCTCGTTTCCGGCACCGCAGTTGGCGGCGACAATTGGACGAATCAGCAACTCGGTTACGCCAATCGTTGGTGGGATGACACTCTGGCGCCTTCAACCAACCTAGATGACGCTTATTTCCGCGCCAACTACCCCAATCATACGGTTTACGGCTACGTATTTTTGGGCGATTTCGTTACCGATTCGGCGGGAAATGCCGAAGCCGATGTGCGCGGCGACCGCTCTTTGCACATCACCTGGCAAGACGGGCAAAGTGGCGCCAAGGACGTGGCCTTCAACACCTTTTCCGTCGCATCTTCGCCCTCGAACTACGGCTACGATGCGCCACTTCCAACGACCTCGCAAAAGCTGTGGTATGAACTCGAAACGGGCCGCACCCAACCGGTGCGTTTGGCACGCGGAACCTACCACTGCCGACTTTTAGTGACCGAAGAAGCCTTTCACGGCGCGGGCGGCGAGGGTGGCGGCGTGTGGCAAACCGTGCTGGCCACCGAAAACGTGGCCGATCAAAACGCGGATAACGACCTCGTGTTTTCGGTGAGCTAAAGCCCGTTGGAGAAATAGAACCAACCCAGCCCGACAATCGAGGTTTTCGGTTCAAACCACCCGATCTAATAACGGTTCGCCGCGCTCCAACAAGCGCAGATTGTTCAAGAAATGCTGCGCCAGGCGCTCTTCTTCGCCTTGAAAACCGCCCGCTGTGTGCGGCGTTAAAAAGCAGCGCGGCGCGCTCCACAACGGGTGATCGGGCGGAAGAGGTTCGGGATCGGTCACGTCGAGATAAGCCAAGCCCAACGCGCCCGACTCAAGGGCGCTCAAAAGCGCGTTTTGATCGACGGTGACGCCGCGTCCGATATTGAAAAAGCGGGCGCCGCGTTTCATCTGGGCGAAGCGCGAAGCGTTCATCCAGCCGCGAGTTGAGGTGTTGTCAGGCAGAATGTTCACGACATCATCGGCCTGCGCCAGAGCGTTTCGCAGTTCGTCTTCGCCGATGATCTCGATGCTTTGGCCTTCATCGCCGCGTAGGTGGCGCCTGAGCGCGGTGATTTTGGAGTCGAACGGCGCCAGCAATTGCACCAATCGCCGCGCGATGGCGCCGTAGCCGAGGATCAAAACGCGACGCCCGTTCAGCAAAAACGAGCCGTCGCGCCGCGCCTGCCCGTTCCACGCGTGGTCGCCCAGTTGTGACTCGAAAGACGGCAGCAGTTGGCGCGCATCACACAGCATCATCGCCAACAAATGTTGTGCGCACGGCTCATCGAACACACCTGAACTGTTCGACAGGGGCGCACCGCGGTCGCGCAAAAAAGCTTTGAAGTCGTCGCGGTCGTAGTTCGTGTAACCGGCACTGGAAATATGAACCCACTTCAAGCGCGCCGAGTTCATCAAAACCTGCGCGTCGGGCTGGCCAAATGCGATGTCGGCTTGACCCAGTGCCTCGTTCGACTCGTCGCAACCCAAATCGCTCGCTTCGATGAGGCGATGCTCCGCCACGCCCTCGCGCAAAAAAGTGGCAACCGGTTCGGAAAAGCGCGTGTTCGTCCAAATGGACAAGCCGGAATGGTTCATGGGCACTCAGTTTGGCGCCGCCACGGGTTCAAGAAAGCGCTGCAGTTCGCTTGTCTCTGGCCGTTGTAAAAGCCAGAAAACCGATCAGCAAAGCCGCCAACACGAGGGATGGGGCCAGCGTGCCCAAACCCAATCCGCCTTTCTCGTGGCTTTTGGTGAACACATCGCCAAAGGCTGCGCCAAAAGGACGGGTTAAGATAAAGGCGATCCAAAACCACAACACGCGGTTGGCGCGGTTCAAGGAAAAGGCGAGCGCAACTAAAGCGATGGCCCCGCCATACAAAGCCGCACTTCGCATGAAACCTAAGTTAAGGTCGTCCGACGTGAAATCACCCAGCGCTGTGCCGAGCGTGTTGGAAAACAAAATGGCGAACCAGTAAAAAAGTTCTGCGCGCCGCGTTTTGATGTTGTCCACCGAAAGCGTGCCTTCGGTTAAACGCCAGATGAGTAGCACGAGGGCCAAGCACGAGAACAGCACAAGCGCCCCTTTGGTGTAGCCCCAGCCAAGCGTTCTGTCCATGAAGTCGCTCATCGCGGTGCCCGCCGTCGAAGTGGACACGATCACCAACCAATAGATGAACGGGTTGAACGCACGATTCCACAGCTGAACGCCCAGCGTGATGAAGAAAAAGGACAGCAAAAGCGCCGAAGGAATGGCATAACCCCATTTCATCGTTTGCGAGAACTGGTCGGCGGCGGTTTCACCAAGCGTTGTGGCGCAAATCTTCATGATCCAGAAGAAGATGGTGACTTTGGCAACTTTATTCATGTTTATTCATGGGAGAAAGCGAACGTGACGGGGAACGGGCCTGAGTTTGCCTGAGATGGTCAGGGCCACTTGGAACTAGCGCCTGACGAATTAGGCGAGGTGCGTGCCTTGAAAGGGGAGTTAGCCTTTGATTAGGTGTTTTTACACCCAACCGAGCGTTCGGCTCGCCCGGAGATGCAGCTTAGAACGGCGTTCACGTCTCGTTTGGGCTGCGCCCGCAAAACGGTTTACCTCAGCGGATGGTCGTGCGGTGGGTCTGCGTAAACGTTTGCAAAGACCCAAGCGTGCCTGTCGGCCAACAACTGCAAGAGAAACTGGGGACTTTGCCCGCTCCGCCCATACCCAGAATTAGCTCACCAGTTCCCCTTTCGGTTAGCATTCGTCGAACATCGGGGAAGATTTTGCGCAGGCCACGCTACGCCTGTCGCCGCAACGCCTGTCGCCGCAACGCTTCGCTAAAATGGAGGGCAATGCAAAAATCAAAAGCCGCGATTTTCACCGGCAAAAACCAGCCGCTCGTCATCGACGAAATCGAAGTCGATGACCCTAAAAAAGGCGAAGTGATGATCAAACTCGACGCGACGGGGCTTTGCCACACCGAGATCTGGTATATGTCCGGCGGCGACACGCAAACGCGCGGCAATTCGATTCTGGGGCACGAAGGCTGCGGAACGGTCGTCAAAGTCGGCGAGGACGTTTCAGAATTTGTCGAGGGCGACCGCGTGGTGCCGATTTACATTCCGCAGTGCAACCAGTGCCGCGAGTGTTTGAGCGGCGAAACCAACCTGTGCTCGGCGCTTGATGACGCGTATTTTGGCGGCTCGATGAACGATGGCACGATGCGATTTCATCGTCATGGCGAAGATTTGCACCACTTCATGCTGACCTCGACGTTTAGCGAATACACCGTCGTGCATCAAGAAGCCATCGCCAAAATCCGCCCCGATGCGCCCGCCGATGCCGCCTGTTTGTTCGGTTGCGCCGTCACGACAGGCATCGGCGCCGCGCTTTACACGGCGAAAGTGAAAGTCGCCTCGAAATGCGCCGTGTTTGGCGTCGGGCCGGTTGGCCTCAACGCTTTGCAGGGTTGCAAATTGGCGGGCGCTGAAATGGTTATCGCCGTCGATCCCAATGAAGCGCGCTTAAAGCGCGCCGCCGAATTTGGCGCCACGCATTTCGTCAACCCAAACGACGGCGATTCGGTTCAGCAAATCAAAGAACTGACCGGTGGCGGCGCCGACTATGTCTTCGAGGCGACGGGCAACACCAAAGTGATGCGCCAGGCACTCGAATCGACCATTTACGGCGGCGGCGTTTGCTGTTTGATCGGCGTGGCAAAAACCGGCGAAACGGTTGACGTGACGCCGAGGCTTCTCATCGCCGGGCGGCGTTTGATCGGAACCGCTTTTGGCGGATGCCGGGGCAAATCGCAGCTACCGGGACTGATCGACCTGTATATGGACGGCCAAATCAAAGTCGATGAACTGATTACCGGCAAAATCCCGCTTAGCCAAATCAACGAAGCCTTCGCCGATATGAAACGCGATTCGGGCTATCGCTATGTCGTGGATTACGCGCTTTGATTGGGTGAGGGCTGAACCTTGGGCGCTTCGACAGAAATTAAACTGCGCGCCAATGTCCCTCGAACAAGCCCAAAGCGAAATCGCCGCGCTGCGAACCGAGATCGAACGCGCCAACCGCGAATATTACATTCAGGACGCGCCTTCGCTATCCGACGACCAATATGATGCGCTTATGCGCCGCTTGGTCGAACTCGAAACCCAGTTTCCCGAACTGATCAGTCCCGATTCGCCGACGCAAAAAGTCGGCGCGCCCCTCGAATCGGATTTCGCCAAAGTGACTCACTCGGTTCCGATGCTGTCGCTCAAAGATGTGCGAAGTGAAGACGAACTGCTCGATTGGGAGAAAACGCTGCGCCGTCACACCGCCATGAAAGACGATGTGGTCGTGCGCTACGTGTGCGAACCCAAAATCGACGGGCTAAGCGCCGCCGTGATTTACGAAAACGGCGTTTACGTTAAGGGCATCACGCGCGGCAACGGGCAAATCGGCGAGGACGTGTCAGCCAACATCAAAACCATCCGTAGCGTTCCTTCTCGCGTGAACTTGGCTCCCGCACCGAAGGTGTTTGAAGCGCGCGGTGAAGTGTTCATGTTGCGCTCGGAGTTCGAGAAATACAACGCGAAAATGAAGGCCGACGGCAAGCCATTGCTCGCCAATCCGCGCAACGGTTCAAGCGGCGCCGTTCGCCAGAAAGATTCGCGCGTGTCGGCCACGCGCCCGCTGTCGTTTTCGGCGTATACCCTCGGCGCCTATGATGGACTCCAGATCAAGACGCAAATCGAACTGCTGGAAATCCTCGAACGCGCGGGCCTGCGCGTCAATCCGTTGCGCAAAGTGTGCGAAGGAATGGACGAAGTGCGCGACTTCATCCACTGGTTCGAGGCCGAGCGCCACAACCTCGATTACGCAACCGATGGCGTGGTCGTCAAAGTGGACGACTTCGCGCTGCAAAACGAGTTGGGCTTTGTCGGGCGTAATCCGCGCTGGGCGTGCGCGTTCAAGTTCCCGCCCGAAGAAGTCGTGACGGTCGTCAAAGACATCGGCGTCAACGTTGGGCGAACCGGCGTTTTGACGCCGATGGCCTATTTTGAACCGGTTGAAGTCGCGGGCACAACGGTTTCCAAAGCGACTTTAAGCAACATCGAACAGTTGCAAAAGAAAGACGTGCGCATCGGCGATAAAGTCGTGATTCGCAAAGCGGGCGAAATCATCCCCGAAGTTGTGCGCGTTTTAGTCGAAGCGCGAACAGGCGAAGAAAAACCGTTTGAAGTCCCGGCCACTTGTCCCGCGTGCGCGTCACCGACCGTGATGGACGGCCCGCGTTTGCTGTGCGAAAACGCGGCGTGTCCGGCGCAACTCGAACGCTTGATCGAACACTTCGTTGGCCGCGACAAGATGAACATCGACCGCGTGGGCATCGAACTGGGCCGCCGTTTCATCGCAGCGGGTTTAGTTAAAGATGTCGCTGATTTGTTTTATCTGACCAAAGACGACTTGCTGAAATTGGAGCGCACGGCCGAAAAAAGCGCGCAAAACGTCATCGACTCAATTCAGGCCGCGCGCACGCCGAAGCTCTCGCAGCTACTTTATGCGCTGGGCATCCCGAACATCGGCGAGAATTCGGGCGAACTGTTGGCTGAGCGCTTCGGCACGCTCGAAGCCGTGAAAGGCGCCACACACGCCGAAATCGAAGGCATCCATGATCTTGGCAAAACAGCCGCGACCGCGCTTCGCGCCTGGCTCGATGAAGAGCCAAACCAAAAGCTGTTGCAAAAGTTGCTCGATGCCGGAGTCAAACCGGTGGAAGTCGAAAAGAAAGAAGCCGACGCGCGTTTCGCGGGCAAATCATTCGTGTTCACCGGCTCGATGAACCTGGACAGGCGAACAGCCGAAGCGATGGTGAAGGACTTGGGCGCGCGCGTCGCGGGTTCGGTATCAAAGAAGACGGATTACGTCGTGGCGGGCGAAGACGCCGGATCGAAGTTGGAGAAAGCGCGCGAAAACAAAGTGCCGGTGCTCACAGAAGACGAGTTTCTGGCGCTGATCAAGGGCGAGGAGCCAGGGGTGGCAACGGAGTAGTCAGGGTGCTCGATAGAACCTTCGTTGTTCTTTCCAGCAAAAACTCGCGCAGTTCGCCTTGTTCTTTCTCCGATGCAAAATGCGCCATGCGATGATGATGCGCGCATAATACCGACAGGTTGGAAAGCACATCTTCGCCGTGCTCACAAAGTGGTCTGATGTGATGCACTTCGCAGTAAAGCGATTTGTCTTCTTTCTCGAAAGAATTGGCGCAACCAAAACACAGGCATTTGAAACCAAACAACTGCTTCGCTTGCTTAACCAAACCTTGATCGCGCGCATAAACCTCGATCAAATACTCCCGTTTTTGCGGCTCGCCTTGAAAAGCCCGCAACAGCGGGAGAGCGTCCTCTTCGACCTCGCCCGCCAAAATCGTCTGGCCGAGCAAGGTGTAATTGCCGTGCCCGTCTTTGAAGCCGATCAAGCCGTCGTCGCGCAGAAATTGAAGCGTTTGACGAAGCTTGGCGGCGCGGTGGAAGTTGTTGGGCGCAAAGCCAGCGAGCGGAAGTTCGGCGAAGGCGCCGAATTGCGCGAGCGAAAACGAGCGGCAAGCGCGCGCCTCGCACAACTGCGTCACCAACCGGAGCACAAAGGTTTTCCACGTCATCGGCGTTGAAAGTCAAGGATAATTGAATGCGACTTCTCATGTTCCAGCCGCGCTTTCTTTTGCTTGCTTCGCTTGCCCTGTGTTCGTCTTCTGCTCGCGCACAAACGCCCGCCATTGCTTCGGTTCCACTTGCTGGCCAGCGCCTCGAAGCGCAAACGGCGCGCGAATTGGCGATGGTCGCGCCGCTCGTGTCAAAACCCGGCGCAAGCGATGCGAGCGATAGCCAAAGAACGCTCGCCTTGGCCTTTGCCCGGTTGGGCCGCGTTGAAGCGGGACTGCGCGCGGCGAGCGCAATGGAGCCGCAAAAAACCGGCGTTTCCAACGGCGCTTCCCAAACGCGCGATGAAGTGCGGCGTTTGAGCGCGCGCCGAAGTGCCGTGTTGGGACACATCAAAGCCGCGCGCACCTTGGCGCTTGAAATTAAGGATCACCGGTTGCGCGCGGACGCGCTCTTTAGCGTCGCGCGCGCTCAAACGCGAACGGGCGACATTGCGGGCACGCGACAAACGCTGTTTCAAACGCTTGCCCTTGTGCCTCAGGATGTGCGGGCGCAACTTGCCATCGCTGTCGAACTGAGTCACGCGAAGCAACAGGACGCGGCGAAGCGGCTGCTGGCGCGCGTCGAACACTCGTTGCCGCCGCTCAAAAAGAACCAATACGGCCAATACAGCCTGAGCGAAGGCGCCCTTCACGATTGGGGGGCGCTGGGTCAGGCTTATGTGCGCGCCGGAATGTGGGACGATGCCGAAAGGTTGAACCGCGTCGTCGCGCCGATTGACTCTCAACTCAGCGAAGCCTTGCTCGATGCCGGGCGCTTCGACCTCGCGTTGCAACGCGCACAAAGCCGACCCGCGCGAACACTCGATGAACGTGTCGGGCAGTTATGGGCATTGTCGGGCGTCGCTCAGGCTTTAGTTCGTGTCCGGCCCGCCGGGGCCGCTCTCCTGGTGCGCTCGTTGAGGCAGGAGATGAAAACGTTGCCGCTCGAATACAAGCGTGAACCGAACACGTTCTACCAAATGCCCCCAGAAGGCTTCTACAACACGCAACGCGCTTACCTCATCATCGGGTTGGCGGCTCTGCTGCGCGAAATGGGCGACGAAGCGGGCGCGCAAGCGCTTTTCCAACCGCTTGTTGCGGATCAACCGCCTGAACAAGCGGCCAGTTCGCGTTTTGCTTTGGCGCTTGCTCCCCTGGAAATGGAATGGCGATCTTCCCTCACGCCGGTGCGCCTGAGCCGCGCAGAAATCGAGCGAATCACAACCGAAGTCGAACCACTGTTGAATTCACCTGAGCCGCACTCCAGGGCTTTGCTTTTTATCCCGCCGTTGGTGGATGCAGCCATCGAAGCCGGTGCCCGCGACGAGGCCCGTCAACTTCTGTTGTCGCTTGAACCTCTGGCACTCGAAGAAGAAAACGACCGAGGCAACCCCGACGTGCTGAATTTGGCCCTTAAACTCGCGCAAAAATGGCAAAAGTTGGGCAACGCCTCTCACGTTCAAGAGTTGCTCGTTCGCCTGTGGGACAGCCCGACTGCGCGATCAGTTGCGCCACGCGCTCGCGCGGAAAAGTTCATCGTCGCAGGTTTTACAAGCGAAGGCGAGGCCCGGCGAAGTGAACTTGGCATCGCGCCAAACGCGCCGGTTTTGGTGGAATCGCTCGATTACCAGAAAGTGCCGCAGGGCGGAGTGTCACCCGCTTTCTACGCAGGAATCGCAAACGACGCCTTGGCCATGCCGTTGTGGATCGAGGAGCAGAGCGACCCACAAAAACGGCTAGCGGCTTTAGCTGCGTTCACAACCGGGCTGAGCGAACGGCTGTTCAACAGCCGCGACGAGCGCGAGTTCGCGTTCTCGTCGAACAGCGAAGGCACTTCCTTTTAAGCGCACGCCGTCAAACTCCCGTGCGTTATGAACCCTTACCAATTCAACGAGAACCAAGTCAAAGAACTTGCGAACGGCGTGTGGATGCGCGTCGCGGTTGACAACATCGCGTGGTATGACCTGGGCACCTCGACCGATGGCATCAAGCGCGGCGCCGCCGTGGTTGATGCGCTTGAAGACGCCGATCAAGCCGATGTCGTGCGCGGCCTCATCAAACAAACAACCGGGCAGGATTTGAAATACGTTGTGACCACACACTGGGACGCCGATCACATCGCGTGCAACCCGCAGTGGAAACGCGAGGGCGCGCCCGTCATTGCTCACCGTTCGTGCGCCGATTCTGCGGGTGACTGGGCAGGCAAACCTGACATCGCCTACCCCGACGTGTTGACTTTGCAAGGCGAAGAAGACCGCCGCATCGAGATGCGCTGGGTTGGCGGCACACACACGCCCTGGGATACGATTCTGCATTTTCCCGATGCGCGTGTGCTCCACATCGCCGATTTGTTCGGCTGGGGACTTATTCCCTGCCAGCCGACGCCGCAAAAAATCGAGCGACTACGCGAAGTATTGCTCATCATCCAAAGCTTTGAAGTCGATCACATCATCTGCGGGCACGGGCCTTCGACTGATCTAGCGTGCATCATCCGCTTCGACTCCTATCTCGATGAGATGCTGCAACAGGTGCCACCGCTCATCGAGCAAGGGCTAAGCGATGAACAAATCATCGAGCAGGTGCCGCCCCCGCCCGACATGAGCGAGTGGTTTCGCTTTGTCGCGTGGAAGCACGCCAAAAACGTGGCGCTAATTCGAGAACATTTTCATGGCGCGGCGCTTCATCTGGGAACTTGAATCAACATCGGCCACCGTGTTCGCACCGGCGAACAGTTGCCGACTTGTCGGCGCGTAGCCCCCATTTAATGGGATTCTTCATCCGATGCTACGCGCCGACAAGTCGGCAACTGTTCGCCGGTGCGAACACAGCATGTTGAGGCCAAAGCGTTGCTCAGCGTTTGGCAATGAATCCTCCCGAAGCCGAACTCAGGGCTGAAATCGCGCGCCTGCGCGGCGAGTTGTGTTGCGCCCAAGCCGAACGCGACTATTGCCAAGCGCAACTCGAACGCGAACGGGCGCGTTTCGAGTCGGTATTCGAGGGCATGGGCGAAGGGCTGCTCATCACCGATTTGGACGACCGCATCCAATACGCCAACGGGCGCATGACGCAGATGTGCGGTTTTGAGCGCGAAGAGATGATCGGGCGCCTCGCGTATGAAGTGTTTTTGCCGCGCGACGAATGGCCCACACTTCGCGGGCGCAACGCGCGGCGCGCGGCGGGGCACTCCGATGTTTACGAGATGGAACTGCGCCGCGCGGATGGCGAGCGCGTGTGGGTGCTGATTCATGCGACCCCGCTACGAGATGCTTCGGGCGAAGTCGTTGGAACAATCGGCGCCCAACTCGACATCACCAGGCGCAAGCAGGCCGAAATTGCGCTGCAAAACTCGGAAAAGCAATTGCGCGGCGTGTTTGAACACGCTGTAGACGGTTTGGCCGTTCACGACTTTGAAGGCAATCTGCTCGAAGTCAACGCCCAATTCTGCGATTCGCTGGGTTACTCGCGCAGCGAGATGGTTTCGATGAACGTGCGCGACTTCGAGTTGAACTTTGAAGGCGGCTCGGTTGCCCCCAAGTGGGAATCGCTGCGCGAAGGTGGGCGGGCCACCGTCGAAGGGCGCTTGAAGAAGCGTGACGGCACGATGCTTTCCGTCGAAGTGCGCATTGGCCGGGTCGAGTGGAACGGTGTGCCCGCGCTGTTGGCTTTGGCGCGCGATGTGTCCGAGCGGCACTCGCGCGAAGCGGCGCAACGCGAATTGCAAGCGCGTTTGCGCTCGGTTGTGGGCGCGGCGTCCGATGGCATCGTGCTGGCCGATGCCGACGGCAAAATCGTGTTGTGGAACCAAAGCGCCCAGCGGTTATTCGGCTGGAGCGAAGAGGAAGCGCTCGCTCGCAACGTGTGCGAATTGATGCCGGAGCGGTTTCGCGCGGCGCATCATGCGGGCCTATCGCGTGTGAGCGCGGACATCGCCCCGCGTTTTGAAGGCCGCGCTTTGTCCCTCACAGGGCAACACAAAGACGGGCACGAGTTTCCTTTGGAACTGACCTTGGGGGTGTGGCGAGAGGGCGCGCACACCTTTTACGCTTCGATCTTGCGCGATGTAACCGAGCGCCAAAAAATGGAGCGCGAACTGCAAAACGCGTTGTGGGAACGCCGTCTCTTGATGGAAGCTGTGCCCGACGCGCTCTTTCGCCTCGATTTGAACGGGAATTTTGTGGCCTGGAACCGCCCAGCGGACTCTGCACGAGCGAACTCGAAGGGCGCAACGCGCTTTTGTTCTTTGCGCCAGAGCACGCCGAACGCGTGGCCGGGGCCATTTCTCAAACCTTTGCCCAAGGCGCGGCGCGCCTCGAAGCGCCCATTTTGCACGCGGATGGTTCGCAAGTCCCCTACTCGTTTTCCGCCGTGCTACTCCACGACGAGGAAGGCCGCGTGTTGGGTTTGGCGGGCACGGGCCGCGATGTGTCCGAACAACTGGTCATCGAAGACCAGATGCGCGCGTCGCTGCGTGAAAAAGAAGTTCTGCTCAAAGAAATCCATCACCGCGTGAAAAACAACCTACAAATCATCAACTCGTTGCTGTCCATGCAAGCCGAAGCTCTGGGCGATGCGCGCGTCAAAGCGGCGTTTTCCGATTCGCAGAATCGCATCCGCGCGATGGCGCTGATTCACGAAACGCTCTACTCGGCGGGCGACCTGGGCCGCATCGACGTGCGCACTTACTGCGAACGTTTGACGGGCGCCCTGGCACGCGGCTATGGCCAAACGACACAAGGCGTCGAAGTGCGTTTGAGCATCGCGCACGGGTTGTTTTTAACCCTCGACGCCGCCGTGCCATGCGGCCTCATCATCAACGAACTGGTCACCAACTCTTTCAAATACGCCTTCCCAGGCGGGCGAGGCGGCCTGATCTCGGTTGGCGTTACCTGCTGCGATGGGAGGTTTTGGACGCTTTGCGTGGGCGATAACGGGGTCGGAATGCCCGACTTGGACTTGCAAAACATCTCTTCCACTGGCCTGCAATTGGTAAGCGGACTTTGCGACCAGCTGGAAGCGACCTTTCGCATCGAGCGCAGGGGCGGAGCGCGATGGACAATTTCGTTCATAACCGCGTGAAATCTCAACAGCTGCCACCCTTTATGATTTCCACTTCTCCGCCGCCGCCCATTCCTCCGCCCGCGCGCATTTTCGTCGTCGAAGATGAGATGATCATCTCCAAGGACATCCAGCGCACCCTCGTTTCTCTGGGTTACGAAGTGGTGGGTCACGCCGTGTCCGGCGCTTCGGCCATCGAACGCACGCGCGAAGCCCGTCCCGACTTGGTATTGATGGACATCCACCTCAAAGGCGATCTCGACGGCATCGAAACGGCGGGCATCATCGGCCCCGATCTCCAAGTGCCCGTCGTGTATCTGACGGCTTTTGCCGATCCCGCGACCATCGAACGCGCCAAGCACACCATGCCATTTGGCTATTTGCTCAAGCCCTTTGAAGAGCGCGAACTGCAAACTGCCATCGAAATGGCGCTGTATAAGCACCGCGCCGAGCGGCAACTCGCGCAAAATCAAGCCCTGCTCCAAGCCACGCTCAATTCCATTGGCGAGGGCGTTCTGGCGGTGGACGAAGCGGGCCGCATCACGTTTTTGAATCCTGTCGCGCAAACTCTCACCGGCTGGACGCAAGAGGCCGCAATTGGCCGCGACTGGCACGAGGTGTTTCAACTCGAAAGCGAGGACGACGGATTGCCGCTTCGCACGCCGCCCACCACGCGCGGCGGAGCGACGCGCCACCGTTTGCTGCTCCATCGCAGCGGCGCGCACTGCGCCGTCGAAATGCACATGACGCCGCTTCGCACGCCCGACGGAGAAACCATCGGCCTCGTGCTCACCTTTCGAGACGTGACCGAGCGCCGCGCCCTCGAAGAACGCCTGGTTCATCAAGCCTTTCACGATCCGCTCACCGGTCTTCCCAACCGCGCGCTTTTAACGTCCCGCCTCAAGCATCTGCTGACACAAAACGCGCGTTTGCCCAGAGACGAGCGCCGCGACCGTTGCACCGCCGATGACCTCAGCGGCTGTTCGGCGGTTTTGTTTTTGGACATGGACAACTTCAAAGTCGTCAACGATTCGCTCGGCCACGCGGCAGGCGACGCCATGCTGATTGAAATCGCGGTTCGACTGGGCCGCTGTTTGCGCGGCGGCGACACGGCGGCGCGCTTTGGCGGAGATGAGTTCGTGGTGTTGGTGGATGACGTGGAAAACCCGCGCTACGCCACCGACATCGCGCGCCGTCTGGTTTCCGCGTTGCAGGAACCCTTTGATGTCGGCGGCCAAAAGGTCTACTCGTCGCCCTCGATTGGCATCGCCTTCGCCGGAACGGGCATGGAAACGCCCGACGAACTGCTCCGCGACGCTGATGCTGCGATGTATGACGCCAAAAAGCGCGGCAAAGCGTGCTTCAGCGTGTTCCAAAGCTCGCTTTCCCTTGCGGCGCGCGCGCGCTTGGAAATCGGCAACGACCTGCGTTTGGCCCTGGAGCGAAACGAGTTCGTGCTCCATTACCAACCCAAGATCGACCTTTCGACGGGCCGCATCTACGGCGTCGAAGCCTTGGTGCGTTGGAACCATCCGACACGCGGTTTGCTGTCGCCCTGCGATTTCATTCCCGTTGCCGAAGAGATGGGTTTGATCGTGCCGCTGGGCCGCTGGGTTTTGCGCGAAGCGTGCGTTCAAGCGCGGCGCTGGCAACAGGGCGCGCAAAACGACGAGGGGCTTTCGATGAGCGTGAACGTGTCGGCGCGTCAACTCGGCGGCGCGGCGCACGTGCTGGAACAAGCTCTCGACATCAACATCAACGTATCGGCCCGCCAACTTCAACACCCGCAACTCGTCGAAGAAGTCGCGCAGGTGCTCGCCGAAACCGGCCTCGACCCGCACCATCTGGTGCTCGAAATCACCGAATCCGTGTTGATGGACGAGATCGCTACCACCAACAACATCCTCGGCTCTCTCAAAGGATTAGGCGTGCGCCTGGCCATAGACGACTTCGGCACAGGCTACTCATCATTGGCATATCTGCGCGATTTCCCGATTGACTTTCTCAAAATCGACCGCCAGTTCGTGCGCGGCGCAGGCCAAAACGAGGACGGCGACATCATCTTGAACTCGATGATTGACCTCGCCCACGCCCTGAAATTGACGGTGGTCGCCGAAGGCGCCGAAACCGCCGAAGAAGTTGTCGAACTGCGAAAACTTGGTTGCGATTTGGCGCAGGGCTTTTTCTTCGCGCGCCCGCTTGCGCCCGATGACATGAGCGCGCTGTTAAAAATCAACACGCCGCACAGCCTCTCTGAGCCGATTGCTGTTGCAATGGCGTAGCAAGCTACGCCCCTACAAGAACAAGAAATGGGCTTGGATTAACTGACCTGCGAAAGCGCCATCGAAGCGAACGACACCACGATGTTTTGATCGGGATGAAACGCTTGATCGTAGTCCAATTCGGCGCCGCGCAGTTCGGGAAACGCCGCCATCAAGGTGTAAACCGCTGGATGAGCATCGACGTGAAAGCGGTTGAAGTCGCGCGCGAAATGAACGTGAAAAGCGGCGCGGTCGCCCGCTTCAACGGCATCCATCCATTCTTTGTCGGCGCTCTCGATTTCCTTCAAGCGCGCTTCGGTTAGACGAGTCGGATCGCCGAACTGCGTGCCGACGTGCGCGCCATCGACCGAGGCGATAAAGCCGACTTTTTTGCCCGCCGCTTCCCACTTTTCAACAGCAACCCGAAGCGCGGCGATAAAGCGCGCGACTTCCGGTTCGGCTTCTTCGGGAGAACGCTTGGATTTTAAGGCGTCCCAAAACCCGCCCACAGCGAAAGGCGCGATTTTGGCGCCCGATAATTTCTCGTGATAACCGAGCATCACTGCTGTAAATTCCAGCGAATGTTCGTCGCCGTGAACCCATTCTTCGCCCAACAAATCGTCTTCGAGCGGCAGCTGCTCCGAGATTTCATCCAAAAACTCGCGGTCACATTCCACCAAACCGAAAGGCGTTTCAAAACTTTGGCTTGTCGCCGCGAACGGGTAAGACACGCCTTTGTGCGCGATGCCAAGCACAACGAACAAGTCGAACGGTTTTCCGGTCGCTTCGACGTTTTTAACAAGGGGCACATAGGACGCGGTTTCGCTGTGCCCGCCGCGATGAAAGTCAATGTGCGGCGTGACGATGCCGCGCACCCGCGCCGCATCGAGATGGACGGGCGCCAAACGTTTGCGGCCCAAGTCGAACTTGAGATCGAGGAACGCGCGCAACTCGCCCGCTTCGGCGGGATAGGAGCGACCGGCGAAACGGGCGCGGCGAACGTCGCCGCCCTCATCCCCTTTTGCTCCCGCCGCTTGCTGGCGGAAATGAGGTGAATCGAGCAACAGCAACTCGTCCAGTTGTTCGACGAAACCCTGTGCGAATTCGCGCCCATCTTCCACGCCGCGTTCACGGAGCCAACTTTCAAGGTCTGCCATCGTGCGCGAGCCGTCGAGGAGCGCCAGAAGCGCGCCGTATTCGAGGGGCATCGCCACTTCGGGCGCGATGCCGCGCGGGTCGCTCAGGTGCAACTTGCGCCCTTCCTCGTCTTCGATAGGTTCAGCGCGCAGAGCGCGGATTTTGGGGCGAAAATCGTCGTTCATTGTGAGTCCAAAACACGAACGCGAAGCGTTAGCGAGTGCTTCTGTTCAAAGCGCGAAGCGCCATCATATCTGATGATGTGCCTTCGACATGCTGAATAAAAGCACTCGCTAACGCTTCGCGTTCTTCGCATAGAAGGGCGGTTTACCCGCCGGTGCGCGATTGGCGGGTCAGGATGTGGTCGACCATGCCGTAAGATTTCGCTTCTTCGGCGCCCATCCATTTGTCGCGCTCGGAGTCGGCCAAAATCCGTTCCAACGGCTGACCAGTGTGCGAGGCGATGATTTTGGCGAGCGTGTCTTTCAAAGTCAGCATTTCGCGCAGTGTGATCTCCGCGTCGGTCGCCTGTCCCTCGAAGCCACCCGAAGGCTGGTGAATCATAACGCGCGCGTTGGGCGTGCAATAGCGTTTGCCCGGAGCGCCCGCGCACAAAAGCAGCGCGCCGTAAGACGCCGCCATGCCCGTGCAAATCGTGGCGATGGGGCAACTGAGCGACTGCATCGTGTCGTAAATGGCGTTGCCCGCGTAAACCGAGCCGCCTGGCGAGTTGATGTAGATGTCGATTTCGCGTTCGGCGTCCTGCTTTTCAAGCCACAACAACTGCGCTTGCACAACGGTCGCTAAAGCATCGGTGACGGGTTCGTGGATGAACACGATGCGCTCTTCCAAGAGGCGTGAAAACAAATCGTAGCCGCGCTCGCCGCGCGCGGTTTGTTCGATGATAGACGGAACAAGTGGCATAATCGTGTTTTAAAGAAAACGCCGCGCTTTCCCCAACAGGAAAGGCGGCGCCTTCGCTTTCTTCTTGACTTGTTTAGGCGAGGAGCGGTTCCGAATGGAGCCACGCGCTCTTGGAAACCAAAATGTAGGGCTAAGCTCGTTTTCGCCCTACATTTTGATTTCCACAACCTGTTTACGCCGTCGTTTCACCCTCGCCGCCTTCGGCTATAACCACGTCGTCGGCTTCCATCACGCCGTCTTCGTCCATTGCTTCCATCATCGCTTCTTCGGCCATGACTTCTTCCATCGCTTCTTCGTTTTCGTCGTCCATCGACGTGCCTTCCATCTGCACCGGTTGGCCACTCTCGTCGGTGATGGTCGCTTTGTCGGCGAGGAAGTCAATGGCTTTGCGCTGCAAAATGCTGGTTACAACCGATTGATACGGCACTTGCTTGACCAACTCTTGCGGGTCGGTGTTGCTCATTTGCGCCATCATCATGTAATGGTTGCCCACCTCGTCTTGGCTGACGGGGAACTTTTGGCCTTGCGCGATTTCATCCAAAACCAACTCGGTTTTGAGTTCGTTTTCGATTTCCTCGCGTAAATCGCCTTCGAGTTGCTCTTGCGTCGAGTTGATGGCTTGCAAATAGGCTTCGATGGTCGCGCCGTTTTGCTGCAATTCCTGCTCGATGCCTGCAACCCTGTCCGCCACGCGCGCCGTCACCAAAGCGGCGGGAACTTCGACTTCAGATTTGTCCACGACCTGCTTGACAACTTCTTCGCGCGCTTCTTTGCGCGCGTCGCGTTCGCCGGTTTGAACCAGGTAATCGCGCAACTTGGCGTGCAAATCGGCGACGTTTTCCGCGCCGGAAATCTGGGCGAACTCGTCGGTGACTTCGGGCACGACGCGCTCTTTAATCGCCGTGACTTTCACTTCAAATTCGGCTTCTTTGGCTGCCAGTTCGGGGTCTGGAAAATCTTCGGGATACGACTGTGTGAAGCGGCGCGTCTCGTCCAACTTTTGTCCGACGAGTTGATCGTCGATGGTAGGAACAAAACCTGATTCGCCCAGCACAAAGCCGCGCAGCTTCGCGGGTTCTTCGCTGCGAGGTTCGCCATTCACAAACACCTGAACGTCGGCGAAAATCACGTCGGCGAGTTGGGCTGTCACTTCGCCGCCTTCGTCTTCTTCCTTTTTGTTTTTCAGATACGCGCGATCTTGCTGCATCTGGGCCAAAGCCTGTTCCACGTCTTCATCAAGGATGTTGACGGTGCGCTTGGTCGCGCTGAGATCTTCAGTTGAGCCAACGGTGACTTCGGGGCGGGCGATGACGCGCGCCACAAAGGTCAACGGCTTGTCGCCGTCAAAAGCGTCGAAGGTCAGTTCATCGACTTGCGCTTGATCGAGGGGCGTGATGCCCGACTGCTGGACGGCAGCTTGATAGGCGGCGGGCACGATCTGATCGGAAATTTCCTGGGCGATGGCTTCATCGCCCACGTTGCGCCGCACAATTCCGGCGGGAATGGAGCCGGGGCGAAAGCCGGGGATGCGGATGCGCTTGGAAAACTCTTTGATGGCGCGATTGCGCGCGTCTTGCACCGCAGAGGGCGCGACTTCGATGTGAAGGGAGACGATGCCGCCTTCTTGTTTTTCGACCGAAACGTTGGAAAGTT
>JAABUM010000973.1_pt1 | contig 45571 bp, 37 predicted proteins | sample 5559161 | NCBI WGS metagenome assembly JAABUM01 (sample SAMN10711868, study PRJNA513369) | rock metagenome | isolation source: Antarctica rocks | place: Antarctica: Victoria Land, Siegfried Peak nord
CCCAGGTACATGGTGCCTCCTTTGGCTTTTGAAGATGGGCTTGTTGGGGGTCAGCCTTGTGGATGCAAGCTCTACGCACACGATGGCGCGGCTTAGGATACTGTCCGACCTCAGGAACAAGCCAAAGAGGGTGCCGGGCGCTCATCTCACTCACAGAGTCCTACTCTGAGCTTAGTCCGGGCGTCTCCGACACCACTAAACAACATACAAGCTTAGTCGTTGCTGCGTGCGGTGCTTCTGTATGCGACACTTAAAAATGGCATGATAGAAGAACAATACATCACAAAACTAAAGTCGTTATGGCCGACGGGAGAGAAAACGGAATCATCGCTTGAAGCAATCGCGTTGGCAGATAAAGCGGTTCAAGCTCATCCCTTGTCAGCGGCTTTGTGGTGCATTCGTGGCGACCTCATTCAACTTGGCCCTGCAAATTGTCCTCACGAATTACAGGAAGCTTTGAAAAGTTATCAGCACGCCATTAAGTCCGACCCAACTTATGCGGAGGCATATGAATCAATCAATTATTTCCTGGATGCAGTAGAAAACAAACCCGCAGAGGCGGGATACCATTTCAAAGAGGCGGCCAAACATCAATAACAGCAACACAGCACACTATCTCACCCGACGGCCTACAGCTCCGTTCACTGCGTTTCGCTCGTTCCTCGCTCCACTTCGCTTCCAGCGGCGGGTGAGCTTGTCGATGAGCAACAAAAAGCCCCGGATGAAGTTTCATCCGGGGCTTTTTATTATCGTCCGCCGCTCGCCACGCGCAGCCTGGCCCGTGCTCGCTTGAGCGCGGCGTCGGCTCGCTCACGCTGCACTTCTGTAGCTGGCTCCATACGCCCGGCCAGGCGCGAGGTGGCGCGTTGCTCGGCTTCGCGGGCGCGCTCGACGTTGATGTCCGAGGCCAGCTCAACCGAGTCGGCCAGGAGCGTGGCCTTGTTGCCGACCATCTGGAAGAAGCCGCCGCCGATGGACATACGCTGCTCCATGTTGCTCGCGTCGCGCAGAGTGACCAGGCCCGCGTCCAGAGCCGCCATGATCGGCGCGTGGCCCGACATCACGCCCAGCGACCCTTCAGCTCCGGGCAGCGAGATGGACTGGATCGGAGCGCTGAACACCTCGCGCTCAGGCGTCACGATCGAAAGAGGAAATGTTCCCGCCATAGATGAGGTTGTGCGGTTGCAATGGAGCGTGATGGTGAGGTCGCGGCCTCTGCAAGTACTTGCAGAGGCTTCCACAATCCCACGATCTCACCACCTCGCAACCTATTTCGCCGCGCGTGCCTTTTCAATCGCTTGGTCGATGCCGCCCACCAGGTAGAAGGCTTCTTCAGGCAGGTCGTCGTGCTTGCCTTCCAGGATTTCCTTGAAGCCGCGCACTGTTTCCTTCACAGGAACATACTCGCCAGGAATCGAGGTGAACACCTCGGCCACGAAGAAGGGCTGCGACAGGAACAGCTGCAATCGCCGCGCACGGTGCACGACCAGCCTGTCCTCGTCGCTCAGCTCGTCGATGCCCAGGATCGCGATGATGTCCTGCAGGTTCTTGTAGCGCTGCAGAACCTGCTGCACGCCGCGCGCGACCTCGTAATGCTCCTCGCCCACAATCGTGGGCGTCAAGATCGTCGAGGTCGAAGCCAGAGGGTCCACAGCCGGGTAGATGCCCAGCGCGAAGACCTCGCGCGACAGCACAGTCGTCGCGTCCAGATGCGTAAATGTCGTGGCCGGAGCCGGGTCCGTGATGTCGTCGGCGGGCACATACACGGCCTGAACCGAAGTGATCGAGCCGTTCTTGGTGGTCGTGATGCGCTCCTGTAGCTGAGCCATCTCGTTGGCCAGCGTGGGCTGGTAGCCCACAGCCGAAGGCATACGCCCCAAGAGCGCCGATACTTCCGAGCCCGCCTGCGTAAAGCGGAAGATGTTGTCCAGGAACAACAGCACGTCCTGGCCCTTCACGTCGCGGAAGTACTCGGCCATGGTCAGGGCCGTCAGGGCCACGCGCAGGCGAGCGCCGGGCGGCTCGTTCATCTGGCCGAAGACCAAAACGGTCTGATCCAGAACCGTCTTTTCCTTGCCGTCCGCACGCAACTGGCCGGGCAGGATGGTCTCGGACATCTCGTTGCGCAAGTCCGTGCCTTCACGAGTCCGCTCGCCCACGCCGCCAAAGACTGATACGCCCGAGTGCTTCTGCGCCACGTTGTTGATCAGCTCGGTGATGAGCACCGTCTTACCCACGCCCGCGCCGCCGAACAAACCGACCTTGCCGCCGCGAGGGTAGGGCTCCAGCAGATCCACGACCTTGATGCCAGTCTCGAACGGCTCGATGGTCGCCGCCAGATCCTCAAAGCGCGGCGCGGGACGATGAATCGAAAGCCTCTCGGCGGCATCCACCGGCCCCAGCCCATCCAGATCTTGGCCCAGCACATCGAACAGGCGCCCCAGAGTCGCCTCGCCCACCGGAACCATGATCGGCGCGCCTGTGTCCACGGCGTCCATGCCGCGCATCAGGCCATCTGTTGTCTCCATGGCCACGCAGCGCACCACGGAATCGCCAAGATGCTGCGCCACTTCAGCCACCAGAGTGCCCGCATCGCCGATGCGCTTAATATGAAGCGCGTTGTTGATGGAAGGCAGCGTGCCCACCGCGAACTCCGCGTCCACGACCGGCCCGATCACTTGAACCACTTTTCCTGTTGCCATATGTATTCTCTTCTCGCCCCAAGTACTTGAGGGCAAGGCTTTTAACCATTCAATGCTTCAGCGCCGCCCACGATGTCGAGCAGTTCCTTGGTGATGTTGGCCTGGCGCGTGCGGTTGAACTGCAGCGTCAGGAGCTGAGCCTGCTCATCCGCGTTCTTGGTCGCGTTCGTCATCGCCGACATTCGTGCCCCAAACTCCGAAGCCACGCCCTCCAGCAAGAGCTGATACACCCGCGTTTCGACGAATCGAGGCAAAAGCGCGCCCAGCAACTCAGGAATCGCGGGCTCGAAGATGAAGTCCGAGCGCCCGCCCGCCCCGCTATCAGGAACCGAGCTCACTTCACCTGAGGGCGGCTCGATGGGCAGGAACTTGATCGCCAGGGGCTTCTGCGAGATCACCGAGCGGAACTCGGTGTACACCATATGTACCTCGTCCACGCTGCCGTTCAAAAACATCCCGGTGACTGCGTTCGAGATCTGGCGCACCGCCTCATAGCCGCCCTTGTCGCCCAGCGAGGGAAACGAAGAATCTACGTTGTAAGCGCGCCGCTTGAAGAAGTCCGTCGCCTTGCGCCCCACGGTGAGAAGGCGCACGTTGTCCGCTCCGTGCTCGGCCACCTGGCGGTTGACGAAAGAATGAGCCAGGCGCAGCACGTTGGTGTTGTAAGAACCGCACAAGCCTTTATCAGCCGCGATGACGATGACGCCGACGCGATTCACCTCACGGGTGGCGAGCAGGGGATGCGAGAAGTCGCGCACGTTGGGAGCCAGCATCCCGACCATCTCAGCCATCGTCGCCGAGTAAGGCTTGCCCTTCTCGACGCGCTCCTGCACGCGCCGCAGCTTGGCAGCGGCCACCATCTTCATGGCCTGCGTGATCTGAGAGATGTTCTTGACCGCCCGAATCCGTAGCTTGATGTCCCGCAATGATGCCATGTCGTTCTCAATCCGCCCGCCTGCTTTGACTGCTTTGTGTTGCTACTCTGGGCCAGCGACTGAAGTCGCGGCTTGGAGCCTTCGGCTAAGCGTCCGCCTACGCGGACGCAAGGGCTACTGCAAGTACTTGCAGGTCTTGTAGACCTCACACGCGGTGCGTCCGCGCAGGCGGACGCTTAGCCGAAGGCTCCAAGCCGCGACTTCAGTCGCTGGCCCATACATTACGCAGTGCCACTCGTCGTCCCGCCAGCCGTGGCCGTCGCGGCTGTCTGCGAGGTCGTGGTTGCGTTCGCTACGCTGTTCAAGTTGCCGTTGGTGTTGCCGCCCGTGCCATCGGTGCTTAGAGCATTGGCTCCCGCGATGCTGTCCGCGGGCAGCGTGTTGGCCATAAACGCCTGCGTGAACTCGGACAGCGCGCCCTTGAAGCGCTCCTCGATCTCCTTCGAGATCGCTTTGTCGTTCTGGATGCTCGACACCACGTCCGGGTAGCGCTGGCGCATAAAGCTGAGCAGCCTCTGCTCGTAGCGAGCCACCTGCTCCACAGGCACTTCGTCCAGGTAGCCGTTGGTGCCGGCGTAGATCGACATCACTTCGTCCGTCACGTTGTAAGGCTTGTAGTTGACTTGCTTCAAGAGCTCGGTCAGCCTCTGCCCACGCAGCAGCTGAGCCTGCGTTGCCTTGTCTAAATCTGAGGCGAACTGAGCGAAGGCGGCCAAATCGCGGTAGCGCGCCAGGTCCAGCTTGAGACGCCCGGCGACCTGCTTCATGCCCTTGGTCTGAGCCGCCGAGCCCACGCGTGACACGCTCAAGCCCACGTTGATCGCAGGCCGCACGCCCGCGTTGAACAGGTCCGGCTCCACGAAGATCTGCCCGTCCGTGATCGAAATCACGTTGGTCGGGATGTAAGCCGAGATGTCGTTCAGCTGCGTCTCAATGATCGGCAGAGCCGTTAAAGAACCGCCGCCCAGGTCGCGGTGCATCTTGGCTGACCGCTCCAAGAGGCGCGAGTGCAGGTTGAACACGTCGCCGGGGTAAGCCTCGCGGCCAGGCGGGCGGCGCAGCAACAGCGACATCGAGCGGTAAGCCACGGCGTGCTTAGACAAGTCGTCATACACAATGAGCGCGTGCTCGCCCTTGTCGCGGAAGTACTCGCCCATCGCCGTGCCCGCATAGGGCGCGATGTACTGCAGAGGAGCCGAGTCGTTGGCCGTGGCCGCGACGATGATGGTGTATTCCATCGCGCCCGAGACCGTGAGCTGGTTGACCAGAGCCGCCACCGTGGACTGCTTCTGGCCGATCGCCACATAGATGCAGAACACATCCAGCCCGCGCTGGTTGATGATAGTGTCGATGGCAATCGAAGTCTTGCCCGTCTGCCTGTCGCCGATGATGAGCTCGCGCTGGCCGCGCCCGATGGGAATCATGGCGTCCACGGCCTTGATGCCCGTCTGCAGGGGCTCTTTGACGCCCTCGCGCTGCATCACGCCCGGAGCCTTGACCTCGATCAAGCGCCTCTCGTTGGAGACGACCGGTCCTTTGCCGTCGATGGGTTCGCCCAGAGCGTTCACGACGCGGCCAATTAGAGCGCGTCCAACGGGCACATCCGCGATGCGGCCCGTGGTCTTGACGATATCGCCCTCGGCAATGTGCGCGTAGTCGCCCGCGATCACGGCTCCAACGTTGTCCTCTTCCAGGTTGAGCGCGATGCCCATTGTCGGAAGCTTGGTCACGGGATCTTCGGGGAACTCCAAGAGCTCGCCCGCGCGCGCTCCCTGCAGGCCGTAGATGCGCGCGATGCCGTCGCCGACTTCGAGCACCTCGCCCACATCTACCATCTGCAGCTCTTGATCAAAGTCCTCCAGCTCGCGCTGGATGACGCTGGTAATCTCGTCCGGTCGTAACGCCATCTTTAGCCTCCGTCTGTCCCCAATACACAAGTACTTATCAACGCCACTACAGCTTTTTGTAATGGTGACGGCACCTTATTCACACGGACAAGTACCCGTGGAACCCCACAAGTACTTGCGCCACTTCATCTTACTCTAAGCCTCGATGCGAGCCCTCTTGAGCGCGTCGCGCATTGCGCGCAGCTGGCTGGTCACGCTGCCGTCGAATTGCCGGTCGCCCACACGCACCACAATGCCGCCGATGATGCTCTCGTCCACGCGCGTCTTGAGCCGCACCGTGTAGCCCGTTGTCGCTTCCAGCTTGGCCTTAAGCGCCGCTTCCTGCTGAGCGTTCAGGGGCAAAGCCGTCACTGCTTCGGCGTCCGTGACCTTGTTGTGCTCATCGACCAGGCGCCCGAACGAGCGCGCCACATCGGGCACCAGGTCCAGGCGCGAGCGCTCCATCAGCAGCTCGATGAAGGTTGTCATGCCTGGCCCCGAGTTCGAGAGCAGAGCGTGCAGAACACGCTGGCGGCTTGCTTCGGGAAAGCGCGGGTTGTTCAAGGCGCGCAGAATCTGCGGGTTCTTCAAGGCGACCGCGAAGGCGTCGAGCCCGGCTCGTGTCTCGTCCAGCAAGCCGGTCTTGATGGCGACGCGGAACAAAGCACCTGCGTAGCGCCGGGCCGCGCGTGTATCTCCAGCCGCCATTAGGAGCGGCCTCCGATGATGTCAACGCTGTTGCGCGAGCCCCTGCTGCCGATCTCGCTGATGACTTCATCGATCAAGCGCCCCTGATTGGCGACATCCAGCTTCTGCTTGAGGATGCGTGACGCTCCTGTCACGGCCATCTCCGCGATCTGGTCGCGCATGGTGGACATAGCCTTCTCGCGCTCGCGCAGGATGTCCTCCTCGGTGCGACGCAGCATGGCGTCACGGTCGGTGTGGGCGCGCGCGATGATCTCGTCGCGAGCCGCTTGCGCGTCCTTGACAGCGGCCTGAATCTTGTCGCGCGCCTCGTCCTCAATGGAGGCCAGGCGCTGCTCGTAGTCTTTTTGCAAGCGCACCATCTCGTTGCGCCTGGCTTCGGCCTCGTCCAGGTTGTTGCGTATGGTGCTCTGACGCTGCTCCAGCACGTTGAAGATCGGCCCGAAGGCATACTTCCTCAGCAGCAGGAACAGCAGCAAAAACCCCACCGCCATCACCAGGATGAAGCGGAAGTCAATGCCCAGCGTCGCGAATATTTGCTCCATAGAAGATGAGTTGTCCTTCGCCCTTCCCCAAGTACTTGCCCCGCAAGTGACGGCCAACCCGTCCCAACGCGCGCCTCTGCGATGATCAGGGCGCGCGTTGGGAGCGGGAAGAGTTAGCGGCCCACAGCTCCGCGCCCGGCTTGGATGGCCTGCGTGACCTGATCGGCGCTCAATGTGGGCAGCTTGCCCTGCAGCAGGAAGAAGATCAAGAGCGCGTAGATGACCAGCGACTCAATCAGAGCCAGGCCAATGATCATGGCCGTCTGGATGGTGCCGCTGATCTCGGGCTGGCGTGCCATGCCCTGCAACGCGCCGTAAATCGCGATGCCCTGACCGATGCCCGCGCCGACGACCGCGATGGGAAGACCGAGACCGGTCGCCAATGCCAAGTTGCCCAAGTAATCCATCTGAAAATTCTCCTCGCCCCGCCCGTTGTTGTTGCGCTTCAAGTGCGCCAGGCAGAGGAACTACCAAACCAAAACTGATTGTTCAAGCCCTCATCCGCCCCAAGTACTTGCGGGCGCGAAGGCAAAGGGAAAAGCAAGTTAAGCCAGCGTCGCTTCCGTGCTGCGCCCGATGATCTGCGGATGCCCGTTCACAACATCGTGCTCGATGTGACCCTCGTGCCCATCGCTGTGATCGTCGTGGTGCGTGGCCAGCACCGAGATGTAGATCGCCAGCAACGTCGAGAACACCAGGGCCTGCAGCGCTCCGAAGAACACACCTAAGCACATGATCGGGAACTGCAAGGGGATCGGCAGCCAGATCGGGAAAGCACTCGCCACTGTCAGCGCCAGCAGCGTAAGCTGAACCACCACCATCTCCTCGCCGAACACGTTGCACAACAGCCGGATCGCCAGCGAAACCGGCTTGATCAGCTCGCCAACCAAGTGCAGCGGCAAGTTCAGCGGAGCCAGCCACAAAGGCTCGCCCACGAAGTGCATCGCCCACGACTTGAGCCCCGCCTCGCGAATCGCGATGATGTGCGTCGCGAAGAAAGCCACGATCGCCAGAGCCACGGGGATGTTGGCATTCGAGGTCGGTGCTACCATGCCTGGGACGAGCCCAAGCCAGTTGCAGATGATGATCGTCAGGAAGAAAGTCGCGATCAGAGGCGTGTACTTCCTCGCCATGTCGCGCCCCATGATGCCGACCAGGTACTCCTGGAACCCCTCGACGGCGGCCTCGAAGATGTTGGTCGCCGAGTGAGGCTTGCCCTCGGGCCTCACCTTGGCGCTACGCCCGGCCCTCGTGCCCCAGATGCCCAGGCCTAGCAGAACCAGCATTGTCACGAACAGGTAGTCGTAGCGGATCTTGTTCAGGTCATCGACGTGCTTCTCGGTCGGGTTCTCTGCCGAAGCGTGCAATGTGGGCGCGCTGGCTCCGGTGAACATCCGCACGATGGGGTTGAACCACGAGCCCTCGTGCGGATCGAAAGGCGACTTCACGCCCTCGGTGTCGCCCTGGGCTCCCTCATGGGCCGCGTTGCCGTGGCCGCTGTCTCCGGCGTGAGCGTGGTCGTCGCCCGCCACTGACTTGGCGGTCGAGGTGCCGAAGTCTGAGTTCTGCGCCCGCACCGGAGAAACCGACAGCATAGCGCCGATGGTCAGCAGCAGAACCAGCAAGAATGTGCGCAGCTTAAGCATAATCCATTACAATCCGCTACCTTCATCGTCCTCAACGTCCTGGCTCAACATACGCCTGGCGCACCGTCTTCACCTGACGCTTCAAGACCAGCCCGACCACCTTGGCCGCCATCAAAAACTGCACTATGCCAAAGCCCAAGGCAATCCAGCCCGCCGACAGCTGCGCGCCCTTGAGCATCCAGGCGATCAAAGCGGCCACACCCAAGTACTTGACGGGCACCAGCAGCCACCACAGCATCTTCTTCGCGTCGCGCCGCCCTCTGTGCCCCGGCTGAAGCGCCCGCTGTACCAAGAACCCCTGCGCTCCCAGCAGAGCCCAGCTCAAGAGCAGACCGCTGAGGTAGGACAGCCACGCCTTCGAGCCGCTCTGCCGGGCTGAGGATGCGACGAGCAGAGTGCTCAGCGCTCCAAACCAGGCGATGGTCAAGTGTAGGCGGCACAAAAAAGCGGCGTCCAAACCGCGCGCTGGGGACACCGCGGAAGAAGGCGCCCCGCTCCCTGGCGCCTCCTCCATTCGATCACTGCCGCCTACCTCTCGCTCCAACGTGGGCACAAGCGGCTTCTGCCGTTCCCATGAGGGCACGGGAAGCGGAGCAACTTCAAACGGCATCGCTCTTCTCCTCGCCCTGCGCCTCTTCGTCCTTGTCGTCTTCAACGCCCAGCAAGCGGCGCGTGATTTCCTTCGAGTCCAGCTCCCTCACCTTCCCCTGAGCCCCGCCCTGCTCCATGAACGGGGGCGGCGGAACTGCGAACAGCCTCTGCCTGGGAGTCTCAGCCACTTCCTCTTCGTTACCCGTGCTCAGCTTAAACTTCGGCTCAAAGCTTGCAGTTGGGCTTGCCGCTCGTGGCGAAGGCGTTGCATGAGTTGCGCTGCCTTGAGAGAAGCTGTCGCGCGGCGCCTTATTGATCTGCGCCAGGGTACGGAACATCTCGACGAAACCTGCCGCGACGCCCACCAGAAATAGAACCGGCATCCAGTAGGTGGTGCCGAGCTTCTTGTCCAGCCAGGCCCCGGCTCCAAATCCCACCAGGACGCAGCCCGCCAGAGTCCAGCCGATGGAGGCTGCTCCCAACCCGCGGCTTCCCATCATCCGCGTGCGCGACACGCCCAGAAAGGGAATGAAGCTCGGCTTCTGACTCGGCTTGCGCGCTCCCTCCTCGGAGAAATCTTCGCCTGGCGGGTGCGGCGTCATGGTTCTGTTCGCGGGTCACACCAATTGTAGCAACGGGCTCCTGCCCTCGCAAGACAGTTTCGGCCTCTAACAGCACCTTCGCCCTGCCAGAAGATGCTCATGGCTGCGATTAGATGCCGCTTCCACCTCCAAGTACTTGAGGCCCTCGATGCGTTACAATAGCGCGCGATGGCATTCCCGCGACCTTTCAACCCCTCCTCATCGGCCGCCCAAGATAAGGAGCTGCGCGCCGCCTTCGAGCGGGCTCAAGCCCTGCATCGCTTGCACGGCAAGAGCTACTACTTCGCGACCCAGCTCTTCCCGCGGCCCTTGCGCCAGGCCACCTACGCCATCTACGCCTTTGTACGCGTGCCCGATGAGATCGTGGACAACTCGCCCCAATCCACGCCTCAAGAGCGCCAGCTTATCTCACTCAAGCTCAACCAGTGGCGCAAGGACTGGCAGCGAGCCTATCAAGAGAAGAAGTCGGCTGATCCGGTTCTGCACGTCGCGGCTCTGACGTATCACGCGTACAAGGTGCCGCCCCAGACGGCTGAGGACTTCATCGACGCCATGATCCAGGACTTGCAGCAGAGCCGCTACCGCGACTTCGAAGATTTGAAGGGCTATATGTGGGGCTCGGCCTGCGTGGTTGGCGTGATGATGTCGCACATCATCGGCTTCAAGGACGAGCGCACCTTGGAGCCCGCAGCCAAGCTGGGCTACGCGATGCAGCTGACCAACTTCCTGCGCGACATCGACGAGGACTTCCAGCTGCGCAACCGCATCTATATGCCCCAGGATGAGCTAAGCCAGTTCGGGCTGAGTGACGAGGACATCGTACAGCGCCACTTCTCGCCCAACTTCCGTGCGTTCATGCGCTTCCAGGGCCAGCGCACGCACCGCTTGTATGAGGAAGCCAACGAAGGCATTCCTCTCTTGGATAAGCAAGGCCGTGGCGCTGTTCTGGCCGCCTCGACCCTTTACCGAGCGATCCTGGACAAGTTGGAAGCACAGAACTGGAACCCCTTCGCCGGACGAGCCAAGACGAGCTTGCCGGAGAAGATGTGGCGGGTGGGGCGGGCTTTGGGCACGAGCCGGATGGTGTGGCGAGGTTGAGATGTCAGGCGTTGAATACCTTCCACACGAGTTTACAGATTGAACTTGCTGGGCAGCCAGCCTCGCTCGACAGCGGTGCGAAAGTTCCAGTCCGAGTCGTTTTCAAGCTTGTAGCTCCAGTAGAACCAGCCGTGGCTGCTCTCGTAGCTCAGTAGCTGAGCGTCGCCGTAGGCTCGCTTGGCGACTTCGATCTGGAACGCTGACTGGCCGCGCCAGACCTCGCCCGGTGTGCCCAGGGACCACTCGCCCACCACGGTCCACAGCTGCCCGGCCATGGCGTCCAGGTGCCCCTTCTTGCCCAGCGCTTCGATAATGTGCTCCTGGGGCGTACGCTTGCGGTCCGCCTCCGTATAGGCTTGGTAAAGGTGCGTGTCCAGCAGCACATTTGAGTATCCGGGCTCAGTCATGAAGCCTTTCCACTCGAAGGGCCTGAAGCCGTCGTGGATGACGATGGCCACGCTCTTTGGCATCAGGGGGCGCAGGCGCTTGTAGGCGCTCTGGTAGTAGCTCTTGAGGATGTCGATGGGCAAGTCCCAGCGAGGCTCGTTGAGCAACTCAATGCCATTCAGCGCGGGGTGCTGGCCGTAGCGACGGGCCATGCCTTCGAGAGCCACGATGCTGGCCTCGATGTTGGCCGGGCTCTTGTGCCAGCCCACATCGCCCGCCCGCCCGCTGTGATCCATCCCGTTCTGCGAGCCAGGCGCGCCGTGAAGATCCAGAAGGACTTGCAGCCCGTTCAGCCTCGCCTGCTCGAAAGCGAAGTCCAAGTACTTGGAGCACTCAACCCAGGGCGATGGAGCCTGCAATGCCCAGAACCCCACGGGCAGCCGAACCGAATTCAAACCGCGCGCCTTGATCCAGGCGAAGTCCTCGGCCTTGATGAAGTTCTCTCGGTGCGCGTTCAGGCGCTCGGCGGCGCGAGTTCCAAGCGCTGAGCAAAGCTGAAATTCGTCGCCGGCCTCAGTGCCCCGGAACACGCTCGGAGTCATCCACTTCTCCAGCACGAGCCACGAACCCAAGTTCACGCCGCGCAATATGCTGGGCCCTGGGGTGGGCTGTGGCCTCGGGACAGGAGCCACAGCTTGAGCCAGGATCGAGCGCTCAACACCCGCGCTGGACGATGCCAGAGCCGTGGCCACAGCACCCTGAAGAAATCGGCGTCGCTGCATAAATCGTTCTCCTATGAAATCTAAGATACACAATACCTTGGGAACAGGAAGTTTGCTTGAGGTGAGTGTGCTTGTTTGAGGTAGCAGCGTGTGGTTTGTCGCGCGGTGCCTTTGGGCTGGCCCAGTGCTATGGTTGCTTCATGTTCTATCTGACTCAACGCGGCGAGTTTTCTCGAATTGGCGCTGTTGTTTGGTTGGTACTTCCACTTGCTCGACGGGTCGGGGCAGTGGGGCGCTTATCACGATGATGAGTTGCTCATCATCTACTCCAGCCAAGCTACCATGCTCGGCATAGCCAAAGCCTCGCTCACCAAGTTTGGTCTTGAGTGGCGCAAGCACGGCTGAAGGCTCCGCTCGCCACGCTTGAAGGCTGCAAGTACTTGCAGCCACAAGTACTTGCAGCGCTTTGCGCTGTGGGCGCTGCCAAACTAAAGGCTCATTTTGAACCAAATTATGAGCGAGAAAGCGATCATCATCGGCGGAGGCATCGCGGGCTTGGCCTCGGCTGCTCTGCTGGCCAAGAAGGGCTTCGACGTCACGCTGGTCGAGAAGAACGAGAGCGTGGGAGGCGTGGCCAGCCGCTTCGAGGCCCAAGGTTTCTCCTTCGACATGGGACCTTCGTGGTACCTGATGCCCGATGTGTTCCAAAACTTCTTCCAGCTTTTGGGCGAGCGCGTCGAGGATCACCTGGACTTAGTTCGGCTGGACCCCAGCTATCGCATCTTCTTCCAGGGCGGCGAGAAGTTCGACTTCGCCTCGGACTTCGAGCGCGACGCACCGATCTTCGACAAGCTGGAGCCCGGAGCCTCGGCTCAGCTCGCCAAGTACTTGAAGCTGTCCAAGAAGCAGTATGAGATCGCTCTGGGCGGCTTCATGTATCGCAACGCCGACTCTCCGCTGGACTTCCTCAACAAGCAGGTCGCGACTGAAGGCCGCGAGCTTGAAGTGTTCTCGCGCATGAGCGACTACGTGGCCAAGTTCTTCAAGAGCGACGAGGTGCAGAAGATCATGGAGTACCAGCTCGTGTTCCTGGGCTCTTCGCCTTACAACACTCCGGCTCTGTACAACATCATGAGCCACATCGACTTCTCGATGGGCGTGTGGTATCCCAGGGGCGGCATCCACCAGATTCCCCTCGCGCTCCAGAACGTAGGGCTGCAGCACGGCGCCAAGTACTTGCTGAGCTCTCCTGTCGCGCGCATCCTGACCAAGACTGCTACGGGAAAGGGCCGCGCCCGCGTCCGAGGCGTGAGGCTCGAAGACGGGCGCGAGCTGGAAGCCGATGTGATCGTGGCCAACGCCAGCATCCAGCACATCGAGCAGAAGATGTTGGCTCCCGGCCTGCGCAAGTTCTCGCCTCGCTACTGGGAGTCGCGCACCCTGGCGCCCTCAGCCCTGATCCTGTATCTGGGCATCAAGGGCCGCATTGAGAGCCTGACGCACCACAACCTCTTGTTCTCGCGCGACTGGAAGACCAACTTCGGCCAGATTTTCGACAGCCCGGCCTGGCCCGATGAGCCCTCGCTGTATGTGTGCGCGCCCTCGGTCACGGATTCGAGCACGGCTCCCGAAGGCCACGAGAACCTGTTCGTCCTGGTTCCCATCGCGGCTGGCCTGCCCTATGACCAGGCGATCTTGGACAGCTACATCCAGAAGACACTGGAAACCATTGAGCGCGAAATGGGCGTGCCCGATCTGCGCGAGCGCATCGTGTTTCAGCGAGTGTTCACGGTCAAGGACTTCGAGAGCCGCTACAACACCTACAAGGGAACAGCCCTGGGCCTGGCCCACACCATGAAGCAGACGGCCCTGCTGCGTCCCAACAACATCTCGCGCAAGGTCGAGGGCCTGTTCTACGCAGGAGCCAACACCAATCCAGGCATCGGAATGCCCATCCAACTCATCTCCGCTGAGCTGGCCTATAAGCGCATCATCGGCGACCGCTCGCCTGGCCACTTAACGGCAATTTGAATGCACACAATTCCCCAGCAATGGTAGGTTGGGCAATGATATGGTTTTGGTGTTTGACGACACGATCCGCCGCTTTGAGAGCCTGGGCTCGACTAATGACGAGGCTCGTGCCTGGGCTCGTGCTGGCGGGCCGCACTTGGGCTTTGTGTTGGCGCGCGAGCAGAGCGAAGGGCGGGGGCGGCGTGGTCGTTCGTGGTCATCTCCTGTTGGGGCCGGCTTCTACGGGTCCATGATTGTGCGCCTTCGAACCCAGGTGCGGGATGAGGGTGCCGTGTTGCTGTCGCGCTGGGCCATAGGCTCAGCTGTGGGGGTGGCTCGTGCCCTGGACGGGCTTGGGCTGAGGGCGCGGCTGAAGTGGCCCAACGATGTTTTGCTCAACGGGCGCAAGGTCGGGGGCATTCTTTGCGAGGGCGAGTGGCACCAGGGGCTCTTGAGCTTCCTGATCGTGGGCATCGGGCTCAATGTCTTGCACGGGCGCCAAGATCTGCCCGAGAGGCCCGTGTTTCCGGCTTCGTCTCTGCTGCTGGAAAGCGGGCAGCGCTTTGAACCCGAGCGCGTCGAGCAAGTTCTGGTGGCGGCTTTGCGCAGCGTGGCTCAAGAGCTGGAAAGCGGCGGCTGGGCTGCCCTTCGCCTGGCCTGGGAAGAGAGCTGCGCGGGCCGTGGTGAGCTGATCTCGGTGTCTGAGGAAGGCGTCAAGTACTTTGGCGTGCTGCGCGGCCTGGACGAATCGTGCGCCCTGCTGGTGGCGACCTCGGACGGGCTGAGGCGCGTGGTTGCGGGCGATGTGGCGTTTGAATAAGGCCCCAGGTACTTGGGGCGGGCAAAGGAACGAAATGCGCTTTGGATTTGCGGTGAAGGTGCTGGGCAAGAAGGACATCAAGAGCCACGACGCGCGTCGCTGGCAGAGCGGGCCTCACCTGAGAGAGTCAATCAAGTTCGCGCATGGCGTCTTCGATTACCTGGAGGAAGCCAAAATCTCGATGTATCGCTTCTCCTCGGACTTCGCGCCCTACATCACGCACCCCGATATGCCCCAGTTCCACGAGCAGATCAACGAGGCCCGAGCCGAGCTCGTGGAACTGGGCCAGCGCGCGCGCCAGATGAAGCTGCGCCTCTCGTTCCACCCCTCGCAATACATCGTGCTCAACTCGCCGCAGGAGAAGTTGGTCGAGGGCGCGCGCAAAGATTTCTTGGCCCAGGCCCAGATATTGGACCTGATGGAGCTGAGCTGCGAGGCCGTCGTGGTCACTCACGTGGGAGGCGTGTACGGCGAGCGCGAGGCCGCCATCGGGCGCTTCATTACTAACTTCAAGAGCCTGGCCGAGCCCGCGCGCAGGCGCCTCGTCCTGGAAAACGACGACGTGTCCTTCGGCGTGCGCGACGTGCTCAAGATACATGAGGCCACGGGCATACGCTGCATCTTCGACCACCAACACCACTCAATCATCAACCCCGATAGCCGTGTCCCCGTAGACGCCGCCTGCTCCATGCTCGCGACCTGGTCCGCAGAGTGCCGTCCCAAAATCCACTTCTCCAGCCCACGCTCTGAGAACCGCATCATCGAGAGGCGCGACAAGGCCACGGGCAAGATCGTCAAGAGCGAGGCCAAGCCCCTGGCAAGCCAGCACGCCGACTTCATCAACGCTGAGGTCTTCGCTCCGTGGGTCAAGTCCGTGCTCGCGCAGGCCCGAGAATTCGACGTCATGTGCGAGGCCAAAAGCAAAGACCTCGCCGTCATCAAGCTGCGCCAAGACCTCCAAACCCAAGGCCTACCCGTCCCCATCGAGTAGAGCCCCAAAGCAAAGTCACTCGCTTTGAATACACACAATTGCACACTTTTCAGGTGAGTGAGAGCAGGCTGGGCAAGTTGGTTGCTCATCGTGTTGCGTGGGTAGAATGAAATCTGCGGTTTGCGCTATAGAATTCGGTTCAGGTCGGTTCAGGGTTGCTGGAGCCGGACTGTCGGACGGGCAGAGTGGAGACAAGGTTAAGGTGGAAAATCATGGCACGCTTTGCGTTTGAGGCGCGCGACAGGGAAGGGCGCGTGGTGCGCGGCACGCGCGAGGCCGATGACCCCAAGGCCCTGACAGCGGCGCTGCGGGGCCGCGAGCTGTCTGTGACGCGCATTCGGCCCGCTCCTGGCGCCGTTAGCGCGCCGCCTTCCGCTCTGGACGCCTCGGCTGGGCTGGCCTCGTCTGGGGTGCTGCAGGCTTCGTCTGGTGCGGCTGCGACTCCTGGCCCGGGCGCTTCGGCTGCGGGCGGAGGGGTTGGGCTTGCCGTTAGGCCAACGCCTTCTGCGCCGGATAAGGGCGTGGTGGAGAAGCGCGACTGGGTGTCGAGGGCGAGCGCGATGCAGATGTCTCTGTATTTTCGCCAGGCCCACGCCCTGCTGCACGCTGGATCGAGCATCTCGCACGCGCTGGCTGTGGCCTCGCGCCACGATGCCTCGCCTGCTCTGAGGCGGGCCTCGGAGGACATGAGCCGCCTGACGGCTTCTGGAACGCCATGGAGCGAGGGAATGCGCTTCTACCCAGGCCTGTTCTCCGACTTGGCCATAGGAATGGTGGCTGCGGGCGAGAGCTCGGGGCGTGTGGACGAGGCTTGCCAGAGGCTGGCCTCCTACGCCGAGCGAGACTACCATCTGCAGCAGACAGTCAAGCGCGAGACCTGGTATCCCAAGCTGCTGCTGGCCTGCTCCATCTTCATCCCCTCCGTCGTGCCCCTGGTGCTGGCTGGCCCTGGGGCCTGGTGGTCCTCGGTTCAGATGCCCCTGTTCACGGTGCTGGCTGTAGCGCTGGCCTGGAAGGGAATCAGCTGGCTTTCGCCCATGATGGGGCAGGCCAGGGCCGTGGCTCGTACGGTGGACAGGATAAAGATGAGCCTGCCCGTGGCTGGCAAGGTGTCCAGGGGCTTCGCCTCGGCCAAGTTCTGCCGTGCCCTCGGCGCCACCATGGGCGCGGGTGTGCCCATTAACCGTGCCATGAGCCTGGCTGCAGGAGCCTGCGACAACATGGTGCTCGCGGATGCGGCTGAGCGGGCGCGCCTGCAAGTACTTGAGGGCGACACCCTGACAGGAGCCCTCAGCGCGACGAGGCAGTTTCCTCCCGTGGCGATGCAGATGCTGGCCACGGGAGAGGCCTCGGGACAGACCGAGGAGCAGTTGGAAAAGGTGGCCGAGTTTCTGGAGGGCGATGCTGAGACGGCAGTCAAGCAGGCCGTCAAGCTGCTGGGTGTGCTGGTTCTGCTGATCGTGGCCTGGCAGATCGGCTCTCAAGTCATCTCCTTCTACGCGGGCTCCTACACCCAGGGGCTGGACTCCCTGATGAGCGAGGGCGGCTAAAAGCCAGAGCAAATGAAGCCGCGGTGAGGCGAGGAAGGCCCTTAAGTACTTGGGGCGGGTTTGAGGGGCTTGGTTTTGGAAGGCTTAGAGGGCTGATCCCGTAGCACGATGGAACCAGACTATTACGAGGTGCTGCAGGTGGCGCGCGATGCTTCTCGCGAGGAGATCAAGGCAAGCTACCGCCTGGCCGTGCGCCAGCACCACCCCGACGCCGCTCCAGCCGAGTTCAAGGAAGCCGCGCACGAGAAGATACAGCTCATCATAGCGGCCTGGACCATCCTGAGCGACGCTGTGTCGCGCGCGGCCTACGACAAGCGCCGCCGCAATGTGTCCCAGTACCCTCTGAGCCCAACTGGTTCATCAGGGCCAGACGGCGCTTCTCACGCGCATGGTCACGGGCAACCTGGGCGCCGCGCCGCGGATCAGCCCGAGGATGGGCGCAAGAGGAGCCGAGTGCAGGCCGTGATGGGAGGCTCCTCTTCGCCTCGGCCCGCCAACCCTCGCACCCGACTGCTGGCCATGGTCTTCGACGCGGCCCAGCTGTACCACGTGGAGGGGCGAGCCGAGGAAGCCGCTCGCGTGTGCCAGAACGTGCTGCGGGCCGACCCTACCAACGCAGAGGCCGCCGTCCTCCTCTCCGACATCTACGCCTCCCAGAATCAGCGAGCCGCCGCCCTGGATCTCCTGGAGCGGGCCCTGCGCCTGCAGCCCTCCAACGCCCTCTATCGCTCCAAGTGGGAAGCCCTCCGCCACACCCAATCCAGCAGCCCCACAAGCCCGCAGCCCCACCCACCTACGCCCTCCCCCGTGCCCCGCGCCTCGGCTCCCAATCCCTGGGGCAAGCCCGTTGCCCCCAGCCCCCTCTCCTCGCGCATCTCCGAGCGTGCTCCCGAAGCACGCTCGCCCCAGACTCCCGAGCTTAGCGGGTCTCCACAAGCGCAAGCCGCGCGACCAATCGCGGCGCAAGAAATCCAGCAGCCCAACCAGGCTCAGGCGATGGCGCCCGCCATCCACGGCAACGGCGTCCAGGAGGACAGCTCAGCAATTCCTGCGTCTCTTTCCCCTCAGCAAACTGTTGAAGGCGTTGACGCCGCGCCCGTATCCATATGGCAGCCCAGCAACGAGATCATGGCCCCGAAGCCCACGCCAGCGCCGAAGCCCGATCCCGAGGACCCAACAGCTCAGCGCTCCTCCCTGCTGCAACGCCTGCGCTCTCGACTCACACGCTGAGGAAAGAGGAAAACAGCCTCGACATTTTAAGATCACACAAAACCCTTCTTTTTGAGCAGCAAGTACTTGGCAGCAGAGGCGGAGAGCTTGGCTACACTGGTGGGCATGACGCCATCTCCATCGTGGAGCGCTTTCCCGTTGCGCGCGTTGCAAGAGCGCAAGGACGCGGGCTTGCGCATCGCCATGATCTCTCTCTATGACGCGCCCTCGGCCATGATGTGCTGTGAGGCCGGCGCGGACGTGCTTCTGGTGGGCGACTCGCTGGGCAATGTTGTGCTGGGGTTTGAGGGCACTGTTCCTGTCAACTTGGAGGACATGAGGCGGCACACGGGGGCCGTGGTGCGGGGGGTGCGGGCCTCATCGCGGTCCGATGTTCCCGTGGTGGCGGATATGCCCTTTGCGTCCTACCACGGTAACGCTGGGGACATCGTGAGCGCGGGCGCGACCTTGATGCGCGAGGGCGCTCAGGCCCTTAAGCTGGAGGGATCTGGCGAGCACACCCTCAAGGCCGTCGAGTTGCTGCTGGAGGTGGGGGCTCCCATCGTGGGGCACCTTGGGTTCACGCCTCAGTCCAGCGGGCGCTTCAAGCACATCACGCAGGGCAGGGACGCGGGCTCGGCCCAGGCCATGCTCGAAGCCTCGCTTCGGCTGGAGGATGCGGGCGCCACGGCCATCGTGCTCGAAGCCGTGGACGCAGGGGCCGCGGCCACCATCACGGGCAGGCTGAGCATCCCAACCATAGGCATAGGAGCGGGAGCCGAGTGCGACGGGCAGGTGCTGGTGTGGAACGACCTCACGGGCCTGACCTTGCAGCCTCCTCCCTTCGCCAAGCCCTTCGCCAACGCCAGGCAGGTGCTGGCCCAGGCCGCGGGAGATTACGTGTCCGCCGTACACAGCAGAGCCTTCCCTGAGCCCAGGCAATCCTGAGCCCGTTGCTCATTTATTCTGTCAGCGCGAGCTGAGGGCGGCCAGGATGGAGGGCGCGAACTTGATCCAGGCGATGCGCCAGAACAGAAGGAAACCGGCCAGAGTGTTGAGGGCAGGGAAGTACTTGTACAGCTGCATCACGGCCTGAGGCCCGCGCGAGAGGCTCAGGCGCATGGACAGGGCTATCATGCCCACGTAGACCGCGCCCAGCACAACCGAGAGCCAGCCCAGGGCGCCGTGGGAGCCCAGGGCAGCCAGGGCATAGAGGGAGGCGCACAGGAGAAGAGTGGGAGCCGCCCCCAGAAGGGTGGCTGTGGTCGAGAGCCCGGCTTCTGTGTCGGCCTGGATGTCTGGCACGGCGGAGTAGGCGTGCATGGCCATAGTCCAGCACCAGGCCGAGGCCACCCAGCCCCACACCAGGGCGTGCCCTCCCAGCAGGAAGTAGCCCAGGAAGGCGGGGCAGGCATAGAGCCCGTTGAAGAGAGAGTCCAGCATGGGCCGGGCCTTGGCTCGTATGGGAGGGGCCGAATACTGATGCGACAGGAACAGAAACAGCAACATCATCGCGCTTGAGAGCGGGCGGCAGGCCAGCATGGACAGGCCCAGGAAGGGCAGGGCACAGCACAGAGCCAGCGCGAGCAGCCTGCTCCTGGAGGAGCGGCGCAGACGGGCCTCGTAGAAGTCCTTCTTGGCGTTGAGGGCGTCGGTCTCGAAGTCGTAGACATCGTTGACTCCATACACGAACAGGTTGGCCGGGAACAGGAAGAAGAACCCAAAGCAGGCAGCGCGCCAGCTCAGCACATCAGACGGAGAGCGCGCTCCTATGAGCAGGCCCACCACGAAGGGGCCTACAAGATACATCCAGAAGCGAGGCCTGGACAGCCTCAGCATCTCGCTCAGGCTCAGCTTCTCAGGGCCAGGGGCCGAGAACACTGAGCTTGAGCCGGCGGGTGGAGAAGGGTCGGCGAAGGGAGAGGAAGAGGGAGGCATGGTATAAGAGGAGCTCAGGCCGAAGACGCAGGATCCCGATCCGCTCGCAGTCTGGGCGCCCAGGGCGCTGGGGGCAATGGCCAAGACTCGGAGCCTGGCCGTGGCCGGGGAGAGCTCTGGGCTGTGGGAGCGGGTGCTTTGATGTGGGCGTGCGGCTTCTTCGTGGCGCGCGTGCCTGGAGCCACAAGGCCCGAGTTCTCGGGCGCTTCGGCCCTGTTCGTCGTGCTGTTCGCCCTGCCTTCCTACGCCTCGCTGTGGAAGTGGGCCGGTGCTAGGCGGTGCCTGCAAGTACTTGTGATTCTGGGAGCCTTCGCCCTGGGCATCGAGACCCTGGCCGTGGTCACGGGCTGGCCCTACGGCGGGTTCTCCTACGGCCAGTCCATAGGAGCCAAGGTCGCGGGCCTGGTGCCGTGGAGCGTGCCCTTCGCCTGGACTCCCCTGGTTCTGGGCACCCATGCCCTTACCACGCGCCTCCTCAACACCGCCAGCTCAGCCCAGGGCGCTCGGGCAACGCAGGCTCGGGCCATGGGAGCCAGGGCTCTGGCCGGAGCCCTGGCTCTTGTGATGGCGGACTTGGTGCTGGATCCAGGAGCCGTGCACCAGAAGTTCTGGCTCTACGACGCAGGCGGCCTGTATTACGGCGTGCCAGCCTCCAACTACTTCGGCTGGATGCTCTCAGGGTTCGTAGGGCACGCCATGCTCCAGATTCTACTGAGCACAACCCAGCCCAAGAACCGGAGCAGCCTCGTGTGTTCGGCAGGCGACCCGAACACCCCCGAAGCGGCAGGCGTCCTGCCCGCCTCTTCATCTGGGCCTTGCAAGGGGCCTCCTGCTGGCCTGGCGGTTTCTCTGGGCTGGACCCTGGCCTTCTGGAGCAGCGTGTGCGCCTGGGCCGGTCTGTGGGCGCCCGCCCTGATAGGGCACGCCTTTTTGCTGCTGCTCTGGATCGTCCTGCGTCCAAAGGCCCATCCAAACCCTGTGGGCTCAAGAAACAGGCGATAACTGTTAGTAGTTCAGGGCTATCCGGGGCTGCGAGGCTGCTTGCGGGCTTCAAGTTCGGTAAGTTCTCCTGCGATGCTTTGTGTTGACACCCTTCAGGCCCTGCGCGCGCGCTTGGCCGTTCTCTCCTCACGCCGCTCCCTGCTCAACTTGGCCCTGCTCCTCGTGCTGGCTGCCTCGGGCGTGCTCTCTTCTCAGTCCCAGGCCGCGCCCTCACAGGCCGGCAAGGCCGCTGGCAAAGCCGTGGGTAAGGCCAAGGCCCCGGCCAAATCTTGGGCCCCTGCCAGACGTGGGCGCCTGGGAGCGCGAGGAGGCTCACCCCAACCTGGGATGGTGGCGGCGTGGGCACAAGTACTTGCGCCCACGCCTGCTCCCACGGCCACGCCCATTCCAACGGCGACTCCCACGCCCCAGCCTACGGCGACTCCCACGCCCTTGCCCCTGAGGATGTTTCCCTTTGCCCTGCCACCCTTCGATGCCTCGGCTGGGGCGACCGATGTGTCCTGGCTCAATGAGTCGCCTGCGGGCAAGAGGGGCTTCGTGCGTACCAGGGGCGAGGAGTTCGTGGACGGAGCGGGGCAGAGGCTGAGGCTGTGGGGCGTGAACCTCAACTTCGCGGGGGCCTTCCCTTCTCAGAAGGAGGCTCCCCTGATCGCGGCCAGGCTGGCCAAGTTCGGCTTCAATGCGGTGAGGATGCATCACTTCGAGGGCTACGGCGCGCCCAATGGCCTGTGGAAGAGCGCTGGTGGCTCGGGGCGCGTCGTGCTGCCCAGGCGGATCGACCCTGAGCAGATGGACAGGCTGGACTTCTTCGTGTCCCAGCTCATAGCCCACGGCCTGTATGTCGATCTCAACCTGCACGTGGGCCGTAAGAGCATGGACGGCGAGGGCGTGGAATCTCCCTCGCGCTTGCCAGAGAAGGACAAGGGCGCTTCCTACTTCGAGCCCGCCCTCATCCAGCAGCAAAGAGACTGGGCGAGCCTGCTGCTGGGCCACCTCAACCCCTACACCCACCGCTCCTACGCCCAGGAGCCAGGGCTGTGCGCCGTCGAGGTGTCCAACGAGGACTCCCTGCTCTCGCTGTGGCTCGACGGTGGGCTGGGCGGCCTGCCGCCCTCGGTCGAGGCCAGGCTCAGGGCTCGCTGGAACGCCTGGCTCGCGCTCAAGTACTCGGAGGTTTCGCTCAGGCGCGCCTGGACCGAGCTGGAGGAGCCCCTGCTGGCACCCAACATCCTGCTGGCGGCCATGCCCTTTGACGTGGTGAACCCCAACGCGCCCGACGCGCAGGTCTCGATGGCTTCCTCCATCCTGCAGAACAACTTCGCCCTGGCCACTGTGGGCGGGGCCGAGGGCAGCCTGAGCTTCGACAGGGCGGGCGGGCCTACGGTACAGGGGTTCGTGAGGCCCGGTCTGCAGGTGGATCTCAAGCGCGAGGGCAACGTGAGCTGGGCGTTCCAGGTGAACAGGGACGGGCTGGATGTGGCCGAGGGACACGCTTACACGCTGTCTTTCTGGGCCAGGGCCGACAGGGGGCGCTCGATCTCGGTGAATTTGTGGCAGGACCGCGCGCCACGGCGCTTCGAGGGCTTCACTGGATACGCTACGCTGAGCTCGGAGTGGAAGAAATACTCCTTCACCTTCAGGGCTTCGAGCCCCGACCCCGGCCACTCCCGCCTGTCCTGGAACCTGGGGCCTTCCCAGGGCCAGGTGGCACTGGGCGAGATGGAGCTGCACGAGGGAGGGCGCATCGCCGCGCCCGAGGAGTGGACATTGAACCGGGGCGTGCCCCTGCTGGACTTCAAGGCCACGCCAGTGCTGGTGGCCAGGCGCGACTTCGCCCAGTTCCTGGGCCAGGTCGAGGCGGAGTATGCTCAGAGCTTCCACAAGTACTTGAGGGGCCTGGGCGTGAGAGTTCCCATCTGGCAGACACAGGCCCAGTTCGGGGGCTGGGCCGGGCTGCTGCGCGAGAACGGCTCGGACGCCATCGATGTGCACGCCTACTGGAAGCACCCTGACCTGGGCGCCGGGGGCTGGGCCGGCGACTCCTGGAGCATAGGCAACGCTTCCATGGCCGGGGCCGCGGGCAACGATCCCCTGAGCGCCTTTGCCCTGGCCCGCGTGCCAGGCAAGCCCTTCGTGATGACGGAGTGGAACTCTGGCCAGCCCAACGACTTCGGGGCCGAGTCGCTGCTGATGGCGGCCTCCTACGCGGCCTGGCAGAACTGGGCCGGGGTCTGGCTCTTCGACTACCACTCCGCTGGCCCCTACGACCGTGACCACTACGAGGGCTTCTTCTCCATAGACGCCCACTCGGCCAAGATGGCCACAGCCCCCGCAGCAGCCCTCCTGTTCAGGCGCCCCCAAGTACTTGGGGGCGCCCCAGCCAGCATCGCGGGTAGTGAGCAGGGAGACGTGGCGCAGGCCAGGGACGAGGTGTCCCTGTTCCTGCCGCGCGAGGTGCTGTGGCTCGAAGTGGCGTCTTCGCCAGGCCCACCCACGGCCACGCCCTTCTTGCGCACCTGGAACCAGGCCGGAGCGCCGCGCTCCTTGCCCCTCACCGGCCGCGCCACGGTGCACCTGAGCGGCCCCAGCGCCTTCGAGGTGCCCGAGGCGCCTCAGACCACGCCCTCCCTTCCAGAAGCTCCCTCCATTGTCTCAGCCTCCACCTCTCCCCTGGCCCCAAAGGCAGGAGCAGGTGCCTCAGCCTCGACTACTCAGGCCTCGGCTGCGGCCTCTCCCAGTCTGGAAGCCTCTCCTCAGCCCATGGCTCCCCCTCACATGAGCGCGGCTCCTCAGCAGAGCAGTGTTGTGCCTCGTGCTCTGAGGGCTCCGGCCAGGGCTGATGTGGCGCCCCTGGATCCTGAAGCGGATGCTCCGTTTGCGGTGTCTGGCCTGGCGGCCTGGGACGATGGGCCGACCTGGAAGTCGGACACTGGGCAGATGAAGTGGGATCGTGACCGCGCGCGCTGGACCCTGGACACTCCCTGCTCCAAGGTGGGCGTGGGCTCCTGGGACGGGGGCACTCTGGACCTGGGCACATGGCGCGTCGAAGTGCCCCGCACCCGCAGCGCGTGGGGCACGTGGGCCTTGTCTTCTCTGGACGGAGCGCCTGTGGAGCGCTCGCGCAGGATGCTGATGACGGCTGCGGGCAGGGCCGAGAACGTGGGCATGGGCTGGAACGGGGCACGCGACTCGGTGGGCAACGCCTGGGGGCAGGGGCCTGTGCAGGCCGAGGGGCTGTATGGCAAGGTCACGCTGATGTGCAGCCCCTCCCTGTGGAATGTGTATGCCCTGGACGTCAGGGGCCAGCGCTCGCGCCTGATCCCCTCCTCCTACGGCAACGGAGCCCTCACATTCTCAGCCTCGCCCGAAGCCCAGACCCTGTGGTATGAAATCAGCGCGCCCTGAACCAGATCCAAAAGCACATCCAGGAGACGCATCCTCAAGTACTTGCGGGGATGAAGATCAAGGCGCTCCCTCCCTCCCAACTGCTGAGCCCCCGCCCTGGCTGGAGCTGGTCGTGGCGCGCCACTCCGAGAGCCTGAGCTGGCTGCGCAAGGTGCCCTCATCCTTCCGCATCACGGTCTATGACAAAGGCGCTCATGCACAAAGCGGCCCGTCCATCGTGCCGGAGCTGCGCGCACAGAAGCAAGGCGCGAGGGCTCAAGAACAGGCCAGGGCCTGCGTGCTGGCTCTGCCCAACATGGGGCGCGAGGCTCACACCTACCTTCACCACATCGCCTCGCGCCTGGCGAGCCCTCACGAGCCCCTGGCCTGCATCACCGTCTTCTGCCAGGGGCGGCCCTTCGATCACGCCTTCGATTTTCACCACACCCTGCGCGCGCTGGCTGAGAACGCAGGCTCGCTGAGCGAGGAGAACAGCGAGGAAAACCAGGAGAAGTGGCGCTGGCTGGGGCACATCATCGACACGGACACCAGGGAGGGTGCTCTGTTCCAGGCCTGGAGCAAGAATACGGAGGGGCACTGCCTGGACATGGATGGCTTCCACCAGTCTGTGCTGGGCTGGTGCGGGCCTGCGGAGTATGTGTTCGTTCCTGGAGGCCAGTTCCTGGCTCGACGCGAGCTTCTGGAAGCGCGAGGCCTGCGATTCTGGGAGCGCGCCCTGGAAGTTTCAAAGCAGTGGCCCCACGCGGCCCATTGCTTTGAGAGAAGCTGGGACAAGGTGCTGGGCGCTCCAGGCCCGGCCTTGATGCCGGGGCAGAGAACGGCTTACATGAAGCGCATCAGGCCCAAGGAGTGAGGAAGGAGGAAGCGAGTAGGGCGTTTCTGGGTTTGGCCCTGGGGAGTTGGGGGCCGTTATACTGGTGGCGATGGCATATGTAGCAGCATGTGAGTTCAGAGAGGCGGCAAAGACCTACTACATGGATCCAGGCGACTGGGATCTTGGGGCTGGCCAGCGCATCGTGGGCGAGACATCGCGCGGCCTGGAGCTGGGCGTGGTCAAGTTCGCTCCTCGCGAGATGGCTGGCGACAGCATACGAGGGCCTGTGCGCCGCGTGCTGCGCATCGCCACGCCCCAGGACCTGGAGCGCGAGCACGAGATATTGAGCTTCGAGGCCAGGGCCCTACAAGTTCTCAGAGACGGCATCAGCTCGCGCCGCCTGGACATGAAGCCAGTCAAGGCCGAGGCCACGCTGGACATGGCTCGCTTGTTCTTCTTCTACGAGGCCGAGGGGCGCGTGGACTTCAGGGACCTGCTGAGGGAATCCGCGCGCGAGATGGGAGCGCCCGGCCTGCGCCTGCAGTTCGTGCAGGTCAACGCTCGCGAGGCCGCCAAGGTGCTGGGAGGCTGCGGGCCATGCGGCAAGGAGCTGTGCTGCTCGACCTTCCTCACGGCCATGCCCCCCGTCACGCTCAAGATGGCCAAGGATCAGGGCCTCTCGCTGACGCCACACAAGATCTCGGGCGCCTGCGGGCGCCTGATGTGCTGCCTGCGCTACGAGGTCGATTTCTACCGCGACCAGAAGATGCGCTTGCCACGTCCAGGCTCGCCCGTGGACACCCCGGAAGGCCCAGGCACCGTCTTAGATGTCAACTTGGTCTCGGAGAAGTGCATCGTGGAGCTGGGAGACGGGCGCCGCGTGCCCTACACGGGCGAGGATCTACGCGCCCAGCGCGAAGCCCGAGGCCCCGTCACGGCCTGTGCCTCCCACCACTCCCAGGGCGGCTCCTGCACCAAGAGCGCCCCGTAAGCCCTCACTTATCAGTTCTGAGCAAAATCAGGTCAGGTGCAGCCTCTGCCCAGGCAGCGCCGCACGCCAACTGCTGAAGGCTGAACGTTGACAGCTCAACGCCATGGAAAACGTCTTCTTCATCACGACGCCGATTTACTACATCAACTCGACGCCCACCGTGGGGCACGCCTACACCCAGATCGCAGCCGACGCACGCGCGCGCTTCGAGAGGAGCCTGGGGCACGAGGTGTATTTTCTGACCGGCACGGACGAGAACGCCATCAAGGTGGCACGCGCGGCCCAGGCCCAGGGGCGCGAGCCCCAGGAGTTCGCGGACGAGCTGGCGCAGAAGTTCAGGGACGTGTGGGCCGCGCTCAATATTTCGTACGATGACTTCGTGCGCACCACCGAGCCACGCCACCGCACCGTGGTGCAGGACGTGGTGGCCAGGCTGTGGCAGGACGGGCACCTGCGCCTGGGCTCCTACCAAGGCTGGTATTCTGTGCCCGACGAAACTTTCTTTCGCGTGGAGGAGGTCGTGGAAAGAGACGGCGCGACCTACATCGCGGCCCCGACCGAGGATCAGAGCCGCGAGCCCCTGGAGTGGGTCTCGGAGCCCACGCACTTCTTCAAGCTGCCCGAGTTCGCACAGCCCCTGCTCAAGTACTTCGAGGAGCATCCCAACGTGATGCAGCCCGAGAGCAGGCGCAACGAGACGCTGTCCTTTATACGCCGCGGCCTGGTCGAGACCTCGATCTCGCGCGCCCAGGATTGGGGCATCCCATTGCCCAGTTCCGTTCCAGAAAGCGAGGGCCGCGTGGTCTATGTCTGGTTCCCCGACGCCCTGCTCAACTATGCTTCTGCTCCAGGCTACCTCTCACAAAACCCCGAAGAGCGAGCATTTTTCGAGAGATGCTGGCCACCGGATGTGCAGATGATGTCGAAGGACATCTTCACGCGCTTCCACACTACGCTGTGGCCGGCTCTGCTGATGTGCCTGGGTTTGGAGATGCCGCGCCTGTTCTTCGCACACGGCTTCTGGACCGTGGGAGGGCGCAAGATCTCCAAGCGGGACCCGAGCACAATCATCGAGCCCGTGGCCTTCGCACGCCTGATCCAAGATCTTTCGGGCTGCGAGGAGGGAGTGGCCGTGGACGCATTGCGCTACTACTGCTTGAGGGAAGTGACTTTCGGCTCGGACGGCGACTTCTCGCGCTCTGGCTGTTTGGGGCGCTACAACTCGGATCTGGCCAATGGGCTGGGCAACCTGGCCAACAGAGCCCTGTCCATGCTGGCGCAGTGGTTCGAGTCCAGGGTGCCCCAGGGCCAGGGCAACATGGGCCTGCGCGCCCTGTGCGAGCGTAAGATGCCCCATGTGCAACGGGCCTATCAGAGCTTGGACTTCCAGGGCGCTCTGGCCGCGGTGTGGGACGTGATCAACGCGGGCAACAAGCTCATCGAAGACCACAAGCCATGGGCTAAGAAAAAGGAAGGACGGCTGCAGGAAGTCGAGCCCCTGCTGCGCGAGCTGTTGAGCGCCGTGCAATGGTGCGCCCTGGCCCTGCACCCCGTGATGCCCACCTCGTCCCAGCGCCTGATGCAAGCCCTGGGGCTAAGCACCGAGGCGAAGTGGGAGCGAGCCACTGCCTGGGATGAGCTGGCCCCTGGCCATGTTTGCCCTCGGCCCTCGCCCCTGTTTCCACGCATCCCCTCTGCCTCTATCGCACCCTTCGCGCTTGAGGAGGCGGACACTCGCGCACAGGCAGCAGCAGCCTCTCAAGCGGCCCACGACTCGCACGCCAACAACAATTCAACACAACAATTCAACACTATGGAACCAATCTCTTCCCAGGCCGCCACGCCTCAGCACACAGCTGAGCAGAGAAGCGAGCAGAGCAGCCCAAGCACGATCACTTATGAGGATTTCGCCAAGGTCGAGCTGCGCGTGGGCCGCGTGCTGTCAGCCGAGGCCGTGCCCAAGGCCGACAAGCTGCTGCACCTGGTCGTGGATTTGGGCACGGAGCAGCGCCAGATATTGGCTGGCCTGGCCCAGCACTTCCAGCCCGAGGCCCTGGTGGGCCAAAACGTACTCGTGGTCGCCAACCTCGCCCCCCGCAAGATGAGGGGCCTCGAATCACAGGGCATGATCCTGGCAGCCTCCACGCCAGACGGCCCGCCCCTGGCCCTGGCTACCGTGGCAAACGATGTTCCCCTGGGCTCCATCATCAAGTAGCCCTCGATGAATGGTGCAAGTACTTGCACCATTCATCACCTGTCTGTTCAGATACGATAATTTTCATTATGAAAAAAATGAACATTTGAGATAGGTTGAGGGTGATGCACTGGTTGCGATTCTATTGCTGCGGGGTGTTACTTGAGGTCTATGGCCACAAGTGGAGGTATGGGATCGCAGGTTGTGGGTGGAGGAATTGAGTTTTTGGTGAATGTGGAGCCGCCTGAGGTGCGTGTGGCTGAGCTTCGTGGCGGGCGTTTGTGGGGCCTGGATGTGGATCGTGGTGGGCGTTTGCTGGGTGATGTGTTCAAGGGGCGCGTGGTGAACGTGGTGCCTGGCATGGACGCGGCTTTTGTGAACATAGGATTGGAGCACAACGCGCTTTTGCACGAGGGCGACATCGTGCGGGCTGGAGACCAGGCTTCAGTTGCCAAGGGGTCTGGTGGGCGGGGCTGGATTGCGCTGAGGTCTGGTGAAGAGGTTGTGGTTCAGGTGGCTCGTCCTCCGGTGGGCTCCAAGGGGGCTCGTGTGACGATGAGGCTGTCTTTGCCTGGGCGTTACGTGGTGCTTTCGGAGTCTTCGGACACGGTTGGTGTGTCAAGACGGCTGGAAAGCGAGGACGAGCGTGTGCGCCTGCGCCGCCTGGCTGAGAGGCTGAGACCCCTGGACCACGGGCTTGTGGTGCGCACCGAGGCCGAGGGCGCTTCCGAGGTGCTGCTGGGCGCGGATGTGCGGACTTTGGTGGGGCTACTGGAAGGGATCAGGGCCGCAGCGCGCACATCTCAAGCTCCCTGCAGGCTGCACAGGGACCTGGGGCTGCTGGGGCGCCTGGTGCGCGACAGGCTGGGCGAGGACGTGAGCCGCGTTGTGGTGGACGACGCCGAGACCCTGGACGCCCTGCGCTTCCAGGTGAGGACCAGCGCGCCCCATCTGGAAGAGAGGCTGGAGCTTTATGCGGGCGCCCTGCCCTTGTTCAAGGCCAGGGGCGTGGAGCGAGAGGTGGAGAGGGCCGGAGCCAGGGCAGTTCCCTTGCCCTCTGGAGGCACTCTGGTGATCGACGAGGCCGAGGCCCTGACGGCGATTGACGTGAACACGGGCCGCTTCACGGGAAGATCCAGGCTGGCCGAGACGGTGCTGACGACGAACCTGGAGGCCGTGGAGGAGGCCTCGCGCCAGATGAGGCTGCGCGACGTGGGCGGAGTGGTGGCCATAGACTTCATAGACATGGACAGGACCAGGGACAGGGTGCGCGTCCTGGACGCCCTGGAAGCGGCACTGGCCCAGGACAGGGCCAAGACGCGCATCGTGGCCCTGTCACCCTCTGGACTGGTCGAGATCACGCGCAGGCGCGAGGGGCCTTCGCTCAGAGCCACGCTCAACCGCCCCTGCCCCTACTGCTCGGGCCGTGGCATGGTCAAGACCCCGCAGACCGTGGCCCTGGAAACCAGGCGCCGCATCCGAGAGGCCGCATCTAATATCCCTGCACGCCCCTCCTCAGAAACCGCAGGGGGCAGGGAGAGGATGCAGGTGGTGATGCACCCCGAGAGCGCGTGTGCCCTGCTGGAAGACGAGGGCGCTCACCTGAGAGCCCTGGAAAGCCAGTGCGGTCTGATGCTGCACCTCACCGTGGACTTCGGGCTGCACCTCGAAGCCGCACGCCTGAGCCTGGGGTCCGTGGGCGAGGACTGGTCCTTCGACGCCGCAGCCAGCCGTGTAGTGGCTGGGGAAAGGCTCTCTCTGCCAGCCGCGACGCCGCTCTACCCGGCTGAGGAGCCCGCTTACGCCGTTCTGCACGGGCTGCTGGTGCATATGGAAGGGCCCGGTCTGGCCATAGATGCTGCGCGAGCCTCCACCACCAAGCCCCTACTGATCGAGATCACCCAGGTGGGACGCTGGTTCGCCACCGCCCTCGTCGTCCAGGGCTGAGGCTCGCCCGGAGGATCAGAGGATCAGCCGTAAGTACTTGAGGGCAGTGCTTAGCCCTGCACATTGGGTGGGTTGTGTGTCATCCTGTGAGCGTTATGAGCGGCTTGAGCGTGTGCGTGCTGGGTGACTCTATGGTGGAGCGCTGGGGGTCGGGGTGCCCATCGCTGCTGGCTGCTCTGAGGCGCCAGTATTCCCAAATTGAGTTCGAGGTGTTCAACCATGGTTTGGCCGGCGCCAGGGCCGGCAACTCCCTGGGGCGCGTGTCCCAGGAATTTTACGACGAGCGCGGGCACCACGCTTCCGTGGCCTCGCGCGACCCTCAGATCGTGGTGGTCGAGTCCATGTCCTACTCGCACAGGGGCGACGGGCCAGAGGGCATGGCCGAATACAGGGATCTGCTGCGCCGCATAGCCGATGAGGTGCGCTCGACTACCAGGGCTCAGTTCCTGTTCTGCCTGGCCCTGCCCCCTCACAGAGAGAGGTTTCTGGAGACGGACTTCTGGCACCGCAACACCTCCAGGGCCACGCGCCAGCGCTTCGCTGATGACGTGCGCCTGTATTTAGATGAGGCCAGGCGCATAGCCCAGGACGAGATGTGGCCCCTGGCCGATGTTCCTGCCGAGGTCGAGAAGTCCATAGCCTCGGGCGTAAGCCCGCGCAGGCTCACGGATCAGAGTGACAGCCTGCACCCCTCGTCCTCGGGCTACGAGCTCATGGCCATGGTCATCACACGAGCCATAGACTTCCACCGCATGGTCGATGCCGCTTAGTTCAGTTGCTCCCTCCTGCTCTCTTATGCTCAGCTCAACGCCCTCTGCGTCCACGCCTGTGCCCGTGCGCTACGGGCGAGGCGAAGTGGATGTGGCGCTGCCGCCTTGCTGCGATGTGCAGGTGCTGAGGATGAGCGCTGCCCAGCCTCTGCGCGACCCGGAATCTTGCGTGCGCCACGCTTTGGCCTCGCCCCTCGGCGCTGAGCCTCTGCGCGATGTGGCCCTTCGAGCCGTGAGCCGAGGCCGGGCGTCTGCGTGCCTGGTGGTGTGCGATGCCACGCGCCCCGTGCCCAACGAGATGCTGCTGCGCCCCGCTCTGCAAGTATTTGAGGCCTCGGGCGTGCCTCGCGCGAACATCCTGATATTGGTGGCCACTGGCCTGCACAGGGGCTCGACTCACGAAGAGAGGATTGAGATGCTGGGCCTGGACATCGCCCAGTCCTACAATGTCCAGGATCACGATGCTCGCGATGAGGCGGGGCATCAGGCCGTAGGCGGCGCGGACGGGGTGTGGGTGCCTGTTCTGGGGCGCAGCGTGCGAGCGTGCATTGACAGGCGCTACATGGAGGCCGGGGTTAAGGTTGTGCTCGGCCTGGCCGAGCCCCACTTCATGGCGGGCTACTCGGGAGGGCGCAAGATGGTGTGCCCAGGCATAGCCTCAGCCAGTACCATCTTCTCCTTCCACTCGGCTCCCATGATCGCGCACGCGGAGTCCAGAAGCGGCAACCTGCAAGGCAACCCCATCCACCAGATGGCGCTGGGCGTGGCCAGGGCCGCTGGCGTGGACTTCTCGCTCATGGTCACGCTGTCGGAGTCGCGGCAGGTCACGGGCCTGTGGGCAGGAGGGCTGGAAGAAACGCACGCTGAAGCTGTGAAGGCAGTCGATGCCTCCTCCAAGGTGCGCGTGCGCCAGTCGGATGTTGTGCTCACCTCGGCGGCTGGGCACCCCCTGGACGCCACCTTCTACCAGACCATCAAGGCCATGTGCGGTGCCTTGCCCGCCGTGAAGCAGGGAGGGGCCATCGTGGTGCTGTCATCCATGTCAGGTGGCGTGGGCTCAGGGGAATTCGAGGCTCAGTGCCAGAAGTTCCACTCTGGCGCACGGTGGCATGAGGAGTTGCTGAGGGCGCCTGTTCAGATCGATCAGTGGCAGCTGCAGAAGCTGTGGCACGCCCTGAACCGCGCTCGCTGCCTGCTGGTCTCGGACTCGACCCTGGTGCAGCCCGAGATGCTGCGCTCGATGGGCATCGAGCCCTGGAGCCACGTGCAAGAGGCCCTGAGCTCGGTTCTTGGGCCACAGAGTTCCCTGTGCGTTATCCCAGAAGGCCCCTACGTGTTGCCCGCGTCTGGGTAGATTGACTCGGTTGCTTAGGCGCTTCAAGTACTTGGGGTTAAGTCCCTTGTTTCCTTGCCTCAGGCAGCACAACAGGACGCCTAAACTCAGGCGTCCTGTTGTGCTGCTTGGAGAATGGGGCTTACAAGGTTCTCTCGGCGGGTGATGCTGCTGGGGTTGAAGCCATGACGGTGGGCGTGGGCGAGGCCTGGTGCTGGGCCATGACGCCTATGGGCGCGCCGTAGCTGGAGGGGCCGCCGCCTCCACCGTGGAGCGGGAACTCTGGGTAGGCCGTGGCTCCGTGCTCGTGGTAGTCCAGGCCTTCCTCCTCGCCTTCTTGCGAGACTCTCAGGGTGCCTGTGGCCTTGACCGCATACATCATGGCCAGTGCTATGGCGAAGGTGGCTCCCGTGATGGTGGCGCTGCCTATGAACTGCTTGATCAGCAGGTCTGGGCCTCCGTGGTAGAACAGGCCCGTGAGCACGCTCTTGGCGCTGTCGTCCGAGCCCGTGGGGCCGCTGGCTCCATACTGCCCGCAGGCGAACAGGCCCAGGCTCAGGGTGCCCCATATGCCGCTGAAGCCGTGCACAGCGACCGCTCCTACGGGATCATCGACACGCAGCCACTCCACGAAGTCGATGGCAGCCACCACAACAACTCCAGCGATCAGACCTATCAGCACGGCTCCTGTGGGCGAGACCCAGTAGCAGGGGCAGGTGATAGCGACCAGGCCGGCCAGGAAGCCGTTGACCGTGATGCCGCAGTCCCACTTCTTGCCCCTGGGATAAGCGTAGAACAGGGAGCTCAGGCCAGCAGCGCAGGCCGCCAGCGTGGTGTTGGTGGCCACTCGCCCGATGCCCTGAGCGTCCAGGGCCGACAGCGTAGAGCCTGGGTTGAACCCATACCAGCCGAACCACAGAATCACGCCTCCTATCGAGGCCAGCAGCATATCGTGGCCCGGAGGAATCCCGCCTCCGTCGCGCTTGAACACACGCCCCAGGCGAGGCCCCAGAGCCATGGCCCCGGCCAAGGCGATAAAGCCTCCGATCGTGTGCACAACAGTGGAGCCCGCGAAGTCGTGGAAGCCCATAGCGCTCAGCCAGCCGTCGGGCCCCCAGGCCCAGTGGCCAATGATCGGGTAGATGAAGCCCGACACGCCCACGCTGTAGATCAGGTCGCCCAGAAAGCCAGTGCGCCCCAGCATGGCGCCCGATGTGATCGTGGAGCAGGTGTCCGCAAAGGCGAACTGGAACAGCCAGAACGCGATCACAGGCACGCCAGTGGCCCAGTATGTGGCGGGAACGTGGGACAGGAAGAAGTAGGAATACACTTCGCTGCCCTTGACAGTGGGGTCGTCGTGGCCCAGGCCTATCCAGCCGTTGCCCCACGCGAACATGAACGCGAAGCCAAAGGCCCAGAACAGGAGCCCGCACAGGCAGGTGTCCACGATGCCTTCCAAGATGATGTTCACGGACTCCTTGGTGCGAGCAAAGCCCGCTTCCAGGGCCATGAACCCGGCCTGCATGAAGAACACCAGAAACGCTGCCACCAGAACCCAGACCGTGTTGATCGCGCTGATGGTGTCCACCGGCTTGACCTTGGCCGCGTCCTCGGTCAGGTCAGCACGTGCGCCATGGAAGAAGATCATGCTGCACGCGGCCATGATCGCGAACAGCACCATCAGGCCCAGAGCCTTGGCCGCCAGTGCTACGACAAAGCTCTTCTTGAAGTCCTGCTGCCTCAGCCTCGCGCTGAGCGCTTCCAGCCTCGCGCCCCTGAGCGTCGCCTTAAGAAAATTACGCATCCTGCTTGTCTCCCTTGAGTGCTCGCTCGTCCAGCTCAACCCCGCCTCAAACGTTTCCACCTCAACGTGGAAGAGCCCCGAGCCGCACAATGTCTTGGTCGCCAAGGCTTCACCTTCAGCCCTTGGTGCGTGACAGGCATTCTGAGCGCCGCGCGTTTCCAGAATGTTGCGCCCCCGTAAAATGCACGCGTGCTCCGTGTAAAAGGCACGCGCACCAACCCTCAACCCAACTCACTTGAGCCCTGCTGAGCCCCCGCCCCGCCAGAACCCGCGCAAACCCGCCCACACAACTGCTCCGCCCAGCACTTACCGGCACTTCCCTGGAGTACTTATTTCTCAAGCCTTCCCAGATCGCGTTTTGTTTTGTGTGTCTTAGAATTGAGGGGTGGTTTGGTGTAAACGAGGGGATATGGAACAGGAATCGGTGGCTGGTGGGTTTAGTCAGTTCGGAGACTTGTCACCTTTCTACGACGAGTTGATGAGCGGCGTGCCTTACGCGGCCTGGGTGGACTACGTGCGCTTGCTGTGGGAGGTACATGACTGCTCGCCCCGGCGCGTGTTGGACGCGGCTTGCGGAACGGGCAACGTTTCCTTTGAGCTGGCCCGCCACGGCTATGATGTGGTGGGCGTGGACCTTTCGGCCAGCATGGTGGCCTGGGCTCAGGCCAAGCTGAGCGAAGAACCCTGGCTCGCTCACTCAACACAGGACGCAGGTGGCGGAGGAGGAAGCGTGTCTTTCTACGCTGGGGACCTGCGCTCTTTTGAGCTGGGGGCGCGCTTTGAGGCGGCCACTTGCCTGTATGACTCGCTCAACTACATCCTGGAGCCTGAGGACCTGGGCCGTGCCTTTGCTCAAGTCGGCGCGCACGTGGAGCCTGGAGGGGTGTGGGTCTTCGACATGAATGCTCCGTGGGCGTTCGAGGCCAACCTGTTCACTCAATCCAACCGTGACCCCAGGCGAGCCCTGCACTACTCGTGGCAGGCCGACTTCGACGCCCTCTCGCACATATGCACCGTGCAGATGACCTTCGAGAAGAGCGACCCCAGAAGCCAACAGGGAGCGCAGACCTTCCGCGAAACGCACAGGGAGAGGGCCTACGAGATGAATCAGGTGATTGGGCTGCTGAGCAGCTCGGGCTGGAAGCTGGAACGCGCTTACGACGCCTACACGCTCAACCCCCCGCACAAGAAGTCTGAGCGCTGGTACTTCGCGGCTCGCAAAATATAGGCGAGAGCGTGTGAAGAGGAGCCTCAAGTACTTGAGGGATCAATGAGAGCTGTGGGGCGCGGGCTGTAGAGGAAGATATGGAAATCGTGATGGAGCCGCGCAGGATGCAGGAAATAGCCCAGGGCTGGCGCAGGCAGTCCAGCAGCGTGGGGTTTGTGCCGACCATGGGAGCCTTGCACGGCGGGCACATCAGCCTGGTGAGCCAGGCTAGGCAGCACAACGAACGGGTGGTGGCTTCTGTGTTTGTGAACCCGACCCAGTTCGCGCCTCACGAAGATCTGGGGCGCTACCCCAGGCCCTTCGAGCGCGACCGCGAGATGCTGGCTCAGGCCGACGTGGATGTGTTGTTCGCTCCCACGTCGCAGGGAATGTATGGCGTGCCCAGTCTGGAAGAGTGGCTGCGCTCAGCCCACGCCTTTGTCGAGGTGTCCAGGCTGGGCGAGGTGTGGGAGGGAGCGGTGCGCCCTGGCCACCTGCGAGGCGTGGCTACGATCGTGGCCAAGCTGTTCAACGTGTGCGGGCCCACGCGCGCCTACTTTGGAGAGAAGGACTTCCAGCAGCTGCTCGTGATCCAGCGCATGGTCTCGGACCTCCTGTTCCCCCTGTCCATCGTGGCCGTGCCCACAGTGCGCGAGCAGGACGGCCTGGCCCTGTCCTCGCGCAACGCTTACCTGTCGGCTGAGGAACGCGCAGCAGCTCCCGTTCTGTTCCGCGCCATGCGAGAGGGAGCGCGCCTGGTACAAGACGGCGAGCGCGATGTGGCGGCTCTGGGCCGCGCGATGCAGGAGATGATCGAGGGCCAGGATGGGGTGAAGCTGGAATACCTGGCCCTCGTCGAGCCCCTGGGCCTGGAGCCCCTGCAAGTTCTGGAGCAGCCTGGCCTGGCCAGGGTTCTGGTGGCCGCGCGCCTGGGAGCCACGCGCCTGATCGACAACGCGCCCATCTAAACTTGCTCGCAGGGACTTCGCGGGAGTTCGCGAAGTAGGACTTAGGACTGAGGTTGTGACACACTTGAAGCCTTGCTCTGGGGCCGTGCTCAGCTCAGGGAGGCTGCAAGTACTTGAGGTGCGAGAACAGTGGAAAGGCAATGGCGATAAACCGGGCGGGAGCAGCGCAGGAAACAGTAGAGGGCGTGTGCGAATGCTGGCGCTGAGGCACCAGGTCGGCGACGAGATCAAGGAGCGCTACGTGGTGCGCGAGGTGCTGGGCTCCGGGGCGTTTGGCACGGTGTATCGCGTCGAGGAGTCGCTGGGCGCGCGCGTGGTTCCCCTGGCGTGCAAGGAGATGCACGTCATGGACGACCCCGAGACGCGCCAGGATGAGCGAGCCGAGGCGCTCAGAATGTTCCAGGAGGAGGCCTACCTCCTCTCCACCCTGCGCGACCCCCACATCCCAGCGGCACACTTCGAAAGCGAGCGTGGCATCTGGCTGGCCTGCCCCCTGTGCGGGCTGTCCTTCAAGGGCACGCGCACCTGCCCCGATCACGGCAGCGAGCTGGCCGTAATCAAGGAGCGCTACTACCTCCTGATGGACTTCCTGGACGGGCTGGACCTGGAGCAGGTCATCGAGTCCAATGGAGGCAAGCCATTAGACGAAGCCCATGTCCTGGAATGGAGCCTCCAGATAGGCTCGGCCCTGGAAGCCGTGCACGCCAAGGGCTTCTCGCACCGCGACATCAAGCCTGCCAACATCAAGATCCAGAAGGACTCGCTCCACGACGCCACCACTTCCCCAAGGACTTCCGCGCCCGTACCCCCAGCTTTTTCCTTTGCTGATGCGGGCTCTGGAGTACAGGGAGGGCAGGCTCCAGGGGCCGCGCCGATCGAGGGGCGCGCGATGCTGATCGACTTCGGGCTGGTCAAGCCCTCGGCCTCGGCTGGCCGTTATGGGACCATGGTGATGGGCAGCGGCATGGCCCTGGGCTCGTCTGGATATGCACCCACGGACTCGCAGGAGCTGAGCTCGCCCGATGCTCGCACCGACATATTGGCGCTGGGCATGACGATGTATCGCCTGCTCTCGGGCCAGGACCCCTCAGAGCCCGAGCAGCTCGAAGCCATGAGGAAGGGACGGCCCCGCGACTTCAATCCCTCTCTTTCGAGCATGGCCGAGGCCATCATCCTCAAGGCCGCTGAGCCCAACCGCGCGGCTCGCTACGCCGATGTGCGCGCCCTGAAGTCCGACCTGCTGGCCGCGCGCTACCCCATCGAGGTGCGCTGCCCCCACTGCTCGCACCTGCAGCGCTCCATCGCCCCTCCGGGCCCCGACACGCGCTGCGAGCGCTGCGGGCGTCTCCTGCTGCCCGCAGGAGGCGCTGCCGCCAGCGCTGCAAGTACTGTGGGCTCATCTTCTGGCTCTGAGCCTGGGCCTCAAATGGGGGCGGCGCCTTTGCGCCCGCCGCTGCGCCCTCCATCGACTCCTGGAGCAGCGCCGCCCTGGAAGAAGAGCCCTGGCCACGACCCGAGAGCGCCTCGCATCGACGAGATACGCAACATCCTGGCTCAGCTTGCGCAGCCCGTTGGATCTGGCTCTGGGCCTTTAGTAACCGGGCCTGTGACAACGGACACGCCGGAGATGGCAGGTCTGAGGAACAGGCTGGGCGAGATCGCGGGCGTGCTGAGCCGGGCCTCGAAGTTCACGCCGGGCACGCCCGAGGAGTGCCCTCTGTGCCAGCAGCGCGCCCTGAAGCACGTGACAGGCGCGGGCGACGGGACTTGCCCCCTGTGCAGGCGCTCCAGGCTGGCCGCTCGCGATAACTCGATCCCGGCCTGCCCCGTGTGCCGCGAGGGCAACCTGCCCGAGTTCGCCCTGCGCAAGGGCGACCTGTTCTGCCCCATCTGCCACGAGGTGCCGCTGACGGTTCAGGAGAGGCGCTCCATGCTGGGACTGCTGGCTGACGACCGCTGGGGCTGCTCCTACTGCCGCGCCGAGTGGGATCTCAGGGGGCACGACGCGCGGCTCGAAGTGGTGCACTCCGATCCCTTCGCAGTGGGCCAGGAGTTCGTGGGCCAGAGCCTGCCCGTGGCCCAGTGGAAGGCCCTGAGCGCCCGCTCGGACAAGTGGTTCTGCTGCGACCGATGCGCGGCTCAGTTCGAGGCACGTGAGGGCGACGCCCTGTCCCTGATGCACATCGAGCGCGACCCCTTCGGCGTGGGAGACGCGCTCAAGGGGCAGCCCCTGCCACGAGTGGCCTGGGCTCGGGTGGCGCGGGGCTTCAAGCCCGAGGTCGCCTCGCACGACTGCCCGGCCTGCACGGCGGCTTGGAACCTGGAGACATCCAGCGGAAGCCTGGCCCTGGTGCGGGCGGGCCAAGCCCTCCCGGCCTGGGCCGCCAACATGGTGTCGCGCGCACTGCCCGTGGCCTCGTGGTATTGCTTGAGCGAGGGCAAGACCTCGCCCTACCCCGGCCACGTCTGCGCCAACCCAGCCTGCCAGGGCGAGTGGAATGACGAAGGCCCCGCCTGGCGTCTGGTGGCCACCAGGCAGGCGCGCTTCTCCGGCGACATCGGCCAGGCCTGGCCTCAAGAAGCGTGGAGGCGCCGCGCCCAGGCGCTGCCCGCTCCCCAGGAACTGGCCCTGTTCAAGCGCGAAGAAGCCAACCTCAGAGCCAGGCTGCAGCTCCTGGAAGACGCCTCGCGCAGCTTCTCGATGCAGCAGAGGCAGCAGCAGGCTCAGGGCCTGAAGGCCGAGCTCTCAGCCCTGCTCAAGGCCTCGGCCCTGGGCGGGCACGTGAGATTGCAGCGCATGACCCCCGCGCGCAGCGCCGACGACTGGAGGCACCACCCCGGCACCTTCGTCATCCTGGCTCCCCAGGTGGTGCGCCTGGCCCTCTTCCCTTCCGAGGCCATGAGGTGGGAGTCCAAGGCCACCCTGTGCGACGCCCGCTTCGACCCCAAGCGCCAGAGCTACGTACTCGCCAAGCGCGAAAGCGGCGTCCTGGTCGTAACAGACGAGAGGCTGCAGTTCGTCAACCTCCACGACGACAAGCCCACACAGGTCTGGGAATGCTCGCTGCCCCTGCTGGAGCGCTCCTTCGTGGTTCTGGTCAACCCCAATCAGAAAGGCCAGAGCCAGGTCGTCATCGTCGAAAGCCGCGCCCCCTCGGGAACAGGCGCCCGAGGCACCGCAGCCGTGGGATTCGAGGTCTCTCCCACGCCCTGGAACATCAAGTGCGACGACCAAATGCTCGAAGTCTCCGTCGACGCCTCCGACTTGGTCGCACTCCTCCAACGCCTCAAGCCCTGAGCTCAAGCCCCGACACAATCCTCAGCGTGAGCGAGATCCAAGTACTTGGATCTCGCTCACGCTGAGGATTGTGTGCATTCAAAGTGGGTTTAAGTTTATCTGTTTAGAGATGGAGTTGGATGTCGAGTCCAAGGTCCAGGGCTTTGGCTGAGTGGGTGAGGGCGCCTGAGGAGAGGATGTCCACGCCGCTCTGGGCCTTAGCTTTTGCGTTCCCCAGCGTGATGTTGCCCGAGGCTTCGGCCAGGGTGTGAGGCGAGGTGGCTTTAATGGCTTGGACGGCTTCTTTCATGTGCTGGGGGCTCATGTTGTCGAGCAGGATAACGTCGGCTTGCAGGGAGGCGGCTTCGTGGACTTGCTCCAGGGTGTCGCACTCGACCTCGATTTTGACGGCGTGGCCCGCGCTTTGTCGTGCTCGCTGGATGGCCTGGGTGATGCCTCCGCACAGCGCGATGTGGTTGTCCTTGATGAGAATCATGTCGTCCAGGGCGAAGCGGTGGTTGGAGCCTCCTCCGCAACGCACGGCGTATTTTTCGAGCAGGCGCAGGCCGGGCGTGGTCTTGCGCGTGTCCGCGATGCGGGCACCCGTGCCCTCGACCGCGTCCACGAAGGCGCGCGTCAGGGTGGCGATGCCCGAGAGACGCTGGGCGAAGTTGAGGGCCACGCGCTCGCCCGTGAGAATGGCGCGGGCGTCGCCCTGAACGGTGAGGATGGCGGCTCCACACTGCACGATGAGGGGCGAGCCTTCCTCAGCAAGTACTTGCACCTGGATGCCGGGGCTCAGCATCTCGAAGGCCAGACGAGCCAGGGGCAGGCCGCACAGCACGCCGTCCTCACGCGCGTTCATGGTGGCCTCGGCGGTTGTGCCTGCGGGGATGAGGGACTGCGTGGTCAGGTCGCCGGAGCGGATGTCCTCGCGCAGAGCGGCCTCGACGATGGGGCGCAGCAAGAAGTCGGAGGGCGGCGAGAAGTTGGTGGAGGGATTCATTCCATGCAGCTTCGCACAGATGAAGCCTGATGAACACGCGCGGCCTGCACGCGCCGTAAGCGCAGGGCGAGCGCCTTCGAGTAGGGCTTCATGCCGATGACCTTCCAGCGCGGCAGGTTGGGGCTCCTGTCCACCAAGAACACCAGGTAGGACGAGCCCAGGCGTGAGGGCGGCCCAGGATCAAAGTGCCGCCCGCACGTCCGCAATGACGAGGTGTCGAACTCAGCGAACAGGCTCAGCGGGCTGGGGCGAGCGCCCTTAAAAACTAGCGAGGAACGCAAGCGCAGCATCCAGATGACGTAGCTCGCGGAGATGACGATGTTGCTGCGCTCGGGCTTGCTCAAAAGCCGAGCTGAGACGATCAGGCTGGAGCGTGCGGCCAGGCTCTTCAGTTCGGCCTCGTTGGGAAGCATCCGGCCAGCCTCGGGCCGTGCGAAAATGCTGGGCCCAACCAAGCCCAGGGCCGCCAGCGAAAACATAGCTAAGGTGACAAAGCGCTTCATTTTAATCTTCACTCCCATCTTCAGCTTCAAGTCGTTGAGTTGCTCTACCCGCTCACAACCTCGGCTTGCGGCTCGACAAGGCCACTCAGGGGCTGGCACTTGGGGCAGAAGTGGTAGGAGCGGGCGCTCTTGCCCGGCCCCAGCACGCCGCGCTGCATTAGCGAGCCACAGTTGTGGCACGGCTCGCCCTTGCGCCCATAGGCCAGGGGCCGATACTCACCGAAGCGGCCCATAGTGTCCTGATAGCCTCCGTCCTTGAGCGTGGCTCCCCGCGCCTGGATCGCCTTTTCTAAAACGGGCTTCATGTGGCTCACAAGTACTTGCAGCTTTTCCAGGCGCACGTCGCACGCGCGCTGCTCGGGATGCACGCCTGCCAAAAAGCACACTTCGTCCGCGTAGATGTTGCCCAGCCCCGCGACCAGGGCCTGATCCAGAATCGCGGCCTTGATCTTGGTCTTGCGCGCCCGCAGCCTGGCCACCAGGGCCACTTGGTCGAAGCCCTCGTCCAGGGGCTCAGGCCCCATCGAGGTGAGAAAGGGCAGCTCGCGCGACACGCCCAGGGCCCCGAAGGTGCGAGGATCGGTGAAGACCAGGCGCGTGTTGTTATCCAGGCGCAGCACGCCGTGGATGTGCTTGTGAGCCAGCTCAGCATCGAAGGCAGGAGCGTTGGGCTCGACGTGCAGGCGGCCCGTCATGCCCAGGTGGATGAGCAGGTTCGAGCCGTTGTCCAGGGGAAAGTAAATCTGCTTGCCTCGCCTCCTGGCTGCTGTGATGGTCGAGCCTTCCAGCTCAAGGGTCCAGGTTTTGATGTTGGGGCTGGTCAGGCGCTCCAGGCGGCTCCAGGCGCGCTCGATGCGGCGGCCAACGAGGTGAGGCTCCAGCTGAGAGCGCACGGTCTCGGCTTCAGGAAGTTCGGGCATGGCTTGCAGGATGAGCCGCGCGAGCAGAAGTTCCAAGCGAGCAGAGGCACGCAGAAGCAGCCTGCAAGTACCTGCGAGCTGCTTCTCGATGTGCCGCGCTTACCGGATGCGCTCAGGCTCTGGTGACACGTAGGCGCTCGATGACCTGGCCGCCCTCGTCGATCTGGGTCATGGACACGGTTCTGGGCTCGACATCGAAGATGGTGAGCGAGTGCCTGTCCGAGACCATGCGCGCCACGTAATCGGCGTTGGCGTCTTCTGGGTGCAGCCAGGAGCCAGGAGCTTCGTTCTGGTCCGCGTCATACAGGTGCTTGCCTCCGGCTCCTGTCGTCACGTAGATGATGCCCTCAGGACGCGTGTTGCGCTGGCCGTCGAAGGCTCGATCGACGTGGAAGGCTCCGGGCACATGGCGCACCTTCGCGTTAACCTTGCCCGCCGCGCTTAGATCCCTGGGCTCGAAGCGAAGGGGGCGCGTGCGCTGGTAGTTGTGCTCGTGCCCGTGCAGCACGAAGCTCACGTTGTGCTTCTCAAACAGAGGCGACAAGGCTCTCATGTGCTGCTCGTCGTAATGACCGTGGCCCACGTTGAAGGCCGGGTGGTGATAGACCACGAATTTCCAGGGCGCATCGGTCCGGCTCAGATCAGCTTCGATCCAGGCCTGGAGAGCCGCATCGGTGGGATCGACGTAGATGTTGGAGTCCAGGCACAGGAAGTGGCAGTCTCCGTAGTCGTAGGAATAGTTGGCCATGCGAGGGAAGCGCTGGCCCGCAGCAGCCTTGAAAATGTCGAGCCTCTTGTCCGGGCCTACGATGGGCGTGGGCTGAGCCGGAGCCGGGCCGTTGAGCGGCAAGTACATATTGGTGTAGTAGGCCAGCGAGTCGGGGTCCGCCTCGAAGTCGGCGACCGGGTTCTGCTGCGCGTCGTGGCGGTGAACGTCGTGGTTCGCCAGCACGGTGTAGAACGGAACCGAGCGCAAGAGCGGCGCTCCCAGGCGAGGGCCAGCCTGATCGGCGTTGTACACGGGGAAGAAGTAGCGCGCGTATTCGTTGTCCAGGCCTCCGTTGTACACGTTGTCGCCTGTGTTCATCACGAAGTCGGGCCGAGCGAGGTAAGCCTGGTGCGCGATGGCCCGGTCCGAGATGTCACCGAACGAGTTGTCGCCAAAGGCCGCGAAGCGCACCTTCTGGCCACGAGGCTGGCGCGTCGTGAAGTAGCCTTCCAAAATGACCTGGCCCTCACACGTGGCGCGGTATAAGTACTTACGCCCCAGGCTCAGCCCATCGAGAGTGGCCGCGTAGTTGAAGCGCGCCTCGCCTTCGGCCTGGTCACCCGACCAACGCTGGGCACGCGTAATGTGAGCGCGTCGGCTCAAGCTACGGCCCGCGCTAAAGCTCAGCTCGAAGTTAGCTGGCACAGCCTGAGTCTGCCACGCGATGATGATGGACTCCTGCCCTTCAACCAGGCCCGAGGTCAAGCCCGGCTGGATGTAAGGCAAGGCCGTGAACAGGGGCAGGCGAGGCGAGAGCCTACTGCTGCGGTCAGCCGCGAAGAGGCCCGAGCCCACGGGCGAAAGCGCCAGGAAGGTGACGCCTCCCGCGGCTCGCAGGAATTGGCGTCGTGTGGTTTCGTTGGGCATAATGATCGGCTCTTGAATCCAGCGTTGAAATTCTCTTTTGTTTAGGACTTTCGCTTGCTACTGCCCTGCCCGTAAACGAGCGGGCTGATTCAAGGAAAAGCCCGGTAAACCGGGCTGAAAACCTAATTTCTGCCGCACCGACGGTTCTGCGGGCCTCTATTAGCCCCATTTACGGGGCTTTTCGGGAAACTCAGCCCGCTCGTTTACCGGCGGAGCATCGACAAATTCACTTCATACGGCCAAAGCGAAAGTCCTATTGTTATACGTCATCAGGCTTAAGAGCGCTTGAAGACAGGCGAGCCTGACACCGTAACTATCAGCTGTTGTAGTCAAGTCAGGCCAAGTCCTACACCTGTTTAATTGTGTGATTTAAGATGAGGTGTGGACGTTGTTGCTTTGCCAGCGCTGGAACTTGTGGCTAAAGTACTTGCATATTCCCAGGAGGAAGAAGATGCAGCGTGTAGGATTTTTGATTCGGGTCAAGCCCGAGAAGCTGGAAGAATACAAGCGTCTCCACGCCAATGTGTGGCCCGATTTGCTGGCCGAGCTCAAGGCCGCGGGCATGAGCAACTACTCGTTGTGGCTGCGCCCCGACGGAATGGAGTTCGGCTACTTAGAGTGCGAGAACTGGGACGCGGCCTGCAAGTACTTGGACGGGAGCGAAGTTCACACGCGCTGGCAAGAGTTCATGCAAGACTACCTGGACACAGCAGCTGAGGGCGAAGGTGGGCAGCCCATCGAGATGCTGGAGCAGGTGTTCATGCTGGAGTAGCGCAGCGGGCGGAAGAAGGCCGGCGACGCGCGGAGCATTTCCAGCACGCCGCAAGTACTTGCAACGCCCTCCGCAGCTTTGCGGAGGGCGTTTGGCGGCTGGACCGATCACGGCCAGCAGGAAGATGAGGAACGCTTGTGCAAGCGTCCTGAAGTCCTCTCTGAGAGAAGTAGCTTACATAAGCTGCTTCTCTCAGCCGATTTGAACTATGGGACGTTGATATCCGCGGCAGCCCCAGCCACGGCGGAGCCACCTGAGTTGTCTGTGTCTACGATGGTCGTTTCGCAATGCGTCGTACCATGGCTGATGTAAGAGCTGAATGACAGGCTATTCGACACGGTGTTGTTGCCGTAACCTACCCCCACAGTGTCGTAACGGTAGGCGCCCGCGAGGATGTAACTGCCTACGGAGAGATTACCGGCGGTGCGGGTGTGCCCGTCAAAGAACCCCGAATTGGTGATCGTGTAGGGTGCTGTCACGCTGGCGTAAGTGTAACCTCGGACCTCAGTGACCGAAATGTTCTGAGTAACGGTACCGGTTAGATGGTGAATCTCCTTTGCACGCTGCTTAACCTAAGTAAAGAACCCCACCGCAAGCGGTGGGGCATTAACGACCACGACAAGAAGTGCTCGGTGGCATTGAGCCACCTCCCACTTCCAGAACTTCCGAGGAGGAAACAGACATC
>JAABUM010000974.1_pt1 | contig 45567 bp, 81 predicted proteins | sample 5559161 | NCBI WGS metagenome assembly JAABUM01 (sample SAMN10711868, study PRJNA513369) | rock metagenome | isolation source: Antarctica rocks | place: Antarctica: Victoria Land, Siegfried Peak nord
TGCTCATACTGAGACTGGTGAGACTTCCGCAATGCAGGCATGCTGGATCACATAAAGGTGGAGGCGTACGGCGAGAAGATGAACCTCAACACGCTCGCCACTGTGCTCGCACGCGACTCGCAGCTGCTGGTGGCCTCGGTATTTGACCCCACAGTGAGCGGCCGTCACACCAGGCGGAAGGGATTCAGGAGAAACCCCTTTTGGGAATATGCCCTTGCGCGCAATCATCGGCGAGTGCTGTGGTCTGCTGGCAGCTTGTCAGTAGAGAAGGCCATAGCGGCAACTGCCTTTGACAGTAAACTTCAATTCAGTTACTATCTTCTGTGCAGACATTGCCGGCAGTCGAGAAGGCCATTGCGGCGTCGCCGCTGGGCCTCAACCCGCGCATTGACGGCCAGGAGGTCCTCATTCCCGTGCCCAGGTGCGTTGTTTCACCCGTAGAGCTGTCTCTGCAGAAAACGGGGTTTCGGGGCCGTCAATGCACGCCCGGGAGGCCCTTTTGTTTTGTGTGCTGGTGTGTCTCTTTACGATAAGGTGTCTGGCCAAATTCCACTGTCAGAAGCCGCTTGAACAGCCCTGAAAGCCTGGCGAATCTCGCACGCCGCAGGGCGCACCTCATTCGATGACGCACCCCCTGCAGCCAGCGACTGCTGCGGCCTTCATCTAATCCCCGAGTAGCCCCCAGGGGGGCAGCAGAGTGTGCCAATCTGGACTTGGCATCTCACGGGGCCAGTCGCTGACTGAACATTCACATGCCGCATGTGGTTCAATGCAGGCCGTCAGCAAAGACGCAGGATGCGCTGGCGAAGCTGTGCAAGCAGGAGGTGGAGGCGGCAAAGGTGCGGCGGCATGCAGCTCTGGTATCTGACATCGAATTTCCCCTGCATGCGGAGGTTGCATGTGGAGATCTGCCTCATGCAGAGTCTGCGGCGCGCCGGGGCACAGCTGTGACGAGCCGTCATTCTCGCACAAGGATATGCAACTGAGTTGCCATGCGCATCTTCCTACATGCGATCGAGCCCGGCACGTACAGCACGGCTGCAAAGTGACTTCGGACACTTTCTGCTCAGGTGTCGGTGAGGAACGCACGGCACAGCGGCCTGGCAGCGATTAAGACCGTCACCAGCGAGGACGAGCGCTTCCGCGCAGAGCGTGAGGTGCAGTCCTCCTCTGAACGCCAGCAACAGTTTACCAGGGGTTGTCCACTGCTGAAGGTCAGCAATTCCGTGCAAGGCCACCCTCACCAGCAGTCTTGACAAATCTGTGCAAGGCCATTCGCATCCGCACTGTTGGTAGTGACTGTCCGTACATTGAACCCTGCACGACTTTTCGTGCATTCACTGACAGTAGCGGACGGCGGTGGTTTTCTGCGCCGCAGCTGCAGCAGCTGACGGACAAATATGTCCAGCTGGTGGAGCAGCTGGGCGCGGAGAAGGCAAAGGACATCAGCCACGTGTAGGGTTTACGGGCGGCGATGAAATTGTCCAAACCAGATGGTGGAGAGGGCAAAAGACATCAGCCACGTGTAGGGTAAGGAGTGTCTGCAGAGAAGGCAAGGGAATTAGCCAGGTGTGAGAGGGTGGCGGCGGCAGCGGCGGCGGCAGCGGCGTCGGCGGCATTGCATTGGCAGACGGGCATCAGCCGGCGAGGTTCGCGAGCTGTTGACCTTATGCCATGGCATCTGGGCGCAGAGAGGGCACATCGTGAGTGTGTAGCCCACCGGCGGCAGCCGCGGCGGCGGTGACATTGGATTGACGGTCGAATTCCTCAGCCGGCAACGGTTTCCAAGCTATGGGCTGTGGAGAGCAGCTGATTGCAAACTACAAAGGAGCTAAGCAGGTTGTGGAGCGTCTCACTTTATTATACTCGATCAGCGTCGTCCTGTGTTTTGAGGGATGTGTCAGCTTGCCAGTTGTCATTGGTCGTCCAGCACAGGCATTTAGGGAAAAGCTTACACAGTGCTGTCAAAAATACTGTGAGTCAACAGATGCTCGAAGGCCTTATCAACCTTGCGACAGAACGACTAGGTTTACGTAATCAATATTATCAAACTCAGCACTGAGGCAAAGGGTTCCAGCGGCAGGACTTTGCGAGTCCGTGCAGCCATCATGGTAAGATTGAGGGCAGGCACCAGGTTCGGGAGGACGGTGTCCCTTGCAACGGTCTCCCTTGCTTGCAAACTGAACCCTCGAGCGCATGCTTCCCCATGCGGAGCCCTCAGGAATTGGCGGACCGACCGCCCTTGCCGTCCTGTGACACCTTGAAGCGCGACTTGGGCATCTGCAAGCCAGCGCAGTTTAAGTTTCTTGGCATATCCCACTCAGCACCGCATCAAGACGTACGCATCATGCCATGATGCGTAGCAGTCTGTGTGATGATCACACAGACTGCTGAAGCAGATTGGCTTGGTAACGCGACACATGCAGTGCGGCGCCGCACCTTTTCCCTGTTCCGGAACTTCTTCCGCGCCTTCCGCTCCTTCGTTGGCCAAAGCAGCTCTGGGTAATACTTCTGCGGACATCAGGTCGGAGCACGCTTAGTACATCTAAGTCGTCAGGTTGGATAGGGGCAACCAACGACATTAAGGTGACAGGTTTGAATGCGAGTAGGTTTGCAGCGCACCTGTAGGTATGTGATCCGTCCCAGAATGACCGCCACGAAAACGACCAGCGGTATGATTCCCACCACCAACATGAGACGCCGGTCCCGCGGCGACCGCTGCTTCTGTGGCAAGATTAAGACATTCTCCTGGAAAAATACTCTTGTTCAGGAGCAATCCTTCGCAACATGATGAATGTCCTTACACGGGCATGCATAACAAAATATCGCATGTGGTGCGGGCCTCCAGGTATACTCAGGCTGCCACAGGGTACCAAACGATTTGACGACAGCACCCACCCTCAGTCTCCGCAGCTCAGCCGCCCGCGGATCGCCCCACTGCGTGACCCCCTTGTCCTTGCTGTGAAAGTACAGCGCCTGCGCGGGGAGGTGCGGCACTGTCAACACACAGAAGGGGAAGCAGGCGGTCTGGCTGAAGGAATCGCCGAGAGAGAGCCGCACTCCACGTGGCGCCGCAGTATACGGCTGCGGGTCAGGTGTGGCTCAGGAGTGCCACTCGCCTGGGTCGTTGGGTCCTGGTGCACCATCCACGACTCTCCGTACAGGTCAAAGGTCAGGCCCGGAGCCGCCGCCCGCCGCAGGAAGTCCTCGTCTGGCATGGAGCCGGGCTCTCGCGCGGACTGCGGCGCCCCAACGCTGCAGACCAGCAAAACACCAGGCGTCGAATGTCGAGTGGATGCAGCAGGCACGCGTGCAGTTTTGAAGGCCGTGGGCGACTGGGTGGCACTCTGCAAGCAGGAAAGCCAACGTGCACCTCAGCTCGATCAACCGTGGTCCAACAGCAATCGTGACAAGCACCCGTACTCGAGGATCGAGGCACCTGCGTCTCACTTGCTTTGGAAGCTGGCTCACCTCTGGGTATCGTTGTGCAGCTCCTTCACCGAGGCAGCAGAGCCCAGGCCCAGCAGCATAGTCGCTAGACAGGCACACAGGCCCAGCCGTAGAATCATGCTGCTGCGCGAGACGCCGTACGCGCTAAGCAGTCAGGATGCGCCCCCTTCTCTAGCGTGAATGCGAAGGCACCGGCGGGAGCTGGACTGTAGTCCCCGTTCAAGTGTAGTCGACGCGCTTTCGAATTCCTGCCGCGTCTGATTCGCGACGGCGATGTTCGCTGCCGTATGCACAGCAGCCTGACCAGTTGAACTGCTATCCATGCTTCAATACGAAAAACAAGTGTCCGGCAGGCGGTTTCTGACTTTGGGAGCAAGTGCAACCGAGATCTCTGACCGTGCCACGTGCAGGGTGGTTTTGTGGCGGCCACTTTTCGAGCCTCGTCTTTCAAGGCTTTCTTTCTCGACGCAGCAAGTTACAGCAACTTACAATCGAATAAAAAATGAACGCTCCAGAAACCTAGCAGGCCGGCAGCAAAGCACTGAAACCGAGTCCGCACCAGAAACCTATCTAGACAGACGCAACTGCACTCAAACCCCCCGCAGTCGGCGACTGCACCGCCAGAACTAATGCCGGAGAAGCTGTGTTTCGTCTGCTAATCAAAAGAATGTTCTATTCGCATGAAGTTGGCGGCAGCGGAATGCCCGCCGCCTTGAGATCCAGCTGTGCGATGTACGCCTTCGCCTTTGCCGCTGCCGCGCGGCCGCCGCCATCAAATCGCGCGGCTACCATGCGGCCGCCGTCTACCAACTCAAGGTCAAGTATGGTGACATTCACATGGCTGCTGGCGGCAGCGGGATACCCGCCGCCTGCAGCCGCGCCTCCAGCTGCACGATGTACGCTTTCAGCTGCGCCGTTTTGGCGCCGCCGCCGCCGCCGCCGAACTGTGCACGGATGCTGTTCGCGGCGCGCGCCGCCGCCGCCCGCACGAACGCCTCCTGGCGCGCCGGATCCGACAGACTTTGGCCGCCGCCCGTGCCGCCGGCGCCAGTGCCGTGGCCGGAACTTTTGACGGCAAGGCCGGCGTCGTCGGCGTCGCCAGAAGCGCCATCCATCTGCATCTGCATGGCCTCGCCGCCGGCATTGCCCCAACCGCCAGACCCGCCATTGTCAGCGCCCTGCTTCGTGTCCGTGTCGGCATCATGCTGCTGTGCAGCCGGCGCGGCCACTGCGCGGCGTGCAGATGCCAGAGCGTCCTCAAAGTGCCGCGCGGCGACACACGCCGGTGCATCCATATCCGCGTCCTCGACCTCCATGAAGTCCCTGCAGAGACACCTCAGTCAATGCACCACTTGACAAACGTCTAGCCTAGCAGCCGGATAAAACACGATATCCCCAGCGGACTAATCGCTCCGGCACACCAGACTCCTGTTAAACACCGGGTTGTGTGTCAAGACACCATATCAGGAAAGCACAGCGACATGGTTCACCTCATGGCCAGCTGGCAGGCGCGGCGGCACAGCTCCGCCAGGTCTGCGCCGCTCATGCCGGGAGTCAGCGCCGCCAGCGTCGCGACGTCTACACCGGCGTCCACAGGCACCCGCCGCAGGCGCGCCTCCAAGATCGCCAGCCGCGCGGCCCCGTCCGGCAGCGGCACCTGCGACAGCAAAATATATAGCATATGTGATGATGATCATAATTGTGTGGTCCTCATCCAGTAGCACCCAGCCGCGCGGCTTCGTCTGGGCGGTGGGCCTGTGACAGGGAAGTGTTTTACACGAGTTTCTCGGAGCTGATTATCCCTAGGATAGCATCATTCTCAGAGTAGCCCGCTGCATCCAGCGGCGCGTCCTCGTCCGGCAGCGGGACCAGCAGCGGCAAGCTAGAGTCGGTATAGGCTGTGATCGAGGCTGTAATCGTGTAAGGACCAGGCCTGATTTCGGCGACCAGGCGCAATAGAGGGGATGCATCGTGCAGCGCAGGCCGCCCACCGCGGAGGAATTGGAGGAACTGGGAACAAGATCCTCACCGCAAGCAGGACGTCCATATGGGCCGGCACGCACCACCGCCGGATCAGAAGCGACTGAACGGTGATGTTGCTAAACCGTGGCAGTGAACAGAGTTTTGCGGCTCTGGGTTTTTTACCGAAATGAGGGCGTCCATGCGGCCCGGCCGCAGCAGCGCAGGGTCGAGAGCGTCCGGCCGGTTTGTGGCGCCCAGCACGAAGACCCGTGAAGACGCCGCAAAGCCGTCCATTTCCACCAGCAGCTGCATGAGAACTCGTGCTGCCGTCGCGTCGCCGCCCACGGATGTGTCTCCGCCGCGCTTTGCCGCCAGCGAGTCCTGCATGGGGGGCGGAAGAAAAGGTCAGGGTCGGAGTCTTGGCGATCTTGGACGACCATTTATAACCTAAAAGGTGTTGTGTAAGAGTGGCAGACAACGACATGGGCCGACCTGCATCAGTATCATGGCCATCGAGCCACAGCTCACCAGCTCATCGAAGAACACCACACACGGAGCAGCCGATCGCGCACTGGCAAACAGCTCCCGCACCGCCCTCTCACTCTCGCCCAGCCACTGCGCACAGTAACAACGTGGTTGAAATTTACATAACAGGCTTCGCTTGACCAAGCACCGTCCAGGAACGCAATCATCTTGCAGCTTTGTGGCAAATGCAATACAATGGGCCGCTGGAACCGCACTTCATTTTGCGTGTGACACATGACTCGTGCCAACGCAATGCAGTTATCAAATCCAGACAAGACAAAGGCGACATCAGGTTGTGAAGTCAAATCAAAGTTGCACCTTGTCCAGCAGCTCAGGACCTCGAATGGAGATGAAGTTTGCGCCGCACTGCGCGGCCGCCGCCTGCGCCATCAGCGTCTTGCCGCAGCCTGCACAGGGGGGACAGCACACCCATGTGACGATGCATCCACAAGAGGGCAACGCCATAATCAAGAGGCACCGCCACAACACCAATCACTATTCGTGGACAGCGTGCAGCGACCGTGTACTTCCGCATCAGCCCATGTCGCTGCTGGACCGGCACAGCAATTTGCGTTGAAGGTGACATTGTCTATAGCTTGCAAGCAAGCCAGTGAGCACTTGCCTGGGGGCCCATAGAGCAGGGCGCCGCGGGCGGGCGCCGCCCTGAACTTCGCCAGCAGCTGCGGCCGTGTGAGCGGCACCTCGATCATCTCGCGCAGCGCACGCTTCACGTCCTCATAGCCACCGATGTCGCACCAGGCGACGCTGAAAAGAGGAAACATCAATGATCATTTCAAAATTCGTGATGTTGACGAACCCCGCAGCAAACGCTTGACGTCCTCATACCCGCCAATGTCGCACCAGGCGATGCTGAAAGTGCACACAACAAACACTTCACTCTGTTGATTCTTCTGATTCATTCTGCGTGAGATCACACGCTGATGACGGCGGGAAGCGCAAGACTGCTCAGTAACCAGCGATCTGAACATGGTGCGTGCGGCTGGTCACCTCGGAACCTTCGGCGTTCAGGTGCCGCAGGCTGCAGGGTAGTGCACGCTCCAGGGCAATGATAAAGTTATCCACACTAATGCACATAGGTGCAGCGCTAGTATCAGAAAGTGGCCCACCTCGGAACCTCCGGCGCTAAGTGCCGCAGGCTGCAGGGAACGACGCGTTCTAGGCCGAGGGCGAAGTGTGGCGCCGCCACCCGCAGCCGCATCGCCAGCAGCTGCTGTTCCGCCGACCCCGCGGGCAGCCCCGCCGCGGCCGCCGCCGCTTCCGCTAATTCCGCCGCTTCCACCGCTTCCGCCATGCACGCCGTGGCCGCCTCGGTGCAGACTGCCGCGCAGTCCGCCGGCACGAAGCCCCTGCAGATTATTCACAGTCGGATGTAACTATAGTCACATAAGATCTTCCGATTAAGGTGACTCACTTGCGTTCGCAAACTGCCTCGGTGCACACGGCCGCGCAGTCCGCCGGCACAAAACCCCTGTAGAGTAAAAGCAGAACGTCAAAGCACATCACCCAACTTATGTACACAACTCGCCTCGGGGCACACAGCTGCGCAGTCCGCCAGCAAAAAACCTGGAGTTAGTGTTGCTGCTGACGCCATCCAGCGGCATCTGCCGCGTGAGCAACAATCCCTAAACCCTAAACCCCAACAATCTCTGCATTCTGTCAATAAAAGCTCCAATGTATTGTGTCCCCCCTTGGGCATTGCACAGCCCACCTCATGCGGTCCGCGATGAGATCAGCGCAAACGCCCTCCAGCGGCATTTGTCACATGAGCTGCGCAACGATCTCTGACCGGTTTTGATTTGGTTTCAATTACTGAAAATGCTAAGCCCACCTCATGCGGTCTGCGATAGTGTCGGCGCTGACGCCCTCCAGCGGCATCTGCTGCGTGAGCTGCGCGACAATCTCAGACCGCTCGCCTGCGGACGGCGTCCCAAAGGGCACCTGCGGCCAGAAAAGGCGATGCGAAGGAAAAGAATGTTTCCAAAACGTCATTGCTGCTCTGCTGATGACGTGGTTGCACAGCATGCAGCATCAAATCTTGGCATGGTCATCGAGCAGATGCTCAGCTGTCTGGAGCCTGCCACATTTTTGCGGCGCTTGGAAGCATCTTTGTCCCCATGCTACCTTGCACACTGCCGCCGTGCCTACAAATGCTCCCTACGTATTCAGCAACGGCGTTGCCTGGAAGTCACTACGGCAACAAATGCGAGGCATACCTGCAGACCCAGTCGGCCTGGCCACAGCAGCACGCGGTCGATGACGACGTCCTTTTCGCAGTTCTTACGGAACTGCACGCTGATGCTCATTCCCAAACTCAGAAGCCTACCTCTATGCCGAGGCGGCCAGGCCGCAGCAGGGCAGCGCACACAGCCGACCGCTGCACCGTCGCCGCCACAACCGCGACCTGACATGACGCTTCAGCAACTGTCAGCACTACATCCAATCACGCGGTTTGAATGCAACACGCACTCGGACGAGTCGCGACATCCTGTATGAGGAGATACAAATTCACAGAATGTCAAGTTACAACAAGATTGCTGGCGAAAACCATCAGAAACCGTACTTGTGCGCCCTCGGCCGCCAGAGCGTCCATCAGCGAAATAAGGTTGTGCGCGCCCTGTTGGTCCTGTCCCGACGCGCCTGGCAGCCTGCGTGTCACGATCAAAAGTTCAAGATGAAGGTATTGACTCAATTGCCGCCAGGTCGACTAGAGGAACATCGTTTGTTGTGTGAGCGCCTGCTTTCGTAAGCGCGCTGCTGATCCTCTGCCGATGCGCCCGGCCGCCTGCAGGTGCCATGTGAGCGCCACATTCAGGAGATGTGAAGACGGCAGAATGTCGCCTAGTAGTCCCAGTAGCGTCACGGTGTGGCTGCCCTGCTGACACTCTGCCAACGCGCCCGGCAGCCTGCAGATGTGTCACAGCCGGAGGTGAGTCACGCCGCAATGCCAGTCGGGTTGCAAGCCGAAAGGAAACTCGGGATCTGGGTCCACATGGCAGAGGTGCACCTGGCGGGAGCCAGCGCCTCGAGACTGTCGATGAACAGGACGGCTGGCGCGTGTGCCTTGGCACGTGCAAACGCCCGCTTGAGGCGTGTCACCGCCTCCGACCCCGCCGCCGCCTCGGCGCCGTCCACAACCTGACAAGAAGACACCAGGAAAGACGTTGCATTGTGCTCGTGGTATGAGTCTGAGGCCCTGCACCAGCGACCGTATCTGAGAACCGCAGGCTGCTGCTGAGGTGTTCTCACAGCACCGAACAAGTTGTGGAGTGTATATCGTCAGTATAGCAACAAAAATCGAATCACCTCCAAATGGGCATTTGCCTCCGCTGCCAACGCCGGAAGCAGGAAGGTCTTGCCGGTGCCTGGCGGCCCGTGCAGCAGCACACCCCGCAGCGCCTGCGCATCACAAGCCGACTTGGTATGGTCAAGCGTAAAACTCGGTCCTTGCTTCTCGGTCTGGTTTGTCCTAATTGTAATTACTTCCACATGTGGATGAGATGTACCTCACATAGTTTGCCAGCCTCGGCACATCCGCTATGTGCCGATTCGGCACGCTCATCAGGTGGCGATGGGCCGACAACCGCAGCAGCACCAACACACAGCCTCGGGCTTCAGTCGTGCCGCGGATGTGCAGGTTCTGCAGCCGTGGAATGCAGCCAGCTGTGTGCACACCTGCACGCCGAGGCTGTTGAAGAGGCGGGGGTGGCGCAGCGGCAGCACCACAGCGGTGTGCAGAGCCTCCTTCTGCTTCCAACAGCCGCCGACGCTCGCGAAGCCTGCCGCGCCCTCCGCAGCCGCCGCACCCTGCTCAGCCGCCTTGGTCATGCGCTGGCTGCCGCTGGCCAAGGACTTGGCTGTGGAGTCCTGCGCCTGGCGCGCCGCGGCGGGCAGCTGGTCCCGACCGTCACCCCATCTGCGGCATGTGAACCGCAGGTCCATTCAGCTGCAGTTTGGATCAGCGCCAATACAGATGCCGATGGTCTTGACCTCTGCGACAAGCACGTCACTAAGCACTAGGTTGCTTTGTGCCTGCACAGGCACAGTGGAGGGAGAGTCTAGCTTTGCGAATGCGGTATGAACAACAGATAATCTTACATACCTGCGTGCAGCCAGCTGGTGCTTTGCACTCTGCTGCGCCGCAGCCGCGTCCTCGCCGCCATCGCGCGGCACCCATGCCCAGGCCTGCATGTCGAACCGCCACTTGGACATGAACGCACCGCCGCCGCGGCGGGACGCCGGAGGCGCGGCCGCCGCCGCCGAACCGTCGCATGTCATCCCCCGCGGCTGCCAGGCCACGGAACCCGAGAGATTGGTACGCCCCTCCGGTGCCGGCAGCGGAGAGCCATCCACGGGCGCTGTGGTGGCGATCGGCACGGCGCAGCGGCCGGAAAAGCGGCACTGTGCCGCAGCGCCGCCTGCGGACCGCGCCTGCGGCAGATCCAGAGAGATCGTAAGAGCCCAGTCATCAAGTTCGACGAGCATTGACGTATAAGAATCTTAAGCGGGCGAAGTGGTGGCGATTGGCACGGCGCAGCGGCCGGCGAAGCGGCGCTGTGCTGCTGCACCGCCGCAGACCACGCCTGCAGTACAGTCACAGCAACCACCAATGCATGATTACAACAGCTGCAACGCTGCAACGCGGAATGGCATATAAACCTCAACGGGCGTTGTGATTGCGACTGGCACGGCACAGCGCCCCGAGAAGCGGCACTTCGCAGCCGGGCGTCCGAACAGCGCCCCTGAAACAGGCCAGGGCTGTCGTCAGAGTTTAAACAGCCAGCAGAGCCTGAATGATCTGCGTGCCAGATTTGTTTCCTGTCGATCTCCAATAGGAGTAACCGCAGTGCGCCATGGCGCATGGCAGCTGCTGTGCATTCCACCTCGGCTTTCGTGCGGGTGCGCGGGGTCTCCAAACATCACAGAAATCCTCTCGTACCTGCAGTGCCGTTGGGCCAGCAGGCGCCGACGGCAGATCCTGTCGCGGCCGCGTGTTGGGGCATGGCGCTGGCGCCGCAGCAAACCACGAACTGTTGGCCCACCACGTGGATCCGACCGTCTCGGCTGCTGTCCCTTCCGTGCTGATACTGTGCACCAGCCGGCCGCTGTTGGCTTCGATAGGAGGCGCGACCACCTGCTGCACCTCCGACGCTGCCATCGCGCCGGTGGTGTCGGGCAATGCACGAAAGGATGCGGAAAGTGCCTCCGAGACTGGCGAACTGCGCTGTCCTCACTCGAGATATACACAATAAGACGCAACCCAATTTACGGTCCACGAATTGTGCGAACGAAACCAGAAGTGTGTCGGTTGTCTGTGCGCTCGACACGTCTCTTCGACGTGGCGCTCGTACAAGCCGTAATTTGTTCCGCTAAATACGCTGGGCTACGCTGCTCGCACAGAACTCCCGGTCTGTCCCTGTGCACAGTCTGGATTTCAATCTGCACCAATCACGCCCGATACACCTCATTCAACACGTTGCTGTCATGACCAGTAAGGCGTTGCGCACCGAGACAGATTCGATCCGCCACGCATCGCCCTGCACTCCCCATGTGCAGCGATGCTCTGCAGCTCCTGTCCCGGATCGAGCCATGCAGAACGTTCTATCTAGGCGTGATGCGCTGCTGCTGGGGGTGAGCCTTGCTACATCCGCCGCGATGCCGCGGCAGGCTCTTGCCGCCCCGCTGGACCAGCGACTCCTGACTTCATTCCAGGAGGCGCTGGCAGCGCCGGATTTTGAGGCAGCGGAGCGCGCCTGGGGCCGTGCGATCGGCATCGCGCCGAACAACGGGCCGGCCCTCAGCAACAGGGGCACCGTGCGGCTGCAAAATGGCAGGCGCGCAATCGGCTAAACATAGCAATTGCTTCGTTCCAGATACATCTGGACAAGGACGGTGCTTTGGGATGCGAGCGGCTGAATATTCAAAACGGTGAAGGGCTCACCCTGCTGTGCGGGCTCTGTGCTGATGCGATGCCACCCGCAATCTCCATCAACAATGGATCAATGCGCAACTTGCGACAATTGCATGCCTGCTGCAGGTGGCAGGCTGCCAGGGAGGATTTCCTTCGGGCCCTGGACATCGAGTCCGCAGCCGGCTCGCCCACCAGCGCAGCACTGCTCAACAATCTAGGCAAGTGCTTCTTGCAGAGCGCTTGACGCATGATCTGCTGTGCCGCCGCGTTCCTGGTGTAATCCTAGAGGCCAGCACACCATGTGCAAGCGCAGGCCAGCACATTATGTGCAAGAGCATGGCGCGCACCAATCGGCCTTCTGCGTGTTGTTTCAGGCGTCTTGACAGCTTTCTCTCTGGTGTGCGCAGGCAATGCGGAGGGCGCACTGGGCGACTGGGCGGCGGCGCAGCAGCACTTCCGGCAGGCGGCAGAAGACCCTGAAATGGAGTCCATAGCATGCGCCAACTTGGCTCTAGCGTCCTTTGAGGTCGGGCAGGACGCTGATGCCGTCAAGACCGCCAGGCAGCTGCTGCGCAGGTGCTTTCCTCCACGCACTTGCCATTGCTTGATCTGCAGCATGGGGTGTTGTAGAATCCTGGGAGAATTTTGCGATGCTGGCACCGGCAGGTGCCCGCGGTAGTGCTGTGAGCTTACTTCCTTTCGACGGCTGGTTGTGTGCTGACTGATGGTGTGTTCTGGCTGCCAGGGATGCGTCTTTTCTGGATATGCGCTGTGCCCTAGCAGGTGCGAAGCCTGGCAAGATACGCTGCCATGCAAGATACAGACACAAAGCTCTCCTTCATGTTCGCTAAAGCAGGCCACCATATGCACTCCGCCGCTGGCACTGAATTTTCGTTGGAGAGCAGCGTCAGCGGTGCTTACGCTCACCTGCAGTCCCACATGCTGTCTGTGCAGCGTTCCTGTGGGCGACTGCGCAATGTCCTGCTATGCCTAACATCTGGAAGCCCGTTACGTGTGGGCGAGCGGCGACCGGTCGCACGCGGAGGACGAATGGGAGACGCTGCAGAATTCGCAGGACGGCCTCGGCGGCGCCATCTACAGCAAGGTGTGTCTTATTTGATTAGGCTGGTGCGGTCAGAGACTGTGTGCTGGGCTTGGACGCAATACAAACCTTGCAGGACGGCCTCGGCGGCGCCATCTACAGCAAGTTGCGTCTTTTTGTTGCAGCGCATGCAGTCTGTTTCTGGACTCTGATGCTGCGATTATCAAAACGACCTCGGAGGCGGCATCCACAGCAATGCTATAAATTGTATAGCTGTCAATGTTGCGACATCCGGCTGAAGGGGCAGTGTCGGGTGCTGTGCGGATCAGATCGACAGGAACAGGAGGGGGTTGCAAAGGGTAGTGGTAAACCGTCTCCTGTATTTGTCGCAGGCGACAGCGGTGCAGCGCGTACGGAGCCGGTGGCCGCCTCGAGCGACTGCGGCGCTGGCGGCATTCTTGTCCATGTCGTCCGAAGGATCAGCGCAAGGGTATGACGGTGGACAAGTTAACTTCAGATTTGGGGCAGCTGCAGCATAGCGGGTGTGCTGCTGTAGTGGGATGAGCAAGAGCAGAGAGGAAGACCGAAATCAACAGCGTATGGTGGGGGAATGCAAGAGTGGTGACACAAGGAGACGAGCGGAGTGGGTGCTGGACTCATCGATGACTGACTCGCACCAGTGCTGCTGCATCATGCTGGCATGGTGCACAGGTGTGCGATTATGTGGCGATGACGATAGTTGATACTACGGCCTGCTGTTTTGTCGTTTGTGGTTTCGAGCATGAGGGCTTGGTCTGTATTGTAAACCACGGCCAGCGCACAGAGAAGGTGGAACAAATGGTGTGCTGCCTATCTAGATCTAGCGCCGCAGCGAGTTTCATCACTTGCAATCTGCCAGCAGGCCGCGTTTCTGCAGCAGCACTGTTGGCACAAGCGAGCTCCACCGGTGACAACCGTCTCTGTGCATTCCTCTATCGCCGCGCCTTCTTGCTTCCGCCGCCGCCTCCGCCGCCGCCGCCGCCGCCGCCGCCCTTGCGCTTGCGCTTCCGGTCGTCTTCATCGTCCGACTCCTCCCGCTGCTTGTCCTCCCTGCAGCGAAACAGGATTGAAAGTCCTTGAGTGTCACTTCATGACTACCAGAGGCTGTGGCGGGCATGCAGGCCGAAGGGGCTTGCGAGACAGGTAATTCTCGCAGCTGCATGCAGTTCCAGAGAACATGTATCGAGGCCTGCTTTGGCATGTTGTCCCACACGAGGCGCATTGCGTTCCGCATGGCTACCAGGGAAACTGTGCCGAGTACATGCATGCACAGCGTGTGTAGATTGCCCAGGTCGCAGATCTACGCGTGTGGAAGTCAACACTCACTTGGCGGCCTGCTCTTCGAGCTGGTCCCAGTCGAGGCCCTCCTCCTCCTCCTCGTCCAGGCTGGCCTCGCTGCCGTCGTCCTGATCAATGAAAGCGAAGATGTGTGTATCAGATGCTGCGGCAGTCATGAATACCGCCAACAAGAGGTTTCATCACCATATGTCCCGGCGGCGAAGGCAGGCGCAAAGCAATGCCAGGCGCAAGCCACTGGGGCTGAGGCGGGATGCAGCCCCCCGAGAGGTTCAATCCCGCACACAAGTTCGGACAAGAGTTTGACCAGATTCGACTTTGCACCTCGTCTGACTCGACGAGCGACTCGTCGTCTGATGACGCCTCCTCCTCGCTGCTCTCCTCGGATGCCTCGGACGGCGCAAACTCCTCATCGCCCTCCTCCTCTGCGAAAAACGGAATTGGAGGGTCACAAGCAAACGATGTGTTCCGGTCGGTTGTGTTATTGCTCCCCGGATGACTCCTGAGAAGGCGCAACCTTCTGATCGCCCTCCTCCTCTGCAGCAATGGTAACACGTGATATAGGTTGTTCTGATTTCATTTGCTTCGCCACAACAGGCGCAGACTCCTCATGGTCCTCACCCCCTGCAGAAGGAGTGAACACGAGAATGAGGGCAAGTGCCGGCTATTGCTGCCGTCGCCGTTGCATTTGGTCTTCGAAGGCATCCTGTCCCTGGTGGGGTCCACACAAACGTCAGTGTTTGCCGCACACTGCAGGCCCGCCTGCCAGCTACACAGTTTTATCCCATTGCTGCCCCCGACGGCGCTGCATGTTGTTTCCTCAGAGGCCTGGCAACAGTGCTCCAGGCATGAAGTGCACAGTCATCGAGCCGTTGGAAATGCTCCAGATCGGACTTGAGATGGTTGTCTTTCAACGGTTGGCCAGGGTTTTGTCTGCTGGAAAGCGCACCGTCATCCTCGCCTTCGCCCTCCTGGATATTCCCTTCCAGGATGAACTCGAGAGTTTTCTGACCATTCAAATTTTTGTTCCGATTGACGTCCTTTTACATGTTCAGCCAGGTTTGTCTGCTGACAAAGCGCACCATCATCTTCGTCCTCGCCCTCAGAGCCCGCCTCCGCATCCAGAAAGTCCCAGCCGCCCTCGTTGATGAAGCCCTCCGGGTCCTCCAGGATGGACTTGAGGATGGGCTTCCAGTTGAGGTTGATCTTGTTCTCGTAGAACTTGATGTCCATGGACTGGAGCCACTCCCGCACGTTGTCGAGGCTGGTCGAGGGCACCGCGTCGATGCGCAGCACATCCCGCGTCAGGTCCTGCATCCACATGGTTGAGCGTTCCGCGTGCAATGATTTGCAATCCAGAAAGTTGCACGCACATTATCACGGCTGGTGGTGTGGACAACGCCAATCCGCAGCACCAGGTCCTGCATTTCAATATGTGATACACATTGTTTTGGGACTCAGCAGGCCCGGCACACCTTGGAAGGCGGTCGTTACATCAAGGGCGGGGTTCTTCACTAGTAGCACTAAGCGGCAGCAGGAGTCTGCACACCTTGAAGACGATAGTCATATCGAAGTTGCGCAGACTGAAGCCCACACGCTTCTGAATCGTGCTTGTGGAACATACCAAAATACAAACAAACTCTACGACCTACTAAATACAAACAATAACCTACACACCTTGAAGACGATGGTCATGTCGAAGTTACGCAGGTTGAAGCCGACTCGCTCCAGGTTGACCAGCAGAATGTCGGGGCAGGTGATGACGGTAAACGGCATCTCAATCAGCTCCACCTGCGGACAGCTTTTGTCCAAGGCTGACAACTGTGTCTGATGCCGCCACCGTTGAAAGCCATGCACGACAGCTGAGGGCGCTTGCGCGACACACATGTCCGTGACGGCAGCCGTGATGTTGCGTGCGCGGCGGCCAAAAGTGCCTGCGCACCCGCTGGCAATGCAGCACGAATTGACTCATCCCTAGGGCCGCACCAGGCAGTTGACGGTGGGCATGACGAAGGCCGTCGATCGGTGCGGCACGCCGTTGAAGCCCAGCTCCCGGAATGGGATCTCAAACTCCATCTCCAGGTCCCTGGGGGTTGAAACAAAAGCTTGTCAAGAAAGAGCTTGCAGGTGTTTGTGAGTGATTAGGATTGCGAGTGATTAGGATTGAAGCCCAGCTCCCGCAATGAGATCTCGAACTCCATCTCCAGGTCCCTGCAATCCAGTCAGCTCCTCCAGCCAGCTCCTGATCATAGCGGCCATCAACGGTTTCATTGGAATGCACTGTGGAAGTGCTGCTGAAAGAGCCTGCAATACACTGCAGCCTGGTCGTTGCTCGGCGACTCCTCTTTCACGGTGCAAACTCGTATTGGTGCAGATGAAAAGACGACGCACCCAAAGTCGCGCTCCCAGATATCCCGCTGCACCCGCCCGACGAACTGCTGAAACTGCCTGTTGATCTGCATGCGCAGACACGGCAAATGTGTCAGTCCATAACACTCAAAACAACACGAGGGCTGCAAGGTCGTGCACTGTGACAAATGATGCCCTCAATCCTCAAGGAACTCAGCAGAGGAGCATCTGGGCCGACGAGGGTGCTGCATCTGAAACCATGCCGCATCAGGCCACTGCTAGGGTTGGTGCAGCTGCAGAAGAGTGACATTTCTTGTTTTCATAGCATCCGTTGCCGCACCTTGTTGCGGACGTCGCGCTCCTTCTGCTCCTCGTCGATCTCGTCGGGGTCGTACGCCGAGCGCCGACCCGTGTCCAGCGTCTGCACCGAATCCATCACCTGCAAGCCGCATGATTCAATGTCGACTCTTGTATCAGGTCATATTGCAGCGGGCTGCTAATGCAATAGGCCAAGAGACGCCCTGTGTCCAGCGTCTGCACCGGGTTTATTGCCTGCGGAAGGTCGACACAGCGCAGAATGTCAGGCCGAAGTTCACGCCCATTGGATCCAGGATCCTGATCCGCGATAATTTCGAGTGTTTTACATTTGGTAGAGGGCAGGTACCTCGGTGTAGAACTGGATGTCGACGGCCTTCTTCTTGCCGACCATGATGGCGTCGCGCAGGTGAAAGTGCACCAGCGTAATCATCTCCTTCTCCGCCGGCTGGAAGAACGCGTGTCGGATGTTCCTGCAGAGGTGTCAGCAATGGTAATTAGGTATTGACGGACGTGGGAGCAAGCACTGTTGGATGTGGGAGGCGGAAGTGCACCAGCGTGATCATCTCCTTCTCTGCCGGCTGGAAGAATGTGTGCCAGATGTTGCTGCGCACCAAACGGTGTCTGCTCGTTACTTGGTTTGTTACTTGTTGATAGTGTCAGGAAGTGCACCAGCGTGATCATCTCCTCCTCCGCCGGCTGAAAGAGCGCGTGCCGGATGTTCCTGCAGGTATGTGCAGTACATTTCTGACAAGCGGATTAAACATTTGTCGTCCTGACGACATTCTCACCTGCCTCCGCCCGCTGGCAGGATGCGTGGCGGAAGCGGGATCACACTGAACAGAAAGCGAAAGAGCGCCGCACAGGTATGTGGGTCCGGGACCTCGCCCCTGGTGCAGAAGAAACCATTACCTTCTCCAGTGAACGGCTTCAAGCTCATTCCCAGGGTCAGGGATCAGGGTTAGGATGAAATGCGCAACGGTACATGAGGTCCAGGACCTCGCCCTGGGGGAGGTGTAGCGGGAGCCGCTGCATGGTAGATTGGAGGATTAGCTAGTTCCGCACCGGAACATGGGGACCAGGACCTCGCCCTTGGGAGAGGTGCAGCGGAAGCCATTGCATGTTCAAATGAAGGTTTGACCAATAGGATTCCAGGGTTTCAACTGGATTGCGCACCGGGACATGAGGTCCAGGACCTCGCCAGTTGGGGGAGGTGTAGCAGACCATGGAATGTAGAAAGGTGAGGGGTTTTGCAAAGTGTTATCAGGGTTTCACGCCGAGCCACGCACCGGTACATAAGGTCAAGGACCTCGCCCTTGGGGGAGGTGTAGCGGAAGCCGTTGGCGTGCGCTTCCAGCTGGCCCGTCATCTTGCGCCCCTTGCCGCCCAGCGGCGGCCGGATCCATACGTCCGGCAGCGAGAACACGCGCCCCTGCGCGCTCAGGGTTCAGTGTTTGCCAGACTCCCCCGTCAGCGACAGCAGATCTGGGAGTGTTTAAGCATCTTTGCGGCAGCCACAGCACACAGGCAGCAGCTGGCGCGCGCCCATCCTGGCATTGCTGACTCAGCTGACGTAGCCGCGAGGTGCAGCCGCGTGCAGGCATGCCGTTGCTTTCGCGCGACCCGCGAGCGCCAGCATCCAGCCTCAATCGCAACAGTTCACACCGAAAAGGAACGCTGGGGAGAATGCGTCCAAGACGCACCTTGTTCTTGACAAGGCGCTCTTGCGTGACGAGCGTAGCCCGCTCTGTGACTTCCCGCTCGTGCGTCGTGACCGAGGCGCGCAGAACTTTGATCTCCTGCACCACCTATGTGTGGGCACAGAGAGAATGGTATCCTCCTCAAGGCGCTTGACGGAAGGTCGTCGTCAGTGGCACACGCAGCGTGTTCTGGGAAATAGATCATACAGAGCTCGTTGACAGACGCAAAAAGGGACAGAAACACACCCTCTGCGCGTGGCGTGGGTCTGACGACCGGAAGGTCAGCTCCTTGAGGCAGATCGCGCCCGGGAACTTGGCGCACGGCTCGTATGACGGCCCAAAGTTGAAGTTGAGCCGGATGAACGCATGATTGCCATCCTGCAATCAGGAGTATAGCCGGTCGCGGCTTTGTCGTTGTTGAGTATCTGGACATCTCGTCTCGACTGGCGCACGCACGGCTCGTAGCCCGGTATGAAGTTGAAGTTCAGCCGGATGCATGCATGGTAGCATCCTATGCAAGACACCATTACTTGTACAAGTTATGTGGGTGGGTCTGTGTTGCCTCAGTGTGTCGCCACACACGCTCTCTAGATCTGATGCCATCCCGCAGAAGTGACCAGAGACAGGCGAGCTCGAGACGGTGTTGCCATCGTGTGCTGAAGCGGCGTTCACCACAGCAGGACTCAGGTAGATTGCGTTCAAGTGTGGACAGCGCTGAAGGTCTGGGCCACAATTACTCACCTGCTGGACCATCGTGTTGTCGGTTCTCGACGGTCAGGAATTTGGCAGGGCTCATCAAATTTACATGTACTGAATTTGGCTGCTCACCTGCTTCACCGTCGCGCTCTAGAGGGTCAGGATTCAGGCAGCATATGTTTGGCAGAATAGATTCCAACTCTGACAGTCTCGATTGACTTCAACTACATTCAAACGGTTACCTGGTTGACCGTCGCGTTCTTGACGGTCAGGATGTGGAAGGGCGTCATCACACCGTAAATCGGCACCAGGATCGCCTCGTGCCGCTGGTCCACCTGCAGCGATATACAATAATGACAAGGTGAACAGACACGATAACAATATACAATGATGGGTGGGTAAACATGATGACAACATGAGCTGGGGATGGCGGGGACAATCTGCAACCTCGGCGACTCCCGCACTTAGTAATGGCAGGGTCTAGGCCCAGATGTTAGGCCGTCCACACATTCATGACCGGCTGTCTGGAGCAGCGACACTGTGCTCTGCTGGAAGACACGACACTGACTCTTCCCGTCCCCTGGTCACTGACGCGGATCTGCGCCCAGGCGTCAGCTTCAATTGACCCGCCAGTGAAACGGCTTCCTCGCACCTGTATGAGCAGGTCTCGCTGTGACGGCTGCACCTCGCTGATGTTGCGGAATGCATTCACCTCCGACACCTGTGCAGGCACATGTTTGAGTTTCAGCGGTCGCCCGAGGACTGCCAAGCAGTGTTGCTGCACAGCTGCGTCGCATGTTTGCAACACAGACCGCACATCACTACACCCGAGGCAGGCACTGACACGGCTGCTGGTCGAGTGCGCAGCAGGCCAGGCAGAGTACACGCCCGGTAACAGAGTCAAGGCTGAGTGGAAAAATGTATTGAGGAATGCAGCACGTTGTGACCGCCCACTGTATCGAAGGCGTCCCGCGCCTACCACTGTCAAGTTCATCGAAGTGATGCATGCAGCTGCCGAAGTCATCCCCAGCGCAAAGGCAGTTGCGCAGTACTCGTCAAGGAGGCACAGTCATATCCACCTTGCCAGTGAAGTCGGCGGCGTCTCGCACGTGAAACTCACACAAGGTCGTCACAACAAGCGGTGTTTATTTGTTCACCTTGCGGCCGGCGCCCGTGCCGTTGGAGCCGTCCCGCGCCTGCCCCTGCCGCAGCGTCTCCTCGTTCAGTCGCTGCAGCAGCTCGCTCTGCTGCAGCTTCTTCTGCCGCCTGGAGAAGCATCATAGAAACACGACATGGAGTTCCAAAGTTGAGGCTGGAAGCAAATCTGATCTGAATCTGACTCCTCATTCAGCCGCCACAGCAGCTCGCTCTGCTGTAGTTTCTGGTGCCGCCTGGAGAGACATCAAGCGCTTGTTCAGCTTCCTTTAGCCCTTAAAAAACCCTAAAATAAACGAATGGCAAGACGGCACACGCCAGCACACTGGCGGCACTGATCCATGCAGACGCAGAGCAAGTGCCCAGCCCGACGCAGCAGCTGTTTTGAGGTGGCGGCACACTGTGCACCTTGCCTGTCTTGGTGGATGTGGCCTGTGGGCATGTGTCCACTCCGGCCTTGACAGCAGCAATGTCCTCGCTAATTCTCGTCTTACGTCAGTAGGGTGCAAACCATGCGTGCCGCTGGTTCTGAAACTTGGGGTTCTCGCTGCGCATCTTCCTCGGGCCGCCAGTGTTGAGTGAAACTTGCGGACTCTCCAGAAACTGACTGACAGGAACACGACGCACCGCTCGTGCTGCTGGTTCTGGAATTCGGGGTTCTCGCTGCGCATCTTCTTCGGGCCGCCCGCCGGCGCTGCCATAGGCGCCGCCGGCTCTGCCTCCGCCTCCTCGCCCTCCTCGTCACCCTGCAAAACGTCATCACAACCTAACAAATGTCCTCCCATCAAACGATGTTTATGAAGCTGCCGAGCATGCTCCACAGGAGCAGCACGTACAGGTAGGCGTTGTCCTTCCAGGAGCGCGGCACAGAGAACCCTTCGAGTTTTCTCAGCATTGCAAGTGTTGCTATCTAGGAGCAGCATCCAGTCGCCACACCTTGAAGAAGTAGGCGTTGTCCTTCCAGGTGCGCGGCGCGACGCCCGTCAGCAGCTCGGCGCCGCCGCCGCCGTCCGGCACCAGCACCTAACATATAACAAAACACAAAATTGGAATCTGACAGCAAGTTGGCAACAGCTCGCCGCCGCCCTCTGGCACCAGCACCTGGGGTGATGAATGACATTGGTTATGTGTCGATCATGATGATGTATCAATCCTTTGATTGTCGTGTTTCAAAAAGATGGCTGTGGGCAGTCGTGACAACTGATGGCTGGCAACCCTGATCAGCAAGCCGGTTGTGACAAATTGAGCCCCGCTATGATTTGCAAGTTCCATGCAACCGCACCGTGTCTGCCATCTGGATGGCATAGTCCTTCGCTGCCTCCGAGTCTGCGTCCTCCCGCCTGAGGCCCGCCACGCCTGTACATGACATCACCTTGATGACGAAGTCAAACAGATGCCGAACGCTTCACGTCTGCACATGCTTCAGCAGTGCTTCAGCAGAGCCGCGAGGTCGACACGCAGCGAGCGGCACCTCAAGCAACCATATTCCGCCACTTGAATATAAAAGAGTGGTTGACGCAAGTTTGCACCGATGGAGACGTTGAAGATCATGCCGGCGCGCACGGGCGCGGAGCTGGAAGCAGTCAGCGAATTGGCGGCTTCCCTGAACTCCAGCCCCATGCCAAAGCCCACATTCTTGGTGAGCCGCCTCGCCAGGTGCCCCTGCCCCGCATCCTGCATAAAACCATTGGTTCCGCGTTTCCGGCGACAAGTGGGGGGAGTGGACAGGCACTCAGGGGCTCCATGCCCAAGCACGCGAGCTTTGTGAGCCGCTCCACCAGGTGCCCCTGCCCTGCATCCTGCAAAACGACACATCAAGTTGCTCCCTCAGTGACGTGTCATGAAAGCAAGGAGTGAACGCCCCGAGCAAGCTCCACGCTGAAGTCCGCGGGTTGGCGAGCCCCTCCGTCGGGTGCCCCTGCCCTGCGCCCGACACCCTGCGAAGCCCAAGTGTGCCAGACAACAACGCATCCTAGCTAGAACACCGTCACATGAGTGGAGTTGTGAACATGGCGATCTACAACCTACATTCAACCTATTGCAAGTTCGAGGCACTCGTGAGTGGATGATTATCAGTCCACAAACAGCCCTGCCGAACTGCAAGAGGTGTCTCAGCTTGCAGGAGGTGGCCCTGCGTGACTCTGCCATTTGGCTTTGAAGGTTACTGTCACAGAGAGAGGTTGCAGTCCTGCGAGAGGCATGATTTGCTCACAAAGAATCCAAAATCACAGCCACGACCCAGTTGAGATGCAGGCCCGACAGACAGCTGTCAGACTACATCATTTGTTGGCGACGGGGCCACCTACTCATTCTCAGCAGCCGCGCTGCATCGAAAGGAATAGAGCCGACGGCACTTCTTGCTGAAAGGTAGCGCAATCACGCCCTCTACTGCTAGACTTTCAAAGTGAATCGGACTCGGAAGGCATGAGAGCGGCACCTGCAGCGCCTGCTCGGCGGCCGCGCGAGCATCGCCGAGCACGTTGCCGACCTTGAGAGCTGCAATCGCCGCATCCTGCGCCGCTAGTAGCGCCCTGCAGCAGTGCCACTTTTGGCTCAGCAGCTGCGGCTCTCCGCGAGGGCTTTTGGCCATGTGTGGCGCAAGCACCCCAGGCAATGCGGGCGCAAGCGCTCTGGAGTGCAGCTGGCAACACCAGGGAAGTGGTGTTGCCTGCGACGACAATTTGAAAACACACAACGATGTTGTGCACGCTGATGCGGTCCGCCATCGCGCAGTCCACAGTGTGTGCAATACGACACGATCGAACTTTGCGCTTCAGACAAGGGTTTCCACTCACGTGTACTCCGCCTGCAGCTACTTGCTGGAGTCTCCGTGCTTTCTGTGCTGGATGTCTTTGCGAAGGACGAGAAATCCGATCAATGGAAAGCAGGAAGTCGCTCACTTGTACTCTGCCTCCTGCTGCTTGCTGGGGTCCACCAGCAGCGTGCGCGCGACATTCGCGCAGTACATGTTGTACCGCGCGCCCAGCGACGCGATGATCACGTCGTACCGCAGCTTGTCATCGCTGCTGATCGCGCTCACCTGCGTAAATAAACAAACAATGTGCCTACAATATGATTAACGAGTCATGGTTTGCAGTTGTACCGCGTGCCCAGCGACGCGATGATGACGCCGTAACGCAGCTTGTCCTCGCTGCTGCTCGCGCTCACCTGTGCGCAATGAAAAGCAGGATTTCATGTTGAATAATATCCAAAAATGGAGCTGTGCAGTCGTGCCGGTTGCCGAGCAATGCGGTGATAACGCCATACTGCAGCTGGTCCTCGCTGCTGCTCGCGCTCACCTGCGATTGGGATTTATTTCACGGCAAAAGTTGTGACTATATTACTATCTGCTGGAGTTGCACTTAGGTTCTAATACCGCAGCTTGTCCCGCCAATGACTGCGCACGCCTCCACAGCACGGTTCCCGATTCAAAAACTGGCGGCATCTGTTAAGTGACGTCACTGCAGTGCAACGGCAGCCGCCGTTAGTCGCCAGAGTGCGATCATACCTTGAGGTCGTACTTGCCGCCGCTCTGGATGATGGGCGGGTAGGCGATGTCCACCATCTCCGCCTTGAGCTTGACCTGGCAAAAAGCAAAAGGGATTTTCAATATGGCCATTCGGAATAACATTGCACAATCGACTGACGGGTGGGTAGGCGATGTCTGCCATCTCCACCTTGAGCTTGACCTGACATAATGAGAAACTGAACGTGTTGACAACTGCAACCGAAGCCAGAAAGCATCGGCACATGTGATCGTGAGGGAAGTCAATTCGGAAATTCGACATTGTTGTCGGCATATGTTGCCGCAGTCTCGGAGGCAGAGTGTTGGGCACATCAGGCCTCCAGCACACGCATGGCTGACGGCTCTTTACGTGTGCATGGTGGGAATCCTACCTGGCACTTGGCGGCGGGGTATGTTAGCATCCAGCACGTGGCTAGGCACGTGCATGCGGTTGAAAACGCAGATGCCTCCTGTTGTTTTCACACCCACCTGGCACTTGGCGGCGGGGTCTGTGAGCGCCTCCTCGATGCGCTGCGACAACCGCGTGTGCTTCACCGGCTTCTCCTCGTCGATGATGCCTGCAGCGAGTGTTATGTTTGTTTGAACACGCATGTGGCGCTGCACATGTTGCAGCGCATTGCGGCTGTGCATCAAAGCTGTTGGGCTCTGCGGCGACCAATTCGCTCACGCCTGCAGGGGACGCTTGCGGCGTGCGCCCGTCAACCACCACGCACGCCAATGCGTGGTCCCCCCCGCATCAGCAGGGATCTGACTGTTGATGCAGTCCTTTGCAGTCACACAGCCAAAAATCTCAGGGCTCCACAAATTCAGTTTCACGCGCTTGCCTTCGATTTCGCTGACGGCAAAGTTCTTCCAGCAGCTCGCTGCGAGGTGCGCCGCCTTCTTTACCGCCAGCTGCTCTGCCGAGTCCTTCACCTGCACAAAGGAATGTTTGACAGTTCACTAGACACTTCACGTGACACTCCAAGACACCAGCAGTGAAGTGAGTTTCTGATGCCCATATTTTCGTGTGCTGCATGCGAATGCTGCAAACTGGCATTCCCGTCAAGCGTCACACATGGTGCTACGATTGTGGCAGAGCAGGAGAGATTGCACACCGAGAAGACATCAGCGAGACCGGGTGCGATGTCCACTGTGTCCAGGCCGCTGTCTGCGAGCGCCGCTGCCCACTTCTCCATGAGCGCCCCCTCCGGCTTCTCCTGTGGCGTCGCACAGATATCATTGTGGAGTCCACATTCACGGCTGTCCTTTTGGTGGGAAACTGCCATCTGCGCGCGCCGCCGCTCACTTCCCCATGAGCGCCCGCTCTGGCTTCTCCTGTGTGGATCGGAAAGCGACGATGTTGATTTCCACATGGCTGTGGTCTTTTGTGGTACCTACGATCTGTGAGCGCCGCCGCCCACGTCTCCATGAGCGCGCCCTCCGGTTTCTCCTGCACAGCCGAAGCGCAGCAAGTGTGACTATCTTCAGTGTCCTTCTGGAAAACCCCACATCCTTATGCAAAGGCCCAGCAATGCCATCTGCCTGACGTGGACCCGAGGCTCACCAGCCCCTGTTACACGCCGCGTTCACTTTTTGAGGCGCTCCTGTGATCGCACCCTAGACATCTGGCAAGGTTCGCTGGCCCCGCCAGCACCACAGGAAGGAATATGAGATGCCCTGAATATGCTGCCGAGCTTGGCATTGCCAAGCCGCGCACGCCGTCCAGCAAGCTTCTTAGGCAGTTGCCGCTTTTGAGACGCAGCAAACTAGACTCGCCTTGGAGATGACGCCGAGCTTGGCGTCCCCAGACCCGCGCACGCCCTCCAGCAGCGCCTCGATCTGATCGCTGCCGTCCTGCCCTTTCTGCTTGGCGTGGATCTGCAGCGTCACGTCCATGTTCTCCTTCGCTGGCTCCACCAGCGACTGCAGCAGCGCCGCTGCAGAAACGAAAGGGCATTGGTTGTAAGCTGGTCATCAGGGTTTTGCAGTTTCATCTGCAGCGCCACCTGCATGTCTTCCTTCGCGGGCTCCACTAGCAGCTGCAGCAGCGCCGCTGCAATGACACGACATGCCAGGTGCACACCACGTGTTTGCCAGAGGTTTGCTGTCTGAAGCTTCCTGCATGGCGCGGCAAGGCATGCGGGCAGGGCAGGCAGGCCGTCTCACCCTTCTTGCTGCTGGTGACCACGTGCAGCGTCGTGCGCGTGAAGCCCAGGACCGTGTCTGCGATTTGAAGCGGCAGGAAATGTCAGTGGCAGGGAGGGTTTTCGGGATGATGGCAACCATGGCAACCATGCAGCATGGCCATGACATTGAGACTATAGCCCTGTGCACAGCATGCCCATGCATCCTCGAAGTCATGCAAGCTGACAGATGAACAGCCACCAACCTGGAAGCTCATAGCCGAAGAGCCAGAGGTGCAGTGCTACGGATTTGAGGTACCGCAGCTCGTCAGAAGAGGGCCCCACCGCCACCACTATGGCCGTGCTGCCGCCCCATATGTCCTCCCCGCTCTGCATGCACACGCAGCCCTCAGCTGCCTCTCGCACGCAAGCCTTCCAGCAGGAGATCATGGTTATCACGCTGCCGCTCATGCGCAGGACGCTGGCGGGCCAGGCGCAGGCAGCCACACAGCCAGCGCCAATGCTCGACATGCATAAACCGGTCACTGAGGCGTGTAGGAGCCAGCAGATTGTGACACGCATGCTCCCAGCAGGGCGTGGTTTCGAATCGGGTTTGAACGACCGTCAAGCACTGCATAAAATTTCGTGGCGGCAGGTGTCGAAACGCGGCCGAAAGGACCATCATACCTGCCAGGAGTCGTAAATTCTCTTCAGCCGCGTCGTGAAGGTGGCCGCGTCGATTTGCACCGCCATCCTGCCTGATTTGCTAGACCAAGTTCATTCCTCACCTCCTCACACGCATCGCGCGCTCTGTATGTGGAGGTCGAGCTCTGTTGCTGCACAATATTGATCTACACGTGGATTTTCGATGAGCACGCCTCGCTCGTGCTGGGGAGATGTGTTGTTTCGGACTCTAGGAGGCAGCATGTCATTTGTGTCCCAGCTGGGCTGGACGACATTTTTGCCAGGGTCTTACGGCGATACGCCAGTCTGGGTCTTACGGCAATACGCCAGTCTGGCCTCGAGCTTGGCGAGGCCAGCTCAGCAGACTCACTTTTCAGCGCACGCAGATATACCACAACAAAGTCAGCACAATGGACTTCATCAACCGCTTTTCGGGCGCCGGCTCGCAGTCGTCCCGCTTCAATGCGAACACACTCTTCAAGTTCACAGAGTTGTAAGTGGTTGTCCTGATCTCTCGCTTTCGGAGAGCTCAGTGTGCCCTGTGCATCTGCTGACATGCCTTCCGAAAGGCTCCCAAACATTTGAAGGCAGGCAGCTCTCCCTGTTCTTACGAGAAACACGCCTTGTGCAAATCCTCGGAAGCTTCCAAGTACTGCAGAGACACGCCTTTGACTGGGACGCTCTGCTCTGCAGGACGCCGACGGTGCAGAAGCATGTCGAGAAGGTGCGTCATGCCAGCCTTTGCCTCGCCCCCTGGCCTGCTCCACGCTTGTGCTCGAGCACTCCTGTGTGACGCCACAGCGGTGTGTGGCGTCATAGCGCCTGCACAATATGCCCGGCCGATGCCTCGCAGCCCACCCTTACTAGCATGAAGGCTGAGAATCTCACTCCAAGCCAATTAAACCCCTGCAATGGTGAATTCCAAAACCGCTGCAGGTGTACGCGACACTCGCCGCGGCACTGGCGGTTTCGGCAGTGGGCGTCTACTTTAACCTATTGACCGGTCTGGGCGGCTGGCTCACCATGATCACGTTCGTGGGCTGCGTCGTGTGGCTATCGGCGACACCGCCGGAGCCGCAGAGCCTCAACAAGCGGTGAATTTGCATGCAGGCCTTGTCTTGCTCGCAAGCCGTGTTTTGCAGGTCTTCCTGAAAGATGGGTGTTGACGCCCTGGTCGGGGAGCGGAGTCACAGCCCAGTAGGGTATGGAGCCGCCAGGACAGTACGAACGTGGTAGGGAAAGCGCTGGCAGATGGCATGGCGGTGAATTGCTGTCGCCCGTCGCTGGCAGCCTGGCAGATGGAGAGGAAGGAAGGAACTGAACTGGGACCAAACTGGATCCACGCATCTGTCATGCTCTGCTGCGTATTGCTCCGTTTGTCTCGGCCACTTCGATCTATCAGATGGAACACCCTATGTGTGCGCTGCCTGCAGGTATGCGCTGCTGGCGGGTGCGGCGTTCTCACAGGGCGCGTCGCTCGGGCCGCTGATCGCCGCGGCGGTGGCGATGGACAGCGGCCTGGTGCTGACGGCCTTCCTGGGCACTGCGGTGAGATCATTGCGGCCTTGTCTCGTGTGCCCTGCAGTGACGTCCTAGCTCACTCTGACGCTGTCTGCCTGCGCAGGCGCTGTTCGCGTGCTTCTCGGCCGCAGCGCTGGTGTCCCGCCGTCGTAGGTGGAACTTTTACCTATCTTCCAAGCTCACAACGACGATGTGCATCAGCCACAATTGTCTTATTTCCTTGCTTTCCAAACGCACCTTGCCCAACGTTTCATCGTCTAGCGCCCTTGCCTTTCGAGGCTATGTGTACCGTAGGGCGAGAGTCCATAACAATGCCAAACCCTGCAACACCCTGTGCTCGCAGCCTGCTGTACATCGGCGGCAGCCTGTCGGCGGCCATCAGCTGCTTCATGGTCATGCGCTTTGCAACGTGGCTGCTGCCAGGGGCGCAGTCGATGGCGTTCCAGGTGTGGCGGCACAACACCTGTCTCCCAATACCTGGTCCAAATCACTGTCTTGCCCTCGTACCACCGCCTAGTTGACAGACTTGAGCTCGAAGAGGGCAATACTCTGAGTCAGTCTGACGCCGTGTCATTCGACAAATTGCAGGCGGAACTGTATGGCGGCCTGCTGGTAGGGTTTTTGCCTCTGTAGAGTTTCGCCTTTGTACAGTACCTGCACGACGAGCATGCCTACCCTACAACATGCCAAATTGCCAAGTTGGGCTGTTGTATGAATGGTGTAGCGCGGTTGCGCATCAGCATGCAGGACCATGTGACGAAAGCAACCAGCTGCCGTGAAGCACATCCGACAGGTGGCATGGCCTATCCGGAAACACTTGTGAGATTTTCCTCACCGCAGGTCTTCATCGGCTACGTGCTCTTTGACACGCAAGTCATCGTGGAGCAGGCTTTTGCCGGCAACCTGGACCACGTGAGGCTTACTCCTCTGTCACATGAACTACTTCTATTTTATGAATCGCATTTGCAAACTTACCGCATCATATCCCGGTGTGGTGCCACTGATTATGGTGTCAGCAGCAGTGTCAGCAGTGGCCCCACCTGCTGATCTCGCACGATGCCGTTTGACTGCGCAGCTGCAAGACACCGCTGCCCAGGCAAGGGATGGCTAACATTGCTAAACCCGCTGAACTTCTGTCCGCAGGTCAAGCACGCGTTGGACCTGTTTGTCGACTTCGCTGCCATCTTCGTTCGCATCCTGGTGAGCACCCCTGACGGCGTTCAATATTGCGATTCTCGTGTAGATTTCCACGCTGCCACCATCGAAGTGTACTGCGCCTGCACTGTGCGTAGTGCATGCGGTTGTCAGGCTCAGGGCTCCCAGATGGAGCACCTGATGTAGGGACAGCAAACACATTCAGCATGGGTGCTGTAGATCTTGTGTCAAACACGTACCTGACGTCGGATGTGCCGTGCGCAGGTCATCCTGATGCAGAAGGACCAGCGCAAGGAGGAACGCAAGCGCCGCAAGGACGAGTAGGGTTTATGATTTGTGAGCGGCGCAGCGGTCGGGCGTGTACCTTGTCTTGTGTGTCATTGTTACTTTCGCAGCGATCAAACAATCGGTCGGAAGTTTGTTTCGTGAGCTTGGCGTGTAGCCTGTAAAAGTGTGTAAGCTGTGAGAGCGTGTGGGCAGGACATTACAGTTCGATCCCTTCGCGCTTCCAGCTTCTGCCCTGTAGGGCTTTAGCGCCGGGGACGAAAGGTGGCAGCAGGGTTTACCTGGTGCAATCCAGTGGCCGTGCATGCGGCATGCCGGTCGCACGTTAGCATCTGTGTTCTCTGCTTGCACAGCCACCGGAGGCTGGGAGACCAGCGTTTCCAACTCGTCCGTAGGTGGAGGTTGAGCCGGCTGTCCTGTTTTATCGGAGCCACGTGCAATCCAAAGCAGCGGCAGTTGCCGGAGTTGACCTGACGCGTGCAGTTGAGTGAGCAGCGAACACTGGCATCAGAGAAGCAATCGTCTTGAATCGTCACAGTGCTGCCGCTGCGCCTGCAGTTGCACGCTCGGTTAGGAAGCCGCAGAGTTCGCCTGCATCCGGAGGTGTCCACTTGTCCAGCACAATCCGACTTGGGGACCGCCGCCAGCTGCGCCTATAGCCTGCCGTTCTCCCTTCCAGAGCCCTTCAGGGCTGAGTCCGGCGATGGAGGCGGCGCCGCGGCAGCCGCTGAAGGAGCAGCAGCAGGCGGGGGTGCTGAGCTTCGACGGCGCCACAGCGTTCGATGGCGCGCTGGAGCGCCCCTGCAGCAGCAACTCCGCGGAGAGCCTCAGCGCTAGCGAGACATTCAGCACTGCAGCTCTGGACTGCGACACGTCAGAAGGCCAGGCCGAGGAGGGTGGCCGCCTCCCCGGGGAGCACATGCAGGTGCGGTGCCAGCGGATCCAGATGATTTTCAACCATCACTTTGACATGTTGCTTTCAGGAAGCTGCGGTTCCACCCATGTTGTGCAGCTCTTCGCGGATGACAACAGTGGCCCCTGCTCAGAAGACAGGTGACGGAATCCTACAGGATCCGCTTCCTTGACATGCTTTCTTTCCGGACTACACAGGCAGCGGTGCGGACGCTGCTCGCGGGTGTTGGCGAGGACCCAGACCGGCAGGGCCTGCGCGACACGCCCAAGGTGCCCAGGAATCTGGGTTCTCCAAGCATGTCCATGTGTGCTCATGTGCAGTGCTGCCCTGCAATACCAGCCGCGCATGCTCTGCCACACAAGTGGCGTGGACTGGCCGGCACTTGCAAGGGGAGCTCGGTTCGATCATGTTCTCTGATATCCGCAGCGGGTGGCCAAAGCCTGGCTGGACATCACCACAGGCTACAGTCAGGACGTGGGCAGGTGCGATGCTGTCCGAGCTGTCTACCATTACAGCTGCATTGTTAGCTGCTGTGTTGCATTGTTAGCTGCTGTGCTGCAACACCAAGCTGGTGTCGTCCTGTATCACACTTTGGTCATGACGACGCTTGCGGATCTATGCTCCAGTTGTCTGTGTCATGAATTTCAGCGGCTCCTTGTGCACTGCTGCAGCGTGTTGGGACAGGCACTGTTCGATGAGCCGACAGTCAGCGGAGGCGGCGGCGGCATGGTCATGGTAAATCGCATCCTCGACAATTCACAAAAGTCGCGGTTTGCAACCGCAGTTCATGTTTGTGAGTCTAGCATCTTCAAGCGCAGGGGCGCACCCTGTTGCACCCCAGTCACGATGTGATGCCATAGCACCAGGGCTTTCAGCACCCTTTGGCGCTTAGTCAGTCGCCATTTGCGGTCTACAAATTCTCGACATGTCCACACTGGACACGACTCCAAGCTCGCAATGCGTGAGATGGTCTGTCAGTGTGCTGCGCTGAGCAGTCACGCAGCACGACGCTTCACGTCTCCGTTCGAGCAGCCGCGCATGCCGCGGAACGGCGGTCCCTGTCACATCCCTGTGTCACCAGGCAAGTAATGTTCCGGGTGTCATGCCGCAGGTGCGCGACATCGAGTTTGCGTCCACGTCGAATTCGAACCTGCTGCCGTTCCACGGGCGGTGCCACATCGCATACATGCCGTCCCACGGCGTGGTGCTGGGGCTCAGCAAGTTCGCGCGGCTCACCGGTCTTTTTGCAAGGTAGGAAACTCTACGCACCCATGCACACCACATACTTTTGATGACAAGCAGCCAAGTGTCTCCTCTCTGCCTCACACAGCCTCGGCTGCAGGCCATGCTGGTTGTCCGGCCCCTGCGTCCTGGTGCTCGCAGCATGCAGCACTAGCAGTGCGGCCACTCTGCTCAGGGTGTAGCTGGTTAGCCATCCACTAATATCTGCCTGGCGTTGACAGGCGGTTCCAGGACCAGCAGGCCTTCACGGACCTCATCCTGAAGGCGCTCACAGACCAGCTGTCGCCCGACGGCGCCGCCGTCCTTGTGGAGGTGGGTTTTCAAAACAAACTGCACAAACTTCGCGTGGTTCCTGTCGTACACCCTGCGTGTTCATCCTGGAGGCGCTCACCACAGCTCAGCTGTCGCCCGACTGCGCCGCCGAACTCGTGGAGGTGGGTTTGCGTATAGAATGCAAGAGTTTCCTTGTAGTGCAATCAGCATTTCCACACAGCTTCTGCAGACAGCGTGTGCATTCTGCTTGATCAGAACGTGCTGACGACTATCCGCAACGTGCTGCCGCAGGCGAAGCACATGGCGGAGGGGCCGGATGCTCCGACGCACCTGACCAGCGCAGCGCACGGCGTCTTCGCCGAGCCCAGCAGCAGCCGCGCCACGGTAGGCACAATATACATCTGATGCCATATAGTTTTCCGCATCGTAGTGGTCGCCACTCTGTTTTGCCGTGTCTTCGCCGAGCCCAGCAGCAGCCGCGCCACGGTGGGGACTCTGCAGCAAACAAAGAGAGAAGATTCTGTCAAGCAGATCATCCCCCATTGCGTCATGGCAGAACAACCTGTTGTTTGCCGGGCCCAACAGCACTCCACGCTAGGCGCTGCCACAACTTGGAGCTTGCCTTGTCAACTTGCACTAGCTGCACAGCTCCACATGCAGTGAGCAAGTCCAGGATTCCAGCAGCCTGCTGCTCAGCTACCAAACGTGTGTCCCCTGCCCCTGCTGAGCGCTGGCTGAGCTGGCATCTCTACCTTCCTCAGGAGTTTCTGGCGCTGCTGCGGCTCAACGGCGTGCCCGTGACGCCCGCCAACGGCATGCCCTCCGGGCCCCGCACAGGTGCGCTGGCTGCCTCGCGCGGTCGTGACCCCAGGCTCGGACAATCTGCCCATTTGGTTCTCATTGTGCGTCACCTGACCTGCTGCTCATGCTTGATTGTCCAAATGAGTGAGCCAATCGCAGGTTGTGCACGAATCAACGCGCTTGAACTGATTTGCGCAGTCATGGGGCCGCTCGACCAGCGCAGTGTGGTCGGCCGCGGACTGCGCCATCTGCTCCCTTGTGTTTTCATCTTACGGGACCTAACTTCTGAATTTCAAGCTGTGTGCAGTTATGGAGCCTGTCGAGAAGCGCAGCGTGGTCGGCCGTGGGCTGCGCCACCCGCAGGCCACCTACGCCGCTGCGCTCGCGCAGCCGCACCCGCGGCGGCAGCAGCAGCAGGCCCAGGTTTGCAATGTTCATATGCAATGTTCCAATGCAATATCCAGACTTGCACCTGGTGATGCAAAATGAATGCCTTGTACGCAGGCAACGGGCGTGCCGCCCCTGCTGCATGCGCTGGCAACATCATCATCATTGCAATTCCAGTGCGCTGCTTTCACACCCATCGATCTTGACGATCTTGACGATGTTCTTGCCGCGCAGCAGCAGCAGCAGCCGCAGGACACGGACATGGCAGACGCGCCGCAGGCCTCGGGCGCGGAGGCGGGGCAGCAGCCGGCGCTGGCGGCGCGGCGGCCGGGCCCTGCGCAGATGGAGGCGGCCGTGTCGGTGCTGCTGGATGCTGTGGTGCCGCGACACATGCGTCAGGTGAACTGGCACATTTCTCCTGGGATGGTCGGGTTATGGCAGTTCATGTCTGGACTATCAAATCACAATGGCGTCGAAAGGAACGGCCTCTGGACGCTGTCGTTCTGCGTCACATGTTCCAGGTGTGGTTGAGTTCCTGGGACGATGCTTTCAAATGCAATGAGTATCAATGCAAGGCGGCCCTGCTGGACTATGTGGCTGAGGCGTGTTACTGCTGTTGTGATGCAGGGGCTCGAGAGCGGGGCGCAGTCCTACGTGAGGCAGATGTTGGCATCGACGGCCGGTTACAGCGTCTCGCTGCCGGCCATCTTGGCGGACCCCGACTGCTGCTCCGTCGCGCCCCAGGTAACTGGATGAAACAGCCTCCCTGCCACCCAAAGCCAAGTTGCGAAACTGCCCATCGCAGCCGTCCAGTGTGGCAGATCCAGTGTTGGCAGATCTCGAACGCCGCTCATACGCTCCCCAGGTGCAAATATCCAAATAATAGTAAGATGGTGTGCACATCTGCAGCGCGGTCCTGGAGCTGCTCAGCTGAGCTGAGTGTCTGCTGGAGTGAGAAGACATCCCCATCCCGAAATTCCACCCCGATGCTGCTGGCTGCTGACGCGCTCCCGGGTCCCCCTGCAGGGGCTGGCGCGGCGGAACGACCTGGCGGCGTCGCACGGCGTAGAGGAGTTCCACGTCCGCTTCGCCTCCCAGGTGTGCCTCACCGTCCTCAGCATGCCGTCTCAGCGCAAATGTTGCCATTCCAGCATGTATGTCTGCTGCTGCTGCTGCTGCCATACACCTGCGCCAAGCGAGCACCACCTGCTGCCTTTTTAGGGCACGATGCACATGACGTAGCTGCCAGCAGAGAGCTGCGGCGTTTTCAAGTCGAGTCGCCGTTATCGACTAAAAACCCACCCTGTTGCACAGTGCGAGCACCACCTGCTACCCTTTCGGGGCGCAATGCACATGGCATTACTTCCCGGCCGAGGGGAATGGCGTTTCCTTCCTGAGTCACCGTCACCAGCTGACATATTAATACTTTTGCACTGACAAATTGTTATGTTGTGCTCATTGCGAGCACCACCTGCCGCCCTTCTACAGCATGACGCATATGGCCTGCTGGCAGAGGGCGCAGGCGTTCCTCTGTCTGAGTCTCCGTCATCGTGAATTCACAAGTTTTGACACGACCATCCTTTTTTTGTAGTTCGACCACCTGCTGCCCTTTTATGGCGCGATGCATGTCGCCTACCTGCCGGCGGAGGGCGGCGGCGTTTCCGTTGTGTCACCATCATCAACAACACATATCCGTGTTTTCTGACAGATTTATTTTTGTTGCTCAGTGCGAGCACCACCTGCTGCCCTTCTACGGCACGACACACATGGCGTACCTGCCGGCGGAGGGCGCCGGCGTGCCGCGGCGGCTGAGCGTGGCGCAGGTGGAGGCCACAGTCGCTATGTACAGCAAGCGCCTGCAGATCCAGGTGCTTCCTTCTCCTGCTAAAGCCTCCCGCTTCCTTTTTGGAAATCTTGCCGCATTCGCAGTCGCACTTGACTGCGCAACTCAATCACACCCAGATCCTTTCCTCATTTCACTTTGCCCTGTGCCACAGGAGCGCTTCACGCACGAGCTGGCGGACGCGGTGGAGCAGCTGGCCGGCGCGCGTGGCGTGCTCAATGAATCCATATGATTCGAGTATACGGAATGAATAGCTGCACTGGACACTGACCGGACTATGGCCTTGTGCCACAGGAGCGCTTCACGCACGAGCTCGCGGACGCGGTGGAACAGCTCGCCGACGCCCGCGGCGTGCTCGTAGTTGTGGAGGCGCTGCACATGTGCATGATCGCGCGGGGGGTGGAGAAGCACGCGAGCAGCACCACCACGGTGGCCGCGCGCGGCAGCTTGGCCCAGGACGGCGCCGCCCGCAGCCAGCTGCTGCTCAGCCTGTGCCTCAGCTGATTTTTAACAGTGAGGCGGACCGTTGCCGCCGTCGCCGGAGAGGCTGCTGAGCACGACCGCTGCAGTGGCGGCTGAGCACGGCGGCTGTTGGGGCGGAGGCTCCGACGGCATCGGCCAGCAGCCAGTGGTGGTGCAGCTGCTCGGTAGCCGCCCGGCCTTGATGGGCTTGCTGCGCACACTCGAGGGGCGGTGCAAGGGAGTAGAGAGGCCGTACCTAGTGCACTGCAGCGGCGAGTCGGTGCCGCTGCGGTGGAGGTACCTGGCCCTCAAAATGTAACAGCGGTACCGGGAGGCGAGCGGGACGGGAGGGTGCTTTCTTTTCTGGAACAACATGAGAACTTTCGGCCGGCGGCCTGGAGCGTGCTGCTGCTGAGCCTGCGTCTCGGCAAAGTGGTCGGCCGGCCGATCGTTGCGACATGGTTTGCGAGTCTGTTGACGAGGCTCTGGGTTGACCGAGCCTTCTGGTGAACACCTGGAACACGGCACGCAATCGCCGAAAACAAAGCAAATGCAAGTTTTGGGTGAGAAACCGGGAACAGACCAAGACCAAGATACGAAGCAAATTAAACGGTCTGCCGGTGCTGTATCTTGCAAACGAATTCGTATGCATGCGACACACTGGGTGCACTGTGTTTGAGGCGTCACGCCCGGCTCGCACGGTGATTTACGTTTTCGCTGTGAGGACAGTGACTGCGCCCTGGATGCGTGCGCCATGTGGAGCGCTCTAGCAAGATTGCAATTTTGCCCAGAGCTTGACTAAATAAGTGACAGAATGCTGAAGCAACTTCTAAACTGGCATTGCACTGAAGAAGGCCTTCGTAGCCGATACATCAGAGCAAAAGCGCTTGCAGTTTGTTGACCTGCGTGAGCACTCGCGGGGAATCGAGTACGACCAGCGTAACCGGGCACAGGCAATGCTAGCTCGGGCCGCTTGGCGCCTGCTAGGCAGACCCACATTAGAAGGTGTGCAGAGCAGCAGGCCGCGCGACGTGGAGGCAGGGACAGCGGGTAAGGTGCCTCGCCAGAGCGCAGCACCAGTGACGCACACTGCTGCAGGTGAATACTGCAATGGCTCTGCGCCTCTTTACTGCGCACAACGATCGCAAAATCACATCTGCGGCGGCGGCAGCGCCGTCGCTTTGGTGTTTGACTCCATCATGCATGTGCAGAAGGAGGCGCTGCGGCAGCGGACCATGGCGGTCGCATGGGCTGCGCCGCTGACGCCGGCAGCAGCGGCAGCGGCAGCGGCAGCGGCACAGGCGTTGAGGCCACGAGCGCCTCGTGTAAGAGCGAAGAGCTCCCACCAGCCGCCGCACTGCACCTGAGCAGCCCGCATGTGGTGCTGAAATTGGAGTGCGAGTCCGCAAAGATCACGCGGGTAGGAGCACCTTGCATGGTTCTTCAAACTGGCCATACATTTTGCATTCGTCTTCGCTGGCCGGTGTCACGTGGGGTGTTAGAGAGCCGTTGCCAGTGTATGTATGTGTCTCTGTCAATCGCATCTAGCCGGCTGGACCATGTGCTTTGGGAACTGAAAAATGTCCTTGTTTGCGGCGCAGCTGCTCATCGGGCTGCTGCAGGCCATGGTCGCCGTTGCAGCGGCATTGCTGTTGACTCAGCTGCTGCTCAAAATCTACTGCAATGACAGCCGCTGGTTTAAGAAGCGGCAGTTTGCGGCGCTGAACGTCATCTGTAGCAGTGCGTCTTCTTGTGTGTGCAACAACCTTGACTTGCTCATAGAGCGGCAACCCTCCTGCACTCCTGTTTTGTGATCTTTTTCAGTGCAATGATGGCGCAGCGATGGAGCATGGCTCACCGCTGATGCTGCATCGCAGGTGTGTGCCTGCTCATCATGTTTGGCGCCGCCAGCATGTTCACCAGGTCGCTGTGGCGCACCAAGAGGCGGCAGTGGACAAAAAGAAGGCGCCGGTTGTGCAGCTGCTATGGTGCAATGCTGCTGGTGCAGGTGTGTGAGCACACTCGTCCGTTTTTTGTGAAAAGCACAGCACCGTCGATGAATTTAAGCAGAACTATATTGACTACTCATGCTTTCAATGTGAAAGGTTCCTGCGCTGAGATTGTGTGCTGCACCGACAGCTGGTCAACACTGCATTTTGGCTGGCGCCAAATGCGGCGCTTCTGACGAGTACCTGTTTCTGGTGAGCATAGGTTCGCGCTCTGTGTCTGTCTTTGTGGGTGTTCTTGGCCACCGAATTTGATCTTTCTGGAAATTCCTTGCACAGGTTCCACCCATTCACGAACACCTCCGGCTTCGTTCGCTGGTGCGGTCCCTTACAGCATCCTGCTTTTGCTCGCAACTCACGTGGCATCGTGACGCGGAATCGGCCCTGCCTCGTGTCACGTCGGCTTGTCAAGCCACCATGATTCGTCGCGCAGGACATGCTGGAACACGCTCCTGTGCCTGATGTCCGTGATGGCGCACTGCTCAGCGCCGTGGCGGCAGGGCCGCGGCGCTGCCGGCACATCAGCAGGTGCCCCGCCTGACTTTCAGGGTTGTTAATCAGGACCAGCAGTTGTAATTGACGTTCTGTAAGTCCCCTCGTGGGCCACACAGATGCGAGTGCCCGAATCCCTGGACCCCAGGATGCAAACACCCAGGGCTGTTAGCAACCTGGCAGGTGTGTCTGCAGGCCGTCAGGCAGTGGGCGCAGCGCCTGCAGATGCCATGGACACGATCGCAGGCGCCGACAGCGCCATCATCCTCGACGCCCCGCTGTGGCACCACTGGCCGTCAGGTGAGATGCTGTGCACGCGCACAATGCGAATTAACGCCTGGTGCACGGAATGGGATGGACGCGCATGCAGGGCATGAGTTGAGGTGGACTCACATGCTAGGCGACGCGATGGCCAGGCTGTGCTTCAGAGAAGTTTCCGTGTTCGCAGGCTTGATTTGGTGCTTGTTTCAGGCGGACCTCATTTACCTGCGCATCATAATAAAGTCTGGTACGGACGAGTGTTTTTCCGAACAGCCAGCGTCAGCCAGGAATAGATGTAGAATATACAAACTGCTTCGTTTCCTTTTTGCTTCGCATTCTTTCTTTGCTATTTTTCTTTTCTTTACCGTCTTCTTGTCTCTGTGTCTTCACGTTCTCTTTCTTTCTTGCTCCGCCAGCAACATGTTGAAAGATGTGCCGTGAATTGTAAAATTGCACACCACTCACTTGGTCTGCTGCAGGAGGCGCCAATTGCGACACCAACATCACGATCTGCTACGATGAGCAGGACTCTAGCGGAACACAGGCAGTGACGAGTGTCGTCACTGGGTAAGCTGGCAAGCCACGCTCAGAGGCTGCAATGCTCTAACTCTACATCGTGGTACAACTAAACACCGATGTATTCTGAGCCTGTCGGTCAGACCTGTGACCTGCAGAGCGAGCACCGACATAATTTCAAGCCACACGGCGCCTATTTGAATGCTGCTCCCTCCTTCATGCAAGCTGGCTCAGGGTTACTGCGGTCTTTCTCTCCAGCAGCTTGCAGACTCACTTTGTGCTGCCATCTGCAGGCTGCTTGTCGCCGGCGTTGGGGCGTATGCTGCCCTGTCTACGGTGTTTTACATCAGAACCTTCCGTGCGCTCAGTAACAGACCCTACAACGAATTCAGGTATGACATACTCTGTTTATATACCTGGCATATAGAAACGATCAAACTGTACGTATCAAAATCAGGTGTGAGCAGGCATCGCGGGGAGGGTGTTCATATTGACGGGTGCTTGCATGCTTTCCCGGCTTCGTAATGTGATCGAGTGAGCACGTGTCTTGCGCGAGTTTGACGAAGATCTGCCTGCTGCCCCAGGGTTGGCACTGTAATCGCGCGTTTGCAGGTGATCAGCCCAGCTGATGAGGATATGTATGTGTGTGGGCCTACCAGCCTGTGGAGTTACTAAGTGCAGAAAAGTGTCTCGTCTCAGAACGCTTCTGAATGCGCTTCTGCACTGCTGCAGAGGAGGACACAGGGCCTGTGCACCAATTTCCTGTTCATCGGCAAGTCACCACCCTGGTTGTTAGCAGCTGAGGGGCAGATGTGTGTGATTGTCTATGTTTCAGACTGTGGCAAGCTGCCGCACAGCCCACAAAAGCCAATCTGTTCATCAGACCAGCTGTGCTGCTCCATCTGCGCAGGTACATCCTGCCTGTGGTTTAGCCAACAGAACAAGTGTTCCAGCTACCTGCAGGTGTTGCATCATTACATCGTGTCTCTTCCTCGTAGCATCCTGCCTGTGGGATGTTGAGGTTGCGTTTTGTCTCAAGTCAATGTAGGTATGATTATGCATTTCTTTTGCTCCGCCTCACCCCATGTCTCACGCCTGCAGACGTGGTTCGGTGAAATCTTCTTTCATCTCATGCTTCATATGTGATTATGTGGTTGTGCAATTCACATGTGTCTTGGGCGCGACCCCCTGGAGATACTATTGCTATCACTTCTTGTTCTGCTACTTCGATCTGCATCAAACGATCCTGCAATGCACAGGGCTTTTACCAAACCAGCTGGTGGTGACGGCGTTGACGGTAACTACGGTAAAATAATTTCCCCTCCTCTGCCGGGAAAACCTCCAAACACATTTCACTTCACAATCATGCAAAGACAGAGTGCTTATGCGCCTGCATGAGGCCCGCGGCTAGGACGGTGGTTCTAAGGCTTGGCCACTTCCATGTCTTACACCCGTTCTGGCTAGTTATCAGAAATTTCCTCGTCGTCAACCCCTTCTCTCTATGCACATCATGTTCTGCAGGCGCTCTTCTTCATGCCGAGGTCGTCAACTGACCCAGAGCCGCTCCTCAAGGTGCCTCCTAGATAGGCGTTTCTGCCTGCTGTATAATCTCCACCGAGCATCACTGCTGCACTATCCTGCTGCTGCCAGACTGTCGTCCGTTACCCTACATCTCAAACTAACGAGCTGCCAAGATCTTTCTGAGTGTGAGAATTGTCACATGCCATCATGAAGGTGCTGCTGCAAGATGCTGCCTGGAGTGAGTCGAGCAGGCAGGCGAAGCGGGACGTGAGGCGGCGGGCCATGGCGCAGCATGCTGTCACCGATGACCTGGATCGCGAGCCTCTGTTTTGCATGGAGACAGCGCTGAAGGTGCACGTCATTTCTAAACACTTTCTCGCTGTTCAGGTGCTGATCGCTGTGCATTCAACGATAGTATCCAGGCATTCCACCATCTCATGCTGATTAGGTTTTGGCAGCCTCATCTGATTCGCCCCGGTGCAGGCCTTCCATTTTTCCTTCATCAGCTACCGATATGAAGAGCACGTGGGCGCCGACGTGGATGCAGCATCTCAAGCAGATGAGGCATCTCCAGATGACCCAAACGCTCTGGAGGTGAGGCCTTCACTTTCATTCATTCGGAGCAACCACACCGCCTGAGGCAGCCTCAAAGGGATGGCACTGCAAACTCATCACTGTCCCGCAGGCATTCAGCCACACTGCAGGACAGACAGCCCAGCAGAAACCCCAGCAACGCACCCATCAGACGGACGAAATCTGCAGCACTTGCGCTGGCAGGGCCACATGACGATGGACCCGCGGATAGAGGCGGCGCTGAAGCTCTTCGAGCTGGACAGCATCGAGGTGATGCGCGAGCCTGATGTGCACGACACTAAGATGCTGCTGGGCTGCGGCCGCAACGCCATCGTGCTGGCCTTTCGGGGCACCGCCGGCCGAGCTGGCTGCGCGGCGGACATGCAGGTGTGTAGTACATATTTCTGCATTTGGTGTATGTAGATACACCCAACTGGCATTGTGGAGACACCGCCAGCGTTTGAGGATCTGGCTCTTAGGTGCTGTGGAGGTCGTGCTGAGCTCCTGCGCTGAGGCCAGCCCCTGTGCAGCGACTTGCAACCTCGTATATGGCAAAGCGACCCGTCAGGGCAGTCTGCTGACTGCTTATCGCTGCGCTGCCTCTGCAGATGCTGCTGTCGCGGCATCTGCGGCAGCATAATAGTGTGTGGCCTGCGAGGGTTCACAAGGGCTTTCTGCAAGCGTGGACAGCCGGCGGCTTCAGGTGTGTAACTGTACGTTGCTGGTGTCAAGGCACAGCTTTGTACCTCGACGCACATGTATCTGCGAGTTCCTGATGATGAGTGGAGGCTCATGCTTTTGAGCATGCGACTCTGCCATATGGTTAATTTTTTGCTGACATCGTCTCAGCGTTCATAATGCAGAGACCGGGTCTTAAAGCGCGTTTGGCAGCTGCTGGCGGCCGCCGGGGAACGGGCAGCAGACATGCGTGTCCTTGTCACAGGCGCGCACATCTCCAGGAGGGAATCACTGCATGATTCAGCCCTCCATTCAACTCCCGGTAGCTACATGACAAGTGCATGCACTTGCCGCCCTTCATCTGCATCGGCCCCAGCAGTACAGCATCCGTGCTGGAGCGGAGGAGGTCTGAGCTTTTGTGAGTACTCTCCTCAAGGGCACAGCCTGGGCGGCGCCCTCGCCACTCTGGCGGCGTATGACCTGGCCGTTGAGTTCAACCTGAAACAGGTCAGTATGCAAGGAGTCTGATGCTAAACCTACATAACATGTGCACAATGCCGATGCTTGACACACAGCATCTGCCTGACGGCTCCCGCGCTGAATCGCCAGGTGGAGTGTTACACGTTTGGCGCGCCGCGGGTCGGCAACCGCCAATTTGCGGCCGATGTCAACCGGCACGTGACGGAGGCGTTCTCCGTGGTGAATGACACGGATGCAGTGCGCTTTTATTCCCCAGAAATCTGAAAACTCGACAGGCCATGTTGTGTATGTTGCGGTTGTGTATGCTGACAATTCTGTTGGTCGTGCAAATGGACATACGTGTGTCATATGTTGCCGCAGATCACGAAGATCGGCAAGTTCTGGGTGTTTCAGCACAGTGGGCACCGGGTGATCCCATCTCCCCTCCTCTCTTGTTCTTCTGCATGGCGGCCGCCTTCATTCTGTCTGAGTCTGCTGGTATAAAACGCTGCTTCAGTGCTTCCAACAGAGTGCAACGCAAATGAAAGTGCAGGTCATCATCAACCCGCTGGGAGATCTGATAGTGCGACCGAATCCCCTGGAGAAGCGGCTGCACTTCAGGAATCCATGTAAGCCGAGATTAAAGCATCATCTTTTAAGTACCCTCTCGCTGCACTTGGGCTTTTGACTAACGCATGATTCCGTGAGATCTAATGTGCAGTCGGCTCCGCGGCTCCCCACTTCCTCAGCCAGTACGCCCACAGCCTCATGCGGGTGCTCGCAGCACAGTTCACGCAGAAGGTAACGTCGTTTGCCGCCTGGACCGCACATCCGCTGTGAACCTTCAGCCTGCTTGTGGCCGCGGTGCCGCAGGATACGTTGGAAGCTATCAGCGCATGGTTGGAAGCTATCCGCGCGCCAGTCCTTCCTCCAGCTAGCAGGGTTGCATTTCATCTGTGCATACCCACCAGCCGCCAGCACCCTTGACGCCTGCTGCCCTTGACGCCTGCTGACTGATGATCGTCATGAAAATATGTGCAGGGCGTTGCCGGCGGCTCGCAGGGGGTGTTGGACCTGCTGACAGGCAACGACGCGCTGCGGGGCATCCTGGAAAGCGCCGGCTTTGTGCTGGACGACGTCTTGCAAGACGCAGGCCTGGTCCTGGAGGTGAGCCTGAAGCGTGTTGTCTTCAGCATGCGGGATGCGGCACAGTACAAATGCAAGTGCTGAGGGGCATTCTCGAGAGTGCATGAGCTAAGCACACGAATTGCAGCATGGGACGTGAGCAGCTGACGCTTTCTGATGTGCAGGTCGATGGCAGCCTGGTGGCCCGTGAGCTGGCACTCGATGCCACTACGAGGGGGGCGAAGAAGGGGTCGAAGGTGACACCAACGCCAGCCAGCACCTACAGCCTGGGTGACGGCCGCAAGTGCAGCGTCAAGCCCAGCAAGGCGGCGGCGGCGGCATGGGACCAGTGCGACTACAATGCGCCAATGGCCAAATTCATTGGAATACGGCGCCTGACAGACGAAAGGGAATGATGTTTAATCGAGAGTTGTGTTAGTTTCAGATGTCTGATCTGTAAACGCGGTCTTGCGGACGCCATCGTGGTTTCAGGTTCAGTGATTTCTTTTCAGGACCCATTTTGTGCGCCCTGGTTGGGTGTGCTTCAATTGTTGCCACATCTTGAGTGCTGTCGTGCGAATTTCGAGTACACAGCAGGAAGTCTTTCTTGGTATTTCATTTTGTAGAGCCTCCAGGAAACAAGAAGCGCTGACACACTGACATCTCTAAGGTGGCTCGGCACAGGCACCCATGTGATGCCAATGCAGGAACGTTCTGAAGCGTGCAAACGAGAACATAACTGCACGACACGATGCGCGGTTCGGCAATTCAAATTCGAACTGTCTGCGGTTGCTGCTTGTCAATTTGCAGCAGCGCATGACTCCTCGCCAGTCCGCAGGCGCCTCGCGCCGTCTGATCTGGCCATGGGCGCAATGCATGCTGAGCCCTCCCGCGCCGCCGCCGCTGCCTTGCTCGGATTGGCGCCCAGCATGCAGCCGTCGCCGACGCTGTAGGCGTGGCTCGGAACCTTTCGCTGATTTCCTTCGCCCAGGCGCCACCACATGCCACAGGCAGGGCCTCCAAGCTGCATTGCCGACTGCACATCGTGGATGGGAAAGCGCGCAGCTCTCAGCACATTCTGTGTCGCATTGCAGGCGCCGTGTTGATGCACAACCTGAACATTTCTTACACCGAATAGCAAACATCTGCACAGTCGATCAGGACTTGCACCCGTCAAGCGCAGCTGCGGGGCTAGTCCAGCATCCTGTATGTATATCCTGTATGTCCTCCAGCACGAAGCCGGCGCTTCCCATGATGTCCCGCAGAGTGTCGCTGCCGCTAGCGCTCACCAGCTCTACCACGCCTTGAGAGCCACCAGCCACGCCCTGCATGCACACTGTTGCGTTTGTTTGCGAGAAAACGCTCCGCATGTGTCGTCTTCGCGGAATCGCACTCCAATAGAAGCACCACGTGCGAGCAGCTCGATTCTAGAGTGACATGCGCCAGGAGCCCTGTCGCGGGGTACTCGCCGCCGCTACTGCCACAGTGGCCAGAGCCACTCGTATCATGCTCAACTTTGGCGCAATCGTCCGCGCCTGCAACATTCAGGCAGGCGTCAGACGGCCGCACTATTGCAGCACGTAGCATGAGATATATTGCTACTATCGCACTTGCACTGGGTGGGCTTGCTGCTGCTGCTGTGATGCGCACGTGCTGCGCTGCTGGTGCCGCCACAATTCGTGGGGCTGCAATCGTCCCTGTCTCCACATCACGAGGATCGCTGTTCCTAGGCTGCAGCGGATGACAATGGCATCTCAACCGATCCAGGCGGTGTGCATGAAGCATCAGGACGCTGTGCGGCACACATTGCTGAGCAATCAAGGCTTGTGGCGGTTCCACCTGTCAGGAGTGGGTGAGAGTTCGTGCCCAATCGCCCCAGCCCCAGCCCCACAGTTTGTTCAATGCTTCTCCTGTGACCTGACGCCTACGCTGCTTCGGTCCTGAAGTGTGCACCCGACTGCCGCTGCAGGTGCAGATGGGCGAGTCGCGGCGGGCGCGCAATAGGCGTATGAGAAACGGCATCTTAGAGACCCCTGAACCCATCTTTCTTTTCTGTTACGTTACAAAGCTTGAATGTGTTGTCTCCGACAGGTGCACTTGGACGAGTCGCGGCGGGCGGGCGCCTGGGCCCGCAACTGGCAGCTGTACGACACGAGCGACTCGGTGCGCCTTACTCCATCTGTCTCTGGCTATGCGTTCCATGCTTATCCATCCGGCAGACGGCATTCTCGGACTTTCTCGGACTTTCTGTCCAAAGAGGTGTAGGTTCCAGTGCAGCGTG
>JAABUM010000975.1_pt1 | contig 45509 bp, 41 predicted proteins | sample 5559161 | NCBI WGS metagenome assembly JAABUM01 (sample SAMN10711868, study PRJNA513369) | rock metagenome | isolation source: Antarctica rocks | place: Antarctica: Victoria Land, Siegfried Peak nord
GGTCAGATGCGCGACGCTGAACCGGATGACGCACTTGGGAATGCCCGACAGCTATGCTGCATAAGCGATGGTTGAGTTCAATTGTGGAAGAGGCTACGCTCATTTTCCATTTATGCAACAAAGTCCTCGATAATTAAAAAGTTCGCCCGATGCTAAATCGAAAAACGCTGCGGCGTTCATTGAAAGAGAAGCCCGGCAGTTCCTTGGTAACGCCGCGCCGCGCATTCGGATTAAACGCATAGATCAAACGAAAGGGAACGTTGACAACCGGCACTTGCACGCGCAACTCGGCACCCATGCTGGAGCGATAATTTGTGAACCGGTCAAAAATGCTCTGGCCGACGCGCACGACTGTATTAGTCTGCGCTTCACCGCGCAGAAAAACCGGCTGAAAGCCGAGCGGCAAACCCGTTTGCGGATTAATATTGATTCCCTGTGCGCTGGCGAATTCATCCTTCGTTACAAATTTTGCGCCGCGCAAGAGAAGCGCCCGTTGACCGGATATGTCAAACACAGTTGCGAGACTCGGATTGTTTATTGCCGCGAACGCGCTCAAGTTAGTGCCCGGCCCAAGCGTTTGCAGAAACGGTTGATCCGGCAAAAAGTTACTGTTGATAGCTTGATCGCGCCCTTTGCGCAAATTGAAGGACGAGCCGATGTCTGCGTAGGCCGCCGCACTCACCGGGCCGAAGATCGGTATGCGGTACTCGAAGTTGCCCAGAAGCTGCGTGTCGCCGCCAATCGGCGTAAACGAATTGGAAAAGTTCAAAACGTTGCTTCCGGTTGATCCCGTAAAGGTGCCGATGCGCCTTGCGGTGGCAAGCAGTTGAGCCGGAAAATCGGCGGGCGTATCGGGCGTTCCTGTCGCCGTCGTCGAAAGAACGACATTGCGCGATGAAACAAAAGAGTTGATCGGCGCATACGGGGTGATCGAACGCACGTTGTAACCGCGAATCGTGAATTCGTCGCCGAGAAAAAACCGGTCAAAAATCGGCACGCCGTTGACGAAGGCAAGCGAGTTGGAGTTTCTAATCTTGCTAGTTTGGGCGAAGCTGCCGGTGTTGGCCGCGACGAGGCGGAAACTGAAAACTTCCGGATTGCCGCCACGCTGTTTGCGCCGCACGGGAGTAAATTGAATGTACTGGAGTGACGGCGAATAAGTGCGCACGTCGCCGCCCGCGCCCGCGAATGCCAGCGACGCTTGAATCTGCCTGCCGCGCACAGGATCGTTCTGGTTCTTCGAGAAATCGCGGGTGTCGTAAACAACCGTCGGCGTAATGCGGCTCGTGATGATGTTCGGCTGCGTGAAAAGCACGGGGATAAACGTCTGCGCGTTGTTCTGTGCATTGACCGCCGGTTCTTTAACGCTGTCCTGCCGGATCGTGTAAGAAAGACCGATGCGCGTGGACTGCGTGAACGGACGCTTGCGGTAGAATTCGGAAAGCGAGGAACTCACGAGAAAGGATGCGCCGTTTGACGTGCGCGTGAACAAATTTTCTTGGTTCGTGTTGAAGAAGTCCGTCAATGAACCCGACGTGCCCTGAATCGCATTAGCGTTTTGCGAAAGCGTTGTGCCTTCGCCAAAGGTTTTCGCCGATGAAGTGAAAAGCGAAAGGCTTGTCGTGATCGGGCGATTGCGCAAGTAAGGCTCCGTGAATGAAAACTCGAACGAGCGCTGGCGATTGCCTACGTTCGCGTTGAAGGAAAGAACTTCGCCGCGTCCGAGAAAATTGCTGGTCGAGTACGACAATCCGAAGAAAGAACCGCCGATGCCGCTGATGCCGCCGTTGAAAGCGATCTGGTTGCGCCCGCGTTCCGTTACCTTCAAGTTCAAGTCAACGGTCGCTTCTTCTTCGTTGGTCTTAAAGTCAGCGTCCTTGTCTTTATCAATCGGGTCGAAAAAGCCGAGCTGGTTAAGACGCAGCACTGAAAATTCATAAAGGCTTTGATTGTAAACATCGCCTTCGTTGACGACGACTTCACGGCGCAGCACGTTATCGCGCGTAAACGTGTTGCCCAGAAACTCCAGACGGCGCAGAGTGAATTGCTTGCCTTCGGTAATCGAGACCGTAAAATCCGCGATGCCTTCGTTCGGGTTTTTCGGATCATCGCGGAAGCTCGGCGTCGGCTCGGCTTCGTATTGAATAAAGCCCTGCCCGCCATAAGCTTTTTTAAGTTCTTCAAAAAGCGATTTGCCGATGCGCTGGCCGTCCGCGACGTCGCCCGGCTTCAGCCCGATGACGTTGCGAATCACGTCTTCGGAAAAAATCGAGTTGCCTTCAATTTTAATCTGGCCGATACGATAAAGCTTGCCTTCGGTAATGGGAACCGTCACGCGCAACGCTTCATCGGTTGACGAAAGAAGCGGTAGCGGAATAAAAAGTCCGGTCGTGCGTCGCCCCAAGCCTTCAATGCGCGGTTCGCCGACGCGCGCCTGCAAATAGCCTTTCGAGGTCATATAAAAGCGCACACGTTTTAAGTCTTCCTCAAGCTTGCGGCGATCAAGTATGTCCATTCCCTTGAAACGCGAAATGAGTCCGGCTTCTTTGACATACTTCATCTGGTCGCGCAGCTTGCCGTCGCTGAAATTCTCGTTGCCCTCGAAATCAATTTGCACGACGCGGACGCGCTCGCCTTCTTTAATATCGAAAGTCACCGCCGTCGAAGTTTGCGAAACATCGTCTGTGCGAAGATTGACGGTTGCGTTCGGGTGGCCTTTGGCGGCTTCGAGTTCCTTGATGACGCGCACGGCGTTGCGTACTTTGACCGGATCGTAAACGGATTCCTTCGAGACGCCGACGCGGTTTTCGCGAAACTCTTTGAGCACATCGGCTTCGGTCACGCTCTTCAAGCCTTCAAATTGTATGTCGCGGATAATCAGTAGCTCTTTGACGTTGAAAACGACGATGACACCGCCGCGTGTGCCTTCTTCTATCGTGACGCTGGCGGCGGATTTGTCGAGCGGGAGTTGAGCGAGAATTGCCTGAAGATCACGCTGCACTTGCTCCGGGTTGTAAGGATCACCGGCGCGCGTCTGCACATAATAAAGAATATCGTCTGAGCGCAGGCGACGATTACCGCGCACATCGACGGCTTCGACAAGGCGTTGTTGTGATTGTTGTTGCGGTGCTGCTGCGGTCGCTGGTTCCTGCGCATGAGCGCCGCGCGAAACAGTGAACAAAGCAATGATCCCGACAATTGCGCTCAAAAAGACGAGCAACGTGGCACGACGAAAAGTGTGCATAAAATAACTGCTATCCCTTTAGAATTTACTGATACTTCGGGGAGCCTGAATGATATGAAAAATTAACTTATACGAGGTCGGCACAAAGCGACGATTATCCTGCCCGGCCTTTGAACATGCGAGAAGCCTTTGATTCTGGCTTTCACCATCCGGTTGCCAGAGCGCCTGTTCCTTATCCAGCAAAGCCGCGCATTATACAGGCAAACAATAAAAAACAGAAGCCAAGAGTGTTCTGCGCGCCAATGAGGACAGCCTGTGCGACGAAGAACCGACGCGGGCTGTCTCACTCGTTAGCGATACACGTCGCGGCGGTCTCCAATTTTCACGACCAGCACCAACAGCGTGGCATCCTGAACTTCATAAACTATCCGGTAGTTGCCTGATTGCACACGGTAAAGATTAGTAACACCCTTCAGCTTGACGATGCCGGAAGGACGCGGATTGTCAGCGAGCGCATTGATGACCGGCGTGATTTGCTTTTGCACGTGAGCGGGCAGCTTGCGAAAATTTCTTGCGGCAGCAGGTGTAAAAACGACGGTATGCGCCACAACTACAGTCCGAGTTCGCTTTTAAGCAGTTCCCATGTCACCGTGCCTTTACGTTTTGCTTCGGCCTTCGCGCGGCGTGCGTCCCGTATATCTTCCATGTCCTCGTCGGATATTTTAGCGTTGCGGCGTGCGGCGGCGATTGTGGCGGGCATTGCGACGTGAACTTCGACAGCCTCGACCCGCGTAGCATCTTTTGGGATCGGCAATCCGTCGCGCAGTAAACTTTCGACGTAGCCCGCGACAGCTTCGGCGGCCATTCTGCGCGCTCCGGCGAGCGTGTTGCCTTCGGTGACAAGGCCGGGCAGCATCGGGAAGGTGACGACATAACCGCCTTCTTCCACCGGCGTGTAAATGGCGGCGTAGCGCATCGTCGCGCGGCGTTTTTCCCGGCGGGCATTACTCATACTTTTTATTCTACCGCGCGACTTTCCGTCACCCGTTTTAGTGGGTCAGCAATGCGTCGCCCGGTTCTTCGACGCCCGCCGAACGATAATTGAGTTCAGTGCCGTCAAGAAAAACTTCGATAGTCGTTGCTTCGCTTAATTGACCTTGAATAAGCGCTTCGGAGAGCGGGTCTTCAACGTGCTTTTGCAGGGCGCGGCGGAGCGGGCGCGCGCCGTATGTGCGATCCGCGCAGGTCTTTGCGACCAGCCAGCGTTTGGCTTCGTCCGTCAAGCGAACTTCGAGGCCGCGCGTCGCCAGCGTCCGGTTCAATTGTTCGATCTGCAATTGCACGACTTCCAAAAGTTCTTCGTCAACCAATTGATCGAAGATAATAATCTCGTCGAGGCGATTGATAAATTCCGGGTTGAAGGTCTGGCGGACAGCGGACATGACCATCTCTTCCAGCTTTTCGCGCGAGGCGTCGGTCGTCGCCTGAAAGCCCATCGTGCCGCGCTTTTGAATAAAACGCGCGCCGATGTTGGAAGTCATAATGATAATCACGTTCTTGAAATCAATCGTGTTGCCGAGCGCGTCCGTCAAAATGCCGTCTTCAAAAACCTGCAGCAGCACATTGAAAATATCAGGATGCGCTTTTTCGATTTCGTCGAAGAGCAGCACAGAATAAGGCGAGCGTTTAATGCGCTCCGTTAATTGTCCGCCTTCTTCGTGGCCGACGTATCCGGGAGGGCTTCCGATCAACTTCGAGACCGAATGCTTCTCCATAAACTCCGACATATCGAAGCGAATCATCGAACGCTCCGAGCCGAACAAAAAATCCGCGAGCGAGCGCGCGACTTCTGTTTTACCGACGCCCGTCGGCCCTAAGAAAAGAAATGAACCGACGGGACGCTGCGGATTCTTTAGCCCCGCGCGCGAACGACGAATGGCACGCGCAAGCGCCGAAATAGCCGGACGCTGTGAGACGACTCTGCGGTGCAACTCCAGCTCGATGCGCAAAAGTTTCTGCGTCTCTTCTTCCTTAAGCGACGTGATTGGAATTCCCGTCCAACGCGCGATCACGTCTTCGATGTCGTCCTTTGTGACTTCGATTGTGACGAGCGCTTCTTCGTCTGCGTCGGAAAAACGCGCCGCGAAGGATTTGCTGTTGTTTCCCGTCAAAGGGTTTTGCCAATCATTGACGGGCGGATTCCACGCGGGCAAATCGCCCTGCTCGCGACGCACGCGCAGTTTGACGCGCGCGCCCGCTTCGTCGAGCACATCGATGGCTTTGTCCGGCAAAAAGCGATCTGGAATATAACGGCTCGATTGATAAACCGCAGACTCTATCGCTTCCTGCGTGTAACGGACTTGATGGAAACTTTCATAGCGCTCGCGCACGCCGTCCAAAATTTCTATTGCTTCGGCTTCGGACGGCGGCGGAACTTTCACTGCCTGAAAGCGGCGTTCAAGCGAGCGGTCTTTCTCGATGGACTTGCGAAATTCTGCCGGAGTCGTCGCGCCGATGCACTGAATTTCGCCGCGCGACAAAGCTGGCTTCAAAATGTTCGCCGCATCCAGAGAACCTTCGGCAGAGCCTGCGCCGACAAGTGTGTGAAGCTCGTCTATGAATACGATGTACTGCGGATTTTCAATCAACTCGCGCATAATCTGTTTAAGGCGTTCCTCAAACTGCCCGCGATATTTTGTGCCCGCCACGATCAGCGAAAGATCGAGCGAGAGAATGCGCTTGTTCTCCAGAAACGACGGCACGTCGCCGGAAACAATGCGTTGCGCAAGGCCTTCGACGATGGCTGTTTTGCCGACGCCGGGTTCACCGATCAAGACAGGATTGTTTTTCGTGCGGCGACACAAGATTTGCACGACGCGTTCAATCTCCGCTTCGCGCCCGACGAGCGGATCGAGCTTGTCGCTCTGCGCGTCGTCCGTCAAATCGCGCGAAAACTCTGCGAGGTGCGGCGTGTCCTTCTTCTGCGACGCGCGCGTGTCCGCTCCCGATTGGCGGGCGATTTCATCGCGCACGGCGACGAGCCGCAATCCTCTTTCGTACAAAATCTCCGCCGCCATGGAGCGTTCTTCTCTTAAGAGTCCGAGCAGCAAATGCTCTGTCCCGATGTGGCGGTGCTGCAATCTGTCCGATTCCTCATGCGCATAGGCCAGCACTCTTTTTGTTTCCGGCGCTAGAGGCAATTCAACGCTTGTTGAAATCTTTTCCCTGAGCAGCGTACGGCCTTCGATTTCTTTGCGTATGGCTTCGATGGAAACCTGCGCGCGTGGAAAAAATCTTGCCGTCAAGGTTTTGTCTTCGCGCATTAAGCCCAGAAGCAAATGCTCCGGCTCGATAGCGGGCGCGCCGAATTGCGAAGCTTCATAGCGTGCAAAGAAAATCACACGCCGCGCTTTTTCCGTGTATCGCTCAAACATACTATTTCGTTTCCGCTGTGCTTAAAAACTCGTTCGGTAAATAATTGCGAATCCTGCCGCGTGCGGACAAATCAAAATGAGCACGCAACACCTTCCAAATCATTATAACCCAACGGCGTTAAAGGCCAAATGCAGACAGGCCACAGACTGGAAAAAAGCTATTGAATCAAAGCGTAAATTCGGTTGCCACGCGGCGTTTCATCGCGCTTTGTTCTTACACTTCCAAAACTTTTCCGTTTTGTAAGCGCAGTGTGCGATCACAAAGCGAAGCGAGTCCCTCGTTGTGCGTGGCGATGATAACGCAGGCTTGGTGCGTGCGCGCAGAGGCTTGGAGCAGTTGGCCGATATGTTCGCCCGTGCTCGAATCCAGATTGCCCGTCGGCTCATCCGCCAGTATCAGCGAAGGTTTTTTGACGACGGCACGCGCCAGTGCGACGCGCTGTTGCTCGCCGCCCGAAAGACGTTGGACGGGATGCAACGCCCGCCCGCTCAAACCCACTTCATCGAGCGCATGAGAAGCGCGGCGCTCGCTTTCCGCCTGCGGCACGCGGCTGATGCGAAGCGGCAACGCGACGTTTTCCAGCGCCGTCAAATCCTGCAACAAATGATGAAACTGAAACACAAAGCCGACCTCACGCTCGCGGAAACTTTCAAGCTCCCTTTGGCGCGCCCGCGTAATCTCGAAATCGTAGAAACAGGTGCTTCCTTCATCTGCTTCTTCCAGCCCGCCGAGCACGTGCAGCAAAGTTGATTTGCCTGTGCCCGACGCGCCCATGATCGCCACCGTTTCGCCGGCCTCCATCGTAAAAGAAACGCCGCGCAAAACTTCGACAACCGCACTTTCAGTTTCCACTGCGAAACTCTTGCGCAATTCAGTCACGACCAGCGCCGTGCCTTCACGCGCATTCTTCTTCGTCACCGATGCTGATTCAAAAGAAACGATCATGCTGCGGTTCCTCACGCGTCGCGCAAAGCTTCTGCGGGACGCACGCGCGAAGCCTGCCGCGCAGGATAAACAGTCGCCAGCAAACTCAACAGAAAAGCGACGACCATTGCGAGCGCAACGTCCTTTGCGCTGATATGAAACGGTATGTCGGTCAGAGAATAAACGTCGCCCGGCAGACGCACCAGATGATATTTTTCGCCGAGACCGCACGCCGCAAGGCCGAGCAATGCGCCCATGATTGCGCCGATCAAGCCGATGCACGCGCCCTCGATCATAAAAATCAATGTGATGCTTCGGGCACGCGCCCCCATCGCACTTATAATCGCAATGTCGGAACGTCGTTCGACAACCACGAGCACGAGTGTCGTCGTGATGTTGAGGGCAGCTATGAAAATAATCAACGCGATGACAATCAAACTCATGCGTCTTTCGAGCGCGAGCGCGGCGAACAGTGGGCGATTCGCTTCCTGCCAATCAATCGTCGTGTAATCCGCGCCCGCAACCTCGCGCACACGCGCCGCGATCCTCGCCACATCGTAAATATCCTGCGTCTCGATGCTGATGATCGAAGCGGAAGACACGGGCGCGCCCGCGAGCGCCCGCGCCGACGGAAGCGAAACGTAAATCCACGTCGCATCATATTCGTAAAGGCCGGAACGAAAAATCGCGCACACGCGGACACGCGCCGCGCGTGGCTTGAGGTTTTCGAGCGAAAGCTTTGTGTCGGCAGAGATGATTTGTGCAACATCGTTCACGTGCAGATTCGCGCGCGATGCAAGCTCTGCGCCGATCACTGCATTCGGCAACGGCGCTTCGTTTGGCAAGAATGCTTCGCCGCCTGCGTCGCCATGTGTTGCCTTATGCGTTGCGTTCGATGTGTCTGATGTTTCGCCATGCAACGTATCATCCAGCAAGGGTTCGATTGCGCCCGCAACAATCGTGCGGCGAAGTTCCTCAACGACTCGCGGTGAATCGGCATCAACCGCGCGCAGCACACTGTAAGCGGAGCCGCTCGCGCCGCTTAAAAGCGCGCCGTCGTAAGTCGTGCCTGCCGCATCGCGCACTTCTTCGATGCGGCGCAGGCGTGCGATAAGCGCGCGCCATTCCGTCATCGGCTGCCCGTCGCGCCGCATTAAAGATATGTGCGCCGTGCCGCGCAAAATCTTGTCGCGCATTTCATCTTGAAAGCCGTTGGCGAGCGCGAGCGCGACAATCAGTGCCGCCACTCCACACGCGATGCCGAGAATTGCCGCGAGCGCGGTCACACGCGCCGACGCGCCTCTGCGCCGCGAATAAAAATAGCGAAGCGCGAGAAAGAATTCGTAAGGCACCGCCCGTTCACTCCTTGTTTAATCCCAGGCATTGTTTTGCATCGGCGGGTCTGTTTTCCGGCAACAAACTTTGCAGATTCGGCACGTCGCGCGCTGTTTCATCGCTTCGCAATTTGATCTCGTAAATGGTTTCAGAAACGCGTTGAAAGTGAAACCGCGATTCTATCGCCGCCAACTCGCGCGCTTCTTCCACTTGCCAGCCGCACGCAGACCACCGGCGCAGATCAAGGTCTAAAAAGACGCGCCGTTTATCGCTTAAATATTTTTCGATAACGGATGAAACTTCTGCGCCCGGCCAGCCGCCGCCCGTGCCGATCACTTCCCAATTGCCCGCGCCGAGTCCGCGCCAGTAAGTAACGCCGACGGTCTGCGCGCCCGCAATCAAGACTGCGTCCGTCGGCAAGGTACGCAGCCGCTGAATGTAATCTTTCGTGAGCGCGCGATTTCTCAAATTCTCGCTGGCAACGGGCTTGCGGTAAAAGGCAAACAGCGCGGCGACAAACGCGATGGCAAGCGTGATGCTCCAGAACGCGCGCCGCACGCTTTTGAGTTTCAAGCTCTGCGTGTGCATAAAATAATTTGCCGCAAGTGGCACGAGCGCCGGAAGCCCTGTCAGAAAATAACGCCAGTTAATCGCTGTGCTGTAATTGAATAAAAGCAGCGCATCGGCGAAGAGACCGACGCACGCGAGCAGCAGCAGAGGCGAAAGATTACGGCGCTTCCATTCGTGCAAGATGGCGGCGGGCAATGCGACGAAGACGAGCGGCGAGGCGACGAAAAAGAAAAGCAGAAAGATAAAAAGATTGTGCCATCCGAGTGGATGTCGCGCCGCTTCCATGACCAGCGACTCGCGCCAGCTAAACCAAGACGCGCGGTAACTAAACGCATCCGTCGCAAACAAAAAAGCGAAGCCGCCGAGCGCGCAAATCAAAAAAAGCGCGCACGACAATGCGACGATTGCGGCTTCGCGGCGCGCGCGTTTCCAACCGCACACGAACGGCGCAAAGACGAGCCACGGCGCATAAAACGCTGCCGCCTCGCGCACGTTGACGCATAGGCCTAACAGCGCCGCTCCTGTAAACAACAGCCATAACTTTTGCTTCCGCACGCCGCGCAGATGCACGACAAGCGCCGTCGCCGTCAGCAGTATAAATGGAATTTCCGTCATCGCCTGCCCGCTGTAAACGATGAACGTCGGCGATGCCGAGATGAACAGCGCCGCGATGGTCGCAGTGTAAACGGAACGGGTCAGATCACGCGCGAGCAGCCAGCAAACGATGACGGCAAACGGAGTTTCCGCAATGACCGTGTACTTAAAAAGCAGATAAGCGTTTTCCGCGCGCAGATGAAAAAGCGTGTGCGCGATGATCCAGAGCGCATGATTTGTGTAAAGGAAAAGAGAACGCCCGAAGGCCATCGAAGACGGCTGCCCGCGCACGGCGAGCACTGTGTAATCAATCGCGTCCCAATCTCCAACAAAGGGGTCTGCGAAGCAAACGGCGAGCACGAGCGAAATGAGCGCGGGCGTCAGCCAGAAGCGCCACGCGCGCCAAAAGGTCTTAACCTCTTCGGCGTTGATGGCAGCGTCGTCGTCGTCGCGCCTGTTAGTCGGCGGATAAATTGGTGTCGGCAGTGTTGAGGTGCGCGGGCGAGTCAAATGTTTTTGTTTGCAGCAAACCTTCGTTCGAGCGTTTGACCTTCATCGTCAATTGATTGCCGCGCGCATTGTACTGAACTTCGTCCATAATGTTGCAGATAAGAAGCACGCCGCGCCCGCTCGTTCGGAAAAGATTTTGCGGATCGCACGGGTCTGGCACGTCCGCAACATCGAAGCCTTCGCCTTCATCTTCGACTGTAAAGCGCGCTTCGTCTGCGGAAAGCTCTGCGGTGATACGCACGAATTTGGTGTGATCGTAACGATTGCCGTGCTTGACTGCGTTGACGAAGGCTTCGTCGAGGGCGACAAACAAATTGGATTGTTCGGGTTGGATAACGCCGAGCCGCGCGACGCGTTCGAGCAGATATTGCAGCACGCCGCCCATCAAAGCGATGTCGCTCGGCAACTCGAATTCAACCTTCTCGCGCGTAAACGGCAATTCTCGCGGCTCGACGCTGTAGCGCAAATGGCAATGGAGAATTTCTTCGACGATACGACATAATTCTTCGCTATCATAAGGACGCCGCAAATAATTTCCTGTGCCGACATCTATCTTGAAGGATTTGACGATGCTGACAGGGGGCGCTTCATCGGACGAAGGAATGGCTTCCGCTGCTGCTCCGCTTTCTGCACGATGCGTTGCGGAATCAACAATGAGTTCCGCTTCCGTATCATCTACCAAGTCGCTGACGACCACATCGAATTCCCGAAAATCCCGACGCGCCAGAGCTTCGTTGCGGCTGCCGGAAATCGTCGTTTCGTGACCGAGCGCAGAAAGCGCCTGTTCGAGTGAGTGGCGCGAAGAATCATCGTCATCGACAATCAGAATGCGTCGTTTTTCCATTCGCTGCTTTTCCGCTTCAGAACTAGATTAAGGAGGGAAAACATACGCGGCGCATTGACGGGAAACGCGCTCGCTCGCAGACGCTATACGAAAAAGCCTTGTTCTGCGTTCCGCAATAATATCATCGCCCCGCGCGCCGCGCCTAGACACATCGCGCCACTGTCCCTTAAATTATTTGGCGCTCGATAACAAAAATGTAATTTACCCAAGTTGCCAGTTATCAAATTTTTGATTTCTATGAACTGCCACTAGCTTTAGCTAGTGGATGGAGTTCTTGAATCTTTCGGCTTTAGCCAAATTCCTTCGGCTAAAGCCAACTCTCTAGCTAATTGACCCACTAGCTAAAGCTAGTGGCAATATATAACTATCAACTTAGGTTAATTTGCTTGTCGCAACGAACAACGCGACAGGCGCGCTGCTGAATCGCTTTCCGCATGGCTAAACCCGGAAAACTGCAAGAGACACTCGAATACGCTGCGGCGCGTTCGATGCTTTCCATCTTAGGCGCAATGCCGCGCTCGATGGCTGTCGCAACGGGGCGCGGCGCAGGGCGCATCGCTTATCGTCTGCTAAGAAACTTGCGTCGCACAGGCGAGCGCAATCTGCAACTCGCTTACCCAAAACAAAGCGAAGCGGAACACGCGCGTATCCTGCGCGGCTCGTTCGAGAATCTAGGGCGCTTGCTCGGCGAGTTCAGCCATTTCCCGAACGCGACGCCGGAAAGCCTGCGCCGCATGATCGTCTACGATGAAGAAAGCATTGCGCGGCTGCGTGCGGTTCAGAACGATAAGCGCGGCATTATTTTTCTGACAGGTCACATCGGCGCGTGGGAATTGATTAGCTTTGCGTGGTCTGCGCTCGAACATTCGCTTAGTTTTCTGGTGCGCCCGATTGACAATCCGCGCGTTGAAGAATTGATCGAGAACATGCGGACGCGTTTCGGCAATACGGCGATCAACAAAAAAACTGCCGCCCGCGCCGCGCTTCGTGTGCTGCGCGATGGCGGAACTTTAGGCATTCTCGCAGACCTCAACACGCATCCGCACGAAGGAGTGTTCGTGCCTTTCTTCGGTCATCTCGCGTGTACGACGGCGGGCGCGGCGACGCTTGCGCTGCGCACCGATGCAGCGGTCATGCCCGTCTGCGCCGTGTGGGAAGAAGCACGCAAGTGTTTTGTTTTTTACACTCTGCCCGTCATCGAACTCGTCCGCACGGGCGACGATAAACGGGATGTCGAAATCAATACTGCGAACTTCACCGCCGCGCTCGAACAATTGATTCGCAGGCACCCGGAACAATGGCTCTGGATTCACAAACGCTGGCGCACACGACCCACCGGCGAGCCAGACCTATATGCCGCACCGCACACACCTTGATTGAATCTCACTTGATGAAGGCGAGCACGTGAAGCGCATAAAGTCTTAAATGAAGGCAGCAACCGAACAATCGCCTCTTCGTGAGCCGCGCGCCACAGCAGTCCTCGCCGACAATGTGCGTCGCGCTTACGCGTTCGCCGATCTTTCCGCATATCCTTTTAAGAAGCGATTGCTGATTCGCGCCGCCGATCTGATCTTTTATCTGCTCATCAATTTGATCGGGCGCACAGTGCGTTTTCAAGTCGAAGGCTACGAGCACTGGGAAGCGATTACCGGCAAGAAGCAACTGCCGATCTACACCTTCTGGCACAATCGAATTTTCATCGGGACTTATTTTTTTCGGCGGCGCGGCATCGTCGTGATGACTTCGCAAAGCTTCGACGGCGAATATATCGCGCGATTTATTCAACGCTTCGGCTATGGCGCGGCGCGCGGATCGAGCACGCGCGGCAGCACCGGCGCATTCATCGAAATGGTGCGATGCGTGCGGCAGGGATGTCCCGCTGGTTTTTCCATTGACGGGCCGAAAGGCCCACGCTACGTCGCGAAGATGGGCGCGGTGCTGCTCGCAAAAAAAACAGGCCAGCCTATTTTGCCTTTCACCCTGACGTGCCGTAAGTTCTGGCAGGCACATCGCAGTTGGGACAGGTTTCAAGTGCCGAAACCTTTTACGCGCGTGCTTGTGTCAATCGCCGAACCGATCTACGTTCCGGCAAACGCGGACGACACTGCGCTCGAAACCAAACGCGACGAACTGCAACAGGCGCTCGACGAACTCACGGCGCACGGCGAAGCATGGCGACATCACGACGACGGCGAACAACTTTCGCGCAACGATGGCATATAGTAGGATCAAGAAAATTTTAGATTTGTGATTTTCGATTTGAAATCACAAACCGGCATTCGCCGGATTCAAAATTCTTTGAGGTGACGACACGTGATTAACGAAGAGCGCATTAAAAATCTTTTCCTCGAATTAATTAAAATCGACAGCCATTCGCGCAAGGAACAAGACATCGCGTTGCGCATTAAAAAGTATTGCGAAGAGTTGGGCGCGGAAGTTGAGATAGATACTGCGGGCGAAAAGGTCGGCGGCAATTCGGGCAACGTCATCGCTCGTTTTCGCGGCACGATTCCCGATGCCGAACCCTTTATGTTGAGCGCGCACATGGACACGGTCGTGCCCGGCGAGAGCGTCAAACCTGTGATGGACGGCGACATCATCAGAACCGACGGAACGACTGTGCTCGGCGGCGACGACAAATCAGGCTGCGCCGTGATTCTCGAAATTGTTCGTTGCCTCAAAGAACAAAGCATTCCGCACACGGACATTGAAGCTGTCTTTTCCATTTGCGAAGAAGTCGGGCTGCTCGGCGCAAAGCATCTGGATGTCTCGAAGATCAAGGCGCGCCATGGCATCGTGCTCGATTCCGAAGAGCCGAATCTTCTTTTCACCAAAGGCCCTTCGGCTAATCAATTGGACGTAAAAATCTACGGCCTCGAATCGCACGCCGGAGTCGCGCCCGAACAGGGAATCTCCGCGATAAAGATTGCCGCCGAAGCTATAAGCGGCATGAAGCTCGGGCGCATTGACGAAGAAACCACCGCCAACGTCGGTATCATCGAAGGCGGCAAAGCGACGAACATTATTCCGAACTTCGTGCATCTTCAATGTGAAGCGCGTTCGCTCGACGAAGCGAAACTAAAGGCACAGTGCGATCACATGACGAGTCGTTTCAAGGATGCGGCGGAGAAGTGCGAAGTCACCGTCGAAGGCAAAACCACGCGCGCGCGTGTCGAAACAATTCTCGAACCCGATTACTCTGCGATGGACGTGCCGGACGATGCAGCTATCGTGCAACTCGTCAAAGCCGCCGCCGCGCGCCTGAATCAAAAAATGGAAACATGCGCTTCCGGCGGCGGCTGCGACGCGAATGTTTACAATCGCAAAGGCATCGAATGCGCCAACCTCGGCACGGGAATGCGCGCCATACACACACTCAATGAGTGGCTCGATCTCAAAGATTTGTATCTCGCGGCGGACATCACGCTCGAAATTCTCAAACTCAACGGCGAGATGGCGACAACGCAAGGTAAGCAATAACGAACTGCTAATGTCTGATTCACTACCAAATTATCGCAGCGGTTATGTCGCGCTCATCGGGCGGCCTAATGCGGGCAAGTCAACGCTGCTTAATCGTCTCGTCGGCGAAAAAATCGCGGCGGTGTCCAATAAGCCGCAGACGACGCGACATCGTATTCAAGGCGTTATCACGCGCGACGAAGGACAGATTGTATTAGTGGATACGCCCGGCGTGCATAAGCCCGGCTATCTGCTCAACCGGCGCATGATGGCGGCGGTGCATGATGCGCTCTCAAGCGTTGACCTTGTGCTCTTGATACGCGATGCTTCTGTTTCAACCGGCAACGGTGACCGCTTTGTTTTGGATTTAATCAAGCAATGCGGCAAGCCCGCGCTGCTGCTTCTCAACAAGTCGGACAAGCTCGCGGACAAATCGAAGTTTCTGCCGCTGATGCAGTGGTACGGGCAGGAACACGACTGGCAAGCCGTCGTGCCGCTCTCTGCCTTGAAGGGCGAAATGATCGATGTGCTGCTCGCGGAGATCATCAGGCATCTGCCCGAAGGCGAACCCATTTTCGGTGAAGACGAATTGACGGATCAACCCCTGCGCCTGATTGTTTCGGAGATCGTCCGCGAAAAGATTTTGCAGACGACGGGCGAAGAGTTGCCGTATGTGACGGCAGTCGTCACGGAAAAGTTCGACGAAGCGCGCCCGGATTTGACAGTTATTCACTGCGCCGTTTTCGTCGAACGCTCGTCGCAGAAATCAATCATTATCGGCAAGGGCGCAGAGCGTTTGAAAGAAATCGGCACGCGCGCGCGCCACGACATCGAACAACTCTTGGGTCATCGTTGCCACCTTGAACTCTTCGTTAAAATCGAAGCCGGATGGCGCGACAAAACGAATCTGCTCGACAGTTTAGGTATTACAGAATAAACCCGGAAGATGAGCGCACCGCAGCAGAAAACATGGCACGCCTTTGACGTGACGCTCGCGGCAGCGGCGGCGACGGAAGCCGTCGAATATGCGCTCATGGAAGCGGGCGCGCTCGGCTGCGAAACGACAAATGACAACGACTCGACGTGCCGCGTCACAGCTTACTTTGCCGATTTGCCGGACGGCGAACACGTCCTCGCCTACGTTCACGACGCGCTGCAGCTTTACGATTTTCCAGCATCGGTTGTCTCCGATATAAAAGCGCGCGAAGTCGAAAACGAAGACTGGCTCGGCGAATGGAAAAAAAGCTGGCAGCCCGTCGCGGTAGGAAAGCGTTTCATCATCGCACCGCCGTGGAGCGACGTGGCAGACGCGCCGGATCGCATCATCATACGCATCGAACCCGGCATGGCCTTCGGCACAGGCACGCACGAAACAACGCGTTTGTGTCTCGCGGCAATCGAAAAACATTTCACGGGCAAAAGCTTTCTGGATGTCGGCACGGGCACGGGCATTCTTGCCATCGCCGCCGCGAAACTTTACACGCACGCGCGCATCGAAGCCTGCGATACGGATGCTGAAGCCGTTGCCATTGCGCGGGAGAACGCACGCTTGAATGACGTGGAAAGCGAACGCATACATTTCCGCGTCGGGACAGTTGATGATACGACAGCTTCCGCCGATTGCGTCTGCGCCAATCTCACGGCGGACGTAATCGTAAGGCTGATGCCCGCGCTAATCGGCGCAACGTGCGGGCGCTTGATTCTCTCCGGCATCCTCAATACGCAAACCGAACTCGTCCTCGCTTCGTTGCGCGCGCATGGCATGACAGACTCGCCCGAAGTTTTGGCGGACGGCGAATGGGTCGCGGTTATCGCGTGAAACCTAATTCGTAAAACTGAAAATTAATTGCGTAAAACATTTCTTCTGAATTGATGAACCGATGACGCGCCGCCGCTTTTACGCTCCGCCGGATGCCTTTGACCATGACGCGGGCAGTGTTGCGCTTGCGCCGGAAGAAGCGAGGCATTTGCGCGACGTGCTGCGTTTGAAGGGCGGCGATGAAGTGTTCGTCTTTGACGGTGAAGGTGCGGAATACGCGTGCGTCGTTGCAGAAACAGGCAGTGGGAAAAAGCTTTCGGCGCAGCTTGAAGTGCGCGGGCGTGTTGAAGCCGCAAGCCCGGAATCGCCGCTTTCATTGACGCTCGCGCTGGCGCTTCTGAAGGGCGAAAAATTCGAGACGGTTGTGCAGAAGGCGACGGAACTAGGTGTCGTGCGGATTGTGCCGGTTGCGACAACGCGCGCCGATGTTCGCGTGCGCGACAAGGCAGACGCCGCGCGGCGAAGAGTGCGCTGGCAACGCGTCGCGCTCGAAGCCGCGAAGCAATCTGGGCGCGCGCGCGTGCCGCGTGTGGAAGACTTGATGACGCTCGATGCGCTGCTGAAAAATTCTTCTTCGAGCGACAAAGAATTACGCGTAATGTTTGCCGAACGAGCGGGCGGCAAACTTCTAGATGTAATCGGCGAATGGCGGGCGGGCAATTTTGAATCGCTCACGGCGCTTGTCGGGACGGAAGGCGGCTGGACGAATGAAGAAATTGACAGCGCAGCGAAAGCGGGTTGGCGCATCGTCACGCTCGGCGGGCGCACGCTGCGGGCGGAGACGGCAGCAATCACCGTCACAAGTCTGCTGCAACATCTATGCGGCGATCTCGCATAAGCTTACCTTAGCTTTACATCAATCGAGTTTCATCCTTTGTAATAACTCACGCGCGAGACGGCGATCACGTTTCGTCTCGAAAGCCCATGCGGGATCAAGCGGCGCATCAAGAAGCGCTTGGAGTTGGGCGTGGGCGAGTGTTGCGTCGCCTGTCTCTAAAAGCATTTCGGCAAAGTAAATCCGCGTGACGGTGTTCGAGGGCGCGAGTTCGATTGCCCGCTTGAAGAGAATCCGCGCCTGTTTTGTGTTGCCGCCGAGAAGCATTGGAAGCTTGTGCGAAAGTTTGGCAAGCACGCGCAAAGGCCCTGCTCCGTGATATGCCGGATTGATTTCGGCGGCTCGAGACAGCAGTCGTTTCGCGCGCAGTGCGTGCGGCGCGGCGCTAAAAGCGTTTTCAATCTCGGCGAGCAATGCGAGATTAACGCCGAGCCAAAAATAGTTTTCGACTCGATTGGTCGCCGTGTTTATCGCGCGCTCGCCTTCGGTTACAGCTTCTTTGTGAAGTCGCCGCGCTTCCGCTTTGTCGGGCGCTTCCTGCCCTAGAAAAAAGAGCGCGCGACAGATTCGCCATGTCGCTTCGTAGTCACCAACCGCAGCGAGCGGTTGCAGCAATTCGATGCTTTGACGAACGCACTTTTTTTCTTCGCGGGCGGCATAAAGCCTGTCGGCGTGTTCGATTGTTTCCTGCGGCGAGTGGTTCATAGATGAAGCCGGATGAATTTTCATGCGCAGGGCTTTGACGAAGTTGCCCGCGCGGGCGCAGAATACTCTGCGTGACGCACGGCGAACAAGGCCGTCGAAAATTGAACAGGCAGAAGGCTCTCACTCAGACATTGCTTGTTCCACCTGAAAAAAAAATCGAAGGAGCAATTGCCGAACATGGCTTTGAGTAAAGAAGACGCCGTCAAACAGGCGCGGCAGGATTTGGCGAAGCGTTTGGGAGTAGCGGAAACGGAAATCAAGGAAGACTCCATTGAAGATGCGGATTTCCCGGACACGGCTTTGGGCGCGTCCATCGAAGAAGAAATGAGCGGGCAGATGATAACGAAAGGCTGGCGTATACGCTTGAGCGCTGGCAAAGACGGCTACGAATATCGCGCGAACAAAGACGGCCTGCGTTTAGCCAATTTCAACGGCGCGAATTACCGTATTTGAGTCGGGAAAGTTTTTGAAATCTTAGAGGTAATACAATGAACCGGCAGAACTTTTTAGGCCATCTGACGTTGGCATTAGCGGTAATATTATTAGCAGCCTTCGTCGGGCAAATGCGGCACTGGCATAAGCGGCAACCGCCGCCGCGTTCCGAGCGGGGCGTTTTCTTCTTAAAGGTTCAGACTGAAGCTCCAGAACAAACCGAGCGCAAAAAGGCGGAAGTCCTCGTGCGCTTTCGTACCGGCGTGACGCTTGCCGCGATCAAAGAGATTGCCGCCGCGCATAATGATCGCGTCGAAGATCAACTGGAAGAAGTTGACGGCATCGCGGTCATCGAAGATGAAGACAGCGAAACGGCGGAGCAGGTCGCCGCCGAATACAACGCCTTGCCGGACGATGTTGAATATGCCGAACCGAATTACAAATACAAAATCGATCTTGTAGCGGAATCCGCAAACAGCGCGTCGCGTAACAATCAAATCAGCGAACCTGTAAAATATGCTGCCGGAGATTCGCGTGCGTTGCTTTCGCGTGCTGCGCCGAATGACCCGATGTTCGGTGAGCAATGGTCTCTGGATAATACAGGGCAACGCGAGGGCAAGTCCGGCGCAGACATCAGCGCGGCACAAGCTTGGTCAAAGACGCACGGCAGCCGCGATGTTGTCATCGCAGTGCTCGACAGCGGCGTTGATTACACTCATTCAGACCTCGCCAATAATATGTGGACGCGTCCCGCCGACATCAACGCATACACGGACGATCAACTCGGCGCGATTGATGATGTGCATGGCTACAACGCCGTCAACAACAGCGGCGATCCGATGGACGACAACGGGCACGGCACGCATTGCGCTGGCATCATCGGCGCAGAGGCTGACAATAAAGAAGGCATCGCAGGCATTAACTGGCAAGTCGAAATTATGCCTTTGAAATTTATGTCGGCGGGCGGGTTCGGCACGACGAAGGACGCCATCGAGTGCATCAACTACGTGATTAATCGCAAGCACGCGGGCGTTAATGTGCGCGTCATTAGCGCGAGTTGGGGATCGACTGCGAAATCCAAAGCGCTCGAAGACGCGATTCGCAAAGCGAGCGAAGAAGGCATTTTGTTTGTCGCGGCAAGCGGCAACGCCGGGCAAGATGGAGACAAATCGCCGCATTATCCTGCGGGCTACGATCTGCCGAATATGTTGAGCGTCGCCGCCCTTGATCGCAACGATGAACTCGCAGCGTTCTCGAACTACGGCGCAAAGAGCGTGCATCTCGCCGCTCCCGGCGTGGACATCTTGAGCACGTGGCTTAACAATTCCTTCGAGGAACATTCCGGCACTTCGATGGCGACGCCGGAAGTCGCGGGCGTCGCCGGGCTGGTGCTCGCCGCCGAGCCGAATATTTCAATGAAAGATTTGCGTGAACGCCTCTTGAATTCAATTGATCCGCTGCCTTCATTAAAGGGCAAAGTTTCCACTGGCGGACGCCTTAATGCGGCGCGCGCCGTCGGCGCAGAATAAGCATCGAAGCAACTTGCCTGTCGGGTAAATTAAAAGCCTTCGCCTCAACAAAAGATGCGTGGGCTTTTAATTTTTCGAGTGCGCGTAGAGAGCCGCTAACTTGCGCCTGTTCGTTGAATATGTGATGATTTGTGTTTCAAGTGGAACGACTTGATGTGCCCTTCATACCCTTTTGATCTTTTAGGAGAACACCGTAGTGAAAGCGGAATTAGAGCAATTGATCGCTCTGCAAAACACAGACACGAGCATACGCAGACTACAATCTGAAATCGAAGCTATCCCCGCAAGGCGCGCAGAGATCGAAAAAGAATTCGATCAGCGCGCCTTTGAAATTCGCGCGCTCGAAACAAAACGCGATGACGCTCACACGGAGCGCACGCGGCTCGAAACCGAGATTGCCGAAACCCGCGCCCAAGGCGAACGCGCCGAACGTAATCTAATGTCGTCGAAAAACGAGCACGAGTACACCGCCGCGATTCGTGAAGCAGACGCCGCGCGTAAACACGTCTCGCAACTTGAAACGCAGGTGCTCGAAAAAATGGAAGCCTTCGAGCAATCCGAAAATTCTTTGAAGGAGCGCGCGCCGGAAGTCGAGAAACTCAATGGAGAAATGACCGAGCGCCTCAAAGCCTTCGAGGAACAGATACGCGTGCAGACCGAGCAACTTGCCACGCGCCGCAGTGAACGCGAACGACTTCTCGCCACACTGCCGAAAAATGTGAGCGTGCTTTACAACCGCATCAGCGCGCGCATACGCGACGGCGTCGCCGTTGCCGAAGCGAGAAACGGCGCGTGTACCTCGTGCTTTATGGCCTTGCGCCCGCAAGTAATGTCCGAAGTCCGGCGCGGCGACGAGATTGTGACATGCGATAACTGCAACCGCATTCTTTACTACGCTCCGGCTCCCGAAACAGCAACCTCGAAAACGCCCACTCCTGCTTCTGCTGCATCAGAGGCTGCTGCTTCGTAAAGGCGCACGGCAGACGCCATTCGCAAAAGGCTTATCTGTTTGACGCTATAATTCGCGCGGCCTGACGACGATTGCGAACTTACGCTTTCCGACAGAAAAACCTTTCGCTTGTGCCCGACAATTGATCGCGCTACCTTAAAACAATCCAACATAATTTCATCTCACGCCGGACTCACACGTTAAAAACGTTTTCTCTCCGCGACGCTTTCGCAACGCTTTCATTCGAGCATAAATTGAATTTGCGGAGAATGAAGAAAGTTAATCGAATGACGAGCGCAACCAACAAGATCGTACAATCAAAAGCGACAGAGACAGCATTATCCAAAAGTGCTGTGGACATCGTCGCGCGTGGAGTGCGCGCTCGCTGGTGGAAACGTCGCGGCTCAAAGCGCAGCGGTTTTTGGTACGAAGACTCGAAGGCCAAGCGCGTCACAAATGAAGAAGACCTCGCGCGCGTCAAAGAACTCGTGCTTCCGCCCGCATGGAAAAATGTGCGCGTCTCGCCTTCTGCGCGCAGCCGCCTGCAAGCCATCGGCATAGATACAAAAGGGCGCGTGCAGTATCGCTATCACGCGACATACGCCGCTAGCCAGCAGCGCAAAAAATATTCCAAAATCGAAAGCTTCGGCGAATATCTGCCTGCTCTGCGCCGCGCCAGCAACGAGCATATCGCGCAAGACGGCCTGACGAAAGAGCGCGTGCTTGCCGTCGTCGTGCGTTTAATCAACGAACTTTATTTTCGCGTCGGATCGGAAGAAAGCGTCACGCGCTATCACACTTACGGCGTCACCACACTGCGCAATAAGCATCTTGAAATCGGGCGCAATGGACGCCTCACCTTCGCCTTCATCGGCAAGCATCACATACACCATCGCCGCGTCATCGTGGACGAAGAACTCGCAAGCGTGTTGCGCGACATCAAAGCGCTCAAAGGCGCGAAACTTTTTCAATACACCGGCGACGACGGAAAAAAACATCCGGTCACGCCGCGCGATGTGAACGACTACATCAAGACACACACTTCAGAAGAGTTCTCCGCTAAAGATTTTCGCACGTGGGGCGGGACGCTTCTCGCCGCGACGGAGTTATCCGAACTCGGCGCGCCTGCCGACGAAAAGCAGGCCAACAGCAATATGGTGCAAGCCGTCAAACGCGTCGCCGCGCGGCTCGGCAACACGCCGACGGTTTGCCGCAGTTGCTATATTCATCCGACCGTCGAAAAGCTTTACCTCGAAGGCGTCACCCTCGATGAATTCCGCCGCCGAAGAGAACGCCGCATACGCCGCCTCCAACCCGAATACGAGACGGAAGAAGCCGCGCTGCTCAAAATGTTCCGCACCGCCGCTGCTTGAAGATATAACGATTAGACTTTCGTTATAAATTTGCTGGCAGTCATTGCTATCAAAAGGGGTATCGGAAGAAGTTGAGAGCTTATAAGTTTAGCTTTGCTGCTCACCGACTAAGCGAAAATGTCGTATTACATAAGATTCATTTAATGGATCGGTCTCAAGGTAAACAGTTAACTTACCTTCTTTGATAAGCTCGCCTACCACTTCCACATCAACATCATCAACAAATTTATCATCGTAAGTAAGACGCGGGAAATGTCTAAGCCTCACGAGTTCGTCATTCCTATGCTGCCAACCCTTCTCACCTATCTCGTCTAACATTGCGCTATCCTGCAACATTGCGCCATTCCTCAACTCTGCCAGCACATAGGCCATACTTTCTTCTTTAGAACGATAGTTAGGTGTTTGAGTCAATTCTGTCATCGGTAGAATTTCCTTTTGCCTTGAGTTTTCAATTACAACTTCGATAATAAGCGCTATTTAAAAAGGCAGGAAGCCCTAAAATTTCGTATAGGAAATAAAAACAGTTGGTGCCTTATCGCGCACAAAGCCATGCAAATCCGCGTTTCTCGCGGGCATCCTTTAATTTTCCCTTTGTTAGAAATTTACGACGAACAAATGCCTTGCGCTGAACGAACAGACCTTAAAAGTGTTTGCTCGTTTTCTTGGAATCGCGCTCTTTTCCTTTACCTTTGCGTCTAGATTCATCTGTGCCTTTGAGCGACGCGAGCGGCCAGAGTTTATGTTCGACGCTTGCCAGTCCCGCCGAGACAACTGCTTCAACAACGCTCTCGGAAGATTTGTAGCACGGCGCGGCTTCATCGAGAGGCACGCGCCCGTTCGTGTTCACTAAAATTCCCGCCTCACGGTATTCCGCGTCAATATCCTTTTGCGAAAGACGACGCATCGCTTCGCCGCGCGACATGCGGCGACCAGCACCGTGATTGACCGAATAGCCGCTATTTACGGCTTTCGCTTGCGGGCGCAAAATGTAGCTCCAATCCTTGTTGCTGCCGGGAATCAAAACCGGATGCCCCGTCTCTTCCCAGATCGTTCCTGCAAGCGCCGGATGATGTGCGGGAAAAGCGCGCGTCGCGCCTTTGCGATGCACCCACACGTCGCCGAATTCAGGATGCTGTTCGTGCTGCACGAGGTTATGGCTGATCTCGTAAATCAATTCTAAGTCTTCGCCGAAGACTTCGCGGAATGCTTCGGCGACTTCCTGATAAATAATCAGGCGATTGAGAATCGCGTAGTTGCCGCCAGCAGCGACGGCGTTCAAATAATCTTTGTAATGCGCCGAGTCGGGCGTGAAATAGCCGAGGTCTAAATCCGTAATCTCATCGGGACGTTCTGCCCGCGCCATATCGAAAAAGTTTGTTGCGAGGCCATGCCCGAAGCCTCTACTGCCCGTGTGAACCTGCACAAAAACAGTGCCGGTTTGTTCCGAGCGCTGCAATTCTATAAAGTGGTTGCCGCCGCCGAGACTGCCCAATTGTTCCTGCCCGCGCTCTGGACGCCCGCGCCCGCCCAAAGGGATTTGCCAATCATCATCGACGGGAATGCGGTGGCGTTCCGCGCGACTACGGTCAAATGCCGCGCCGTATTTCTCGACGTAATACTCCGCGCCGCCGCGCACCAGATTATTAAACTCGGCTTTAGACAACGCTCCCAAACGCCGACTCTTGCCGCCCGCGCCCATCGCCACGCGCTCCATCACCGCCGCATTAAACTTCAAACGCATCTCCGGCGTCGCACGCTCGACAGGCACTTGCGACTGCGCGCTCATCATCCCGCAGTTATGCACGAACACGCCTGCCTCGAGCGCGAAGTTGCCGTAGCCCGGCACGGTCAGACAATAAACATCCGCTGTCTCATCAAGCTCCTCAACAGAGACAACTTTGTGATTGTCGCTATATTGCAAATGATTGTGGTCGATAGCAATTGCGCCGACGTAACCGGCTGACGCAATAACATCTTCTTCTATGTGAGCATGAAAGGGCATCAACGAAGTTTTCGGCGTGAGCTGTTGTGCCTGAAGATAGCTTCCATCGCGCAGCATAAATTCGTGGTCTGGCGTGCAACGAATTTCGTATCCGTTATCGAGTGTGACTTCAACAAGCGGCGCACGCTCACGAGTTTTCTGTGCGGTGGCGCGTGCGACCACTACCTTTTGTTCCGGCGACAAAGCATAAACAAACAGTTCTTCGCCGCGCTCCGCCAGCTCGCCAATCGAATACGAGTTGCCGTCAACGGTTGGAACAAGCGTGTCCGCCGTGAAACATCCAATGTCGTAGCCCACTGGCCCCATCGCTACCGCGCCCGCGTCTTTGTCTGTGATGAGCACGCAGCCGACGGGCACGCCGTAGCCGTAATGCGTGTCGGGCGTAATGACGACGAGGCGCACGCCGGGAAAGCGCGTCGCGTTGATGATCTGGCGATAGAGTATGTCTTCAGTTTCGGCGAGCAATGCGGGCGTGAGAAAAAGCCGCACAGGTACGTCGCCCGTGTCTTCTGTCTGAAGCTCGTAATAGCCGTCGTGACCGTTCCAGCGTGCAAGGTGTTTCCAGTTGACAGCGTTCTTCAGCGTCTTCGCCGTCCGCAATGCCTTCGCGTCTGCTTTATCTTTAGCCATTGATTTCCCTTTGATTTAGAAGCTTTGCAATATTTTGTGTAATTTCCGTAACCGCGTCGAGCGCGCTTTTCGCGTCGTCAATTGTAATGCGCAACTGTGCGAGTCCGTAAAGCGCCGTGCGCTCCAGAAAAAGTTGTTGCGCGCGGTTGCGGTCACGCGCGAGCGGGCGCGAATCGTCTTCAGCGATTATTCTTCGCCAGCACAGCTCAAACGAGGCATCGAGCCATACGGTCAATGCGTCATGCTGTGCGATAAGCCTGCGATTGCGCTCGATTGTCCATGCGCCGCCGCCGAGCGCGAGGACACGCACTAAATCGTTCTTCAACGCGTCGCGTAAAGCATTTGTTTCGATTTGGCGAAACTCTTTCAATCCGTCTTCGTCAATGATTGCAGCAACGGTGCGCTTTTCACGTGTACAGATAAATTGATCCAAATCCACAAACACGCACGCGAGACGTTCGGCGAGAGAGCGCGCGACTGTGGTTTTCCCCGCGCCCATGAAGCCTGTGATAACGATGCGTTGCGGCGGCGGTGGCTGTGCGGTTGTTTCGTTCATCGTTCGAGGACGGATTCAAGCAGCGTGAAGAATGCAGGAAAAGAAACGCCGACGCATTCCTCTGCGCCGTTGATTTTCGATTCCCCATCGGCTATCAGTGCGGCAATGGTGAAAGCCATCGCGATGCGGTGATCTCCGTAAGAATCCATTTCAGCGCCGCGCAGTCGGGTTGCGCCGTGAATCGTTAAGCCGTCTTCGTGCTCTTCAGCTTCCGCGCCCATTCGCCGCAAATTCTCGACGCACGCGTTGATGCGATCCGTTTCCTTAAAACGCAATTCTGCGGCATCGCGGATTTGCAAGCCGCCTTCGAGTTGTGTCCCGTAAACTGCCAAAATCGGAAGCTCATCAATCAGTGAAGCGATGGTCGAGCCGCGCAAAACATTCGCCCGCGCATCTTCAGAAATCGGCGCGAGACTTTGCCGCGCGACGCCGCTGCGCTGCGCCGCGCTGTTTACCTGCACATCGCCGGTCTCTTCGTTGCATTGCACGCGCGCGTCTTCGATTTGAACATTTGCGCCGAGGTCACGCAGCGTTTCTAAAATTTGCGCGCGTGTCGGATTAAGGCCAACGCTCTCGATCCGCAACTCCGAACCGGGCAAAAGCGCGGCGGCGACGAGGAAGAATGCCGCCGATGAAATATCGCCGGGAACAACGATGTCGCGCGCGCGTAGTTGCGCCGGGGCGTTGAGCGCGACGATTGTTTGTCTGCCCATGTCGTCATCGTGGTGCCTGATTTGTGTTTCGACTTCGACGCCGAACCAGCGCAGCATACGCTCCGTGTGATCGCGCGTCGCAACATTTGTTTCGACGATTTCGGTGCGCCCGTGAGCGTTGAGACCGGCGAGCAGAACACAGGATTTTACTTGCGCGCTCGCAACGGGCATACGGTAAGTAATCGGCGTCAGTGGTTTGTGTCCGTCAATACGCAGCGGTGCGCGGTTGTTTTGAGATTCAATGCGCGCGCCCATCATCTCAAGCGGTTCGATAATCCGGCGCATCGGACGCTGAAGCAGCGAGGCATCGCCCGTCAATACGGAAGCGAAATTTTGCCCGGCGAGCACGCCCGCCAGCATACGCATCGTCGATCCGCTGTTGCCGCAATCGAGCGCTTCCGCAGATTCGCGCAAGCCGTCAACGCCGACGCCTTCAACATACAACGCATCATCGCTTGTGCGTTCGATTAAAACTCCGAGTTGACGTAAACATCGAAGCGTCGCGGCGCAGTCTTCGCCCGTTGAAAAATTTGTGATGCGGACGCGCCCGCCCGCCAGCGCCGACAAAATCGCCGCGCGGTGCGAAACGGATTTATCGCCGGGCAATGCCACGCGCCCGCGAAGACGCCGCGCCGGTTGAATTCTCATGCGGCAGATTTTACATCACGCGCTGGAGCAGAGTAAAAATGCGCCGGGCGGACGGGCGGGCGAGCGGCGGATAAAATGTCCATTGGTTGTGGATGCGTGCCGCGCGGCGCACGCGATTTTTATAGGGAAGGATTGCGCGAGATCAATTCATCGTATTGCGCGAAGCGAACCGCAGCGAGCACCTCGCTGTTGCGCGGGCGAAAAGCTCTGAGCATTACTTTGCGATAGCGCACAAAACCTTTGGCGTCGATGACAACGAGCGAGCGCGTCGCACGCCACGGCAGCCACCACACATTCGTATATCTTTTGGTGACAGCGCCGTTTGTGTCCGCCAAAAGTTCGAGCGGCAGATCGTGATTCTCCGCAAACTCTTTATGTTCCTGCGGCGTGCCGAGAGAGACGCCTACGATCAGCGCGCCCGTCGCCGTATAACTCGCCCAATCGTCGCGCACAGAGCAGAGTTGTTTGGTGCAGACCAGCGTTTCGTTTGCCGGGTAAAAAAGCAGCGCCACGACGCGCCCGCGTTGATCGAATAAGCGCCACGATTCGCTGCGCTCGTTCTGCAGCACAAAGTCGGGTGCTCCGACTCCGACCGTCAGCATTACTTCTTCCGCGCTCGCTTCCTTGTCGGTCATTAAAGGCTGGTTCATGGCTGCTCTATCGTGCGTGCGGGTGCGATGCATTGTATCATTGAATAATGCTACGCTGGCTAATAGTAACAGAAATTATAGCAACAGAAATTTACTGCGGAGCGCTTTTCTTGACATGCGGGCGGCGGGCGTGTTACATCCTCCGTTCTTCCGTTTCGTTTGCAGTCGGTTCGCCAGCGATATTTTTGGTTATCCCGCGCCGCGCCTTTTATTGTGACCGAAGAGATCACTGAAATACAATTGCCGGGCGGCCTCGAAGCGATCAACCATGCAGTCGCCTGCGCCATGGAAGTCGCACGCCGCGCGGGTTTCGATGATGATGCGCTCTTTGGCATAGAGATGGCTGTGCGCGAATCGGTTGCCAACGCAGTCGTGCATGGCAACCAACAGGACGAAACGAAACTGATTGACTTATCGTTTGCTCGTTCAGAGTCAAATTTGGAGATACACGTGCGCGACCGCGGCGAAGGATTCAATCCGGAGAGCGTTGCCGATCCGACTGCGCCGCAGAACCTTTTGAAAACGAACGGGCGCGGCATTCTTTTTATGCGCTCCTATATGGACGAAGTCGAATACACCACACACGCCGACGGCGGCACTATCGTGCGTATGATGAAAAAGCTTTAATCACTCAACGCCAATTCCCTAAGGAGATATTTCGCAATGGCTGAACTTGACATCAAAGAGCGTCAGGCCGGAGACGTGACCGTGCTCGACATGAGCGGCAAAATAACAATCGGCGAAGGCAGCGTCGCGCTTCGCACAGCGATTCGCCGCTTACTGGAGGAAGGCAAAAAGAAGATTCTCTTGAACCTCGGCGGCGTCGGCTACATTGATTCGAGCGGCATCGGCGAACTCGTTTCAAGCTTTACCGCAATCAACAAAGAAAGCGGCCAATTGAAGCTTCTCAATCTGACCCAAAAACTGCGCGACTTGCTCGCGATTACCAAACTCCTGACGGTCTTCGATGTTTACGAGGACGAGGCCGACGCACTGAATAGTTACAAATAGCCGACAAGCGTTGAGACTTGGGAACGATTGCACAGCTTTCGCTCGCCGCCGTTTGATTCGCGCTATCTGCTTTTCACCTTCAATAGCTATGAGCGCCGCCTGCTTCTTTCGCGTTCTCTCGCGAGCAGGCGGCGCAAGCTTTTTACAGCCGCGCGCGCTTCTTTGATAAACACGTCTTTGCTGGCATCCGTTCCCACCCGAAAAGCATCTTTATTTCACCCGACGCAGGATTTTACGCTTTTGCTCTCCATCACGTTATAGCTTCAACTTATTCATTTAACTTTTATGCGAAGATACCTTCTACCGTTCACGTTTCTGATGCTCATAAGCTTCGTCGCCGACGCGCAAAATAATGCCGCGCAGACTGCTTCTCCCGCGCGTGTGACGCAAACAGCAACGGGAAACGCCGCGTCAACCGCGAAGCCGCAAAACAGTTCTGCCGCCGCGTTTAATCTCTCGGAATACGGCGTGCAGATTAAGCCTGAGCCGCGCCTGATCGTCGTGATGTCCGCGCTCGACGCCGCCGGATTCGATCCGACGCCCGCCGGAATTGAACCGACAGCGTTTCGCCAGCGAGTGAAAAAAGACAACCAAACGCTCGACGCAAATTTGCGCGCGCGCCTTCGCAGTTTTTACGAAGGCCACAAATTGCCCGCGCCCGCGACGCCCGCCGATCAAGCCGCGCGCTACGTTTCGCTCGCCTACGCTTTAGGCGCGTCGCCCGCCTTCGATTCGCCCGCGCGCACGGATGATCTTCCCGCAGGCTTGCTCGAAGTGCTGGATTTCGCTTCGCTCGTGCGCGAGTTTTATACGTCGTCCGGCATGTCCCAGCGCCTGCCCGATTACACAAAATTATACGCTGCAGAAGGCGTGCGACTCGCAGAGACGACGCCGGAAATGATCCGCAACGTGCTTTCTTATTTGCACACGCGCCCGGCCACTGTCATCAACGAACGCGTGCCCGTGCGAAATTCATCTTCAACGAACAAACAAAAAAATCCTGCGCAGACTTTCACCTTGCGCGAACGCGAGCGCCGTTTTTTCATTGTGCCGGACTTGCTGGCTGCGCCCGGCGTTATCAATTTTCGCGTCATCGCAGATGATTATTACGCCATCGCTCCGGCGGGCACTAATCCGGCGGCATCGGAACTACGCCGCGCTTATTTGCAGTATGTGATTGATCCGCTCGTCTTGCGTTTCAACCGCGACATCGCCACGCGTCGAGAACAACTCAAATCGTTGATCGACCAAAAATCGAAGACGGGCGCGCCCACCTCGCCGGATGTTTTTCTCGCCGTAACGCGCTCGCTCGTTTCTGCCGCCGACGCACGCTTAGACGAAGCGGCGCGCCTCTCCACGCACGCTCGCCAAACGCAAACTGAATTGCGAAGCGCCAAGACCGAAGCCGCCCGCTCAAGCATCATCAAAAATTCACAGGCTGAACGCGCCGCCGTTACAGATGAAACAATCGCCCAACTCGCAGACGCGTATGACAGGGGCGCGGTGCTCTCTTTTTACTTTGCGGATCAATTGAAAAATCTCGAAGCGTCCGGCTTCGACATCAGCAATTTTTTCGCGGACATGATCGCTTCTATTGACCCTGCGCGCGAAGCCTCGCGCACGACGGAAAACGCCGAAGCACGCCGCCGCGCCCGAACCGCACGCGAAAGCCGTCGCTCCGCCATGCAAAGAAACGGCGCAAGCCTTGCGGAAAGCACTGCGTCGAACGCGCGCGACGCAGTGCTTGTGCGCAATCTCGTTGAAGTCAATAATTTGTTGAAGGCAAAAGCTTACACAGCCGCCGAGACACTGTTGCAGAAATTGTTGCCGGACTTTCAAAACGAGCCGCGCCTTTATTTTGCGCTCGCACAGGCAGCCAATCTTTCAGCCGTCAACGCGACGGATGAAAACGTGCAAAGTGATCGGCTGATGAAAGCGCTCGAACGTTACCAAACCGCCGTCAAGCTTTCGGACGCAAGCACAGACCTCGCGCTTCTCTCACGCGCGCACGAAGCGATGGGACGCATTCTCGCGTTTCTTGATCGACCAGATGAAGCGGCGAAGGAGTTTGATGCAACGATCCGGCTTGGCGACGTCAAAGGAGGCTCATACGCGGACGCGCTGATTGGAAAGAAGAAGCTGACGCAGCATGAATAAGTATGAGACTACTCTGCCGCACGGATTTCTTCCTTGCATTCTTCAAGGCTTCGTGAATAATTCGCCGGACGGAGAAATATTTCCTGCCGCTTGCTGATAATTTTCTATAGACAGAGAAAGGCGCGTAAGTGGCGCGAAATGTCTTCAGTGCCCGTCAGTTGATTTCAAAAAATCGACTCACCTATTCCCGGAGATAATCACAATTTCAACAATTACGTTGATGGCGGCGACATCGGCAATTTCAATGATCGCTGGAAATGGATCAGCGAGAGTATGCTTCCGGCGTGGCAAAGATTAGATGGCAATCGTCAGGAAGCAGGACGATTGTTGCGGCAACTCGAAGTTAAGTGAAGAAGGCAATTACTATTTTTGCGTTGGCGGGAGGTTTGCTGTTGCTGATGATGGCGGCAATCAATGGCAGGCGTGATAACGCGAAGCGTGCGGAAGTCGAAGTCTGGATGATGCAGCCAGTTTCGCGTGTTAAAGGATTTGCGTGGCCTGCGCACAGCGACAAACCATTCGAGATCGCCGCCGTTGAAGATTCTCGCAACTTAAAGCTGCACCTGCCTTCAAACAGAGAAATAAATTTGCCCGCGAAGGCCATCACCTTTCATCAGGACAATGGATCGGTGACGGAAGTTTCCGCCTTGCCGCTCGGAGAACTAACTGATTTCCAACAAGTAGCGGCAGCAGCATCGGCGCTTGCGTCAAACTTAAAAGCGGACGGTGATGAAAATTTCCGCGCCAAGCTGGAATCATAGCGTGCGCAGAAGAATCCCGCCTCTGACGCGTTCTCAAATTTCGGAGCCAGCACGGAACTGGAAAAGGGAGTGCTGCTCTTTCTCACAATCAAAGCTCATCCAAGCGGGAACGGTTGGTTCCTCGTCGTCGCTTTTACCAGACCTGCCAACTCGCTTACATAAATCTCAAGCGCCGAATTCATCAATCGCAACGGAATCCCTTTCAGTTGGAACGAGCCTTAAGATAAATTTCGCGTTCACCCTTCAGCTCAACCGCAATTTTGCCCTCCGAATGAGCCAGATCAAGATGCGCAATCGCTTCCGAGACGGCGAGAAAGCGATGCACATCCGTCGCCTGTGGAAACATCTCTAGAGCAATTTCCCATGCGGTTGCGCCCTCTTTCGTCACAAGCCTGATGACATCCTTTTGCCGTTCGCGTATGGATTGCAAATAGCGATTGAAGAGTTCCTCGAAATCCGTCACCGCCTCGCCGTGCCCGCCGTAGACGAGCGTCGGCGCGTAACTTCGCAGCCGCGCGAGGCTCACCAGATATTCCGCGAGCGACGGATAACGTTTTGACGAATCAACGGGATCGACTGCCAGCAAAGGATTCGGCGTGATGCGCTTCAGCACACAATCGCCCGCGATGATCGTGCGATTGGCTTCGCGCACCAAGGAGCAAGAACCCGGCGTGTGTCCCGGCGTATGCACGACGCGCAAACTCCCTGTCGCAAACATTAATTCTTCATCGTCCGCCAACTCTCCGTGCTCATCTTTTGCCAGCCCGTCGGCATACACGCGCACACTTTCGTAGAGCTTGCGCATCGCTTCGATCTCTTCTTCGGGAAGCCCCGCGCGAACGAGCAGCGCGCGCGTGCCTTCGTATTCGAGCCGTCCGGCGCGATGTCCCGTTTCCCACGGATGCACGAGGATTTCCGCATCCTTCGCTTCGTCGCGCAGTGTGCGCGAGAGTCCGCAATGATCCTCATGCGCGTGCGTCAACACGATGCGGCGTATGTCCGCGACGCGAAGCCGCTCCGCACGCAAAGCCGCGCGCAAAGCCTCATGCGCTTCCTTCGTCTTCGGCCCCGTGTCGATAAGTGTAATCGGGTCTTCACGAATTAAATAAACATTGACCGGCCCGATATAAAACGGTGTCGGCAGTGAGATGGGAATGATTTGCATGGCAGAGTTTTTGATTTGCGATTGCCGATTTGCAATTGAAGGCGGAGTCAGGAATAGAAAAATAAATTCTTCGTCCTACTTCAATCGCAAATCGAAATTCTAAAATCGCAAATGCTTAATACGCGTAACGATTCGCCTTAATGAGTACGTCACTGATGCGGCGGCGCGCGGCAACAGTATCGACGGGCGTGTGTTTGCTGAAGCGGCGCAAGGCGGCGAGCAGCGTGCGCAGTTCGTCGCCTTCGGTCATCGCGGCGAGTGTTTGTTTGGCGTGAGCTTCGACGCGCGCGACGGCGTCGTTGCAGAAAACGCGTACCATGTCTACGAAGCGCGCCGCCGCTTCTTCGCCCTGCGCTGCCGCGAGTTTTTGCGCGCGCAAGACGGCGGACTCCATCGCGTAAGCGTCGATGATAATGTCCGCGACGCCCATCAGGATTTCCTGTTGTTCGGCGAGCGCCTGCATGTACTTCTGCGCCGCCGTGCCGAGCGTCATCAGCGCGATCTTCTTCGCGTTCTGCGCCAGCTTCATTTCTGCGGCGAGCACGCTGTCATTCGATTCGAGATTCGGCATCGCGGGCGACAACACTTCGTCCATCAGTTTTTGCGCGGCGGGAAGCAGCGCGAGTTTGCCGCTTATCGCACGCTTCATCAAAATGCCGGGAATCAACATGCGGTTGATTTCATTCGTTCCCTCGAAAATGCGATTGATGCGCGAATCACGATACGCGCGCTCCGCAGGGTAATCCGCAGAGTAGCCGTAGCCGCCATAAATTTGCACCATTTCATCTGCGACGAAATCGCAGTATTCCGAAATCGCAACTTTAATAATGGAACACTCCGCCGCGTATTCTTCGATTGCCTGAAGCTTCGCCGCCGGTTCAGTCGCATCGCCGGTAGCCGATTCGATAAGCCCGACAATGCGATACGTCATCGCTTCGCCGACCCATGTATGAATCGCCATTTCCGCGAGCTTGTGTTTGATCGCGCCGAAGGACGAAATCGGTTTGCCGAACTGATGCCGCTCGTTCGCGTAACGCACGGCGTCGTGCATTATCAATTTCATTCCGCCGACGCACGACGCGCCCAACTTAAAGCGCCCGATGTTCAAAATGTTGAAGGCGATCTTCGCTCCCTTGCCGACTTCGCCCAAGAGATTCTCGACAGGCACACGGACGTTCGAGAGAATCAGCGCGCGTGTCGATGATCCCTTGATGCCCATCTTGTGTTCTTCCGCGCCGGTGGAAACTCCTTCACCGCGCTCCACGACGAAGCCGCTGAACTTGTCGCCGTCTATCTTCGCAAACACCACGAAGATGTCCGCGAACCCGGCGTTGCTAATCCACATTTTCTCGCCGTTCAAAACATAGTGCGTGCCGTCTTCCGAAAGACGCGCCGAAGCTTTCGCTGCCAGCGCATCCGAACCCGATCCGGCTTCGGTCAACGCATAAGCCGCGACGATTTCGCCCGTCGCAATGCGCGGCAAATACTTCTGCTTTGTCGCGTCGCTCCCGAAATAAACAATCGGCAAAGTCCCTATGCCGACCTGCGCGCCGAACGTCACGGCAAACGACGCCGAGCGCCCGATGTTTTCCGCAACCAGCAAACCGCTTGCCTGATCGAGTCCAAGTCCGCCGTATTCTTCCGGGATATTCGCGCCGATGAGTCCTAAGTCAGCGCACTTTTTTATCAACTCGCGCGCCAAAGCCCAATCATGCTTTTCGAGTTGCGGAACCGCCGGACGCACTTCGCTGTCCACGAAATCGCGCGTCGTCTCCGCGATCATGCGATGCTCTTCCGTGAAATCCTCCGGCGTAAAAATTTCCTCTGGCGTGCGTTCCTCAATCAAAAAACTTCCGCCCTTGATAAGCTGTTTTTTATCTTCCACTACGGCTGCCATAAATTTATCTTTCCTTTGTTGCAAATGATTTCATCGTAACGCTTGATACAATGCCTTGTTATTCAGCTAATACGCTCGAAGATTCCCGCCGCGCCCATGCCGCCGCCGACGCACATCGTCACCATGCCGTAGCGTCCTTTGCGGCGTTCGAGTTCGCGTAAAATCGTCGCCGTTAATTTCGCGCCCGTGCAGCCGAGCGGATGTCCGAGCGCGATTGCGCCGCCGTTGACGTTCACTTTTTCTATGTCTAAGCCGAGCGTTTTTATCACGGCGAGCGACTGCGCGGCGAACGCTTCGTTGAGTTCGATGACATCTATTTGGTCGAGCGAAAGTCCGGCGAGTTTCAGCGCCTTCGGAATCGCAAACACGGGGCCGATGCCCATTTCTTCGGGCGGGCATCCGGCAGTCGCATACGCGATGAATCTCCCCAACGGTTTCAAGCCCAATTCCTTCGCACGCGCATCACTCATCACGACAGCCGCCGCCGCGCCGTCCGACATCTGCGACGCATTGCCCGCCGTGATCGTGCCCTTCAAGTGAAACGCCGGTTTCAATTTCGCCAATGCGTCTGTTGACGTATCGCGCCTGACGCCTTCGTCCGTCTCGAAAACGATTTCGCGTTGCGTCTTTTGTCCGCGCTCATTCAATTCTTCAACGCTAACGGTGAGCGGCACAACTTCATCTTTGAAATTTCCGCTGTCGATGGCGCGCGCCGCTTTTTCATGCGAGCGTGCGGCGAATGCGTCCTGCTCTTCACGCGAAATTTCATACTTGCGCGCGACGTTTTCGGTAGCGAGTCCCATGTTCAAATAAAAGTCCGGGTAATGTTCGACAAGGTAAGGATTCGGGCGAATCGTGTGGCCGCCCATCGGAATTAAAGACATTGTTTCAAGCCCGCCCGCGATGATCGTTTCCGCCGCGCCCGTTCGGATTCTATCGGCAGCGATGGCAATTGATTGCAAGCCGGACGAACAGAAACGATTGATCGTCATCGCGGATGTTTCGACGGGCAACCCTGCGCGCACGCTCGCCGCACGCGCGACGTTCATGCCCGCTTCGGCCTCCGGCATCGCGCAGCCCATTATCACATCTTCGATCTCCGCAACGTCCAAGCCTTCGACGCGCCTGATGGCTTCCTTAATCACCGCCGCGCCCATTTCATCAGGCCGCGTATTTTTCAAAGTCCCTTTTGGCGCACGCCCCGTCGCCGTTCGCACGGCGCTCACAATCACTGCATCTCTCATAGATTCTCCTGAGCAATCAACCCACAGTACCCAAGTTTTTAATTTTAACCGACGACTGACCACCGTCCACTAACCACTTTAATTCCTCAAAGGCTTGCCCGTCTTCAGCATGTGCGCCATGCGTTCCTGCGTCTGGCGCATTCCGGCGAGCGAGAGAAAAGCCTCGCGTTCCAGATCGAGCAAATACTGTTCGCTGACGCGCGTCGGATGATTCAAATCGCCGCCGGTCAGAATGCGCGCAAGCTTTTCTCCGATCAAAGCATCGTAATCGGAAATGAATCCGCCGCGCTTCATTTGATGTATGCCGAGCTTCAACGTCGCCAGCGCCGAAAGCCCCAGCGCCGGAATGTCCTCGCGCTGCTGCGGCTCACGATAGCCTGCTGCGGCGAGCGCCAGCACGTCTTGTTTGGCGTCGGCAATCAAGCGATCCGCGTTCATCGAAATTCGATCTCCCTCGCGCAAGAATCCGAGGCCGCGCGCTTCTTCGGCAGATGTGGCGACTTTGGCGAGCGCGATTGTTTCAAACGCTCGTTTGAGATACGGAAACGGGTCTGCGTCCACCATGTCTTTAGGAATCGAATTCATCGCACGCAACAGCATTTCCTTTGTGCCGCCGCCCGCCGGAATTACTCCGACGCCGACTTCGACAAGGCCGATATAAGTTTCCGCCGACGCGCGCACGCGATCCGCATGAAGCGTTACCTCGCAAGCGCCGCCCGGCACTAAACCAAACGGCGCGACGACGACAGGCTTTGCCGAATAACGCAAGCTCATCATCGCATTCTGAAACTCGCGCACCATCAAATCTACGTCTTCCCAATTTTCTTCCTGCGCTTCCAGAAGAATCAGCATCAGGTTCGCGCCGACGCTGAAATAAGCGCCCTGATTGCCGACTACCAGCCCCTCGAAATTCTTTTCAACTTCACGCAGCGACTTGCCGATCATCTGGATTGTGTCGCCGCCGAGCGAGTTCATCTTCGAGTGAAATTCAAGACACGCGACGCCGTCCCCGATGTCTATGAGCGACGCGCCCGCATTCTTTTGGACGACGCCCGCGCGGTCTTTAATCGCTTTGAGAATGATGACGCCGGAAGGCTCATTTACGGGAACATACTTTAACGAAGCGAAGTCAAAAAAGGACTTCTGCCCGTTCTCCGTTTTGTAAAATGATGTCGCGCCCGCGTCTAACATTTTCTGCACGTTGGCGGGAACTGTGTGGCCTTCTTCCTTCATCCGCGCGACTGACTTTTCGACTCCGACGGCGTCCCATATTTCAAACACGCCGAGTTCCCAATTGAAGCCCCAACGCATCCCCTGGTCAACTTCAACAACGGTGTCCGCGATTTCAGGAATACGATTCGCCGCATAACGCAACGTGCGCGAAAAGGTTTTCCAGAGAAACGCTCCCGCGCGGTCTTTGCTCCACACAAGTTGCTTGATGCGCTCGCTCGTGTCGTCAATGCTCTTGACCATGTCGAGCGCGGGCAGTTTAACTTTTTGCGGCGGGCGATATTCGAGCGATGCGTGATCGAGCGTCCATATTTCCTGCTTTTCGCCGTCGGCGGCCTTCTGCTTTCGATAAAATCCACTTTTGGTTTTATTGCCGAGCAAGCCCTGCCCGATCATCTTCTTCAAAAATTCCGGCGCGATGAATGTCTCGCGTTCTTCGTCTTCGTGCGCGGCGTCATAAAGATTCTGCGCAACGTGCGTGAAGACATCCAACCCGACGAGATCGAACGTGCGAAACGTCGCCGTCTTCGGTCGCCCGACTGCTTGCCCCGTCAGCTTGTCGATTTCTTCAATCGAATATCCGTCTTCGAGCATCGTTCTTATCGTATCCATCGCGCCGAAAGTTCCGATGCGATTGGCAATAAAATTCGGGCGGTCTTTAGCGACGACGACGCCTTTGCCGAGACGCCCATCCAGAAAGCCGTGCATGAAACACGCGACTTCCGGCTTCGTCCATTCGGTTGTAATGAGTTCGACGAGATGCAAATAACGCGGCGGATTAAAAAAGTGCGCGCCTAAAAAATGAGCGCGAAAATCTTCGGATTGATTTTCAGCAAGCGCGCGAATCGGAATGCCGCTCGTGTTAGAAGCGATGATCGAATCGGGACGGCGGTGCTGCTCAACCTTTTCGTAAAGCTTGCGTTTGATGTCAAGATTTTCGACGACGGCTTCGATGATTAAATCGCAATCCGCGATGCGCGCCATGTCATCATCGAAATTGCCGACACTGACGAGCGAAGCTATACCTTTAGTAAAGAACGCGGCGGGACGCGCGCGCTTGGCGGCTTCGAGTCCGGCGCGCGCGGTGCGGTTGCGCACTTCCTTCGATTCGAGCGTCAAATTCTTCGCCGCTTCTTCGGGAAGGAGTTCACACGGCGCAATGTCGAGCAGCAGCACGGGAATGCCTGCATTCGCCAGATGTGCGGCCAACTGTGCGCCCATTGTGCCAGCGCCGAGGACGGCGGCCTTTTCGATTCGGAACATAAGGGAACAGAGCCTTTCGTCGGGTTCCTGTCGGGCATGGATGATACTGAATGAGCGCTCATTCAGCAAGAGTAGATTGTAATGTCCGCTTGAGCGATAAGCGAGCGCAAATCAATTAGTGCAGCGTATCGGCTTCTGCTTCTCTGTAAATACGGTCGATTACATCGTGGTACTTTTCATCGACGACGCGTCGTTTGACTTTCATCGTCGGCGTCAACTCGCCGCCTTCAATCGTTAATTCATGTTCGAGCAGGGCAATGCGCTTGACTCGTTCGTACTGCGCGAGATTCGCGGAGAGCGTGTCGATCTGCCGCTCGAATAAATCAATGATGCGCGGATGCGTTAAGAGTTCCGCAGGCTCGCGTGCTTCGATGTTTTTGAGCGCGGCGTAAGCTTTGACTTGCTCCCAATCAGGCACGATCAGCGCAGCAGGAAATTTGCGCCCGTTGCCGACGAGCACGACTTGATTAACGAAGCGCGAATTTTTAATTAGTTGCTCGATGAATTGCGGCGCGATGTATTTGCCGCCGGATGTTTTGAAGAGTTCCTTTTTGCGATCCGTGATGCGCAAATAATTCTCCGAATCGAGCGCGCCGATGTCGCCTGTTTTGAACCATCCGTCAACGGTGAAGACCGCCGCTGTCTCCTTTGGTTTATTGTAATAGCCGCGCATGATGTTCGGGCCACGCGTTTCGATTTCGCCATCCGGCGCGATTCTCACTTCGACGTGCGGAATCGTGCGTCCGACCGTGCCGATGCGCTGCGTTGTGGGTTCGTTGATGGTCACGCCGGGCGAGGTTTCCGTCAACCCGTAGCACTCCATAATCGGAAGACCGGCACCCGCGAAAATGTAACCGAGTTCTTCGGGCAAAGCCGCGCCGCCGGAAACGAAAAGACGTATGCGCCCGCCCATGCCCGCGCGCCATTTCGAGAAAACAATCCGCGATAAAAGTTTATGTTGGAGCGCAAGATGCAGCGGCACGGATTGGTGGTTGAATGTGTGGCGCGCACATTGTTTGCCGATTTCGACAGCCCATGCTAGGAGCGATGCTTTGAGGCGTCCGCCAGCGGCGGCTTTTTCTTTGATGCGTGCGTAAATTTTCTCGAAAAGGCGCGGCACGGCGAGCATCAATGTCGGGCGCACTTCGCGCATGTTGTCTCCGATTTTCTCCAGCGATTCGGCGTAGAAAACGCTAATGCCGCGATGAATATACATGTACATTCCAGTGCGCTCGAAGATGTGCGAGAGCGGCAGCACAGAGAGCGCGACATCCTCCTTGCTGAAGCCGAGATGATGCGAAACGTCGATTAAGTTCGAGACGATATTCGTGTGCGTGAGCATCACGCCTTTGGATTCGCCGGTCGTGCCGGAAGTATAAATAATCGTCGCCAGATCGTTTGGCTTGACGTGGCTCGCGAGTTCTTTTGCAAGGTCGGGCTGCGTCGCCTCTAACTCGCCGCCGCGCGTTTCGAGTTCGACGAGCGACAACGCGCCCGCTGGCGTCTTTACTTCCGCCGTTTCATCCGCGTCGAAGAAGACGACGTGCTTTAGCGCCGGACAGTTTTCGAGCGCCTCTTGAATACGCGCAAAGGCCGCCGCGTGTGAAATGAAAAGAAGTCGCGCGCCGGAATCGTTCAAAATGTAGGCGGCTTGGGCGGGCGTCTGCGTTGGATAAATGGGGACATCAATTACGCCTGTGAATTGACAACCAGCGTCGGCGAGCGTCCATTCCGGGCAATTTTCGGAGAGCAACGCGACACGGTCACCGTGCCTGATGCCGAGCGTGTGCAGTCCGAGTGCGATACGACGCGCTCGCGCAACTAATTCGCTCGATGAAATGGAACGCCATGCGCCGTTTCTTTTGTAATTGAGCGCGTCCGGTTTCTGAAATTTTTCAGTAGCACGCTCGAACATTTCGACGAGCGTCGCCGATTCGTCTTCTTCCAGCGGCGCGCGCAAGGGCGGAATGTGCATTGCCGTTGCCGTTATTGCGGCGGCGGTGGTGTCGCTTGTTGCCGAAGTCTTGTTCATCCGGCGATTACTCCGTTGAGAAAAATATCCAATACTTGATCGGCGAGCGGCGCAAGTTTATAGCGGCGTTTGGAGAGAATCCAATTCGTCGCCATTTCATCGAGCGCGCCGAAAAGAATTTTAGCAACCACTTTTGAATTCAGTTCGCGGCGGAAAATTCTGGCGCGCTGGCCTTCCTCGAAAGCCGCGCGAATCAATCGCAGATATTCGGCGAATCCGGCGGCGGAAAATTCTTCCATAAACTTCGTTGAGCCGCGCAGTTCGACTTGAAACACAACGGCGAGGTCGCGGTCTGCGCCGAGCCGTTCGAGATGAAGATGTGCGATGCGGCGTAATTTCTCGCGCGGGTCTGTGATGTTTTTAAGCTGCTTGCGGCATTCCGTAATCGCCTCATTGACGCTCTTGTCAAAGATGGAATGCAAAATCTCTTCCTTGCTTTTGAAGTAAAGATAAACTGTTCCGTCGGCGACGCCCGCCGCGCGCGCGATGTCCGCGACTTTGGAATTGAAGTAGCCGTTGCGCGCGAAAGTGCTTGTCGCCGCGCGCAAAATCGCTTCACGCTTATCAACGACAAGCGTGCGAGAAGAAGACGGAGAAATGGAGCGGGCAGGACGCATCAATAAACTGTTGAAGAAACGAGTCTTAAAACTAAGAAGTCGAGCGGTGAATGAACAGCCATTCAGATATTGCGAACAGACTACGCTGTGCCGGGCGTTTCTGGCAAATGAATTTTAGGGGTGTTGTTCGTAATGCGGCTTGGAGTGGAGTTCGTCGTCTTCCGCCGCTGTTTCGCCGTCGTGCGCTGCGTCGCCGACGCCTTCGATTTGCAGCGCGCCGCCCCGCAATCGGAATTCGCGTTGCGGGTATGGAATTTCAATGTTGGCTTCACGGAATAATTGGCTGATGCGATAGTTGATCGCGCTCTTGATTTGCGGGTGAAGGCGCGGCTTATCCGTCCAGACAAGCAGGCGAAAGTTAAGCGCGGAATCGCCGAAGTTCAGGAACTGCACGGTTGGTTTCGGCTCTTGTAGAACATTGGTCACGCCTTCCGGGGCGCGCAGCAAAGTCTTCGTCACAAGGTCTACATCGGAGTCATAGGAGACGCCGACGGGAATGGGAATGCGCGCGCGCCGGTCTCCGTAAGACCAATTGACGAGCGTTTGGTTGACCAGCTTCGAGTTCGGCACGATGACGGCGATGCGGTCGTTTGTGAGCACTGTCGTCGTGCGTAAATTTATGCTCTGCACTTTGCCCTGCGTCTCGCCCTTCGCTTCGTTGATGGTGATAAAGTCGCCGACGCGCACGGGCCGCTCGAAGAGAAGTATGAAGCCGGACGCGATGTCGCCCGCGATGTACTGCAAACCGAAGCCGATGCCGAGACTGACCGCGCCGAGCAGCACTGTCAGCTTCGTTAAATCGGCATTGAAGGCGATGGTGAAGGCCGTGAGCGCGCCTGCGGTGATAATCAGATAATGCGTCAGGCGCAGGAACGTGTATCGAAGGCCGGGATCGATGTGCGGGCGATTTTCGAGCCGTTTCTGTAGAAAGGAGCGCAGCCATTTCGAGACGAGCAGCGTCGCAAGAAAAATGATAAAGCCGAAGACAAGGCTGGCAAGCGAAATCGAAAAACTGCCGATGAGAAAAAGGCGGTCAATGTATGTGTTCCAGAAATCAACGATGTAAGCCCAACCGTGTTTGAGCGGTTCGCCTCCCTGAAACCACAGCGCCGCGCCCGCATTGAAACGACGCACGCCGACGGCAATCATCATCGCGGCGGAAATGTCCCGCATTCCTGTGAACACTTCGCGTTCTCCTCACACTACGAATTCAAACATGCCCGCGTGCCTGTCATCAAAACGATGAAAACAATCGAGCCGTCCGCGTGCTTCTTCAGCGACATGGCGAACGGCTCGTAAGGTAATAGCACAGCCCGTGCGTAAAATTCTTGGCGGAGGCTGAGGGACTCGAACCCCCAAGGGATTTCTCCCGGCAGTTTTCAAGACTGCTGACTTACCAATTAGCCTAAGCCTCCACGCATTCCGAAGCAGTTGAAATATACCGCACGCCGTTTGCTCCGCTCAACTCCCGGACAAGCATTCTACACAAAGAGCAGTTTTGAACAACTTGCTTCACGCGCCTTCATTCGCATCGTTCTGCTTTTCTTCAGCGGCTTCGTCTTCGTGTTTCTCCAAAGGCGGTTTCATGCCGGGCTGCGGAACATGGATAGTGCCGTCATGCAAATCTTCGCCGTCGTGTTTCTTTTCTTCCATCACCTTTTTATCGTGCGCCACATTTCTAGGGTCTGCCATTTTTATTCATCTCCTTTTGCCTGATACGATTCCATTGCGTAATGATAGCCTGTCACAGATAGGCTCTAAACCATATAAAACTCCCATGCGATACGGTCGGGGTCTTTGAAGGCGACATAGCGCTTGCCGAGCGTCTCGTCGAGCTTGACGCCCGTGTTCTCCACGCCCGCCTTTGTGAGCGCCGCCGCGACCCGCTCCAATTCCGTTTCGTCATCGCAGGCCAGCGCGATGTGATCCAACCCGACGCGGTGCGGATTGAACTCATCACCCTTGGGCGTATCTGCTTCGGGAGCGCGAACACCGAAGGCGGTGCTGCCTGCGCTGAAGAGAAACAGTTCAGTAGTTTCCTTGATAATCTTGAAGCCGAGCGTCTCCGTGTAGAAACGCTTCGAGCGTGCTAAGTCTGTGGAGCGCAGCGCAATGTGATGCGCTCCCGATGTCTTGATGTCGATGCTCATAAATCCAACTCACTTTCTGCTGCATGATTGTGTACGTCTTTATTGAAACACGTTACAGCAGGCACGCAACTTCATCAACGTGGAGTCGAGTTTTAATTGGAATTGATTTTCTCGATCTCCTTATCAATCAACGGAAGTAGTCGCTGCCGGAGTTTGAAAACCAGCGAATCGGCCTGCTTTACGTCGTCATCGAGCCGTAGGCGGCTCTGAGCAGTTTGATTCAGCAGGCTGTCAAATCCCTTTCGCTCATTGTCCAAAACCCGGCGTCGAACGTCGCGCAGCTCGGGAGCGCGTGTTGAGCCAACCGGACTCAGCGCGCGCTCGATGCTTTCGGGACGCATATCTTCATCTATCTGCACGAGACGGTTTTTATACGAGGTTTCCTTTTCGATCAATTCGAGAAGCTGTTTTCGCAAGATTTCAGCGCGTTGTTCGGCGCGGGTTAAGAGTTCTAGGCTAAGCGAAATGCGATTTTGTTTGTCGTTCGGTGCGCCGCTTTGATTTGCATCGGGGGCGCGAAACTTTTCGCCGATGTCGCGCAATCGGATGTTCAAGGCTTGCAGCGATTTTCGCAGTAGCCCGATTTCATTCGCCACTATCTCGATTGAGGTGGCGTTTGGCGGGAGAACCGGCAGTTGTTCCTGAGCCTGAGGCGTCGGATTTATTTGGCGGCGCTCGATGGTTTGAGCAAACGACGGAACGCTAAAAAGTATCACGACGCAAGCCGCGCACGGCAAAAATCTTATTTGCATTGTCATTTATCGGAGTCCTTTTAGCTTGAAGGTTGCGGGACAACCATTAGCACGCTGTGCCATGATAGATGTTCCTTTATTATGCGCAGAGTCACCATACGGTATTCAAACTGTGAGGCCGGGATGCCCGATGAAAAGATTGCCAATGAATAGTCCGCTCGAATGACTTGTTATGCTTTTACTCGCCGCGCATCAACGCATCACAAGCCTAATTCCCCACGCAACTCATCAGGAGAATAATTAAAAACCGTATCTCGCCTGCCGCCCAACGAAAAGCCTTCAACATAATGGAACAACGTTGCTTGAGAGGCAGATTATTAGGCGGTCAAGTGCAAGAACTTATCTGGCCGTGCCTTAAGGCAAAAAGGGGTTTACGGCTGCGCCTTCTCGGACTGATGCCGGATAATTCCTACTAACGCGCGCAACGCACGATTCACAGACTCTGAGTCCGCAAATACTTGGGCAACATCCGGGTCAATCACCACAACATTGCTGCCTTGCGCGAAACGGGCTGCATACTTGCCACGCACTCCGCCGCTGAAATCATACTCGTCTAACATCTCTGGATCGCGTTCGTTACTCGATTCTTGATTCATATTTCTTCCTTTCACTCGGCGTCGCCGGACGCGCGCTAATGATTCTGATTTTCTCGCCACGATCCGTATGCACGACGACCAAATGACGTTGTTGCTGAGACAGGCCGGTAATAACGGAACGATTTTCCTCGCCTGAATGCAATGGATCAGGAATGGTTACTGAAAGCAGATCGAAAAAGACAGTAGCTGCTTCGTCGAAAGAAACATTGTGCTTTTGAAGATTTGATTCCGCTTTCTCCGCATCCCACTCAAAAGCTGCATCCATGCCGTAAATATACCCTTAAGCCCCACACGAGACAAAGAGGAAACGCCCAACGCCCAAATTAACCGGGCGCGGCGAACCGCAATAACAACAAAGTCTCGCGGATGAAAGCTACGCTATTCGCGCTCCGGTTGAATGAGTTGTTAGGCTGCCTGTTTTGATATGCGGCTCAACTTTCAGAACTTCATCAATGGATAAATGGCTCTGACCCTCTTGGTAATATCTGTCCATATACCTAATCGCTTGGCTATATCAATTATTTCCAGATTCGTTACTTTTTTAACTCGATAACGATTGGAGAGGAAGTGATTTACTGAAGACTCTGGATGAAGATGCTTAGTTCGACGGAATTCATGCTGCGTACTAAACAAAGAGTAGAAAGCAGACATATGGACTAGCCCATCGCCTCCCAAGGCTTTCACTGCATCTTTATTCAAAGCTTTGGCAATCCGATAACAAACTCCACTGGCTAATATAGCGTGTGCCATCGTTAGGTGAATGATACTGCCCACCAATGGCTTCGGTAACATCGGTGCGCTCTTTCTAGTTATATTAGACCTCTTGCAAAAGTGATTAGCCGAGGTCGAGTTCATAGTTATACAGCCCGGCAATCAAGTTGAAACGTAAGGAGAATCGCTTCCTCCGGTTACGATAACGTTCGGCCAGAATGCGGAAG
>JAABUM010000976.1_pt1 | contig 45470 bp, 40 predicted proteins | sample 5559161 | NCBI WGS metagenome assembly JAABUM01 (sample SAMN10711868, study PRJNA513369) | rock metagenome | isolation source: Antarctica rocks | place: Antarctica: Victoria Land, Siegfried Peak nord
ATCTCCGCCAGCACGTCGGGGGTGAGGGTGCTGAGGACCGGATGGAGGAAGAGATCGCAGATCGTCTGCGCGCGCGCGACCGCCGCCTCGCGCGCCAGCCCGGCCAGCGGCGTCTCGCCCGGCGACAGGAAGGTCATGTTGCCGAGGGTGGTGATCCCGCCCGCCAGCGCCGCCGCCGAGCCGCTGGTGAAGTCATCGACCCACTGCGGCCCCTCGCGCGGGCCGGGCGGCGTGGAGAGGTGGACGTGGGCGTCGATCCCGCCCGGCAGCAGGAGCTTCCCGGTCGCGTCGAGTTCCCGCGCCCCGGCCAGCTCCCCGCCGATCTGTGCCACGCGCCCGCCAGCGATCCCCAGGTCCGCGCGGGCCTCGCCCCCCGCCGTCACAATCGTCCCGCCGCGAATGATCAGATCGAGCATCGTGCCTCCCGCGCCGCTTCAGTATCTATCAAGGAACGCTACCCGCTCAATCGACCCGCACCGCACCAGCTTCCGCGACCCGCTAGAGCATGTCTTTACGCCGTCGGCAACACGCCGATCGCCTCGCCGCGCTCGAAGGCCAGCGCATCGTCGATCATCCGCCGGATGTCGTACTGCGGGGCGAAGTCGAACACGTCGCGCGCGGCGGTCAGGTCGAACTCGTAATGGGTGGGGACGCCGGGTGAGCGAACATCGATGAACGGGATGCCGAGGCGTTCCGACAGATACGGGATCGCCTCGTCCCAACCGAATGCCGCCGGTCCCGCCAGCTGGAAGGTCCGCCCGAGCGCGTCCGGCACGCCCAGCGCCGCCACGCACCCCGCCACGATGTCGCGCACGTCGGCGATGTGCTTGCGCCACGGTCGCCCGTCCAGATCGCGCATCAGGACGAGCCGTTCCTCGCCTTGCCAGTGCGCGTCGAGGTCCAGATAGGTCGCGCGCAGTTTGCTGAGGCGGAACTGCGGGAACCCCAAGATCTCCCCCGCCCCGACCGTCAACGCGAAACGCAGCGTGGTGATCGGTGTGCGGTAGGTGCGCCAATACCCGTCGCACAGCTCCTCGCCGAGCGACTTGGAGAGGGCATACCAGCCCTTCGGCTCGCGCGGGGCGCGGTCGGGATCGAGCGGGGCGGTCATGCCGCCCGGTGGATACTTGGCGTAGAGGGCGTCGGTGCTGGCGAAGAGGAACTGTTGCAGCCCCGTCGCAGCCCGCGCCGCCTCCAGCATCAGGTAGGTGCCGCGCACGTTGATCGCGAAATAGTCGTCGACCGAGAAGGGGCCACCCCCCTGGAAGGCCCCGCCGAGGTGATAGATCGCGTCCATCCCCGCGACCGCGCGCGCCACATCGGCCGCCTCGGTCAGGCTCCCCTCGATCAGTTCCACGCCGAGCGGGCGCAGCTTATCCACGCGCGCGTCCCGCCCCCAGACCAGCCCGCGCACCGTGTGGCCCCGTTCGACCAGTGCCGCCGCCAGATTCGCCCCGATCCGCCCCGTGATCCCCGTGATCAGAATCCGCATCGCCACCCCTCCTCGCAACGGTCGATCCCGTTGGTATCACGGTATGCCGCCGCGATCGGCGCGTCAAGTGGTGCGCCCGCCTGGCGCGGCGTATACACTTGCCGACGCGCGGACGCTGGCGCGCGGATAGACGCCGAGACGGGGAGTGACGATGGCCGACGCACGCCGCCAGGCACACGCGGCGCGGCGCGCACTCCTCTCGCCGAAGTTGCGCCGCCAGTTGCGGATCTTCTACCTGATCGCGCTCGTCCTGCTGGCGATCACCCTCTACCGCGTGGTGCGCGGCGAGGTCGCGGCGGGGCCGGCGCTGTTCGCGCTGGCGCTCGGTGTGGCCCTCGGCGCGGTCGTCAGCCGCGTCTATCGCCTCGGCTGGGACGAGGAGACGCGTACGATCGTTGGCGAGATCGACATCGTGGGCGGCGTCATCCTAACCCTCTACCTCGTCTTCGCCCTCACCAAGGGGCGGCTGATCGGCCAGTGGGTCGTCGACGCGCACGAGGCATCGGTCCTCGGCCTCGGCCTGACCGGCGGGGTCATGCTCGGTCGCGTCATCTTCACGAGCGGCGGCATCCATGCCCTGCTGCTCGCCGCCGATCCGCGCACACAAGTGCCGCCACACCACCGAAGCGTAGGAGGGAGTATGACGGACACGCCGCGGCCGCCCACTGAGCAGGCCACGACCGCCGCCCCCGCCTCGACCACAGCGCATACCGGCGCGACCGCAGGGCAACCCGAAGGGGGCGGCATCGGGCTCGAGCGCCTGATCTTCTTCAGCGACGCGGTCTTCGCCATCGCCATCACCCTGCTCGTGCTGGACATCAAGATCCCGGAGATCCCCGATGATCGGGTGGCGGCGGACCTGCCGGGGAGCGTGGCCGCGGTCGGCCCGAACATCCTCGCCTACTTCATCAGCTTCATGATCATCTCGACCTTCTGGGTCGTCCATCACAGCACCTTCGCCTACATCCGGCGTTACGATCATCGCCTCCTCTGGCTCAACCTCTACCTGCTGCTCTTCGTCGCCTTCCTCCCCTTCCCGGCGGGGATCCTGGCCCGCTATGGGAATACCTTCTTCGCGTTCACCTTCTACGCGCTCATCCAGATCATCATCAGCACGCTCCTGACCACGATCTGGGTCCATGCCACGCGCGGGCGGAAGCTCGTCGAGGCCACGCTGGACATCGATGTGATCCGCCATCGTTTCTACCAGGGTCTGCTGCCACCGCTCGTTTTCGCCATCTCGATCGGTTTCGCAACGTTCAAACCGACCTGGGCGTTTTTCATCTGGTTCCTGATCGCCGTCGGTCGGCGTTCTACCATGCGGTTCGGCGATCGCTTCGGCACGCTCCGGCGCAACGTCGATTGGCTCGTCTTCCGCATCAGGGAGTAGGCGCGGCACGACCCGGTTCGCACCACAGCACCGGCCATTTCGCGGTATCCTGTCCCCGGAAGGGATCCGCTCCGCCACGCCTGGGGGATGGCGTGCGGGGCCGGTGCGGTGGGGGAAAGGATGCACAACAACGAGACCCTCGGCGACGCGGTGTCGCCGGGGGTGCACACGCCCCGGCGCGCGTTCGGGCCGGCGGTGCTGGCCGTGCCCGGCTACCGCCGCCTCTGGCGCGGGGGGCTCCTCTATTACCACGCCTATGCGTTCGAGATCGTGGCGACCGGCTGGACAGTCCTCTTGCTGACCGGCTCGCCCCTCGCGGTCGGGCTGGTCGGCTTCTGCCGGACCTTGCCGATGCTGATCTTCGGCCTGTTGCTCGGCGCGCTGGCCGACCGCCTCCGCGAGACAACCCTCCTGCTGGGGGTGCAGTGTGCGGGCGCGCTCGCCGCGATCAGCCTCGCCGTCCTCTTCCTGTTGGGGCGGGCACCCCTCTGGGCGATCTGCCTCCTCGTTGCCGTCATCGGCTGCGGCTGGGCCTGCGACTTCTCGGCGCGGCGCGCGCTGGTGGCGCAGTTCCACGGCCCCACGCGGGTCACCAACGCCCTGTCGCTGGAGACGATGACGATGCTCGGCAGCAAGATCGCGGCGACCGCGCTCGCGGGCGGGTTGCTCGCCTTCGGTGGCGCGCGCCTCGCCTACGGCTGGCTGGCGCTCGTCTACCTCGCGGGGATCGTGGCGGCGGCGGCGGTGCGGCGGCACGAAGTCCTGGCCGCGCGGCTGCCGATGGCCGCGATCCCGCTGATCACCCTCGCGCGCCTCGGCTGGGCCACGGCGGTGCGGACCCCGGTCGTCCGCGCGGTGCTGCTGGTGACGGTCGCCATGAACATCCTCGTCTTCCCCTATCAGCAGTTGATCGCGGTCGTCGCGGGGGACATCCTTCGGGTCGGCTCCGCGCAGATGGGGCTGCTGGCGGGCGGGGACGGCATCGGCGGCATCATCGTGGCGGGGCTGCTGACCGCGCGGGCGAAGGGGTTCCGGCGGGGGGCGCTCTTCCTCGGCGGGGCGCTTGGCGTCAGCCTGCTGCTGCTGGCGCTGGCCTTCTCGCGCTCCTTCCCGCTGTCATTCCTGCTGCAAATCGCCCTCGGGGCCTGCTCCGGCGCGTTCGGCGCGATGCAGGCGGCGTTGATCATCGGCGCGACGAGCGTGGAGGGCCGGGCACGGGCGTTGGGGATGTTGGCGATGGCGATCGGCACCGCCCCGCTCGGCATCGTCATGGCGGGCGCGCTCAGCGCCACGATCGGCCCGACCGCCACGCTGGCCGGGATGGCGACCCTCGCGCTCGTCCTCGTCGGTGGCCTCGCGGTCAGCAGCCGCGCCGATCTGCTGGCGTCCAGATAGTGGTCCGGGGGTTAAAACCCCCGTCTGGAGGTGCCTACAGCACCGGCGAAGCCCGCCTGCGCGGGCTGGGATCAGCGCCCAGGACGCCGCAGCGCCACTCAGCGTGCCCCTCTCCCAGATTGGCGGGTGCCCTCTAGGCGGCGGGTGGCGCGCCGGGTGCCCGCTGGGCGGACGCGACGGGGTGAGGGCTCACAACGCCGTGGAGAATGCCTCGGGCGTGGGATGGCCGTTGGACTGCAGTACCCCGGAGGGCAGCCGCTACCCCTGAAGGGCGCACTACCTCCGGGGACACCGGTCCCGGCTGAAGCGGCTCACACCGAGCGCACCACACCCCGCGCACCGGAATCGCCACGCCGCCCGATGATCCCGCCGAGCAGCGCGACCAGCAGCACGACGATCAGGGCCAGCGCCAGGGCAACGATCGGCGTCGAGCCGCCGCGCTGCGCGACCGCGATCGCGCCGATCGCCCAGATTGTCGCGCCACGTCCGCCGTCCCCGCCCGGACCGATCATGCCGTATCCCTGCTGTCGCCATCTCGACTTCTTAACCGTTGTATCGGCTCGTTCGCCTATCTCACCAGCATCATCGAGAACGACGTGCCAAAAGCCACAAGCTGAGCGACACCCCGCCAGCGCGGCGGCCTGGCAGCGCACGGCCCGCCCGCGATACTATGGACCGAGGTTGTTGCAGTGGCCACACGGTCCGCGACTCTCGACAGGCCAACCGCAATCATGGAGGACAACACGCATGGCAGATACGCACGCCGCCGCCACCGGGACGATCACCATTGGCGGCGATCTGACGGTCCGGCGCCTCGGCCTCGGCACCAACCGCATCGCCGACAACGACACGTCGCGCGAGGTGCTGCACCGCGCCGTCGCGCTCGGCGTCAACTTCATCGACACCGCCGAGATGTACCGGCAGAGCGAGGCGGTGATCGGAGCGACCCTGGCCCCCTACCCGCCGGGCGTGATCGTCTCTACGAAGGGCGGCGTGACGCAGCAGTTCCAGGCCGCCAACGACCCGGACACCATTCGCCGAGGGATCGAGCAGAGTCTGCGGCACCTGCGCTTGCAGCAACTCCCCTGCTACTTCCTCCACCGCCTCGACGCCGCACGCGCCGACGAGACGATCGCCGCGCTGAAGGCGTTGCAGGACGAGGGGCTGATCCGCCACCTCGGCCTCTCGGACGTGACGATCGCGCAGGTGGAGCGCGCGCGCACCATCATGCCGATCGCGGCGGTGCAGAATGAGTACAACCTGCTGGAACGCAAGCACGACGATGTGGTCGACTACTGCACGGCCAACGACATCGCCTTCTTGCCCTGGTTCCCGCTCAGTCGGGGGCGCTACGAGGCGGCGGAGGCGACGCTGGACACGGTCGGCGCGCGTCTCGGGGCGACGCGACAGCAACTGGCGCTTGCCTGGCTCCTGCGCCGCTCCCCCGCCATCCTGCCGATCCCCGGCACCACCTCGATCACGCACCTGGAGAGCAACCTCGCCGCCGCCACTCTGGCCCTCAGCGACGAGGATTACGCGACGTTGAGCGGGCTGGCGGGGTAGCCGGTCGACAAGTCGGCGGTCGGCAGTCCGTAGTCCGTAGTCCGTAGTCCGTAGTCCGTAGTCCGCAGGCAATACGGAATTCGCGTGCAGTCGTGCGGTAGCGGTGCCGAAGTCCGTGCAGGCGGATAGTAGCGCCCTTCAGAGGTGGGCGCTCCTGCCCTGCATGAGTGCTTCAGCCCAACAGCCTTGTACGCAAGCACGCATACGGATTCCATATAAGGACGATGGCGGGAATGGTGACCTACCTGTTAGTGCGGGCGGTTTCGTGACCGTTGACTGGTATCGAGGGCGCGCGGAGCCCACGCACGATCGAGGAAGGCCCGCCGGCGGTGTCCGCCGTCGGCGGGCCTTCCTCGATGATTGAGCGTCTCCCCACCTCGCGCCCCTCGACGGAGCTGGGAGCGCCCGGTAATTCGACCGACTCGCGGTGGCGCGCGAAGGCTGACCGGACGAGCCTTACAGAACTATGCAAACAGGTCAGTCCGCTCCGCGCCAGTCCCAGCAGGGGACTTCGCCGGTGCCGCTTATGGCTGCTCCCAGCCGAGGGCTTGAGCCCCCGAACACCGCGTTCACTGAACACGGACGGGCCAATCGATTTGTTCGCTGCTCTAGCGTGGAAAGTCCCGCACGCTCAGCAAGAACGATGGTCCGGGACGACGACACGGCGCGCACCGCTCGTCTTACTCCCCATCGATGCCGAAGATCATGGTCGACGCCCCCGACTGGACATCGATCGCCACGACGCTATTCGCGGTCGCGCTATCGACATGGCATGTACAGCCGCTGACGGCGAAGGGGACACCGCTATAGGTGATCAGCCAGACGTGTCGGGCCGTTTCTTCGGTGCCGAGCGTCAGGGCGACGAAGTGCGCCTGGACCGCCGTCGCTTTCTTGCTATCGGTGAGCGCCAGGGCGGCGCGCTCCCTGGCCGTCACTTCGGAGATCGCGGGCTGCTCGGTGAGCACGGTTTCCGTCGCGTCGAAGCGTTGCCCATCGGCGGCGACGAGGGTGAGCCGGGGCGGTGGCGTGCGCGCATCCTGCGCCCGCACGCAGCCGCCTAGGGCGGACGTGAGCAGGAGCAGCACAGCAACCGTGGCGAAAAAGCGCGGACCGTGTGTTCGTGATTCCATTGTTTCTCCCTCGGGCATCCGCGCCGATCGCGAACTTCACCGGGAGCGCCCGGTACAAGCAATAGATGACACACCGATCCGGCCCGACCGCGCGGCGTTGCGGCGATGCGGCGCGATGGCTCGCCATCACCCGGGAGCAGCGCCGGAAGACGCGCCGTTCTCGCCGCAACCGCTCGCCGGACCGCAGCAGGGCATGGCACCGAGAGTCGGGCCGCGCGACACCGCTTGCCACCGGATCACCGTACCCAGAGTATGCCGAGGACACGTTTCAATGTCAAGCAGATGGTCTTACCAAACAATTGATGGGAGGGATACGGTTTTCTTGCTATGGGTCCACTCCGCATCCTGACCTGGCCTGCCCGTCAGCGCCGCTTGAGCAGCATCCATTATGGGCGCTGATGGGCGCTTCGCAACGCCCCCCAGCCTGCCCCACACTCGCCCCGCCTTGCACTGTCTCCACGCCATCAATCCGGCTGTTTGTGGAAACGCGCGCGATTAATAGAACGGGGCGAAAATAAGGCACGGCACGATCGGGCGCGGTGGCGCGGCAGTCAGCGGCAGCGTGCCGCCACGCGCGATGAACCTTGACGGGCGCGCGACGATCCGCTAACATTTCGAGCAGCCGAACTATTCGGCAAGCCGAACAGTTTTTTTAGGGAGCAGCTTGTGCAGATACCCACCGATGCCGACCGCGCGCGCCGTGCCCTCTATCGCGCCGTGATCCTGGCCGAGCCGGTGCAGAGCGCGCTCCAGGCGCGTTACGGCCTGCGCCTCGCCGACATCTGGACCCTGCGCCGTTTGCGCGATCACGGCCCAACGCCGATGAGTCAGTTCGCGGCGCTGCTCGGCATCCCCCGCTCCACGGCGACCGGCGTGGTGGATCGCCTGGAAGAGCGCGGCGTCGCGGAGCGCGTCACCCATCCCACCGACCGGCGCACCACGCTGGTGCGGGTCGCGGCGGGGGGGCTGGCGATCCTGGACGATCGCGCCCTCTTCCGGCAGGGGCCGATCGCCGAGCGCATCGATGCGCTGGAGCCGACGCAGCAGCGGCAACTGGCGGATCTCCTGGAATTGCTGACCGGGAACGGCGATACCCTCCCACTGGAGCCGGTGACGAGCCCATCGGACACGGCGACGGCGAGTATTTAAGCGGACGGAGAAGGTACGGATGGTCGCGCGGACTGCGCTACAGGTGGAACGGATCGTGGAGCAGGAGGAGCGGGCGCACTGGCCGACCCTCTGGGCGATCTGCACCGCCTTTTTCATGCTCAGCGTGAACGGGACGATGATCAACGTGGCGCTGCCGACGATTCAGCGCGCCTTCGATACGCCGACCTCGTCGCTCGAATGGCTGATCAATGCCTACGCGCTGACCCTGGCCGTGCTGGTGGTGACGATGGGCAAGTTCGGCGACCTCTTCGGGCGGCGTAAGGTCTTCCTGGTCGGGATGGTGATCTTCACCGCCGCGTCGCTCCTCTGCGCGGTCGCCCCGAACCTCGCTACGCTGATCGCCTTTCGCGTCCTGCAAGGGATCGGCGGCGCGATCGTGATGCCCGCCACCCTGTCGATCATCACCGCCACCTTCGCGGGGCGGGTCCGCGCGGTCGCGATCAGCCTCTGGTCGGCGGTCGGTGGCCTCGCGATCGTCGCCGGCCCCCTCCTCGGCGGGGTGCTGGTGCAGACCCTGGACTGGCGCGCGATCTTCTTCATCAACGTGCCGGTCAGCGCGCTCGTCTTCGTCCTTACCCTCCGCTACGTGCGGGAGTCGCGCGATACCAGCAAGGTCGGGCACATCGACTTCGCCGGGGTCGCCACCCTCACCCCGTCCCTCTTCGCCTTCACCTTCGGCCTGATCGAGGGGCAGGGTTGGGGCTGGACGAGCGGGCGGATCCTCGGCCTCTTCGCCGCCTCGGTCATCTTCTTCATCGCCTTCGCCATCGTGGAGACGCGGCAGAGCGACCCGATGGTCGACTTCGGCATCTTCCGCTCGTTCGCCTTCACGATCGCCTGTGGCATCAACCTCGCCTACCTCTTCGGCATCTACGGGCTCCTCTTCTTCATGACCCTCTACATGCAGGGGATCCTGGGCTATACCGCCCTCCAGGCGGGGATCCACACGATCCCGCTCGGGCTGATGGTCTTCGGCGCGCCGCTCGGGGCGCGGCTCGTCGAGCGGATCGGCGCGCGTCCGGTGCTGGTAATCGGGCTCGGTTGTGTCAGCCTCGCCCTGATCCTCGCCTCGCGCCGCCTCGTCCCCGGCGCGGGCTACGGTGCGTTCTTCCCGTCATTCCTCCTCGTCGGCTGCGGCGCGGGGCTGATCAGTTCCCCCGCCTCGAACATCGCCATGAACGCGGTGCTGCGCAACAAGGCGGGGGTCGCGAGCGGCATCCTCAACATGACGCGGCAACTCGGCAGCGTCTTCGGCGTCGCGGTCCTCGGCGCGATCTACGCCGCCCGCCTCCGCACCCACATCGCGGAGGCCGTGGTCGGTATCACCCTGCCGAACGGCCTCCGCCCGGAGACACTCACGGACGGCGGCAATGGGGCGCTCGTCGCCGCGCACCTCGACGCGGCCACCACCACGATCGTCCGGGTCGCACTCCAACGCGGCACCGTCGCAGCCTACAACGATGCGCTGCTGGTGGCGGGGCTCGTCTGCGCGGTCGGCATCGTCTTCGCGCTGGCCCTCCGCACCGGCAGCAGCGGGGCCAAGGCCATCGCGACGACCCCGGAAGTCGTGGTGAGCGAGCGCCAGCAAGGGACCCCCGCCCTCTCCTGAGCAGCAACGCCGATCATAGGCAGAGTCACAGGGGCAGGAGGTATTCTCCCGCCCCTGTCGCGTGTCAGTCGCGCGGGCAGCAGAATAGGCGCATTATGTTGCGCTTTATTCCGACAAAGCCCCGCACATATTGCGCGGCGCGGCATTCCAGGGGCTGAAGCCCCCGGTCAATGCCACGCCAAGCATTCTGCACGTCACAATGGACGCGGCGTGTCGGGTGCGATTCCTCCGAGTGCCGCCGTCGCCCTCTGCTACACTGCCGCCGGAAAGCGGGCGTACCCGCGCCATATCCGCTAGCTGATGGAGTGCTGCGCTATGCCACGACCCGATTGGTATCTCGATGAGCTGGCCCACGCCGGCCCGGAACACCTCGACCCCGCCTACATCGCCACCTACGACCGCAAGGCCGGCACCGACCCCGCCACCGACGTGGCGGCGTTGCAGGCATTAGGGCTGGACGAGCGTAGTGTTCTCGTCGATCTCGGCGCGGGGACCGGCACCTTCACCCTCGCCGTTGCGCCGCACTGCGGTCGGGTCGTCGCGGTCGATGTCTCCCCCGCGATGCTCGCGGCACTCGGCGCAAACGTCGCCGCGCGCGGCCTGACGAACGTGACGGTCGCCAATGCGGGCTTCCTGAGCTACGCGCATGCGGGACCACCGGCCGATTTCGTCTACTCACGCAATGCGCTGCACCACCTCGCCGACTTCTGGAAGGGGGTCGCGCTCGCGCGGATCGCGGCGCTGCTGCGGCCCGGCGGCGTCCTTTTCCTGCGCGACCTCGTCTACGACAGCGCCCCCGACGAGGCGGACGCCACGATGGAGCGGTGGTTGGCGGGCGCGGCGACGAGTGCGGCGGCGGGCTGGACCCGCGCCGAGTTGGCGGAGCACCTGCGCGACGAGTACAGCACCTACACCTGGCTCCTGGAGCCGCTGCTGGAACGGACGGGCTTCGCTATCCGCGAGCGGACGATCGAGGGGCCGGGCACCTACGCGCGGTATATCTGCGTGAAGCGTTAGAGCGGCACGCAGGATAGCTGGTCTGCTGTTGTCAGTCCGCGCAGGCGGGCATTGTGCCCTTCATGGGTACAGTGTGCCCTTCATGGGTAGTGCAACCCCTGGATAACGTGCTTTGGAGCGTTTCCGAGGAACAAGCGCCCTCGTGCCATCCTGCCCCATACGCTCACCCCACCGCCAGCGCGTAGCAAGCGCATCGACGGGGGTTTGTGCGCACACCGGCCCGCCGCACCGGTCGCGATGGTATCCTGACGCCTGCGCGGCGCGGTGCCGACACGACCTGGAAGTCCAAGCGACGTGTGCGGAGGGGACGATGGCGGCGGCACGGTTCGATCTGACGGGACGGCGAGCGGTGGTGACCGGTGCGGCACGCGGGATCGGGCGGGCGATCGCCCTGGCGCTGGCGGAGTCCGGCGCGGACGTGGCGCTCCTCGATCGCTTGCCTGCGGAGGTCGAGGCGACGGCCAACGAGGTCCGCGCGCTCGGGCGACGGGCGCTCGCCCTGACGACCGACGTGTCGGACGGCGCGACCGTGCGCGCCACGGCGGCGGAGGTCCTGGCCTTCTTCGCGGGGCGCGTGGATATCCTCGTCAACAATGCCGGGGTGGTCAGCCGCCAGTCGATCCTGGACGCGACCGAGGACGAGTGGGACCACGTCATGAACGTGAACCTGAAGGGCACCTTCCTCTGCACCCAGGCGTTCACCCCGGCGATGATCGCTGGCGGCGGCGGCAAGGTGGTCAACCTCGGCTCGACCTTCGGGGTCGTCGGCAATCCCGACCGCGCCGCCTACGCCGCCTCGAAGGGCGGGATCATCCAGCTGACGCGGCAGATGGCGGTCGAACTCGCGCCGCATGGCATCAACGTCAACGCCGTCGGCCCGGCGCTCGTCCGCACGGAACTGGTGGCACCGCTGATCGAACCGGGGATGGCGTATGGCGAGGAGATCAGGCGCAAGACCCCGCTCGGTCGGTTCGCCGAGCCGGAGGATATCGCCTGGCCGATCGTTTTCCTCGCCTCCCCCGCCGCCGACTACATCACCGGTCACCTCCTGATGGTGGACGGCGGCTGGACGGCGGTGTAGGCCAACCCTGTCACCCGTGCACCCCTGGAGGTCGTGGGGCAGCGACCGCACCCGCGTACAGGGCGAGCCAAACTATTCCACGATGGAGGCGAGCGGTTGGCCGAGTGCGGCGGTGTGGCTGCCCCCGGCACGGAGCCAGCGCTCCAACTCGGTCGCGGTCACCGGGCGACTGAGGTGATACCCCTGCAACACGTCGCACCCGGACGCGGCGAGGAGTTGCCACGCCTCGGGCGTTTCCACGCCCTCGGCGACGACCCGCAGGCCCAGGTGATGACCCAGACCGATCGTGGAGGCGACGATCGCGGCATCGGCCCCACCCTCAACGAGATGTTCGATGAACGAGCGGTCGATCTTCAATTGGTGCACCGGAAGGCGTTTCAAGTAGGCGAGCGAGGAGTAGCCGGTGCCGAAATCGTCGATCGCGAGGCAGACACCCTGCTCGGCGAGCTGTGTGAGCACATTCAGCGCGCGTGTCGGGTCGGCCATCAGGGCGCTCTCGGTCACCTCCAGCGTCAGTAGCCCGGCGGGGACACCATACGTCGCCAGCAACTCCGCGATCCGCGCAGACAACGCCAGGTCGTGCAGCGTGCGCGCCGAGAGATTCACCGCCACGCCGAGGATCAGCCCGTCGCGCGCCCAGGTCTGGCACTGGGCCAGCGCCGTCTCCAGCACCCACCAGGTCAACGGCGCGATCAGGCCGGTCTGCTCCGTCAGGGGAATGAACTGATCGGGCGCGATCAGGCCGTGGACCGGATGCGGCCAGCGGAGCAACGCCTCGACGCTGCTCACACGTCCGGTGGTGTGATCGAGCTTCGGCTGGTAATGCAGCAACAGGTCATCCTGCGCGATCGCGGCGCGGAGTTCGCCCATCAGGCCCAGGCGCAGGGGGTTATTGCCGTCCTGCGCCGGATCGTAGACCGCATACCCCAGCTGGCCGCGCTTGGCGACGTACATCGCCACGTCGGCGTGACGCAGGAGGGTGGGTGTATCGGCACCATGCGCCGGTGCCAACGCGATCCCGATGCTGACGCCGACATCCAGGCTTTGCCCTTCGAGCGTGAAAGGGACGGTCAGCGCCGCGAGGATGTCAGACGCCAGCGCGCGCGCCGCGTCCTCGCCCCCGCCGGGCAGGAGCACCGCGAACTCGTCGCCGCCGAGTCGCGCCATCGTATCCGTCGCGCGCAGCAGTTCCAACACGCGCGGGCCAACGCGCTGCAAGAGCTGGTCGCCGACATGATGACCGAGGGTGTCGTTGATCTCCTTGAAGCGGTCGAGATCGAGCAGGAGGAGCGCGATCGGGGCCACGCCCGGCGCGGTAGGCTGAAGCGCCTGCGTGAGGCGCTCCTGCAAGAGCACCCGGTTCGGCAGTTCGGTCAGCGCGTCGTGCATGGCCTGATGACGGAGCGAATCGATCTGCTTACGCGTCGTGATGTCGCGCTGCACCGAGACCCAGTGGGTGTACCAGCCCTGCGCGTTCATCACCGGCACGATGCTGAACTCGACCCAGAACTCCGTCCCATCCTTGCGGTAATTGCACAACTCGACGGTGATCGACTCCCAACGGGTGAGCGCCGCACGCAGCCGATCGAGCGTCGCCCGGTTCGAGCGGGGGCCTTGCAGCAGACGCGGCGTGCGCCCCAACACTTCTGCAGCGCTGTAGCCAGTCATGCGTGTGAATGCATCGTTGACATAGATGATGCGCGGTCCGGGCAGATCGATCGGCTCGGCTTCGGTGATCAGCACCGCGTCATTGGCGGTGACGACGACCGATTCGAGGAGGCGTAAACGCTCATCCCCTTCCCGGCGCACCGTCACGTCGCTGAAGGTGACGACCACCTGTACGACCTGCCCCGCCTCGTGGATCGGCACGGCGTCCACCGCGAACCACCGCCCCGCGCCATCCGGGCCAGCGCTGCGTAACGCGGGGCGCTGTTGCGCTTCCCCGCTCCGCAACGCCACGATCGCCGGATGCTTCTCCGCCGCCAGGGGCCGGTCCCCGCGCCGTGTGGTCGCGGGCAACGCCGCCACGATCGGTCGCCCGATGAGCGCATCCGCCGATTGCGCCAGGAGGCGTTGTGCGTGCAGATTCGCGGCGCGAACGATTCCTTCCGCATCGAGGAGGAGGAGGCCGATGGGGAGCGCGTCGGCGAGCACGCCGTCAGAGAGGGGGGCGACACGCGACGATGGACCCCCCTGGGAATTGTCTGCGGCCATCACTTGCCTCTGATACGAACGATCGAATCACACCGATAAGGGGATGACACAGGCGAGGAGCAACAAAAAAGCGTAGCGCCGTACGCGCTAACATCATGATATGTGTGACGCCTCCGGGTGTATAGACCCCTTTCGACCCCCCCGATGGTACCGATAGTGGCCCATCTACGACCGCTATGAGCGAGTCGAACGCTATCGTGCCTATACGTAGGCATCGGGCGACCTTAGCCCCTACGCCCCGTCGGTAGACACGATGCAATACTTCTGCCAAGGAGTTGCACCACCCCCACTCGCTGGCGGGGCTGTCCTTGCGGCTCGTCGCCCAGGCACACCGCGCAACCACAGGCGCGGGCGCGGGTTACTCTCTATAGTAGTCGTGACATGGTGTGGCGGTGGTGCGGGCTGGTGAAGGTGGAGGAGCGATGAACGGCATGTGCGATCCCGATGAGCGGTGCGAGACCGCGACTCGCGATCCGTTCCTCCCCTTCCCGATCCTGCACACCCCACGCCTGCGCCTGCGCCCGATCGGCCAGCACGACGCCAACGCTCTCCACGCGATCCTCGCCGACGAGGAGACGATGCGCTATTACGGCGGCCCGCCGCACCGCACGCTCGCGGAGACCGACGCGCTGATCGCGACGATCGTGGCGCGCGTCGCCCGCCGCGAACTCCTCCGCTGGGGCCTCACCCGCCGCGCCGACGACCGCCTGCTCGGCTCCGCCAGCCTCCACGCCTTCGACCTCGGGCGGCACCGCGCGGAGACAGGCTACGCCCTCCACCGCGACGCCTGGGGGCAGGGGCTGATGGCGGAGGCGCTGACCGCGATCCTCGGCTATGCGTTCGGCCCGCTCGGCCTGCACCGCGTGGAGGCGATCATCGACGACGCCAACGGGCGCTCCAAAGGGCTGCTGCTGAAGCTCGGCTTCGTCCACGAAGGGGCCTTGCGCGAGCGCTATGCGCTCGGCGACCGTTTCACGGACGAGCATTACTACGGCCTCCTCGCCCGCGAGTGGCACGCGCGCCGTGCCTGAAATACCCTCGCCAGTAGCTGATAACGCTACTTCGCACGATCGCCAGCATCGATAAAACCGATAGCGCCCCGACCCGTAACGCAAACGCCGCTCGCACGATAGATCGAGTAGTGGGATGAGTCGCGCGCGAAGGGTACGGCGATGACGCAGGCGGTGGCGCTGGTGACGGGGGATGAACGCGAGGGCCGGGAGGGTGCGCGCGCGGGTGAGGAGGCGGACAGGGCGGCGGAACGACAGCTTGTCGCGGCCGCGTGCGCCGATCCGCAGGCGTTCGCGGTCCTCTACCGCGCCTACGTGGGGCCGATCTATCGCTACCACTACGCGCACGTCCGCGCGGCGCAGGACGCCGAAGACCTCACCGCCGCCACCTTCGGCGCGGCGCTGGCGAGTCTCGGCCACTACCGCGAGCAGGACCACTTCGCCGCATGGCTCTTCGCGATCGCCCGCCACGCGCTAATCGACTTCCAGCGGCGGCAGCGCCGCCTGACCGCGCTGACAGATCGCCGGGCTGACGCCACCGAGGAGGGCGAACCGCTCCTCGACGCCCTGGCCGATGCCGCACTCACACCGGAAGGCTCCGCGATCCAGGCCGACGAGGCGACCCGCCTCCATCGCCTCCTCTCGACCCTCCCGCGCGACCAGCGCGAGGCGGTGACGTTGCGCTATTTCGGCGAACTCCGGCCGGCGGAGATCGGCGTCGTGCTCGGGCGGGGCGATGGGGCCGTGCGGACCCTCCTGCACCGCGCGCTGGATCGTCTCCGTCGCGCCTATCGCGAGGAGGATCGCTGATGACCGACCACGACCACGACGACGCACCGTTCGCAGCAAACGACCGATCCGACGTAGTACAGGTCCGGGCGACCCTGCACGACGCGGCGGGGGCCACGCGACCCCGCGCGGCCTTCGTGACCGAGTTGGAGACGCACCTGCGCCGCCAGTCGCCCGCGCGGTCCGCGCCGCTCCGGCGCGGTTGGGGCGGCTTCCGGGCGCTGGTCATCGCCGCGATCGTGGCGTTCGGCCTCGGCGCACTCTTCCTCGGCGTGGGGGTGTTGCGCCCCGCCGCATCGCCCGGCACCATCTACCCGACAGCAACCGCGGCGCTGCCGACGGCGACCGCCACAGCAGGCGGACAGCTCCTCCCGGCGGGCGCGAGTACGGCGGTGTCGCTCGGCGCGGTGGCCGGGGCGACCGCCTGGGTGCCGTCGTGGCTCGCCGACCCGACGGTCGTCTACCTGTTGCTGACGCTCGGGGCGCTGGCCGTGCTGCTGGAGGCGCTCCATCCGGGCGCGTTCGTGCCGGGACTCGTGGGCGGCGTGGCCCTCCTCCTGGGGGTCGTCGGGCTGCTGACCCTGCCGCTCAACTGGGCCGGCCTCCTCCTGCTCGCCCTCGCCCTCGCCCTCGTCGTCACCGACATCCAGGCGTCCACGCACGGTGCGCTGACCCTGGCGGCGCTCGTCGCGTTCGTACCCGGCTCGCTCCTCCTCTTCAACTCGTCCGGCCAGACCCGCGAGGCCGTCGCGCTCCCGGCGGTGCTGGGGCTGGCGGCGCTCCTCGGGGCCTTCGGGCTGGGGGTGGGCGCGATCGCCGCCCGCACCCGTGCGCTTCCCCCTTACCGTTACGCCCTGCCCGAGGGCGGGATGGCGGGCACCACCGTCGGCGCGGTAGCCCCGACCGGGGTGGTGCAGGTGGCGGGGCAACTCTGGTCCGCCCGCGCCGAGGCGACGCCGATCGCCGCCGATCAGCCGGTCCTGATCCTCGAACGCGAGGGATTGACCCTCGTCGTGCAACCCCTGGACCCCGGCGCAGCCGGAGAAAGCGACTTCCCCGATGTGGACCGTTAGCCTCGTCGCCCTCGCCATCGTCGTCATCATCGTCGCGCTGCTCCTCACGCAGAGCATCCGCATCACCCGCGAATACCAGCGGCTGGTCGTCTTCCGCCTCGGCAAGTGCCTCGGCGCGAAGGGGCCGGGCGCGGTCCTGCTGATCCCGTTCATCGATCGTCCGGTGCTGGTGGACCTGCGCGAACGTTTCGTGGAGATCCCGCACCAGTCGTGCATCACGGCCGATAACGTGCCGCTCAACGTCGATTTCCTGGTCTACCGGCAGGTCTTCGATCCGCTGGCGAGCGTGGTGGCGGTCAACGACTTCGCCAGCGCGTCCCTCGGCATCGCGGCCACGACCCTGCGCGCGGTGATCGGCGAGATCCCGCTCGACGATGTCCTCTCCAAGCGCGAGCAGATCAACGAGACGCTGCGCCAGAAGCTGGACGAGACGACCGAGCGCTGGGGCGTCAAGGTGACCACCGTGGAGATCCGCGAGGTGGTGCCGCCCGGCAACGTGCAGGAGGCGATGAACCGGCAGATGTCCGCCGAGCGGACCCGCCGCGCCGCCGTCACCGAGGCCGAGGGGCAACGCCAGGTCAGCATCACCGTCGCCGAGGGGAACCAGCGGGCGCGCGTCCTCCAGGCGGAGGGGGAACGCCAGGCCCGCGTGTTGCAGGCCGAGGGCGAACGCCAGGCGAAGATGCTCCAGGCCGAGGGCGACGCGCAGGCGCTCGCCACCGTCAACGCCGTCTCCCGCACGCTCGATGCACGCACCCTGACCTTGCAAAGCCTGGAAGCGGTGAAGGCGCTCGGGGCGGGGCCGGGGACCACCTACATCATCCCGGCGGAATTGACCCGGCTCCTCGGCTCGCTCGGGAACATGCTCGGTGGCGACAACGCCACCACGACGCCGGAGCCCGAAGCCAGGCCGCTGCCGACGGCGGCACCCGAGCGGCTGCCCCTCGCCCGTACCGCGCCGGAACTCCTGGCGACGGCGGGCACCACGAACGGCATCGCGCCGGAGTAACCAGCGGGACAACGCACGCCGCCAACGCAGCAGCCCCCGCGCAACCTTTGCTGCGCGGGGGCTGCTTGTCGTTCTGGTTCCGAAGTACCGGCATAATCCGGTACAAGTCGGCGGGCTGGTCAGGCAGGCGGGGCGAGCACGCCGGTCGCCACGCCGTAGCGGTCGAGCCAGTCTTCGTGCGGGTTCTCGGTCCATTCCGGCAGGTCGAGGCCGTCAGGGTTATAAACGATCCTGCCCGCGCGCACGGTCAGCGCCGGGCGCAGGCGGCGCGTGCCGACAAGGCGCGCGGGGAGGCAATCGACGAACGGGAACGCCCCCTCTTCGAGCGCGAAGACCGCCACGTCACCGTCCGCACCGACGCCCAGGTGGCCGAGTTCGGGGTGGCCGATCTCCCGCGCGGGCGCGACCGTGGAGCGCGCGATCACGTCCGCCAGCGGCACCCCCAGGTTCAGCACCTTGTTCATCGTCGTGACCATGTCGATCACCACGCCATGCACGTTGGCGGTGTGCAGGTCGGTGCTGATCGAGTCGGGGATGAACCCCTGCGCGATCGCGGGGCCGGCGTTGCGATACCAGAAGCTCCCCGCACCATGCCCCAGATCGAAGATGATCCCGCGCTCCCGCGCCCGATAGAGGAAATCGTTGACCCGCCCCGCCGCATCGAGGATCGGGAACTGTTGCGCAAAGACGTGCGTGTGGATGTCGCCGGGGCGCAGCCGTTCCAACAACCCCGCGTAGGGGCGTTCCGGCAGCCAGGGGCAGAAATCGACCATGATCGGCTTGCCGCACCGCTCGCCCGCCGCGAGCGCGCGGTCCACGGCGGTCCACGGCAGATGGTCGGCGTCGAACGGGCGCAGCGCCCAGTAGTGCGCCGTCTTGATCCCCACGACCACGTCGGGGTACGCCTGCGCCATCGCCGCCGCGCGTCGCGGGTCCATCTCGATCGCCTCGTGCTCCCAGTCGCCGCCCATCCCCTTCCCGACGATGTTGACGTAGGAGAGGATGCGAATCTTCGCGCGGTCGATCACTTCCTCCTTGAACTGGGGGAAATCCTCCCAGCCCGCCGTGCCCGCATCGACCACGGTGGTGACGCCGGACGAGAAGGTGTTGACGTGCGGGTTGAGCGAGAGGCGCGAGCGGCGGTGCCCCTCGAAGCAGTGCGCATGCATGTCGATGATGCCCGGCGTCACGTAGAGGCCGGTCACATCGATGACGCGCGCCGCACCCACGTCCAGCCCCGCGCCCACCGCCGCGACCCGCCCGCCCGCGAGCGCCACATCCATCACGCCATCGCGCCCATGCGCCGGGTCGAGCACCCGCCCCCCGCGCAGGACGAGATCGTACGCCGTGTTGTCGGTCATTTGCACCTCCTGGGGAGGCGTGAGGCGTGAGGCGTGAGGCGTGAGTGAGCCGGTATTGCAAGGCTTCCACTCATACGGTGAGTTTCGCGCCGCGAACGAACTTTTCTCACGACTCACGACCCACGTCTCACGCCTCGTTCAACGCCCGCTGCCACAGGGCCGTCGCGTAGAACTCGTACGAGGCCGCCGTGTCCGGCACATCCACGACGTGGACGGTGAAGCGGCAGGGGACGCCGTTATCCGGCAATTGCTCCGCGAAATAGGTGCGGTACGCCTCGGCGTAGGCGGCGCGGAGTCGCGCCCCTTCGGCGGCGAAGCCGATCGGATCGACGAGCGGGTTCGGCGACTTCGGCTGACAGCCGAACGCATGGACCTCGATGAAGTCCACGTCGCGCAGCGAGTCGCAGATCCCGGCATCCTGGAGCCATTTCTCGTAGCATGCGAAGACGAGCGGCACCTCGCGGTGCGGGTCCATCGTCACCAGTTCCGGCAGCCCCAGGACCGCCTGCGCCGAATAGCCCCCAGTCAGCCCCGCGAACGAGATCTTGAGGTCGCCGTCCGGCAACTCCTCCGTCACCAACGCCGACAATACCGGGCGCTCGCCATCGTAGTAATAGGTCAGCTTGCCGCGCTTCTTCACGTTGAACGCCATCCGCCCCCCTTTCGTACATCGCCCACCGGTTGGGCACTGCGGCCCGGAACGTGGGGCGTTAGGATAGCAGAGGGGGCAAGAGGCTGGAAGAAGACGGGGCATGGCGCTCAGGGCCTATGCAAAGTCGGGCATGGTCACGACGTAACAGCGATCGTATGTCCCTCCCCTGTCCCACGCTGACCGCTGTCGCTTGGCGGCGCACCTGGCCGGGGCGACAGCCTCATTGACAGCGCTAGAGCACACCATAGCGCTACCGTCACCGACTCCGAATCGATCCTGGTATGGCTCACCGTGCCGCCGCTACGCACGGGTACGCCGCGAGTCGCCCCATTGCTACAGGCGGCAACGCGACCGACAATGCAATCGTCGGCCTCCTCGCTGCGCCCCAGTCGGCATGACACACCGCGCCAGCGACGCGCGATCACCTCAGGAGAAGAGTCCGGCCATTGCTGCGCCCCGCTCAGCCGTACTTGTCGGCAGCGTGCCCTTCGAGGATGGGGCCACCTGCACGCGCCTCGCGCTGGACGCCCTCGGCTCGGACTTCGTCCCGCTCCCCGCGGGGGAGTTGGCACCGGGTCGCCCCGGTTCCCGCGCGGCGATCGCATCGCCTGGGGTCGGCTACAGCATCGAAGTGCTCACCGCGCAACGCATCGCGCAGTGCGGCGGCTCGGCGCGTGGGCGAGCCACACCCGACCGCCGTCCCACTCACGCCTCGCGACCCACGCCTCACGACTCGTCCACCAGCCATGCCCCCGCCCAGGCGCTGATCGCGGCCAGGACCGGACCCAGCGCCGCGCCTTTCGGCGTCAGGCGATACTCGACCTGTACCGGCGTGGTCGGGATCACCGTGCGCGCCACGATCCCAACCCCTTCCAATTCCTTCAGGCGCTCGGAGAGCATCCGATCGCTGAGATCGGGGATCGCGCGGGTCAGGTCGCTGAAGCGGGCGATGTCGCACAGTAGCGCGCGCACGATCGCGCCGGTCCAGCGCCGCCCGATCAGCTCGACCGCACCGTGGAAAACGGGGCAGAACGCGCTATCGAACGGCGGCGCGGCAATATCCTCGGCGAAATCGACGGTCCGACTCATCGCAAATACCTCCATACGCCCCTATTCTAATCTTTCGTAAGTTACTTGACAATGATAAGCGATGACGGTACAGTCATCGTTGCGCGGTATACGACGCGGCGCACGGAGACGCCGACCGCCGCGCCAACGCTTGAGGAGTACGCCCGATGACCAGCACCACCGATCGCCAACTCCAGGGGCCGAGCACCCCGCGCTACGTCAACCCGAATCCGATCGATCCGGGCCTGACGATCGGTCACGTCCACCTCCGCACGGCGGACATCGATCGCGTCCGTGCCTTCTACGTCGATGTCCTCGGCTTCGACGTGGTCATGGAGGCGCGCGGCGTCCCCGGTTGGGGGACAACCGGCGACATCCTCTTCATCTCGGCGGGGGGGTATCACCACCACCTCGGCTTCAACACCTGGAAGTCGGCCGGTGGGGCACCGCAGCCGGACGGCGTGGCGGGACTGCACCACGTCGCCCTGCGCTACCCGACGCGCGCCGGGCTCGCGGACGCCCTGCGTCGTTTGCAAGGGGTGAACTGGCCCCTGCGCCAGATCGCCGATCACGGCACCCACGAGGCGATCTACATCTCCGACCCGGACGGCAACGACCTCGAACTTTGCTGGGATCGCCCATTCGGCCAGTGGCCGCACGACGAGCAGAACCACGTCGCGATGGGCGGTGGCGAACTGGACCTGGATGATCTGCTGAAGGAACTGGATTAGGTCGTGAGTCGTGAGTCGTGAGAGACACGATTCAACGGCACCGGCTTTCCGCGAAACCACTCGCTCGATACCCTTCTACTCACGACTCACGACTCATCAAGGAGTTACCCGATGACCGCCACGTCCGCCTCGACCACCAAGGGGTACACCCCGATCGATCCCGCGACGAATGTGGGGCTGCTCGCCCTCAGCGTCGCCGATCTGGCGCGCTCGCTCGACTACTACACCGGGCCGATCGGCCTCGCGCTCCTCGCGCAGACCGAGACGAGCGCCACCCTCGGCGTCGCCGGGCAGCCACTGTTGCTCCTCAGCGAGCGGCAGGGGGCCGCGCCCTGGCCGCGCGGGGGGCGCAGCTACACCGGCCTCTACCACTTCGCCATCCTCCTGCCCACACAGGCCGCGCTCGGCGCGTGGCTCCGCCACTGGCTCGAACTCGGCCTGCCGGTCCCCGGTCAGGGCGACCACCTCGTCAGCGAGGCGCTGTACCTCGAAGACCCCGACGGCCACGGCATCGAGATCTACCGCGACCGCCCGCGCGATGAATGGCACTGGCGCGGCGGGCAGGTGCAGATGGCGAGCGACCCGGTCGATCTGCGCGGCCTGCTGAACGAGGCCGCGCGCGTCGGTGCGACGTGGCAGGGGCTCCCGGCGGGGACACGCCTGGGGCACATGCACCTGCAAGTCGGCGACATCCCGCAGGCCGCCGCCTTCTACCGCGACATCCTCGGCTTCGACATCGTCGCCGCGATGCCGACCGCCCTTTTCGTCTCCGCCGGCGGCTACCACCACCACATCGGGATGAATGTCTGGCACAGCCAGGGGGCCACGCAAGCCCCGACGGACAGCGTCCGGCTGCGCTTCTTCACGATCGACCTGCCGAGCGAGGCGGCGCGCACGGCGGTCGTGGCGCGACTGACGGCGGCGGATGTCCCATACGAGACCAAAGGCGGGGCGATCGTCCTGCGCGATCCGTGGGGCAACATGCTCCTCTTGCAGGTCGGCGCGGCACTGGACAGCGATGCGGCGGCGGCGCTCGTAGCCGCCATAGCGTAGCGCGACACGACGCCAGCACACCAAATCTGCAAAACGGGCGGGGCGATCGGCCCCGCCCATTCGCTTGCGTTTGTAGACAAATTCAACCCGCTATTACGCCAACAGTGCCCCGCATACGGTATACTGTCATCGTTATTATCCGACGAAAAGTCGCACGTTTGTCCGTTGCTACGGATGAACCGACGCGCCGACCGAGGAGCACGGAGCGCTATGTCCGGGACCGAGCAAGGTCACCCGCCCCTCGGCTCCGTCGCGCGCGATCCGGCGGCGGCGCTCGCGGCCCAGTTCGCCAGCCTGCTGGAGAGCAGCGGCGAGGCGATCTTCGTCCTCACGCCGCACCGACAGTTCAGCTACCTCAACGCCCAGGCCGAAGCGCTGACCGGGAGGCCGCGCGCCGCGCTGCTCGGGCGCGCACTCTGGGAAGCCTTCCCAGACCTGGTCGATACCCACATCCATCGCCACCTGGAAGCCGCGTTCGCGGGGGCGGCGCACGTCGAGTTCGACATCGAGTTCCCGGTGCGGGGGCGCGTGCTGCGGGGCCGCGCCCAGGCCACCGCCGACGGGGTCGCCATCGTCGTGCGGGATGTCACCACGAGCCGGGAGGCCGAGGCCGCGCGCGAACAGGCCCTCGCGGCGCTGGCGACCGAGCGCGCACGCCTGGAAGCCACGTTGGAGCAACTCCCGGTCGGCATCTCGCTCGCCGCCCCCTCGGGCGAACTGCTCTTCCACAACGCGGCGGCGATCGACATCCTCGGTCACGCCCTCATCCCGGTCGTGGAGCACGAAGGGTACGCGCATTATGGCGCGATCCACGACGACGGCACGGCGTACCGCCCGGACGAATACCCGATGGTGCGCGCCGCCCTGCACGGCGAGGTGAGCCGCGACGTCGAGATGCGCTACGTGCGGGGCGATGGCACGATCACCTATCTCTCGGTCGACGCGGGTCCGGTCATCGTGGAGGGGACGCAGATCGCGGCGGTGAGCAGCTTTCAGGACATCGCCGGGCGCAAGCGGGCGGCGGACTCGTTGCGCTTCCTGGCCGAGGCGAGCGTCGATCTCGCCGAATCGCTCGACTACGAAGATACCCTAGGGCGCGTGACGCGGCTCGCCGTACCCTATCTGGCCGATTGGTGCTTCGCCGATCTCATCGTCGCCGAAGGGCGCACCGAACGCCTCGCCGTCGCCCACGCCGATCCGACGCTGGCCGAACTGGCGCAGGAGGCGCGGCGTTTCCCTGCCGAGGCGGTGGGAGACCGCGCGCACGCCCCCTCCCAGGCGCTGCGCACCGGTAAGCCGCTCCTGATCGCCGATTACACGGAGGGGATCCTGCACGCCGCCGCGCGCAACGCGGATCATCTGCGCGTCAGCAGCGCGATGCAGCTCCGCTCGGTGATGGTGGTACCACTCGTCGCGCGCGGGCGCTCGCTCGGTGTCCTCACCTTCGCCGTCAGCGCCGCGTCGGGGCGGCGCTTCGGGCCGGAGGAACTGGCGCTCGCGGAGGAGTTGGGGCGACGCTGCGCGCTGGCGCTCGATAATGCGCGCCTCTACCGTCAGGCACAGGAGGCGCTCGCCCTGCGCGATCAATTCGTCGCGATCGCCTCGCACGAGTTGCGGAACCCGGTCACCGGGGCCAAGGGCTTCCTCGAACTCCTGGCACGCCAGCTCGCGCGCGAGACGCCGGATGCCGCGCGGATCACGCGCTACCTCGCGCAGGTGCAGGGGACGTTGGGCCGGATGGAAGGGCTCGTCGCGGACCTCCTCGACGTCTCGCGGCTCCAGCAGGGACGCCTCGATCTGGCTCTGGAGCTGTGCGACCTGACCGCGCTCGGTAAGGCGATCCTGACGCGGCTCGAGAGCGGCGGCGAGTGGACGGGGGCACATACCGTCACCTTCGACGCGCCGGAAGAGGTTGTCGGGATCTGGGACTGTGCGCGACTCGATCAGGTGCTGACCAACCTCGTCAGCAACGCCCTCAAATACTCGCCGCAGGGGGGCACGGTGCGCCTCGCCATCGGCTGGGACCGCGCCACGGAGCCTGCGGTCGCGACCATCACCGTCAGCGATGAGGGGCTTGGCATCCCGGAAGCGGAGCGCGAGACGATCTTCCAGCCCTTCTCGCGCGGCTCCGCCAGGGGCACCACGATCGGCGGCACCGGCCTTGGCCTCTACATCGTGCGCCAGATCGTGGAGGGGCACGGCGGCATGATCGCCGTCAGCAGCACCCTCGACGCAGGCAGCACCTTCACCGTGCGCCTCCCCGCGCGGTCAGTGCCGGTCAGCCCACTCGTGAGCCAGCCTCGATAAGCAACGAGAGCGTCCCTCGCCGGTGCAGTTCAGCCCCTATTCAGGAAGGCTCCGCCCGGTATCCGGGGGATGAATCCCCCGCCTGGGATGCCTCGCGGCATCGGCGAAGCACCCATGAAAGGCAGTGGGTCTCCTCCGAGGGATACTATCCACCTGCGCGGACTGGAGTGCTGTTGACTTAGAGCCCTCCACTCATGCAGCGATCTGAGTCGTTGCCAACGCCCCCTCCCCCTCTCCTAGAATTGGCGGGTGCCCCCTGGGCGGCGGGTGCCGCCCGCAGGCGGCGGGGTGAGGGCCGTATCCAGCGCCCGCCCACACAAAAGCCCCTCTCCCAACCTGGGAGAGGGGCGGCGAGCCGGGTGCCCTGTGGGCGACGAGCCTGGGTGCGGGCTTAAACCCCCACCAACTGCCGCGCCTCCACATCCACGCGCTCCGTCAGGCCATACTCGCGCGCCAGCCCGGTCAGGGCACGCGCGCGGTCGGTCAGATTCGGCAGGGTGGTGGTGATCATCACCTCGTCCGCCCCGGTGCGATCCGCGAAGTCGTCGATCTGCCGCCGCACACTCGCCGCGTCGCCGACCAGCGAACTCAGCGGCATCTGCGCGAGCAGCGCGCGCTCCGCCGGCGACCAGTCGTACGTCTGCGCCTCCTCCAACGTCGGGTACTGCCCCAGACGCCCCGTTCGCAGGCGCAGCCGGAAGAGATCGTTGACCTTCGAGAGTTCCCGCGCGTGCGCCTCGTCCTCGCCCACCGTCACCGAGACGGTCAGGAGGGCGTGCGGCTGCGGGTACGATGCGGAGGGGCTGAACTGCTCCCGGTAGAGGTGCATGGATGTTTCCGCCGACGCCGCACTGAAGTGCGCCGCGAAGCCGTAGCCCAGGCCGACCTGCGCGGCGAGCTGCGCGCTGAAATCGCTCGATCCCAACAGGAAGAGGGGCGGCATCTTCACATCGACCGGCACCGCCTTGATCTTCGCGAAGGGATGCTCGGCGGGGAAGGAGTTCTCGTCGTAGGCCAGGAGTTCCGCCAGCTGATTCGGATAATCGTCGCCGGTCATCGCCTCGCGCGAGCGACGCATCGCGTACGCGGTCAGCGTATCGGTGCCGGGCGCGCGCCCCAGGCCGAGGTCGATCCGCCCCGGATGCAGCGCCTCCAACAGCCGGAACGCCTCGATGATCCGCAGCGGCGAATGGTTCGGCAGCATCACGCCACCGGAGCCGAGGCGGATGTGCCGCGTGTGCGCCCCGATGTGCGCGATCATGATCTCCGGCGCGGCGCTCGCCAGCCCATCGGTGTTATGGTGCTCCGCGTACCAGAGGCGATGGTAGCCGAGACGATCGGTCAGTTGCGCCAGCTCGGTCGCGGCGCGGAGCGCGGCGGGGGCGTTCGAGCCGCGCTCGATAGGGGTCAGGTCCAGAAAAGAGAGGGGACGGGTCATGGCAATTCCCTTTCGATAGGGCCGCGCGAATCGCGCGGCGGCGCGCGGTGCGCGTGCCCTCGTACGGTGTCGGTTCGTCGGCACCACGCGACCAGCACCACGGCTGGCACGGGCAGACGAGGAGTATCACTGCAACGAACGGGCCAACGGATCCATTCCACGTCGACACTGTGGCGCGGGCGGCGAAGCGCCCACCACAGATAGTGACGCGCCGGAACGAATCACAGTCGCGGGCATATCTGCTGGTGATGCCGGCTATATGAGGCTTGCGGAGGGACGATGGAAGGGTGGCGCGGCAAGGAACTCGGCGGCTATCGCCTCGTCGTCCTGCGCGCGGGGGACGCGCACGACGCCCGCTTCGACGCGACCGCTGCCGATGGCGCGGCGGCGACCGTGCGTCTCCTCGCCCCGCCCGGCCCGGACGACCGCTGGTTCGCGGAGCGGGTGGCGCGCGAATTGGGCCGCTATGTCGGCGTGACCGGCCCGCACCTCGCGCCCCTCCTCGCGGTCGGCGTGGACGACGGGCGCGCCTACCTCGTCGGGCCACCCCTGCACGGGGAATCGTTGCGCGCCCGCCTCGGCGCGCCCCTGCCGCTCGCCGAGGTCGTGGCGCTACTCGACCCGCTCGCGGCGGCGCTCGATGCGCTGCACGCGCGCTGGCTGCCGCACGGTGGGGTGCGCCCGGAGGCGCTCCTCCTCACCGCGAACGGGCCGTTCCTCTGCGACGCCGGATTGATGTCCGCGCTGGAGGGGGCTGCGCGCCGCGCACCCGGCGGGGTCAGCGCCGCGCCGCGACCCGATCCCTATCGCGCGCCGGAGAACGCCAGCAGCACCCTGCGCGATCCACGCGCGGACATCTACGCCCTCGCCGCGCTCGCGTGGGCGGCGCTGACCGGGCAGCCGCCCGCCCCGGCCAGCACGGGTGGCGACACCGCCGCCCCTGCCGGGCTACCGCCCGCGCTCGTCGCGGCGCTGCGGCGCGGCCTCGCGCGCTCCCCCTACGAGCGCCCCGAGCGCGCCTCGGCCTTCATCGCCACCCTCCGCGACGCCGCGCCGGGCGACACGATGCCCCCCTCACCGGCGCCGCCCATACCGACCCCGCCGATGCTCGCGCCAGCCGCACCAAGCGCCAGTCACGCCCCGGAACCACGATCCGTCCCTGCGTCAGCCGCGCCAGCCCCACCACCCATGCCGTCCCCTTCAGCCACGACTCGCCCCGAACCGCCACCACCACCGCGTATGGCGACGCCACCAGCAGCGCCATAGCCCCCGCCAGTCGCCACTTTCGCGGACTATCGCTACACCCCGGCCTCCGTCGCCGCGCCGACCGATCTCGCCCCGCCGCACGTCGCCGACGATCCGGCACTGCGCGCGGCGCGCGCGCACCTGGTCACGACACTGGGATCGCTCGCCGCCATGCGCGGCCAACTCGTCGGCACGCTGCGCGCGGTCGCCCTGGCGCGCGGCGGGGTGTCCGCCAATCGCGGCCAGGCCACACGCGCGCAGCGCCACCGTGCGCCACGTCGCGACGTCCCGGAGCGCCGCGCGGCACGATATGTGGACAACTGGCGCGAGGTCTATCGGCGGACGATGCTCGATGCGTTGCTCCCGATGCTGAAGCGCTCCAGCGGGTGGCTCGCGCTCGTCGTCGTCGCCGCGCTGCTCGCCCTGGGTCCGGGCATTGCGGCCCTCCTGGTCCTCGGTGTCGCGCTCGTCACGCTCGTCGTCTGGCTCACCACCCCGCAGCGGACGATCATCTGCACGCCGGAGGGCTTCACCGTGGAGCGCGGGACACCCTTCCGGCAGCCGCTCCGTCACACCTACCGCTGGGACGCGATCGCCGCGACCACCTACGGCGAGATCGACCCTGCCGGGGCGCACATGAGCAAAATCACCCCCGCCCCACAAGGGCATTTCTTCGTCCACGTCGGCCCGGAGATCGTCTTCGACCAGCGCGATACCTTGCCGCCCGGCGACTTCGCCCGCCTGATCGAGCGCTTTTCGTGGATGACGCCGCAACTCCCCCACGAGTGGATCCCTACGCCGGACGGGCGCTTTCGCAAGGTTGCGCGCGATCGATGGCAGGCCAGCGTGTAAGGTCGCGCGCGATCGGCTCGGCGACGGTACATAGGGGTCGCGCGGTGACGTATACTGCGCCGACCCCGCCCGCCGAGGGGCCGCGCCGCGCGTGGGAGTTGCCGATGAGCGCCGTCTGGACCGAGCAGGAACACGAGGAGGCGACGTTCGAGTACGCCGCGCTGGAAGACGCGACCATGCAGGGGTGCCGCTTCGTCCGCTGCAACTTCCGGCAGGCCGATCTCCGACAGGCCCAGCTCACCAATTGCCTCTTCGAGCGCTGCGACTTCACCGGCGCGCGGCTCAACGGCGCGATCCTAACCGAATCGGCCTGCCTCAATTGCCGCTTCAGCCTCGCCAACCTCTTCGCCGCCGAGTTCCGCGCGTGCAAGATGACCGGCTCCTCCTTCGAGGAGGCGAACCTCGGCGGCATCCGCATCGCGGGGGGCGACTGGTCCTACACCCTGCTACGCTTCCACGATCTCCGCAAGCGCGATCTACGCGGTGTCCGCCTCAACGATGCGGACCTCTACGAGTGCGACCTGCGCGGCAGCGACCTGCGCGACACCGACCTGACCCACGCCAACCTCGTCAAGGCCAAGCTGGACAAGACCGATCTGCGCGGGGCCAAGATGGACGGCATCGACTTCCGCGCGCTCGACCTGAAGCAGACTCGGCTCGACTTCGTCCAGGCCGTCTTCCTCGCCCGCGCCTACGGTGCGCGCGTCGATTTCGAGTAGGACAAAATACATAAGGTGGGGTCAGCGAGTTGCTAATCCCACCCTATATACTCTACCCCCGCACTAACGACCCAGATTGAAGACTGGCTTCTTATCCTGCTTGAAGACAAGTTGCAGACTGGTAGCGCCAGGAGCAATATCGAAGGCAACGTAGTATGTGACATTGACGCCAGGCGGGACTTGATTGCCAATAGACTGTCCGCCCTTATATTCCGAATAGCTATAGGCAGCGCCGAAATCACTGGAAACCTTATAGATTACGCCATTGGCCGCGCGTAGCTCGAAGTCGCTCGTATTGACGCCGAAGTTGGTATTGCCGGTGTTCTTCATGTCGAAAGTGACGATCAACCATGTTCCGGCAGCGACGCTTTTGTTGCCATACTGCGACCAAACGAGTTCTTTACCGGGCAGTTCAACCTTCACCACCGCCATGTCCCAGTTCTTCACGCTGACGAGTGTATTGAGATCGTAACCCTGCGCTCCATTGCTGGCAGCAGCGGGCGGGGTAGTAGGTTTCGCTACCACAGTTGGTGCGCTCGCGGCTGGCGCACCGCCAACAACCGGGTCACTCAAGTTGAAGATGGGCTTCTTGTCTTGCTTGAAGACGAGCTGCAAATTCGCGGCATCCGGGGCGATATCGAACGTGACATAGTAGGATGCCGCTGGCGAACCCCGGCTGAGCGCCCCTCTGTTAGACGGGTGGGCCACCAAGGGCGGCAAACGCGGAGCGGCGGGTCCGCGCTCGCGGTGTCCCCGCGAACCAGGCGGCCGCGCGTTGGAAGTTGAGCGCCGCGCCGATCAGCAGGTGGTTAAGTTCCGTCTTCGCCAGTCCGATATAGCTGGCGCGGCGCAGGCCGCAGCGGTGCACGCCCTGCGCGATGGTTCCTTCGATGCCGGCCCGCGCCGCATACTGCGCCGCGAACGCCGGGGTGCGCTGCCGCCGCCGGGTGGCCCGCAGCGCCTCGTACTCCTCCCGTCGCCGGATCCGGAGCACCCGCTCGCGGCCGCTCGCGACACACTGAGCGCGTGCGGGGCAGCCCCGGCAGTCGGTCAGGCCGAAGCGGATGAGGGCGATGGGGTGCCCGTCCGCGTCGGCGGTGTCCTTCCAGGCCATGCTCGCCCGGCCCTGTGGGCAGGTCGCCTGCTGCGCCGCCCAATCGATAGCGAAGTCGGTGGTCGCAAAGCCCTGGTCGGCCCGCGCTTGCCAGCTCCGCTCCGGCCCGGTGGGGCCGACGAGATCGCAGTCGTGGGCCGTCCGGCTGTTGACGAGGTGTGCCGCCGCGACGTAGCCCGCGTCGACGAGGTGCGCGCGGGGGGCCAGCCCGCGCGCGGCCAGCCGCGCCTGGATCTCCGCGGTCACGGTGTTGTCCGGGGCGGGGGCCGGGGTCGTGGCCACGTCGGTGATGAGGCACGGCCCCTCCTCGTCGCAGGCCTCGGTCAGATGCACCTTGTACCCGATCCACTCCCGCGCGCGCTTGCGGCTGTAGCGCGCCTCCGGATCGTAGGGCGTGGTGAGCAGGAGCGGCGCGGGCGGCAGGTCCGCGGCCGCGCGCCAACGGATCGGCTCGCCCGCGTGGAATTGCTGCAGCCAGCAGCGCCGGAGCGTCTCGACCGCCGGGACCTCCCGCAGCCAGATGGGCGCGACCGGGTCGTGGATCGCGGCCAGCAACTGCCGACCGTCGGCCCCGATCTCCTCGGCCAAGGCCGTACGCGCCTCCTTGCCAGCGGGCAGTCGGTAATCCTGGAAGCGCTGCCCGTAGCGGTCGAACCACGTCGCCGGGACCCAGGTGCGCAGCCAATCGGGGGCCACGCGGGCCAGCGTGTCGAGCGCGTGGCGCAGCGTCTCGCCGATGCACTCGAGCCGACTGAGGACCTGGATCGCCGCCAACACGTGCGTCGAGTCGGTGCGCTGCCGGCCGCGCGACTTGACCAACTGGTGCGCCTTCAGCCGCTCCAGCACCGTCTCGAAGAGCCGGCGCTCGGCACCGCCGGCGATGAGCCGGGAACGAAACTCGCTCAAGACCGACGCATCGAAACCCTCGTCTTCGAGGGGCAGGCAGAGGGCGTACTTCCAGTCGATGCGGCCGCGCACCGCGTCGGCCGCCTGGCGGTCGGACAGCCCCTCGCTGAACTGGAAGATGGTCACCAGCGCCAGCTCGGCCGGGTCCTCCGCCGGCTGCCCGTCCTCCGGGTAGAGATCGGCGAAATCGGGGCTGGCGAACAGGGGGCCGAGCGCGTCGTACATCCGCAGGTAGGGGTTGCCGCGCGGGAAGGCGGCGCGCGCCACGCGCGCGGTGTCCTCGGGCAAGCAGTAGACGATTGGCGCGCGCAGCGACATCGGCGACCTCCTTCCGCGACCCGTCGGCATCGCCCTCCGCTCCCGACGGGCCACTATCCTACCATCGCGACCAGGCTGCGGCGCTCAGCCGGGGTTCGCCAGCAGCATCATAGTAGGTGACATTCACGCCCGGTGGCACCTGATTGCCGATCTGTTGGCCGCCCTTATACTCGGAGTAACTGTACCCGGCCCCCAGATCATCGGAAACTTTGTATGTCACCCCATTCGCTGCACGCAGTTCGAAGTCGCTCGTATTCACGCCGAAATTCGTGTTGCCGGTATTCTTCATATCGAAGACCACCACAAGCCACGTCCCCGCAGCGGTCGATTTATTGCCATACTGCGACCACACTAGATCTTTGCCGGGCTTGTCTATCTTCGCCACCGCCATATTCCAATTCTTCACGCTTACAAGCGTATTAGGGCCATAGGCTTGCGGTCCAGCGGTGGCGGTTGGCGGCGCGGCAGTTGACTTTGCAGCGGCGGCGGCGATAGGCGTGCTCAACGCAGTAGTCACGCCCTCCGTAAGTATCAATGGTGTAGCAAGCGCGGCAGCACTCTTCTCATCGCCAACTGCAAGGCTAAACGTTTTTCCTGTATCCGAAATCTTGAATACAACACTCCGAGTTTCACTCCCGCCCGCCTTGATGCTCGTGCCGAGAATGTCGCCGAAACCTTGGACCTTCTCCTGTTTCTCAGCGGTCGTTATCGCGCTACTGTCGGCAGCAATCGTTTGTCCATCGACCATCAGCTTAAGTTGCCGTTCTTTAATTGACACCGTTTTGCCGCCTGGATTGCTTATCTTTGCAGTCACGAGTAACCAGCTTGTCCCGATCTCTGCGATAGGCTTTTCGAGCGCGATTCGCTGCACACGATCGGCTGTCCATTGTAACGAGTAGTTCTGCTCTCCAGCAGCAACCGTACCCGTGCTTGTGGCGATCACTGTGGCTGGACGTGCTGTGCCACTCGCTGCACCACTTCCTGACGAGCCACAGCCAGTCAAGACATTAAGAGGCAACAACACAAGCACGGCGCTTGTCGCAATAAATGCACGTCTACTTCCCTTTTTTGGGTACGCTGAATGATTAGCAGGCACAAATCCCTCCCTGGCGACACGACGAGATATTACCCCACTGATAATCCTCTATTCAGTTGTTCAACACTGGAAAGGATAGTAACACGATTATTCTTCTACGTGACTATTTCAAGCAAACTGCGGGGGAACTCGCGTATTATGCCTGATTCTCCCGAATCTATGGTGTTAGTCACTGTCGCTATTTCGTATCAGTTACAGCGATTACCATGATTGATTGTCCCACCCCACCGGTATTGGATCATGATCGATTACGCGAGCACCCGCGAGAGGGGCGACTTTCACGGGAGCGAGGCGCTTAACCAAGTGTGGCGGGGTGCCTGAGCACCCCGCCACGGAACAAGAAAGAATCGGACGACTAAATATCGTCGCCTACTGCGTCAGCCCCTGCTTCTTCGACTCATCCTTGACCGTCTCTTTGACCGATTGCACCGACTCCTGCACCGTCGACCCCGCCTCGGTGGCGACGGTTTGGACCTTGCCGATCGTCTCCTGAGCGAGATCCTGCGCTCGCTCGACCAACGTGTCGCGTGCTTCGCCCATCAGCTGATTCTCGCGGGTCGTCTGCGGCAACGCCAGACCGATAGCGGTACCAAGTGCCAGCGTCACCGCGCCGACTGCCAGAGGATTGGTCCGCAGCACGCGCTGGAAGTTATCCTCCAATCGCATCGCCTGGTACTGCGCCCCCTCGACGAGGTTCCCCGCCGTCTCCTGCGTGGCGCTCGCCAGGTTGCCCGCCGTTTCGCCGACCTGCCCGACGAAATTACTGGCGGTCTCGCCGACCTGACCGGCGATGTTCCCCACCGTTGCCACGGTTCCGCTCGCGATATCGCCAGCGGTCTCGCCGACCTGGCCGACGATGTTCCCTGCTGCGTCTACCGTCCCGCTGGCGATGTTCCCTACCTTCTCACCGGCCTGCCCGATCGCATCGCCAGCCTGACCCGCAAGGTTCCCGGCGGTCGATTGGGCACGATTGATAGCCCCACCGACAGGGTTGCCGCCGCCCGCCGAAGACCTGCTCCCCTGGTACGTGCCCGCAGTATGCGCGGGCGCGGAGCCTTGCTGCCGATACGTCGCCTCATAGGTATGCGCGGGCATGGTGCCGCGCGCTGCGGCGTTACGGCTATTAATGAAGAGCCAGCCGATCCCGAGCCCCGCTAGGGCCGCCGGGAATGGATTCGCCTTGATCGTCTCCATCAAGCCAACTCGTGCGGCATTGGTCGTGTCGTTCGCGCTGCGTACCACTTTCTCCACCTTTCCGATCGTCGCCCCCCGGACGGCGGCCTTCACCTGCGTTGTGGCATCTTCGACGGCCTCGCGGGCGGCACCCTTCGCCTCGCCAAGAACCTCGCGTGCGGTAACCCGCGCTTCGATCAGCACCTCGCGCGCCTGCTCCAGAACCTCGCTGGCCTGACCCTTCACTTCCGCAAGGGCATGGTCGACGACTTCCATCGCGGCGTCCTTCGCCTGTGTCGTGATCTCACTCGCCGTATCCTTCGCCTGCTCGCCCAGTGTCTCGGGATTCAGGCGCTGCTGGATCGCGTCGAGAGTGCCGCTCATATCCGTGCGGGTATGCTCGATATCACGGCGTAGATGCTCGGTCTCGGGCGTCACAGCAATATCGGAGCTATCGTTTCCAACCCCGGAATATCCGGCCCGGTTCATTGGGTTTTCGCTTTGGCCCATTCGGCGTCCTCCTTCAGCGTTTCGATCGTCTGTTGCGGGACTGCCGTCTCCTGGCGCAGCGCGCTCAGGCCGCGCATAACCAGGAAACCACCGATCCCGGCGACGACAACGCCGACCAATAACGCCGCGATCCACCACGGCACACCGAGTTGGCCGAGTCCGATCGCGATCGCGGCCAGGATCGCCAGGAAACCGGCGTAAGCAACCGCGCCACCTGCAAGCAGGAACCCGATATCCTTACCGACCCGCGTCGCCTTCTGCGTCATCTCGGTCTTGGCAAGCTCGACTTCCTGGCGTACCAGTGTCCCGGTGTTCTGGGCGAGGTCGCCGAAGAGTTCCCCGAGCGAGCGGTTATCCTGCTGCTGCGTCATCGGCGGGGCTCCTGTCCGGGCTCACGCGGCGGGCCACCGACCACGATGTCCGTCGAAATTGGCGGGCCCCCGACGATCACATCCTCGTCCCCAACGTTACCGAGCGGCGTAGTGCCCTGACCGGACGTACGGGCGGGATTCGGTGCCGACGCCGGCGTCACCGGAGGCCGCGATGCGGTCGTCGATGGCGGGGTCATGGGCAGGATGGGTGCCCTCGAAGGGGGCGTCACCGGGGGCTGATACGACGACGTGGCGGGCAGCGTGAGGGAGGCACCGCCACGCCCCGGCGTCGCCTGGCCGGATGCCGCAGGGGCACCGACCGAGCCCGAGCTCTTCAGGAAGCGCGCGGCGAAGAGGCCGACCGTGAAGGCTGCACCCAGGAAGAGCGCGGGTTCGCGACGCGCGAACTGCTCGGTGTCCTGTGCCAGGCCCCGCAGATCGCGCCGCCCGATGTAGTCTGCGACGTTCTCAACCTGCGCGGCGGCGCGATGGATGTACCGCGCGATAGCTTCCTGATCGTTCTCGTCCAGCTGATCCGCCGTCTGCCGGACCGCGTGGGCGAGGGTATTGAGGCTGCTACTCGCCGCCGTCTTCTGCTCCTCGATCTTCCCGGTCGCCTGCTCCGTCACCTGGCTCTTCAGATCGGATGCGGTCTGCTGCACCTGCTCCTTGACTTGTGTGGCCTGCTGATGGGCCATACCACCCGGCGTGGTCGCCTGGGACTGGCCACCCCCGATCGCATTCGCCGCTGTGGCGCGCTCGTTGCCGCGATTCCGATCAACCATAGAATCCTCCTCCATACGAGATACGACCCCCCAATGGGATCAACGCGCTGCGAGGACTGGCGCAATTGTTATGCCATGCGCGCAATAACAGCGATCGTTCGCGCGCTCGATCCACGTCGCCAGGGCGCGGGCACCACCGCCGCACCGGCCTATGGCGATTGTCCCTCACCCTTGCACACTCCGACGGGTCATTTCCGTAGCACGTCTCTCGCCTCCCCGTGATCGGCGGCGGTGCGCTACCATAGCGCCATCACCTCGTTGCGCCGACCCCGAGACGCGGTACCGCCGAAAGGGAGCACCGGATGACCACAGATGCCGATTGGCCCGCGCTGGTCGCGGCGATCGCGGAGGCCGAGCGGACGGGCGGCACCGTCGGGATCGCGGCGCGCGGGCCGCACGGGCAACCCTTCGCCCACCACGGCGCGCGCCGTTTTCGCACCGCCAGCACGGTGAAGGTGCCGCTGCTGGTCGAACTCCTCCGGCAGGTCGATCGCGGCCTCTTCGCCCTCGACGATCGGCACACCCTCGCCGCCGCCGACAAGGTGCCGGGCAGCGGCGTCCTGCTGGCGCTGCACGACGGGCTGACGCTGACCTACCGCGATCTCCTCTACCTGATGATCACCATCAGCGACAACACCGCACCAACATCCTGATCGACCGCGCCGGGATGGCCGCCGTGAACGCCACGATGCGCGACCTCGGCATGACCGACTCGGCGCTGGAGCGGAAGATGCGCGGGCGCGCGGCGGCACCGGGGGAGCCGGAGAACTGGGGCACCCCCGCCGACTATCTGCGCGTCCTCGACGCGATCCTCGATGGCGGCGCGGCCTCCCCCCCGTCGAACGCCCTGATGCGCGCCCTGCTGGTGCAGCAGCAGAACCCGCGCCGCATCGGGCGTTACGTCCCGGTCGGCGACGGGATCAGCTGGGGTTCCAAGACCGGCTCGCTCGGCGGCGTCGCCAACGATGTCGGCTTCATCGCGGGGCCGGGTGGCCTCCTCCTGCTCGCCATCTTCACCGAGGGCGTGCCGGAAGCCGCCGATCCCGAGCGCGTCATCGGCCTCCTCGCCCGCGCCGCCATGCTGGACAGCGGCATTGTGGTGCCGCTGCCGCACTGAGTTCGTACCAGGGCACCGCCCACTCGTGCTACCATGCCTCGCGCTTGCCGCGCCCCCAGGTGGGGGCGATAATCCGTGCGCGTTGACGTGCGCCGTTTATCGGAGCACCGACACGTCTGCCACCTGCCGCGAGGAGGACCGGGCCATGATGACCGAGGGGATCCTGTTCAACTACGGGCGCAATCTGCTCTTCCTGCGCGAGAAGACCGACGGCCTCACCAACGCCGAGGCGCTGCTCCAACCACCGCTTCCCGGCTTGAACTGCCTCAACTGGCAGGTCGGCCACATCGCGGCCTTCCGCGATCGCCTGCTCACGCTGCTCGGTGCCGCGCCGACCCTCGACCCGGCGGTCGCCGCGCGCTACGCCCCGAATTCCGCCCCGGTACTCGGCACCGAGCCCGGGATCGGCCAACTGGACGAGTTGCTGCGCGCCATCGCCGCGTCGCAGGAGCGGCTGATCGCCGCCCTGCCCGCACTCGCCCCGTCGCGCGCCGCCGAAGTGACCGGCACCGGGCAGTTCACGATGACGGTCGAGGAGTGGGTCGTCTTCTACATGCGCCACGAGGCGTACCACGTCGGGCAACTCCACTTCCCCTACGCGCAGGCGATCGCCGCGCGGCAACCGGCCTGACCCGCACGCGCCAGCCGCCGCACGGACGCGACGGCGAGCCGGCGCCCTGACGACGCACACGAAGCGACAGCGGCGACAGCAGTCAACAATCGCCGACGCCATATTGCAGGAGGAAAGCTATGGCCGCATGGATCGACCTCGGAGCCGAAGAGGATTGGCTGAATCTCGACCAGGTATCGCGCATCCGCGACACCGAGGACGGGACGCTCTTCCTCTGGCTCAACAACGACGTGAACGGCGGGACGGTGCGCGTGTCGGGCGCGGCGCGCACCACGATCCTCGCCTACCTGCAACGGGCGCAGCGCGAGTTGCGCGTCACCCTCGGCCGCGAGACGCACCCCGATACGAGCACCCCCGAGGGCGGGCCGGGTCCGACCGTCTACCAGCCACATACGGCGCGCTAGGCGACCGTGCCCCGTTCGCGCGGCACAGTAGGCCGCGCGAACCGATCCGGCGGCAGGAGTCGCAGACCAAGGAGCGGGATGACCCAGGAGATCGATATCGCCGGACGGTTGCGACGCGCGGAGGAGGCGCTGCGCGAGGCCGACCGCCTCCTCCAACGCCGCCGCACGGAGCTTGGTGGGCAGGGGAGCACCGAGTTCGAGGATCGCCTCCTGCAGGGGGTGCGCGAGCTGGGTGCCGCGCTCCGCGAACTGGCCGCCGATGGCGGACACAACGTGCCGGTGTCCGCGAGCCACGCCTCCGAACTCGACGCGCAGGCCAGCGATCTGGACGAGACCGACACCTGGCAAGGGCACGGGGTGCGCCCCGCGCAGTAGCGTGCGGCGAGCGGGCCGCACGGCGAGCATAAGGGTGGCGGGGCCGAGCCCGACGCGGCGCGGCATCCACCCTGATGGACAGCCCCTTCAGCCCGGTGATCACCATCGCTCTTGTTCGAGGACATCAGTGAGGTTCACGCCGTAGCATACCGCTACGGCCCTGGCACAAAGAGGCGGGCGGGTGATCATTCTCCCACCCGCCCGCCCTATTCTCTGTCGCAACGGTGTATGGGGCATGCCGTGCGCACGGGTAGCACCCGTCGCCTCAGTCGCTCGCGGGCAGCGCACTTCGGGGCCGTGGCGCGCGGCCCGGTGGCTGCGTGGGGCGCGGCCCCGCCGCGATGGCCGCGATCGAGCGGGTCACCGCGTGCTCCGCCGTCAGGGCGATCGCCTCCCCATGATGCCGGACGGTGAGTGGCTCGCCCACGAGCAGACAATAGGTCGCCTCCATCGCCATCACCTCGACCCGCAGCCGCCGTCCGCGATAAATGAGATGGAAGGCGAGGCGATCGATCCCGACCGGAAGGCGCGGCGCGAAGAGGAGCCCGCCGCGTTGCAGGCGCAGGCCGCCGAAGCCGGCGACCAACGCCGACCACCCGCCCGCGAGCGCAGCGAGATGGAGGCCATCCCGCACGTTGTGTTTCAGGTTGTGCAGATCGGTCAGCGCCGCCTCCGCGAGATAATCGTAGGCGAGCTGGAGCTGGCCGACCTCGGCGGCGATGACGGCCTGGGTGGCCGCCGAGAGGGACGAGTCGCGCACCGTCAGCGCCTCGTAGTAGGCGAAGTTGCTCGCCTTCTCCTCCGCGCTGAAGGCGTCGCCACGCAGGTGCAGCGCCAGGACGAGATCGGCCTGTTTGATCACCTGTCGGCGGTAGAGATCGAAGTAGGGGAAGGATAGGAGGAGTGGGTACTGATCCGGGGCGGTCGCGGCGAAATCCCAGACCTCGTGTTTGGTGAAAGACTCCGCCTGCGGGGTCACGCCGGGCACGCCATCGGTCGGCAGGTACATCGCCGCCGCCGCCTGCTGCCAGCGGGCGATCTCCTGCTCGGTCACATCGAGCGCGCGCGCCTTCTCGGGGTAACGCCCCGCCGCATCCGCCGCGCACCGGAGGTTCTCTTGCGCCATGAGATTGGTGTAGACGTTGTTGTCGGCGATAGCGCTGTATTCATCGGGGCCGGTGACGCCGTCGATGCGGAAATGCCCCCCGGCGTCCATGTAGCCGAGGGAGACGAAGAGACGCGCCGTCTCGACCAGGAGTTCGAGACCGATCCGCTCCTCGAACGCCACATCGCCGGTTGCCTCCACATACTGCGCGACGGCGTAGGCGATATCGGCGTTGATGTGAAAGGCGGCGGTGCCCGCAGGCCAGTACCCCGAGCACTCCGCGCCATCGATGGTCCGCCAGGGGAAGGCCGCGCCACGTAGCCCCAGCTGGCGCGCGCGCATCCGCGCACTATCGAGCGTGGCGTGTCGCCAGCGCAGAGCATCGGCGGCGGCGGCGGGCGCGGTCAGCATCAGCGTGGGGAGGACGAAGATTTCGGTATCCCAGAAGGCGTGCCCGTCGTAGCCCGGCCCGGTGAGCCCTTTGGCGGCGATGGGCCGTTGCTCGGCGCGCGCGCCGGCCTGCAAGATGTGGAACAGCCCGAAGCGCACCGCCTGCTGGATCGCCGGATCGCCGTCCACCTCGACATCCGCGCTGGCCCAGAAGTCGTCCAGGTAGGCGCGCTGCTCGGCGAGCAACCCCGCCCAGCCGGTCGCGCGCGCGGCGGCGAGCGCGGCGGCGACCTGATCGCGGATCGCCGGCAGCGAGCGGACCCCCGACCAGCCGTAGGCGATCAGCTTGACGATCCGCAGGCGCTGCCCCGGCTCCAGGCGGGCGGTGATCGTGATGCGGGCGGTATCGGCGTGGCTTGTCGCCTCCACTACCGTCCCCGGCGGCCCGCTGATCTGGTGATCCATCGCCGCCCCCAGGCGCAGCCCGCTCACCTTGGTGCGGTGGATCAGGAAGCCGGCGGTCCCTGCCGCCTCGTGTTCCTCGCTTTCGAGCGGGGCGGCAAGCACGGCCCCGACCCGGGGGTCGGCCTCCTGCGCCGGCAACGGTTCATTAGCGACGAGTTCCGATTGCACAACGATCCGCGCAGGCGCGTCGATCGCCTCGACCTCGTAGCTGATCGCCGCGATGGCGCGCTGCGTGAACGACACTAGCCGCACCGACGAGACCCGCACCGCCTGCCCGGCGGGCGAGGTCCAGCAGACCTCGCGGCGGAGCACGCCGTCGCGCAGATCGAGTTCGCGCGCGTGCTGCTCCACGTCGCCGTAGCGCACATCGAACGGTTCGTCGTCGACCAGCAGGCGAAGCAGCTTGCCGTTGGTGACGTTGATGACGGTCTGCCCCGACTCCGGGTAGCCATACCCGGCCTCGGCATAGGGAAGCGGGCGCAACTCGTAGACGGAGTTCAGGTAGCTGCCGGGCAGGGCGTACGGTTCCCCCTCATCGAGGTTGCCGCGCAGCCCGATGTGCCCATTGGCAAGGGCGAAGACCGACTCGGTCTGCGCCAGGCTTTCGAGATGCAGTTCCGTCTCGCGCACCAACCACGGATCGACGGGAAAGGGCGACGAATCAGGCATAGTTGGCCTCCGTTGGGACGCCGCGCAGGAGCGCCGCGATATCGACTGTATCGAGGCGCGTCGTCACAATATCGGCCCCTTCGGCGTGCAACGCGGCGGCATCCTCGTGTCGCGCCACCCCGATCGCGTACATCCCGCCGGCCCTGGCGGCCGCGATCCCCGCCGGGGCATCCTCGACGACGAAGCAACGCCCCGGCGCGAGGCCGAGCGCGGCGGCGGCGGCGAGGAAGAGGGCGGGATCGGGCTTGCCGCACGGCACGTCGCGCCCGTTCACGTTCGCATCGAAGAGATCGAGCAAGGTCGTGGCGGCGGTGACGAACGGATACGTCAGGCGGTGCCGTGCGACGAACGCGCCGACCGAGACGGCACGCAGGAAATCATCGGCATTCTTCGACGACGAGGCGGCGCAGACCCGTACACCCGCCGCCTTCGCGTCCAGCAGGAAGCGCACGGCATCGTCGTAGGCGTGGGCCGCCCCGGCAGCAGCCAGGCGTTCGAGGATCGCCTGCTTGGCGGCGGCGTACTCGCGCGCCCGCGCCCCGTCCGCATCGGGGACGTGGAAATAGGCGAGCGCCGCCGTGGCCCCCGCCAGACGCGGCTTACCCGCGACCTGCGCCTGATAGACGGCGTCGGTGAAGGCATCCGGAACGTAGGTCGTCGCGGATACGACGGCCTGCCACGGCCCGGTCAGCAGTTGGTCGAGCGCCTCACGCCATGCCTGTTCGTGCGGCGTATCGAGGAGTACCCCATCGATGTCGAAGAGCCCACCTTCCAGGCGCACACGTCCCATCCTCTCGCTCGTATCCCCGCCCAGCGGGGGCCATCGACCACGCTCGTGCGCGGTCGGTATCAGGATTGCATGACCCGTAACCGCTCTGAACTCGCCACACAGCCGTCGCACGCGAACGCAAGGATCGTGCCGAACGCGCGCCGCATCTCCGAGTGCGCTCCAGCCGCCACCGCGCGCGGTCGATAGCGTGCGGCACGCGGGTATAATCACGAGCAGCGCAGCCCCAGGTCGCGCCTTCCGAGGGGCCACCGATCACGAGCAACCGGCGCGAACCGACACGGTATCGTTGACTCGCTACAATAGAACAGGTAAGAACAAGCGACAACGCACGCGGGCGCGCGGCAGCGAGCGCCGTATGCGCGGATTCGACGGGCGAACAGAGGGGGAACGATGGCGCGGGAATCGACCGACGAGACGAGCGAACTCGGCGCGCGGCTGCGTCGTCTGCGCGAGCGCTACGACACCCTCACGGTGCTGACCGAGATCGTCCACCTGGACGCACACTTCGTGGCGCTGCGCGCGACGCTGAGCATCGCGGGGCAGGTCCGGGCACACGGGCACGCGGCGAAGGGGGCGGACAAGGCCGGCACATTCGTCGGTGCGGCGGAGCAACTCGCGGTGCAACAGGCGTTGTTCCTCGGCGGCTTCGACGGCGACGACAGTGCGCCCGCCGAGACACCGGCCGCACCGACAGCGCCGCCAAACGCCGACGCGGCCCCCACGCAGCAGGCGTTGCCGACCATCGTCGCGGAGAGCACCGCGCCGCCAGCGGTGCAGGTGGCAACTGCCCCAGACGTTCCAGGCTTGACCCCGACACCCGCCGTGCTGACGACCGAGGCCGAGATCGCGGCGCCACCGGCACCGGCGAGGAAGCGCGACCGCAGCGCCGAACGCGAACGCGCGCGCTCCCGCAAAGGGGTGCCGGTCGCTCCGCCAGAAGACGCGCCCGAGGAGACCATAACGGATAGCGCGGAGCCCCCGACAGCCGGTGCGCCCGTCCCGGAGCCAGCGCCAGCATCATCAGCGTCGCCCCCGACCGCCGAGGCCGCGCCGCAACCATCCGCCGTACAACCCGACACTCCGCCAGCGCCGGAGGTACAGGAGACGCAGGGGTCGCGGGCACGAGCGGTCGAGTCCGCGCCGGACATCGCCCAGACCCCGCCGCGCGCCGCCGAGGCCAGACGCGCGGGCCGCGTCGTGCCGGGGCCGAACACGGTGCAGGATATGGTTGCCCTCGCCGCGCCCGACCCTGCGCCGCCACGCCGCACCCGGGCGCGGTCAAACCCCGCTGCCCCCGCCCGGGCCACCGTCGCCGCGCCGTCGGCCCCGCAGCATCCCCGCGAGAGCTGGACCGCCGGGCGACCGATCCCCGCTTGGTGGCCGCCGGATCGGCCGAGCGTGGCGAAGCAGGTGACGAAAGCCCAGGTGGAACGCCTGCGCGCGATCGCCCTCGCGGAGGAGATCACCCCCGCGCTCCTCGATACCTACAGCACGATGCTGTTCGATCAGCCGGTCGGCGCGCTGAACCAGGATCACTACGCGATCCTGGAGGAGCGCTTGAACCCGGCCTACCCGAGCCCGCTGGAAGAGACCGGTGCCCGCCGCCTGCGCCACCCGATCGCGGTCGGGGACCACCTGACCCTGCCGGAAGGCCGCCCGATCTTCATCCGCTGGCGCGACGTGCCCCCCGTCGAGGCGGCACCCGAGCCAGCCGCGCCCGCCACGCCATCCTGGCGCACGCGCGGCGTGCGCGGCACCGGACGGCGGCGGCGCTGAGCGACACAGGGCGGCAGCCTGTGCGCGCTACTCCGCAGGCTCCGCCTTCTCCATTCTCTACAGTGCGGCGCAAAAAGCGTGACCTTGCGATGTAGCCCAGTCCCCGGAGGAGGCAGTGTCCCCCGGGGGGAGCTACTGCCCTTCATGGGTAGAGTATCCCCCGGAGGCAGTGCGCCCTTCATGGGTATTTGGTCCAACGGCAACCCACGTCGACAGGGCCGTTCACAGTACGCCGTAACCATTGGCGTGGCCCACAATCCACTTACGCCGCACGGCAGCGGCATCGCGCAGCCCTCTATAAAACCCGCGCCCATGCGAGGACAGCGCCCACACGCCCGAAATGGCAGCCAACCGCGGCAGATACATTGTCCTACCGAACGTCTTGATGTTATAAACGCTCATACTTCACCATCTGGCAGAGGCGCTCGTATGGACAGCGAGTGACACGCAGCGCCCGCATCCGGCCCTGCGCTGGCGACGGGAGTTCCCGCCAGCGCCATGAATGCCACCGAGAGAACGGAGAAGACGCCATGACTACCGCACCTGAAGCCGTACCCGACACCACCAGACTGCTCCTCTCGCGGCGCGCGCTCCTCCAGCGCGCGGCGATCTTCGGCGTCTCCGGGGCGGCGCTCGCCGCCTTCCTCGGGGCCTGCGGCACGGTCACCACGACCACCGATGCCGCCCCGACCGCCGCCGCGTCCGGCGCCGGTGCGGCCCCGACCGTCGCCGCCACCGCCACCCAGGCCGCCACCGCCGCATCCGGCGGCGCGGCGACCGCGCGGGCGACGGCGGCGAGCACGACCACGACCGCTGGTGGCGCGGCCTCGCCCACCAGCGGGAGCGCACCGGCCTACACCGGGACGTTCGACGGCACGATCCTCTTCGGGGCGGCGGTCTCGCTCACGGGCAGCACGGCGAGCGAGGGGAAGCTGACCCAGGATGGCTACGAACTCTGGAAGGAAACCTATAATAGCGCGGGCGGCATCATGGTCGCGGGCAAGCGCTACAAGATCGACACGAAGTATTACGACGACGAGAGCAACGGCCCGAAAAGCGCGACCCTCGCTACCCAGCTGATCAAGCAGGACAAGATCCAGTTCCTCCTCGGTCCCTACGGCACCACCTCGACCTTACAGGTCAGCACCGTCGCCGAGCAGAACAAGATCCCGATGATCGAGGGGAATGGCGCGGCGGAGAGCATCTTCAACCAGGGCTACACCTACACCTTCGCGGTCCTCAGCCCGGCGAAGAACTATCTCGCCGGTTGCGTGGACCTGGCCTTGCAGCAAAGCCCGAAGCCCGTGACGTGCGCCATCCTCAGCGCCGACGACGCCTTCTCGGTCGAGGTCGCCGACGCGGCCAAGGCGTACGCGGAGAAGCAGGGCTTCCAGGTCATCTACTATCAAAAGTATCCTAACGCCAGCACCGACCTGCGCGCCGTCCTCACCGAGACCAAGGGCAAGAATCCCGACTTCTTCCTCAATAGCGGCCACAAGGCCGAGGCCGTGGCGATCATGCAACAGGCGAAGGAGCTGGGCTTCAACCCCAAGGGGTATGCGTTCAGCGTCGGCCCCTCGATCCCGGACTTCCAGACGACCCTCAAGGGCGATGCCGAATACGTACTCGGCGGCACGCAATGGACCCCGGCGCTGAAGTATCAGGGCATCGATCTCTTCAAGACCCCCGGTGCCTACAACGATCTGTACAAGACCCGTTTCGGCTACGAGCCGGCCTACCAGAGCGCCGACGGGACAGCGTGCGGCATCGCGTTCGCCAAGGCGATCGAGACGGCCGGCACCCTCGATCCGGCGAAGGTGCGCGACGCGATCGCCAAGCTCGATATCATGACCTTCTACGGGCAGATCAAGTTCGATGAGCGCGGGATCAATACCTTCAAGCCGATGGCCGTCGAACAATGGCAGAAAGGCCAGAAGGTCACCGTGTTCCCCCAGGATGTCGCCAATGGGAAGGCGATCTGGCCGACCCCGGCCTGGACGGCACGGTAGTCGTGAGTCGTGAGTCGTGAGTCGTGAGAGAAAGTCCATAGTTCGTAGTCGGTGGTTGGTCTCAGTAACAAGCGCTGGCCCCTATCGGCACTGCGCCA
>JAABUM010000978.1_pt1 | contig 45410 bp, 58 predicted proteins | sample 5559161 | NCBI WGS metagenome assembly JAABUM01 (sample SAMN10711868, study PRJNA513369) | rock metagenome | isolation source: Antarctica rocks | place: Antarctica: Victoria Land, Siegfried Peak nord
ACCCTGACCAAGGAGGCGATGACCGACGTGGAGGCCCACCTCACCCGGCATCCGACTCTCGGCAAGTGGTTCGTTGACATCGGCCCACTACCCGCCGCTTGGGATACCTAATTCCGCGCTTGCCCCTAAGAGGAGCGCCTCGGGGCGAACGCCGCCGGGCCGGGCGGCTGGGACGTGCGGCGGCTGTATATGCTGCAAGGGCGCGCGGTGGCGCAGCAGGGGGACACGCCCAACTCGATCAACGCCCCCTCGGGGCTGGTCTACCTGCACGGCGACCACCTGGGCAGCGTGAGCGTCGTGACGGACACCGTCCGCCGGGTGCTGGCCCGGCAGGACTACACGCCGTGGGGCGAGGCGCGCGGCGGGGACATCACGCAGACGACGCTGGACTTCACCGGGCAGCGCAAGGACGGCACCGGGCTGCTGTACTACGGCGCGCGCTACTACGACCCGCAGACCGGCCGGTTCACCAGCCCTGACAGCGTGGCACCGGGGAAGGGCAATCCGCAGGCGCGCAACCGCTACAGCTACGTCCTCAACAACCCGCTCAAGTTCGTCGATCCGACCGGGCACTGCTTCGCGAATGCACAAAACAACGAGGAGCGCGCGGAGAACGGGCAGTGCAACAAGTACATCAGTTGGCTGAAAGGCTGGGGCATTGATGTCGATCCCGCGAACTACGCTAACTGGGAGTCCTCGCAACTTGAGGCCGGGTGGCAGGGTGCTTTGCGTATGTCGAACACACTTGGTTGGCTGACCGATGGTCGCCTCTTCCAAGAGAACGTGCTACGTGGTGGAAGACTCACCGTTGATAAAGTGCAGACAAGGAATGCCGGGACATGCTCCGAGCCGAGCGTCTTCGCCTGCACTGAGCCAGACGGTGGGAGGATTACCTTCTCCGTCCTCGCTTTCACCGGAGATAACGAGGATCAGTGGGCGTTCAATCAAGCAACAGTCGTACACGAGCTCGCCCACGTCTGGGATTTCCGCCAAAATAGGGCGCTTTCCAACGGGCTGAACGTCCTGCTTGCTAACGCCCCGGATGGACAACGTGACCGAGGTGGGTGGGTGAGGCCATTGAAGGATAATGAGCCTCTGCGCCCGGTGCATGAGGATTTTGCCGATTCTGTCGAGGCCGTAGTCATGAGTGGGACAAGGGCTGGGCCGCAGGATTCATTTCATGGCTCGATCCGCGAAAACTATGTTAGCTGCACCGCAGCCCCCCAACGTTGCGAGTATTTCCCATCTCACTGAGCCGAGTTCTCAGGGAGTGAAAACACGCCTCGCCTCATGATGTGTGACACCGGCGTGTAGTCAGCGTGGCAGGAAAATGGCGCATCTGGCGGGCGCGAAAGGGCTTGCCGGACCGAAATTGCTCCCCGTACCTGCCGATTATGCTGCCATCTCAGGTACACGCCCGCGTCACCGATGATGGGTCTTGCCGATATTCGATGATCGCCATCCGTGGGTCTGCCGCATAAGGGCGATCCAAACGCGGTATTCGGCGTAGCGGCGGGTACGCCGTGCTGAACGGTGCGGACCGCGGCAACCCCGATCATCGAATGTCGGCAAGACCCCCGATGATGTGGCGGGGCGTCAGTGAAACGCTCGGTATCTTTCGGTATCGTGAGGAAGCAATCCTGGAACAATAGCGCAGCGGCGTGCGCTCTCTATAAGTAGTCGGCTCATATCCAGCAGGAATCTACGGGCAATGCGCCACAATCTCATCGTTGCCGCTGCTGACAACGCGATCGAATGATTGGCTGGACGTTTCGATTATCGCGAGCGATTTGGGAGATACAGATGACCGCCACTTGTAGTACCCGATCGCCGAGAAATACATCACCGTTCGCCAAAATTCGGAAGAGCGGCGGGGCTATTGTGCTCCTACTCGCCCTGTCCTCCTGCACACACCCAGCCACCCCGGCGAGCGGAATTGCCACCCCATTCGTGGCGCTCCCCTCGTTCGCCACCCCGACTCGCCCCACGCCCCGTACTGGTACCACCCCCACTGTGCTGTCGCTGGGTGAGCTGCCTACCCCCCAGCCCGTCGCGTCTGCGCGCGCGCCGTACTGCGGTGGCCAGCCGAGCGTCGGGGAGCCGATCACGTACCCGAGCCTGGCCGCGCAGACCTGGGCTTCCGAGCAAGTGGTCGTCGGCACGGTCGAGGCGCAGGAGTCGCGCTGGGAGGTGGCGGGCGGATACCCCTACATCGCGACCTACGCCCTCCTGCGCGTGGAGGAGCGCGTGCGCGGGTTGCCCTTCGAGGCTCTCTTCCTTGCTGGAGCCGGGGGGACCCTCGACGGCTGCACGCAGCGCACGAACTTCCCGGCTCTCATGCGCGGTGAGCGATACCTGCTCTTCCTCGTTGGCAGGGATCCTTCCGCGCCGTTTGTGCCAACGACGATCTACGTGGTCAATGGGGGTGAGGCGGGGCAGCAGCTGCTCACGACTGGTACGGATCTCGCCGCGCTATTGGGACCGCTGCGGCAGACGTTGACGCAGCCGCCGCCAAGCGATCTGCGGGCGGACCTCCTCGTGCCACTCGATCGCGCACCGGCCGCACCGATCTCGACGCCACGGCCATGATCACCTAGAAACTGTCTGATAAAGGGCCAGAGAACGGCCTGCTGCCGCACGCCCCATCGGCTACGCCAGTACGGACGCGGGAAGACAACGAGCGATGCGGCGAGACGGCGACCTTACCACCCTCGCGCCACCCTTTATCAGACAGTTTCTAGACGCTCCAGATCGGGAGCGTACTCGGGGGATCGTACCGGTCCAGCCGCGTGCTCGACCGGGCCAACGGGTCAAGATAGCGGAAAGAGGCGACATCATGGCAACCCCCACGCGCCCCCTGGCCCTCGTGCTGGCCCTGCTGCTCGCGGTCCTGCTCGTCCCGGCGGCGGCGGCGCGGGAGCCGGGCAACATCGTCGTCGCCACGCCGAAGGCGCCGGTCGTCGCGGACGGCGACGTCGCCGGGCGCCCGACCGAGATCAACCTCGTGCTCGACCGCTCCCTCGACCCGCAGGTCGCGGGCCGGACGCTCCGGCAGGGCAAGACGATCGGCGTCACCCTGCCCGACGCCTTCATCCGCACCGCCGTCCCGGTCCAGGCCCCGGAGAGCGGCGTGCTCGTCAAGGGCTGGCCGCAGGGCGGCCTGGACGGCTACACGGTGACCCTCGCCGGGACCCACACCGTCGTCTTCACCGCGACCCGGGACATCGCGCCCACCGGCCCGGACGACCCGGGGATCAAGGTCCTGCATGTGCGCGGCCGCGCCTTCACCAATCCCGCGCCCGGCGACTACCCGATCGCCGTCCGGGCCGAGACCGGCCCGGGCGGGGCGGTGGAGACCGGGACCGGGACGCTGACGATCCGGCCCCAGGTGATCCCCTCGATCAACCCCTCGAACGCCCTCTCCCCGCAGCCGTCGAACAACAACTGGCAGCGCGTGCCGGTCGACGCCGCGACGCCCCTCCCGCTCGACTTCCTGCTGTTCGGCGCGGACGGCCAGCCCCTGAACGGCGTCGGCGTCGCCCCGGCGGACCTCGCCCGCTTCCCCCGCTACACCGGCGGGCTGCTGGTGCGGGACCCGGCGACGGACACCGTGGTCGGCGGGATCATCGGGGCGGCCCCGGCGGGCGCGACCGGCCAGCGCGCGGCCAGCCCGGTCGACGCGACGGGGCGGCCGGTCCTCTCCGGCCAGCTCGCGCGCCCCGATGGCACCCCGGCACCGGGGATCCTGCGTGTCCTCTTCCGCACCGGGACGCTGCCGGGCGACTACACGCCGACGTTCGAACTCGCGGGCGGCACGGCGACGCGCGTGACCATCGTGGCGACGTCCACAACCACGCCGACGATGCCCGGCCTGCCGGACACCGGCGGGGGCGGGCTGGCGGCACGGGAGAGCCACGCGTGGGGCCTCCTCGGCGGCTTCGCGTTCGCCGTGGGGCTCGGGCTGGGGTCGGTCACGACCCGCCGCCGTCGGACGAACTGAGCCCCCACCGGGGCAGGTATCTGGCGCGGCCGGGGGCTTCCCTCGGTCGCCCCGCCCCGCCCGCGTCGGCGGCGATTCCCGGCCGGGTCGGAATTGTGGTCAGCCCACTGCTACGGACACATCACTGCGCGTCGGTACTTTATGGGATCCGGCAGGCTGGCCCTTTACAAACGTCCGTGACACCAGGGGCACGTGACACCAGGGGCAACAGTGCTATAGCACGGGTGCCGACCTCGCACGGACCCGCGCGGCGTGTGTCAATCGCCACGCTGGGCGTGGCCCCTACCCCGAACCGCCAAGATACGGCCCCGTGTGTCGGTGTTTAGGTCGGCGGCCCACCGCCCACCGCTGCCCCGGTCGGGTCACAGAAACGCCCGAGCCTGGTCTGAAAAGAGCCTCACCCTCTGGCTCAGGGTGAGGCCGCCGCTGCGTCGGTGCGGGCTGCGGCGTAGCCCAAGCCTACCAGGCGCCGGATAAGCCGCCGTTCCACGGCCTGGCGATCGTGCTCAGCGCAGTAACGCGGGCCGCGATCGTCGGACGGGATGCCGTACCGGAGTAGGTGGTAGGTGCTGACGAGGATGATGTGTCCGCACTGCCGACCGCCCGCTGTTTGATCGCACCCCTTGACCGCACTCCCTCGCTGGCGCGCCCTGATCGCCCGGCCTCTTGAATAATATTGTCGCGTCAGGGGCGGTGGGCGGCGGGGCGCGGGGGGCGCGGGCCGTCGGGGGGGGGGGGCGGGGCGGGGGCGGCGGGCGCGCCACTGGCGCAGCTCGCCCGTGCTCGGGGGCGCGGGCCGGTCGCCCGGCGCGGCAGCGGGCAGCGGCAGCGGCCCGGCGGCCAGCAGCGCGGCGAGGGCGGCGGGCGGGCGCGGGCGGGCGAAGTGGTAGCCCTGGGCGAGGGTACAGCCCAGCCGGCGCAGCCCGGCCGCCTGGTCCGCCGTCTCCACCCCCTCGGCGACGACCGCCAGCCCGAGCGCGTGCGCCAGGCCGACGACCGCCCCGACGATCGCGGTGTCGTCGGTGTCCGCCCCCAGCCCGGCGACGAAGGCCCGGTCGATCTTGAGGGTGTCGACCGGGAAGCGCTTGAGGTAGGCCAGGTACTGTCAGGATAACCGATCATCCTCACGGGAGGGCGAGTGTGCGATACTCGGCGCATGAAAGAACAGTCGCCGCCTTGCTATAAGCGCCACCGTTTCCCGCCGGAGATCATCGGCCACGCGGTCTGGCTCTACTTCCGGTTCGCCTTAAGCTATCGGGATGTCGAGGAGTTGCTCGCCGAGCGCGGCATCATCCTAACCTATGAGTCGGTCCGGCAGTGGTGCCGGAAGTTCGGCCAGACGTATGCGAACGCCCTGCGTCGGCGACGACCGCGCCCTGGCGACAAGTGGCACCTCGACGAGGTGTTCGTCAGCATCAACGGCGTGCAGCAGTACTTGTGGCGCGCGGTCGACCAGGACGGCAACGTCCTCGATATTCTAGTCCAGAGGCGGCGCGATACGCGGGCAGCCGTGAAATTCCTGCGCAAGCTGCTGAAGGGTCTCGCCTACGTGCCGCGCGTGCTGATCACCGACAAGCTGCCCAGCTACGGTGCGGCGAAGCGTGACGTACTGCCGAGCGTCGCGCATCGGCAACACAAACGACTCAACAACCGCGCGGAGAACTCGCACCGGCCCACGCGGGAGCGGGAGCGACGGATGCGACGTTTCAAATCGGCGGGCCACGTGCAACGGTTTCTCGCCGCCTACCGACCGATCGCCAGCCACTTCCGCCCGCGCCGCCACCGCCTCACCGCCGCCATCTACCGCGAGACCCGCGACCAGCGCTTCGCCACCTGGCGGGCGGTGACGGGCACCCCGGCGATGGCCTGACGAGCGGCGCCGCTCTCCTTCAACACGCCTTTGTGCGCCAACGATCCTGCCATTGCGGCTTAAAACTGACAGTACCCGTACACGCACTGGATTAGGGTGACGCAGCAAGAAAGCCTGATGCAGACGGCGGGGCGGGTAGCGGCTGACCTGGCCGACCTCCCAGGCGCAAAAGCTCACCTCGACGTTATCGGACTCGGAGCCGGGGTTGTCGATAGACTCATCGAGCTGCACCTACCCGCAACCGGCGTCAACGTGGCGGAGAAAGCGGCCGACCCCGAACGCTTCGCTAACGTGCGGGCGGAAGCCTACTGGCACCTGCGAACGCTCTTCGAGACGGGGCAGATTATGATCCCTGAAGACGATGAACTCATCAACGAGCTGACCCAGCTCAAGTACAAGATCGTCAACAGCAACGGCACGATTCGCTTGGAGGAAAAGGAGGAGATGAAGAAGCGGCTAGGGAAGAGCCCTGACCTGTCCGATAGTCTGTGTCTTGCTTACTATGAGCCGCTGGAGGGACCACAGTTCGATATCGGGTTCTTTTGAACATAGCCTCGTTATACGGCATGATCCTGCGCTTCCTCCACCAGCCGGACATCCTCGGCGCGTAGGCGCTCCGGCTTGAGCGGGTCAGAAGCGGTGGTGAACGTGACGTGCTGCTCTTCCTCCAGCTCGTCGAAGGGTGTCCCCGCGACCCCCAGACGATCGAAGTACAGCTCGCCGCTCTCGCCGTCCGCCATGATGAAGCCGTAGCCACGCTCGCGGTTCAGCGTCTTGATCGTCCCCTCGGCCATCGTGGTACTCCTTCTTGTTCGTGTCCGGTAAACGAGTGTAGCAGGTATCGTCGCGTACCATCGCACGCACTCCCGGCTTACAGGGACAAGATTGGTTCTTGCAAGACAAAAGAAGTAACTGGTGCCTGGTGCGCCACAAAGCGGATGATCGACAAGTACTACGATAGCAAATTCTGTACAGGCTTTTACTCAATCAGCGGTGCCGGAAACGTCGCCGGATCGTCGCCACCACGAGGCCGAGCAGCAACGGGCCGGCGATCACCCCGCCGAAGAACACGAGCCCGCCCAGACTGCTGACAGCGGGGATGCCGGCGATCTCCATGATGACCAGCGCGATATACACGACGGGGAAGGCCAGGAGAGATGACTCCAGGAACGTGTCCAGGAAGGTGCGTTCCTTGGCGGGCGTGTCGATGATCGGCTCAAGCATCGTCCCCCCTCGCGCTACGACCATACGGTAGCTAGCATCCGGTTATTTATACACAAAACAGCCGCCCATCGTACCCTTGCCTGGGCGAACCGGTCGCCGCAGTGCCATAGCAGCAACAATCATCCTGCGCGATAATCTACGTCATAAGCGGTAAGGAAGGAGCGTGGGCGATGGCAACTGGCGACGACTCAGCTATGAGTGTCAGGCTGTTCTCGGCGGATAACCCGGACGCGACCTACCTGACGGCGGGCCTCCTGCACACCCGTTACCCGCGCTTCACCCCCATCACCCTTCAGAACGTCGACCTGCCGATCATCGCGCAGGACGTCACGCTCGCGCTTGAAGAGATCGGCGTCACCTTCGGGAAGTGGCGACCCCGCGTGGTGGACCGGGACAAGACCTCCGCCATCGATGTCGGCATTACCTTGTGCGTGCCCACCTGAACGACGTGACCTGTGGTCAGAGATGCCGGTCGGCGTCTCGTGTGGTGCGTGGAGAACCCGCGAGAAACACCGAAGGGTGAGCGTCTGGCCGCGTGCCGACGGGTGCGCGACGAGTTACTGCGGCTGATCGATGATGGACTGGTAGGGGCATAGAGAAAGCGCCCCGCGCCATTCCGGCACCGGTATACCGGTTTGGAGGCAGATGGGGGGCGCTGTATGCGGTAAATTCTAGCTCACCCGTTCTGATTCGACAAGATATCGCATGTACGGAAGCGGTAATGCTTACGGCGACACTTGCGGCACAGACGCTTCTTGACGCGGTAAGGCTTTGTGGTCATAAGGTACGGGGCCAAGCCTGACGCTCGGTAGTGTTTCAAAGGAGCTTGGCCTCGGCGACATTCTGCGCCGACGGGAGATTATTGTCAACTACTCTCTTGTCGGGACGAGTGCCTGGACGAGGTGCTCCGATCTAGTGACCCGGCCGAACAGAACTTCCACCATCAGTAGCGTCGCGTCATGGTTGGTCCGTGCCAGTCCGTAACCGATCGGCTCAGTGGTGCAGTCAGCGAGCAGGAGGCAGCGGTAGTCCCGGAAGTATGCGTCGCGCAGCGTCGATTCCACGCAGACGCTGGTGGTGCCGCCCGCGATGATCAGGGTGCCGATGCCGCGTTCCCGTAGAACCGCATGAAGGGGCGTCTCGTAAAAGCCGCTGAAGCGCCGCTTGACGATGACAGTCTCACCGGGCATGGGCGCGACCTCGGGCAGGATATCCCCCTCCCGTACTCCGGGCGGCAGCGTCCGACCATGCCCTGCACCTCCCGGCGCACCCGCCAACTCCATCCATCGCTTTCCGCGCGCGGCGTCCCAGAGGCGTGCGTCGCCGACCGAGGCCCCGAAATCCGCCGTGAGGTAGACGATAGGCAGCCCGGCCTCCCGTGCTGCGGCGAGGGTACGCGCCAACGGGGCGAGGACCGCCTGTGCGCCCGCGACATCGACGCCGGCGCGATCCCACCCTCCTCCGAGGCCAAAGAAGCCCTGCTGCATATCGACGACGAGCACTGCCGTCTCGCGTGGGTCAAGGAGGATCGATGACGGTCGGGCCTCCACCTCTATTTTTGGCGCGATCTGTGACATGGCGAGCACCTCCGAAGTATTGGTCATGGTCGTGATAGTGAAGTGAGGGTGCAAGAAAGTAGAGGCGCGAGTATATCAGGCGCGTAATGCATCTCACCCGTGCGCCGCGTCATCGTAGGGCCGCAGCGGGCTATCCGGGCGTGTATTCAATTCTTTACTGACTTGTGTTTCCGGCTCAGATGGTACGCGCGGCACGTCGGGCAATGGTAGTAGCGCATAACCAGGCCGAAGATGCGCCGAGAGTGTTGCGCCAGCTTCTCCGCGCCCGCCACGGTGTCGATGCGAACCTTGCCGGTGGCCGAGCAGCGTCCCCACACGGACCAGTCAAGCTGCTGACCGGTCATGACTTCGGCTCTTTCGGCAGCAGATAGACGTGCGTTGAGCTTAACGACCCCCCGATCTTAAAGAGATGTTCCCGGCTCCAGATATGCGTGATGCACGAGGGATAGTACATATCAGTCTGTAGTACGGGTAAATCATAGGGCTGGATAGGGATACCATAGGGGAAGCAGTAGCACAGGTCGTCACAATAGGCGGCGATCTCCACAGGGTCTTTGCTATCTGTATCGAAGCCAACGATAGCGATAAGGGCGTAGCCGCTGTCGTGCTTCTTACCGCTCGGAACCATTGCGATGCTGTCATAGGTCGTTTCTTTATCCCAGACTCGTTCAGGCAGGGCTAAAAGCTCTTTGCGGGTGTAGTTCATATTACAACGCCGGGGGTCGTGCTCAATGTGACAGTGCGCGCGACCCTCCAGCTTATGCAAATGTGGCGCACCATCACGGAGCCATGATGCGCTGACGGTACGTTATTGTCTATTGTGGCCTCGGACTATCTATGGCGTTGTGCGGTATCCTGGGCGCAGCCTTATGACGTCGGTCGATCAGCGATCGCTTATTCTGGAGCACACCCGATGGCGTATCACGCGGACCTGAACCTGGGCGCGCTCATCCTCACGGACGGCGGGCGTTCGCCGGAAGAATGGTTACAGCTTGCCACTCAAGTCCTCACGCGGGGTATCGAGGTGATCGGTGCGGTCATCATCGCGGTTGGCGTCATCCGGGCGCTGGTGCGGTGGGGCGGTCAGCACCTACCGGGCGGGCGTGAGCGCATCTCCACGGAGAGTATCCGGCTGGGATTGGGCAGTACGCTCGGCCTGGCGCTGGAGTTCCTGCTGGCCGGCGACATCCTCTCCACCGCCGTCGCCCCGACCTGGGACGCCATCGGCAAGCTCGCGGCGGTGGCGACGATCCGCACGCTGCTCAACTACTTCCTCGGCCGTGAGCTGGCGAACGAGCAACAAGTCCCCGGCGGCGTGGGACAGCGTGACGCCCTGATCACGACCAAAACGTAGTGGGCAATTTTAGCGCAATCCCGTCGCTGCTCATTCCTTCTGCTTCTGAAGGCGAAGGTAACGCTTGCCATCCAGGTAGGTCTTGCCGGGTGGGTGAATCTTCCGGGTTTTTCTCTCTTTATGGATGGGTTTGCGATGGTTCCAACTCATGAAGCGCCTTAATTTCTTCAAGCTGCTCCGGACTGAGTGTGAACCATTCGCCGTGCTGCCGTTCTTTCGCGTAGCGCTGGTGCAACGCTCTTTCGGCGTAGGTCATGTCTGAAACCGCGATGGTATGCAGTAGTTCGGTTGGGAACGGGAGGTTGATGCCGATCAGCTTGTAGCGGTTCGACACGTGTGGTGGCCGAGAAGCCTATCCCGCGTGCTGTTACGCGGCGCGGGCATACGCGTGATGGAGGCCGCCCAGGATGGCAGTAGTCCGCACGTTGCCGTCCGTCGCCGCCCAACCGGTGCACCCCTCGGCGGCAATGGGGATTCGTTGCGCCAGCCCCTGGTGCGGCCGGTCGTGGTTGAAGTAGCGCACGTACTCGCGGAGGACGCGCCGCAAGTGGGCCGCGCCCAGGACGAGCAGGTGATCGAGGCACGCACGTCGGACGCTGCCGAGGAAGCGCTCGCAAGTGGCGTTCTGGCGCGGTGCGCGGTACGCTGTCCGCAGCTCCGTGATGCCGCTCGCCGCCGCGACGCGGCCGAACACTCGGCCATATTTGCTGTCGTTGTCGCGGATGAGGTAGCGGGGCCGCTCCTCGAACGGGGTCGCCTCCCGAAGTTGCTGGGCGACCCAGGCCTCGGTGGGGTGGCGTGTGACGCCGACGTGGACGACCCGGCGAGAACCCAGTTCGATGACGAAGAAGGTCCATACCTGCCGGAAGAAGAGGTCGGTCACTGGGAGGAAGTCGCAGGCCCAGATGTCGGGGGCGTGATTGCGCAGGAAGGTCGCCCAGGGCTGCCCTGCGCGTCGGGGTGGGCGGGCCGCGCGCGCGTACTTCTGGACGGTCGACTTGGCGACGCAGATGTCCAGCTTCAGCAGCTCGCCGCGGATACGCTCGGCACCCCAGGTGCGGTTGGCGACGGCCATCTCCCGAATCAGCGCGACCGTCTCGGGGGCGAGGGGCGGGCGGTGCGCCGGGGCGGTCGCCCGCGATCGCCGACGCCAGTACCCACGGAATAACGCACGATGCCAGCGCAGCAGCGGGGCGGGTTGCACGATCAGCAGCGCCGACCGCCAGGCGCTGACGCGACCGGCCAGGAGCACCAGCAGCGCGCGATCGGCCGGGGTGCAGCGGGGCCGCTTGACGCTGCGCCGCAGGACGGCGAGCTGGTGCCGCAAGAGCGCGTTCTCGGCGATGAGTGCCGACTTGCTGCGCGCCAGATCGGCGAGGGTGCCGACCGCCACGGGCGCGATGGCCGGGCGCATAGCAGCGACCAGCCGCCGGCGGAGCCCGTGCGCGGCGGCGCGACCGAGCGTGACGAGGCGGTGCAGCAGGTGGACGGGCATGGCCGGCTCCCTCCTTCGCAGATGGTGCGATACGAAACGGAGGAAAGTGTAGCCGCCAGGCTCGCGCGGAGGCTACAGCGTGGCGGAGATGAGCACCAGCCAGCGTAGCGCACGGCTTGGCCGCCCCGATCAACTTTTCGGCCACGACAGGGCGATCCGCGACCGTTCTGCGGTCGCTGGGATTACGAAGCGGTCACTCGGGACGGAATACGGCGGAAGCGAGGCGCTCATCGGCCTGGTAGGCACTGTCAACTCAACTCGGGCGGGTGGGGCAATGCAGGGATAAGGGCGCGCTGACATGCGGCGGTGCGACTGGTCAGGCCCTCGCCGGGGTGCCGGTGACGGCGCGCCAGGTGGCGAAGCATGCCGTTCTGGTCGCGCGATAGGCTTCAGCGGTGAGACGGTGGCGGCGCGGACGGCAGTGCGCGGCGATCGGGCCGTAGGCGGCGAGGAAGCGCTGGGCGTGCCCCGGGCTCTTGAAGCGACGCATCCGCCGCTCGCGCTCCCGCGTGGGTTGAGGGGAGTTCTCGGCGCGATTGTTCAAGCCCTTATGGCGCCGGTGCTTCACGCTGGGTATCACCGCCCGCCGCGCCGCGTCATCGCTGGCGCCCTTGTCGATAATGAGCACGCGCGGGACATAGGCGAGGCCTTTCAACAGCGTGCGGAAGAACTGCTTCGCTGCCGCCTTGTTCCGGCGGGATCGCACCAGGATAGCGAGCACATTCCCAGCCTGATCGACGGCCCGCCATACGTAGTAGGTCGCCCCGTTAATCGCGACCAAGACCTCGTCCAGGTGCCACTTGTCGCCTGGCCGCACGCGACGGCGGCGCAGCGTGTTGGCGTCATGCTGGCCGAACTTCCGGCACCACTGGCGCACCGCCTCATACGTGACGATGACGCCGCGCTCCGCCAGCAATTCCTCCACGTCGCGGTAGCTGAGCGCGAAGCGGCAGTACCGCCACACGGCGTGACCGATGATTTCTGGCGAGGACCGATGGCGTTTGTAGCTTGGGGTACTGTCTCTTTCTTCAACCACGCAGTATCGCATCGCCAGCGGCCCCAGCCCGCTCAGTTATCTTGACAGTACCACGGAAGGCTACCACCTCGCCGCACGACCCAACAGAACCATGCGTAGTACGTCCCAAAGTCCCGCGTAATACAAGCGTTCGGCGAGCTTGCGATGCATTGATGCTCCCGCGCATCGGCATCTTGACACCGGGGCATCTCCATGGCACACTAACTCTATCATGTACGTACAGGAGGTCGCGCCATGTCGGCTGGGGAGATGTCGCACGGAGACGAAGCACAACGAGCCGGGAGCGAAGAGAAATTTCGCACAACGGTGACGCTCACCGAGCAAGAACTGACGTCGCTCGACGAGTTGCGGAGCCACTTCCGGCGTGTGGAGAAACGCAAGGTGGATCAGTCGCAACTCATCCGCGAGGCGATCCAGTTTTACCATGGCGATATTTTGTCACGCGATTGAGCAGTATCGCGTCTGCCTGAAGGGGCGAGCGGCGCAGGTGCCTGCCCAGGGGGGAACGATGGCCGAACCAATAACGCTTGCAGTGGCTAATGCCAAGGGCGGATGCGGCAAGACGACAACAGTGCTCCACCTTGCGGCGGCATTCGCGGAGCGCGGCCTCGATGTCCTCGCCGTGGACGTGGATCCGCAGGGGACGCTGACGCGCCAGCTCGGGGTCACCATCCGTGGGCAGGCAAGCGTAAAAGAAGTTCTCCTCGACGGGTTGCCGCTCGCGGAGGCGGTGGTGAGCGCCCGGCCCCAGCTCGCCGTCCTCGGGGCGGACCTACGCCTCGCTTCGGCAGATCTCGATTTGGCGACCGCCGTCGGCGGAGACACGCGGTTGCGCCGCGCCCTGCGCAAGGCGCCATATGATCTGATCCTGATCGACTGCCCGCCCGCGATCGGTAAGCTGACCGTTAATGCGCTCGTGGCCGCGGACGCTTTCCTGGTCCCGCTCGAACCCTCCCAGTATTCCCTCGAGGGGCTCGATATGCTCCAGCCGACCGTGCGCGCCGTCCGCGAAAATTACAGCCCCGATCTGGAGTTCCTCGGCCCGGTCCTCGTGATGGCCGAGCCGCGGACCACGGTCACCAAGGTGGTGCGGGAGCAGCTCGAGCACGACTGGCCCGAGCGTTTCTTCAGGGCCGTGATCCGCAAGAGCCAGCGCACGAAGGAGGTGGCCTTCACCCGCGATACCCTCTTCGACGGGGGCGAGACGACCACCACCGGCAACGACTATCTTGCCCTCGCGTCCGAGATCGGCGCGCGCCTCAAGCTGCCGCTGGCGGCGGCGACCGTCGGGGGCCGGACATGAAAAAGAATCTGCGAGCCGCACTCGCCGAGCGTGGTGTCGAGCGGGCCACCTTCGATGCCGCGCCGATCCTCGCGCGCCCCGGCGAGCGCGCGATGCCCGGCGCCCTCATGGTAGAGCGCCGCCGCCTCCAACCCGATCCCGAGCAGCCGCGCAAGCAATTCGACGAGGCGAAACTCGAGGATCTGGCGCAGTCGCTCCGCCAGGTCGGCATCCTCCAGCCGCTGCGCGTCCGCCCCGGCGACGAAGGCACCTACTGGATCGTCAACGGCGAACGCCGCTGGCGCGCCGCCGCGCTCGCCGACGTCAATGAGTTGCCGGTGGTCGTCCGCGATTCCCCGGCCGATCAGTTGGCGTTCGAGATGCTCGTGGAGAATCTACAACGCGAGAACTTGACCGATGAGGAGGAGGCCGGGGCCTACCGCATCCTGATCGGCCAGGGATACACGGTCGAGCGAATCGCCGAGCGCCTCGGGGTGAGCAAGTCCCGCGTGAGCCGGAACCATCGCGTCTTCAGCGCCGAGAGCCTGGCCGAGGCAGTGGCCGCCGGCCGCATCACCAAGAGCCACGCCCACGAACTGCTGGTGGTGCCGCTCGAGTTCCAGGCCCCGCTCGTCGCGCAGATCGCCGAGGCGCGCGAGGCGGGCAATGTCGTGCCGGTGACCGCGCTAAGGACAATCGTGGCCGATGTTCACGACGCGCTCGATAAGGGCGAGGCACAAGAAACCATTATGGAAAGTGTTGCGAGTCGCAACACTTTCCGCCGCGAAGAGACGGTCGTGCGCGCGCATATCCGACGGCGACCGGTCGATCGCGCGCTCGACGATGTCATCGCCCGCCTCGCGACGCTGCTGGATGACCACCCGAAGGCACCCCCGGGCGGCGAGCGGGTCGCGCAATTCGAGACCCTCATCGAGCGCTACCGGGCATGGGTCGCGCGGAACGGGATCGTCGAATGAGCGCGTACCTCGAGTGGCGCGGGCACGGTCGGCGCGCGGGCGGCCCGGCGTGACCGGATCTGGATCGCCCGCGCCGCTCGATGGGTACGACCAGCTCCTCGGCGATGTGCGTCAGATTCTCGCCGGGGCCCGTGATCGAGCCTACCAAGCCATCGACAACCTGCGCGTACAGGCCTATTGGCAGGTGGGCGAGCGGATCGTCCGCGAGGAACTGCGCCAGGGGAGCAGGGCGGACTATGGCGAGCGCATCGTCGCGCGCCTGGCCGCCGATCTCGGCTTCGGGCGCAGCGACATGTACCGGATCGTGCGCTTCTACCGCGCCTACCCGGTGATGACCGCCCTCGATCAGCGCCTCAGCTGGACACACTACACCGTCCTCATCGATGTCACCGATACCGCCGCCCGCCGCTTCTACGAAGACTGGTCCATCCGCGAGACGTGGAGCGTGCGCGAGCTACGCGCACAAATCCGCGATGACCGTTACTCCCGCAGCCTCGCGGCGCCGGACGGCGCGACCGTCCCCGCCCGGGTCGCCCCGGCGAGCCGCCCGACCGAGGTCTTCCGCGCACTGTACGACGTGGCGCTGCCCGGGTTACCGATGGACTTCTCCGAGGCACAGCTGGAGCGCGCGCTGCGCGCCGACTTCGAGCGTTTCTTGTCCGAACTCGGTCCGGATTTTTATCTGCGTGGCACCCAGCAGCAACTCGTTATCGACGGCAGCTACCACGCGGTCGATCTCGAACTCTATCACCGGGGCATCCCCTGCATCGTCCTGGTGGACCTCAAGGTCGGGGCGTTCGAGGATCGCTACATCGGACAGATGAATAAGTACGTCAACTATTACCGGGAGCGCGTGGCGGCCTACCCCTGGGAGAAACCGGCGATCGGCCTGATCATCTGCGCCAGCGCGGGCCGCGAGGAGGTGCGCTACGCGCTCGGCGGACTCGAGGAGAAGATTTTCGTCGCGGAGTATCGCCGCAAGCTCCCGAGCGAGGCTGAGATCGGTGAGAAACTCGGGCAGCCGCGTGGGCGCGCCACCCCGCGTCGCACGCGCGACAAGCACCCGTAGGGGCCGGTGGGATTGTGCCATCGACGATGGCACAATCCCACCGGCGAGGCCGCAGACGGCGCGATTTCGCAGCGAGACCACGGACGATCATGCTGCGGACCACGGCGCGCACCCGGCGACACGTGACATCGTCACAAGCGTCGCCGACTCCTTGCCTCCGCGCGCGTCAGGTGGCACAATAGGGTTAGTGTACGTACGAGTGTCAGTGCGGCGATCGTTGTACCGCGGCGGTGCCTCAGCGGCTACAGGCAGCGACGTGGCGGGGCAGGGCCCGTAGCGGAAGACCGCTTGCGCCATCGGCGGCGCGAAGCATTATGGTAACTGTTGCGAGTCGCAACGAGACAGGCGCGGGAGGAGCGGAATATTGAACAACGTGACACCGACCCTCCCGCATTACAATCCGGCGCTGTGGGTCGAGCAGGCGACGCGTCGTATCGACCTCACCGAGGGGAGCAAGATCCTCTTCGCGGCGCTGACGGAGCGCGCGATCTGGGAGGTCGGCATCGATCGCGACGCCCGTCATCGCGAGGTCCTCCGCGGGCTGGCCGACACACTGCGTTCAGAGACGCCGTTGTTCGCGCTCACGGCCGCGATTGTCGCGCCCTGGCTGCTCGTCGCGCTCGAGCACGAGGATGGCGACGGGAACGAGGAAGGACGCGAGATCGCGATCGAGGAGCGCCTCGTCGCGCTGCTCCACCACCGCTACGGGGCGGCACCCCAGCAGGATTACGATCCCTGGATGGGACTGGCCGAGTGGCTCTGGTCCCACCAGAATGCCTGGGCGGTGGCGGCGATGCAACGCGAACTCGGCCGGGACACCGTGCGCGCCCTCCCCGATTGCGACTACCGCCAGCTGATCGCCGACTATGTCTCCCGGAGCGACGTGACCGAGCTCCGCGACCGGGCGAGCCAGCTGCTCATCACCTATGCGCAGGAATTGGCCAAGGTCGTGGTCGACGCGCTCGACCTCGCCACGCTCACCCCCGCCCGGCGTCGCCTCCTGCTGGGGCGTACCCTGCTGCGCGATCCGGCCTCGCTCCTGCCGCCCGTGGCATCGCCCACACCGGCGGTACGCGGTATCGTCGCGCCGCTCCTGCAGGATAACCACCTCATGGTGGTCGGCGCCGACCACTATCACGCCCTGCGCGAAGCGATCTATAAGAATACGTTCCGCCGCGTCGACGGTCAGCCGTGGCCGACCGCCCCGCTCGAGACGAGCGACGGTCTCGGCGAGGCGCAACTGCGCCCCCCCGCCGCCGACGGTCGGGCGAGCCTCCCGCAGGAGCAGCTCGATCTCTGGGCGGAGGCGATGTGGCGGCAGCGAGAGGAGCTCTCAGACTTGGACGCCGATGTCCTGGACGAGCTCTGCGCTCTCTTCCTGTACCAGGCGCGAACGCTCAACGATCGCGCGGTCGCGGATATCGACGGGTTGCTCGCCATGCGCGGTATCCGGGCACGCCATCGCGGCAACGGGAAACGCGGCGGGTATGAACCCGAGCAACGCGCCGAGATGCAACGCGCCGTCAACCGCATCCAAAATATCTGGATCAACATCGCCACCGAGCGCGATCCGAGCACGCCCGAGACGGTGCGCGTCTTCCAGAGCCGCCTCTTCACTATGACCGAGCGCGTCGGGCAGCTCAACCTGGGGGGCGATCTCGATATCGATCGGTTCGTCTACCGACCGGGTGATCTCTTTGCCACCTATCTCCTGGGACCCGGTGCGAAGACCACACTCCTCTCCGCCCGGGCCTTGAAGTATGACCCGTACCGCCAGCAGCTCGAGAAGCGGCTGGCACGCTTCCTCAGTTGGCAATGGACGGCGCAAGGCGAGGGTGCCGAACTCAGGCGCGATCGACGCGGGGATCGCTGGCGTGCGTTCCAGGTCGGGACCCTGCTCGACGCGGCCGCCAAACGGATCGATCGTTCGCGCCCGGCGGTGACGCGCGAGCGCCTGGAACACTGCCTCGACACGCTGCAGGCGGACGAAGTGATCGCCGCCTGGCAGTACGAGGACTGGGATGAGGAGTTGTCGCGGCGGCACGGCTGGGCGGATACCTGGCGCGCGAGCGTTGTGCTGATCGCCCCGCCCGCGGCGGTGGTCGCCCAGATCGCGCAACCAATGGCGCGGGCGGCGCTACCGGGCGACCGTACCGACCCGATCGACGACAACCTCGCCACAACCCTCAAGGCCCAGCGACTCGCTCTCGGCCTCAATCAGCGCGAGGCCGCCGCCGCCCTGGGTATCTCCCAGGGCCATTACAGCAAGATGGAACGCGGCACACTCGCCGACCACACCCCCACCCCGGCCTTCCGCGAGCGCCTCGCCACGTGGCTCGCCGAGCGCACCGCCTGAACATCTCCCGCCATTTTATGCATCGATGCATAAAATGGCGGGCTATCGGCGCGCAATGCCCCCGCCGATGCATCAATGCATAAAATGGCGGGTTATCGGCGCAGAAACACGGCGGTACCGCACCCATGCATGCATATCGTGGCGGGTTATGCGCGCACGAACGCGGTATTTTAGCCGAATACCCCAAGCATAGCGTGGCGGGTTATCTCGCCGGAAGTGGTAGGTTATCGACGCGCGTATGTCACGTACGACGCATAATGATCGTTGTGGTGGCGCGAAATACGACGAGCATCCGATGCATCGCTCGATGCATCGCCACCGCGGCACCCACACCACGCCACACAGTCCTGTGCCCGAAGCACGATCGTACAATGAGCGTGAGTGTACCCGGCGCGGCAATGCCGCGCCGTAAAGGTGGGGGAGAGACACGAAATGACGCGTGAGCAGGTGGGCGACACGAAAGGGGCGCGGCCGACACGACCATGTGCACGACGCCGCCCTGCGCGTGTGCGCCTCGCGCAGGGCGCGGGGGCCCGCTCGCGATGACGACCTTGCCGCCACTGCCGGCTAGCAATATCCTGATCGGCGGGCGCACACTCCTGTTGCTCCCGACATTGGTGGCACTCGTGGGCCTCAACGAGGCGATCGTGCTGCAGCAGGTGCGGTATCGTCTGGGCGATGATCTCCGCCCGCAGGTACGCGACGGGCGTCGCTGGGCGCGCGACCCGCTCGACCGCTGGCGGGAGCGGGACTTCCCGTTCTGGGAGATCGACACCGTGCGCCGCGCCTTCCAGTCGCTCGAGCAGCGTGGCTTGTTGCGGGCGGAGCAATTCGACAAACACCTGCGCGATCGGACGAAGTGGTACACGATCGATTTCGAGGCCCTCGCCCAACGAGAGCGCGAATATCGCGCCGCGCATCGCGCGGTGCCGCCGCCGCGTACCCGGGCAGCGAGCGATCATGGTACACGGCAACAGGAGCGTGACGCGGCGGAAGAGCCCCCGCCGTTCCTCCCGGCCAGCGACCTCCTCATCGATGAGCCGCCATTGGTAATCGCCGTACAACTCGCGGTCGCCGTGGGCCTGGACGAGGCCCTGCTGCTCCAGCAAATCCGCTACTGGTTGGCCGACGAACGTCGGCCCCACATACGCGACGGCCGGCGTTGGGTCAGCCCGCGCGAGGTCGACCTCTTCGCACCGCTCGCATTCCGCTCCCAGAAGACCATCGCCAGAGCGCTGCGCAGCCTCGAGGGGCGAGGGCTTCTCCGCTCATCCGAGCGCTACAACCGGCTGCCGGGCGACCGGACCAAGTGGTACACCGTCGACTTTGAGCGCGTCGCAACACTGTCCCACGCACCAGAAGGACAAAATGCCATTATCGAGCCGGACAAAATGCCGGTACTCAGTAGGACAGAAAGCGGTGCTCCAGTAGGACAAAATCCCACGACTCTCTCGGACAAATCGCCAGTATCCAATAGGCCAGAATGCGCCGACCAGTCGGCCATTCTGCCAGCCTCTTTAAAGGATTTGGAGACTGATCGAGAAAGTAATCGAACAAAGCAACAAGAAGAGGCGTGGTGCAATGTTGTTGTTACAGCATCTCCGGATGATCGCCTGAAACAAGCCCTGATCGAGCGCGGGATGACGCCGACCGTGGCACACAAGCTTGTGCGCGACTATGGAGCAGTCCTTGAATATCAGCTCGACATTTTCGACTGGCTTCGCGAGCGCGATCCCGACGATGCCAATCTTACGCCGGGACGCCTGCGCAGGATGATCGAGGAAAACTGGGCCGCACCACGGGGCCACGAGCCCCGACCACAGCGTGAAGAACGTGCGGCGGCGATACAAGAGCAGGCGCAATTGGCGGAGCGGGAGCGTGTCGCGTCGTCGACCGCGCGGCTCGCCCGGGATGAACAAACGCGGGAAATACGCCGCGCTGTGCTCGCGCAACTTGGGCTGCGCGAGGAGGATCAGGGCCCCTGGTCGAACGCGATTGTGGCCGCCGATTTCCCTGGATTTCTGCGCGAGGCGCTCTTTTACCCCCCCACCCGCGAATCTGTGATCGCGGCTATTATTTTGCCGGATGCCTCTCTGGCGGCGCGTGCTAAGGCACTGCCACCGACGGTGCGCTTGAAACTGGCGCAACGGATCGCTAGCTGGGCCAGGATCCCGCTGGTCGAACTCTGGATCGGCGATCAGGCGGAAGTCCATGCACTCCTCCACACGCCTTCGAATGAGTAGATGATCGGGTAATAGGGCAGGAGTTCGGCCGCGACTTCGCCCAGTGGTCGCTACGCTGTATGCGTCGATTTTGCCTTGCTTCACCGATTCGGAACGCACTGCGTTCCGAGTTGGGCTCTATTTACGGCACTGTCAGGTAAAGTTTGGACGGCGCGGCGTGCGATACTGGGCGTATGAAAGATACTGAATCGCTGTCCTGGCTCAAAATCCATCTGGGGCGGGCCTTCGCCCCAAGTCCACGCTGTTCATCACCCCCCGTCGGCTAGAATCACCCGGCGCGGCGCAATTGCGCCGCGTGTGAGTAGGGAGGCGCGGAGCGAGGGGGATGGCTGTGGTCCTGTTTGTACAGGCGTGCCGTCGTCGGATGACCGGGAGCATCGTGGGCGTGCGGCGCGCCCTCCGCGCCTGCCTCTGGGCAAGGCCGGTGCTGAGGGTTTACGCGGCGGGGACCGGGGGCGACCTGCTGCGGAGCCGGGCGCAGCTCCTCGCCGAGAACGCCTTGCTGCGCCAGCAACTCCTCGTGCTCCGCCGGAGTGTCACACGCCCAGCCGTGGCAGCGGCAGATCGCGCGCTCCTGGTGCTGCTCGCCGGCCGGATCCGCGCCTGGCGGCAGGCCCTGCTCCTTGTCCAGCCGGAGACGCTGCTGCGCTGGCACCGCGCCGGGTTCCGCGCCCTCTGGCGGCGGAAATCGCGCCCAGGGCCGGGCCGCCCGCCGCTCGCGCCGGAGACGATCGCCCTGATCCGCCAGGTGGCGGCGGAGCACCCGCTCTGGGGCGCCGAGCGGATCCGCGGCGAGCTCGGCAAGCTCGGCATCCGCGTGGCCAAACGCACCATCCAGACCGATGTGCGCGGTGCCACCTCCCCGCGTCCACGCGGGCAGACGTGGGCCGCCTTCCTGCGGAACCACGCCGGGGCGATCTGGGCCTGCGACTTCCTGCCGGTCGTTGACCTCGGGTTCCGACCGCTGTTCGCCTTCTTCATCATCGAGCTGGCGACACGGCGGGTCGTGCATGTGGGCGCGACGCGCCACCCGACCGACGCCTGGGTCGCGCAGCAACTCCGCGAGGCCACGCCCTTCGACCAGCGTCCCACGTACCTGATCCGCGACAACGACGCCAAGTACGGGGCGGCCTTCGCGCGCGTTGCTGCGGCCAGTGGCATCGCGATCGTGCGCACGCCCTACCGCGCCCCGAAGGCGAACGCCGTGTGCGAGCGCTTCCTGGGGAGCGTACGACGCGAGTGTCTTGACCAGCTCTTCATCCTCGGCGAGCGCCACCTCAGCCGCGTGCTCCGGGAGTACGTCGCGTTCTACAATCGGGCGCGACCGCACCAGGGCATCGGGCAGGAGATCCCCGCATCGTTACCAGAAGAGCCGACGTGCCACTCGGCGCCGATCAAAGCGATCCCAGTTCTCGGGGGTCTCCACCATAGCTACCGGCGCGCCGCGTGAGGCCGACGGATGCATTTCTAGCCATCACAGCTCCCCTCCGGATGCAGCCGCTGGCCGGTGCGCGGCTCGCCGGCATGCACCTGCACGACGACGATCGCACGTCCGGCGATCGCGCCCACCTCGATGACGAGAGCATCTACGAGCGCCTCGTGCATCTCCTCCACGGCGCCCTTACCTCCCCGCCAGGCCCGGCAGGGGGATCGGACGCCCCCAATGCCGCGCCCCTTCCAGCCACGCCGCGATCGCGTCCTCGCCCATCCGCGCCGCGTCCACGTAGGTCGCGCCGTGCGTCACGCAGCCCGGCAGGTCCGGCACCGTGACGACATACGCCCTGTCCTCGTCCGACCAGGCGATCTCCATACGGTAGCGGGGCCGCGCGGCCGGTCGTGCGGCCAGCGATCGGGACGCACCCTCGGCATACACGGAAGACGAGCGAGTCATGCTCTTCTGCTCCGCCTTCGTGGATGATCGCGTCAGGATAGACGACGCGGCCGAAGCCTCCCGCTTCATGTATGGCTTGCTCCCGCTCTTCGGCGTCGGCGCGCCGGGTTTCCGCTTCGGCGGATCGGGATTCTGCTTCTTTGCCATGACTACTCGCTTTCGGCGACCTTGGCGGCTTCGACGGCCGCCAACGCCGCCCGCAGCTCGCGCTCCTGATACGGTTTCGCGTCGTCGCCCTCCTGGCCGGCGACGGTCGGCTGCACGTCGGGGACGAGCGGGTGGGACCAGACCGTGTGCGACCCCTTCCCCCGCCGGGGTAATTGCTCGAAGCCCGCGCGGCGCAGGTCGGCGAGCAACTGGCGCAGCTTGCGCGGCATTACTCGTCGTCATCGGGGATATGGATCTGCGTCCTCCTTGGTGTACCCAGCGGCAAGCCGAGGCGCCGCAACTCGGCGCGATACTCCTCGCTCGGGGCGATCCCGACGATATCGATACCGTAGAACCCCACCCCCCGCGCGTCGGTTGTGATCGCCGTGGTGACGATGGTGAGGATGGTCCCCTCGGCCACCGTCTCTGGCGGGAGGGGGAGACTTACCGCCTGATCCAGGTTAACCAGCCGCGGACCCCTACTACTCATAACACGGATGAATGTCGCCATCGTGCTCCTTTCAGAACGGACAATAATGCTCGGTACACTGCCGCCGGCGCTGCATGTCGGCGAGGTTGAACAGCCCGCCGTCGTCGTCCACCGGCCGACCGCAGGCCTGGCAACGTGGCACCGGGTCGCGCCCTTCGGCGTACCCGAAGAGCTGCCGCGCAGGCTCGGCCTCGCCGCGAGGACCACGCGGTGTGTGGCCACGCTGGCCGCGCAGGTAGACGGCGATCGCGGCGTGCAGGTCTTCCATCACTGTGCCTCCATCACCGCGACGATCGCCACGCCCAGCATGGCCCACTCGGCCCGCAGCAACTCGAAGAGCAGCGGGTCGCGCGTCAGGCGGTCGGGCGTCGTCACCAGGACCGTGCCGATCCACCCGTGCGCGATCGCGGCGCGCAGCGCGGCCAGACGCGGGCGGTCGAGCGTGTCGCCGCCGATCACCTCCTGGTAGATGGCCACCCGTAGCAGCCCCTGGCGCGTCGCAGAGGCCCGGCACGCCGCGATCTGCCCCTCCAGCGCCGCCTGGTCGGCGTGCGTCATCGTCGCGGAGCGTGCGTAGATCGCCACCTCGCGCACCCGCCCATACCCATGGTCGACCCGCTGACGCAGCGGCGTCTCCGCGTCCTGGCGGCGCAGGTGGGCGGCGATCGCGGCGTGCAACTCCTCCATCAGGATTCTTCCAGTGTCCCGAAATTCCAGCCCGCGACCTCGGAGACGCGCCCCCGCCACACCGGGGTTCGGATCAACTTACCGTTTGGCCCGAGCGTCCGCACATCCCCTAGATTCACGTACTGGCGCTCGAACTTCTGTGCCTGCTCGGGGTCCAACTGCTCGCCCTCCGCAAGCGCGGACGTGAGCTGCTCGAACTCGACATCCTGTTTCTGGCGGCCCGCCTCAACCGTCTCGGCTAACTGCGAGAATGGTCTACGGATAATGTCGCCATTCCCCGCCGTGCGATCCTGCGCCTCGCCGAGGAGTTCGGTGACGCGATCGAAGTACGCTTTCGTGCCGATCGGCATTCCGGAGACGAGCAGCCCACCGACGGTGAGGGTAATGCTGAATACGATCGGCTTATCACCCTCGGCGATCTCTAGGATGTAATTGAGGAACCAATCCGCCGAATTGTTCACCATTGGCTACCCCCTCGCACCGTCTTCTTGGGCCCGCGCCGCACCTGGTCGTCAGCCGCGATCCTCGAGCTCCTCGGTGTCCGGGGTGGGTGCCCCCTGCTGACGCCGTATCGTCTCCTCGAACGCGGCCCGAATAGCAGGGTCGATCGCTACGGTGACACCCTGTAAGCGGGGGTCGGGCAATCCCGCTCGGACTAGCGCCTCGGCATCAATTTCTTTTGCTTCCTCACCGAAGACCTCGATGGTGCTACCCCCGGCCAGCGTGATAACGGCGCGGACACGCTCCTTCCGCTCGAAACCTTCGCCCTCACCGACGATGTCGGTCGTCACGCAAGCGATATGCGCCCACGCGACACAATGCTGTTCCCCGTGCCCTTGAAGCAAGATGAAATCGTGCCGCTCGGCCATCGCTATCCCCCCTACTTACGCCGCTCTCTGTCACCCGCGAGATACCTGGTAATCAGCGATGATCCTTGAGCTCCTCGGTGCTCGGCGGGGCGGGGGACTCCTCGTCGGCTGGGATGCCGCCACTTATCCGCAGCGACTCGCGCAAGCCATCCAGCGCGACCGCATCCCGCGGCGAGAGCGGTCCCTGCCGCTGCTTCGCCAGCAGTGCGCGATAGACGGTGATCCGCCCGGGACAAAGCGCCAGGGCACGCTGGGCGCGCTCCTCGCCCATCCGCGCCGCCGGAGACTACGCTCGCGCCAATGTCGCGAGCGCCCCGAGTTCGACGCTGCGCACCTCATCGGCGCTGAGAGCGAGCGCCTCGGAGACCTCATCCAGGGTCCGGTTACCCTGACCGTCGAGGGCGAAGCGCAGCGTCAGCACGCGCTTCTCGCGCGGCGTCAGCCCTTGCAGGCACTCGGCGACACGCTGTACGGCGGCGGATGGCGTTGACATACGACACTCCTTCGCGCAAAACCGATAAGGTAGCAAGTGTAGTATGCCCCTTTTTTGGCCCTGCGCCGCTATTCTCACGCCGCCCGCCTGCCCCCGCGCGCCACCTGATCGTCAGCCACGCTTCTCGAACTCGTCGGCGCTCGGCGTGGCGGACATGTCCTCGTCGTCGGGGACGCCACCGCTGGTGCGGAGGAGCTCGCGCAACCCTTCCAGCGCGACCGCATCCCGCGTCGAGAGCATCCCCACACGTTGCCGCGCCAGGAGTTCGCGATAGGCGGTGATCCGCCCGGGGCGCAGCTGCCGCGCCCGTGCGGCGCGCTCCGCATCCCCCTGCTTGGCCCAATAGTGCTCCATCGCCTGATCCCCTACGCCGCCCGCTTGCGCCAACGGCCCACCTGGTCGTTGTACAACACGATGCCGGCGGCGCGGGCGCGGGCCAGCCAGAACGCTTCGCGAGTCTGCCGACTCCGCTCCAGATCCCAAGCCTGAACACAGTTGTCAGGCACCATCTCGGTGGTCTGCTCTAAGACCACCAGCCCGAAAGAGGCCATACCGTTGCTATCCCATGCGGCTTGCAATGCGGCATTACCGTGGCGAGCCGCATGAAGCGCTTTGCGATGCTCTTCCCACCGATGGCTCATTCGACGCGACTGGCCGATATAGGCCTCGCCGGTCGTGTGATTGCAGATGGCGTAGATCCCGCTGATGGTCGCCACGCTGGTAGAATCCCTCTGCTCGCCGGGCCTAGACCCCCGGTGAGCCTACGGGCGGCCTGACTAAACCAGGCCGCCCTTTTTGCCGCCTATTCTCCTACGGTCACCGGCATCAGGCGCGGTCGGGGGCCACGTGTCACCTCGTCGGCGTCGAGCAACTTCTCTCGAAGATCCTTCGGATTCTGATAGATCTTGAAATGCCCCTCGCGCAGCAGGCGCGCCATTGTGGGCTTGCTGACATTGAGGATCTCGCGTGCTTCCCTGGTCGTGATTAGCCTTGGTTCATCGTTCATCAGCGATTGGCCCCTCCTCAAAGCCGGGATCGTTAGTGTCCATAACACGTACCAATAAGATAACATTTGAGTTTGCGTTAAGTCAACACCGAATACGTCAATATAACAATATAGGTAAAGTATAGATATCGACATAGAGATGATTATGGTGTAATGTAGGTAACAGATAGATAAAGCATCCTATCGCAAAGAGGCTCCACAATCTCGCCTGGCAGCAAAGCACTGTGGAGCCGCAACACCAGGGGTATTTGCCCCGAAAGGCAATCGTACCATGAGCGCCGCGACCGCCGCCCAGCACACCGCCGCCGAGCTGGCCCTCGACTCCTGCGACGACGCGACCGGGATCATCGCCTTCGTCGTCCGCTCCCGCCACGACGCGACCCGCGTCAACACCGTCAGCCTCGACACGCAGACCGGCACCATCCACTGCGACTGCCGGGGGGCGGAGTGCGACAAGGCGTGCTGGCATGCCGACCTCGTGGTGGCCGCGTGGGAGCGCACGCAGGCCGCGCACATCTCCCGCACGCTCTCGCCGGTCGCCCTCTACAACCAGGGTCGTAAGGCGCTGACGATGGTCACTATCTACCGCGACCGGTGCGGGCGCGCCCTCCCCGACGACGTGCTGACCCTGGTGGCGAGCCGGTACGAGTGGCGAAGGCGGGCCGCCGCCCGCCTCGTCCCCCCGACGCCGGAGGCCCCGCTCGGCGCGCTGCCCGCCCTGGCGCTGGTGGCATAGCAGGGGGGGGTGGCCAAGATGACGCCCCTTACCCCGTCTCTTCCTACCAACTCCTCTACCGATCTTAACGTACTTAGAGGGCGATCTCGGCCACCCCCCCCGGTACCCAAGATGACCACCCCCCCCACAGGGGACAGATCCCCAGGAGATACACCATGACGATCAACGCCGCGCTGACCGCGCTGCTGCACGAGCTGGCCGAGGAGATCCCCGACGTGCTCGGCCAGTCCTTCACCTTCGCCACGCTCTGGGCGGATCTCGCCAGGGTCGCGGGGGAGCCGGTGCCGTCCGACGTGGCGGCCGTGCTCGATGCCCCGCTCTCCTTCGCGCCGACCTTCCCCGCCCCCGACATCCGGCGCGGCTCTTTCATGGACCATGCGGCGCAGTTCCCGGAGGCCTACGCGCTGCCGTGCGGCGACCTGACGATCACCGACATCCTCGCCCGCTGCCCCCATCCCACGCGCCGCTAGCCGCCGCGCCGCCGCCCACAGCGCCGTGGGCACCCCGCCACAACGCCGTGCCCGCCCCTGGAGGATGGAACGCTGTCCCCAATTGGGGACACGACAGGAGGGCTACCGTGACGAAGCAACACACCGCCGCAGACCTGCCGCGCTATCCGCTGATGTTCCATCGCGATCGCTACGAGCCCCTGCCGCTGGAGTCGCTGACGATCGATAGCTGCGTGGCGAGCCTGGCCGCGCCCTACTGCCTCAGCATCCTTTTCTTCACGACCACGGTGCGATTCATCGAGCGCCAGCAGGCGGATGACAGCCTCGCCGGTCGCGCGATCCGCGCCGAAGATGTGCTGATCTTCGACCATACGCGCACCGCGCCACTCGACGGCGCGGTGCAGCTGCTCGCCGACGGCGACGGCTATCGCGCCCGCATCTGCGTCGTCCTGGCCGATGGCACGGTGGAGTTCCACGCCGCCGCCGCGGGCTTCCCGATCCTGACCGGCGCGCGGCGCATCTACGGCACGCTCGCCGCCGGGGTCCGCGCGACCGATGGGCGGGAGGTGACGGGATGAGGTTCATCAACGGCACGCGCGGCGGTGTCCTCCTCGAACTCGACCCGACCGACTGCCTGGTTATCGCCGACGCGATCGCCTACGCCAACAGCATGGATAACAGCGGCCTGGCCTTCAACCACGCGGCGGCGCTCGGCGCGGCGCTCACCGCCTGCGCCATCGTGGCCGCGCTGGACACGATGGAAGACACCAAGGTGCCGGGGCCGGAGGCGCTGGCCCACACGCGGCGGGTGTGGGGACCGCCGACGCGCGACTGAGGACCAACCGTGACAGCGCGATGGCAACGCGGGGGCGGCACCTGCGCCGCCCCCGGTCCTCGTTTATGCGCGACGTGCCGGTGTCAGGGCCTGCCCGGCCCCGTGTCGGAGCCGCCGGTGGCGCTCGGCACCTCCAGGGTGCCACCCCCGCCGGAGCCGAAGGGCACATACAGGCCGGTCATGTTGTGGAAGTAGCCGTTGAAGCCCCCCGAGTAGTCGTCGATGCTGATCTGGAACGTCTGTGCGCCCGCGCTTACCGGGAAGACCCACGTCATCACGGTGTTCGTGTATATGACGGTGCTCGACATGCTGGTGACGACATTCAGAGAATTGGCGTTCCCCTGGACATGGTGCAGCCGGGAGACGGCGATGGCCGATCCGGAAGTCCATTGTAGGTTGAGCTCGGCGGTGACGAGCACGAAACCGGCGGCGGGGGCGGTGAGCGATAGGACATCGCCATAGATCTTATTGTTGATGGTGATCGGCACTATCCCACCGAAAGAGGCCCGGCTTACCCGCGCCAGCCCGTTCGGCGCGAGGCCGCCGACCGTGTTCGCATTTGTGGCATTCGTCGCGTTGGTCGCGTTCGTGGCGTTTGCCGCCGTCTGCGCCGTGACAGCGTTGGTCGCGTTGGTCGCGGCGCTCGCGGTGTCGGCGCTGACCGCGTGGGTGGCGGTCTCGGCCGTCTTGGCGTTGACGACGGGCGGGTTCGTCCCCAGCCCGGCGGTGCGGGCCAGGAAGCTCGCCATCTCCTCGCGGGTCACGTTCGCGGTCGAGCAGTAGCTCACGTTGGGCACGCAGCCCTTGGTGATCCCGGCGTCGTAAATCAGGCCGATGTTCGGGTCATGGACGCCGCCCGTCAGGTCGTTGAAGGGCGACGCAGCGAGGAGCGAGAGCGGGGTCAGGACGAGCAAGAGCGCCACCAGGGCCAGGGGCAGGAAGCGGCGCGGGATGCGGCGGCGCGGGCGCTCCAGGCGGTCGAGGCGTGTCTGTTGGGCGGCAAGTTGGGCCTGCAAGCGGTCGAGCAGTTCATTGCGGGTACGGTCGTCGGCCATGTCGCCCCTCCTGTGTGCAGGGGGCGCGTGCCCCCCCACACGCAGCATAGCAACCGAACCTAAACGAAACCTAAACGAGGTCGGGGCGTCAGGATAGGCGCGGCTGGGACGAGTCGCACGCCCCTCGCGAGGTGGATGGGGGGCTGCTGCCCCTTTGATCCCCGCTGTGCCGCTCGCCACCGCGCCACCCGAGGCGAGGCAAGGGGCGTGCCGAGGACGATCGTACCGCCCGTACGGCTCTGGCGACGAAAGCGACCTGGCACTATGCTGGGGTTCTCTTCATCTCTCCTCTTTCCTCCTCATTCCCCCTCTTCCCGGCCCCGTCTGGTTGGCACCGACGGGGCCTCCCCATGCCCGCCGCCACGCTTGTGGCATCCTCGAACGGCCAGGGGTGCTTTGTGCGCGCGGTGAAGGCAGGATAAAGGCGCACCCCGCGCGCCGCCGGAACCCAGGCGCGGCGCGGCTCCAACACCCCGGCAACACCCCCGGCGGCGGCGGCGGCGCGCGGGGTGTGACGGACGATCGACGAGCCGGGGCGTGGGGGCAACACCCCGGCAACACCCCGGCGCCGGGGGCGAGGAGGCACGGATGGCACCACGGGCACGGCGCGAGATCTATCTGACGGCCGAGACGGACCTGGCGCTGGCCGACTACGCCCGGCGGCACCGCGCCCGGTTCCGCACCACCTCCCAGGCGGTCGAGCACCTGCTGCGGCGCGCGCTCACGGGCGAGGTGGACGAGGGGGTGGAGGGACTGCTCGCCCCGACGATCGCGCGGCGCGTCGAGGAGGCCGCAGCGCGGGCGGTCGAGGCGCGCGTCGCCCCGCTCCTGGCGGCGCAGACCGACCGCCTGGCCGGGCTGCTGGTGCGGAGCGGCAAGGACGCCCTGGGCGCCTACGGCGTGGGCGTGGCGATCCTCGCGCGGCTGACCGGGGACGCGGCCGCCGCGCGGCGGCTCGCCGCGGAGGCCCGGCTGGCGGCCGGCCCGGCGTACACCGCCCGGGGCCTGCGCGGCGAGCCCGGCCAGGAGTGAGGCACGCCCGGGCTGTGCAACGCGCGTGGCCGCATCCCGGAGCACACGGAGGGAGGGACACGGATGGACAGCCGACACCGGAACATCGCGGGGGAGATCGCCCCCCTGGAGGCCGCGCTCGGGCGGGAGTGCGCCGCCCTGCTGCGGGCGCGCGACCGCGGGAGCCGCCAGGCGCTGCGGCTCAACCTGGCCGTGGCCCACGAGGAGCTGGGCGCGCTCTACCGGCGGCTGCACGCGCTCGGTGCCGCCGATGATCTGGTCGTCGGCACGCCGCTCTACGTCGTCGAGCGCAGGGCGGGTGACGGGGCCGGGGGTGGGGCGTGATGGGGCAGCCGCTGATCCTGCGCCACACCTACACGCGGAGCCGCGACACCGCGCGGGCGGGGCTGCGCTATTACCAGATGCGGCCGCGCGGCGAGGACGAGCCACCCCGGGCGATCTTCGGGTCGGACGGCACCATGACGCGCGACGAGGCGTACCGCCTCCTGGACGCGCACCAGGTCGGCGATGGTGTTGGCGGCCAGGGGCGCGGCTACCTGGCGCATCGGCTGATGCTCTCGCCACCGGAGGACATGCGACCGGACGATCTGCGCGACTTCACGCGCCACGTCATGCGCGAGCTGGCGCGCGACAAGGGGAGGTGCCTGCACTGGGTGGCGGTCGAGCATCGCAATACGGCCCATCCGCACGTCCACATTGTCCTCGCGGGCGGGGCGGTCGAGGGGCAGCCGCGCGAGCTACGGCTGGATCGGGCCGACCACGCGCGGATCAAGGAGGACGGCCTGGACTACTGCCGCTTGACGGCGCGGGTGCGCGACGACTGGGACCGGGCGCTCGCGGCGGCGACGCGCGGGGCGGACGTCGGGCGAGAGACGACCACGCCGCCAACGGTGGGCCACGCGCGGGATGACGGCTGGGAGCGGGGCTGAGGTCAGGATTGGGAGGGGTAGGCGATGCGGCGATGGGTGATCCTGGTGCTCTTACTGGTCGTGGTGGCCCAGGTGGCCCTGAGCGGGTATCGGGCGCGGGCAAGTGTCGCCCGCACCCTGACCGCGCGGCGGGAGCGCGCCGAGACGCTGGCCGCCTGGCCGGTCCTGCGCGAGTGGGCGAGCCTGCGTGGGGCGCGCGACGACGTCGGGGGGTGCCGATGGCGGGATCGCCGTCGCCGCGGGAGCGCGACGTGCCGACGTGCCGGGCTTGCCCAACGGCGTGCCCTCCTTCGCCGACTGGCGGGCGCGCCCCGCCGCCGACCGGTGGGCGCTCTACGCGCGGCCCGACTGGGCGGGGGTGCGCCAGGCGACGCGGGGCGGTGCCGGGCTCCTGGCGGCGGCGCTCGCCCTGCTCCTCGGGCGCCTCCTGGCGTGGCCGCTGCTGCGGGGGCTGTGGCTCGTCGCGATGGCGGCGGCGCTGGTGCGCGGGCGGCGGCCGGGGACGAGCCACGGCAGCGCGCGCTGGGCGACGGCGGCCGAGGTGCGGGCGCTGCGGCCCCGCACCGAGCGCGCCGATCTCATCGTGGGGGAGGTCGGGCGCTGGCGGGCGTGGCCGGTGGCGATCCCGGCGGGCCAGTTATACGAGCATACGTTGCTCGTCGTCCCGAACGGCACCGGCAAGACGGCCGGGCTGATTGTCCCCAACCTGCTGGCCGAGACGGGGCGTCGCAGCCTCGTCATCGCCGACGCCAAGGGGGAGCTGGCGAAGCTGACCGGGGCGCACCTGCGCGATGTCCTCGGCGAGGATCAAGTACATATCCTCGACTTCCTCGACCCGACCCTCTCGGTCGGCTACAACCCGCTGGCCTACGTCACCGACGCGGCGAGCGCGGCCCTCTTCGCCGAGGCCTGGGTGGCGAACACCGGGACCTCCAGGGAGGCGTTCTGGGACAACGCCGCCCGCACGCTGATCGGGGCCGCGGCGCTGCACCTCGTCGGCACGGCGGGCGCCGGCGCCCCGCCGCCGCTCGCGGCGCTGGTGGACCTGCTGTGCGGCGACCCGGCGCGGGCCATCAAGGGACACCTGAGCGCCAGCCCGGTCCCGGAGGTGCGGCGGCTGGCGCGGGCCTTCCTGACGAACCTAGAGGAGAACGGCAAGCTGCTGGCCGCGGTGTTCAGCGAGCTCGCCCCCCGCTTCGCCTGCCTCGACTACGCGCAGGTGCGGCGGGTGACGGTGCGGGACGAGCTCGACCTGGCGGGGCTGGCGGCACGGCCGGGGGCGCTCTACGTCGGCCTCGACCTGGCCTACGCCGACCTGCTGGCCCCGCTGACCGGCTGCCTCTACCTGCACCTCTTCAAGACGCTGGCGGACACGGCGCGCGCGCAGCCGTCCGGGCAATTGCCGACGCCCGTGCTGGCCTACCTGGACGAGTTCGGGGTGCTCGGGCGCATCCCGCAGTTCCCGGCGCGGATGGCGACGATCCGGGCGTCGCGCTTCGGGGTGGTGCTGGTGGTCCAGGCGCTCCATCAGATCGCGGCGACGTATGGGCGGGAGGGCGCGGCGACGATCACGACGAACGCGACGACGAAGCTCTGCCTGGCGCGGGTGAGCGGCGCGGACGCCGACTATTTCTCGCGGCTGGCGGGGACGGCGACCGTGCACAGCCGCAGCCGGGGGCGCAGCCGCGCGACCGTGGCCCCGCTGGCCGACCGGGGGAATGTGGGCACGGGCGAGGCGGCGCGGCCGCTGCTCACCCCCGACGAGCTGCGGACCATGGGGGACGGGGTGCTGGTCGTGGCCGCCGACCGCCACCCGCTCCTGGCCCGGCAGCGGCGCTACTACCGGGTCCCCGCGCTGGTGCGGCGGCTGCCGCTCGGGCGTCCGGCCGCCCCCGGCGACCCCGACCCGCTCGCGCCCTTCCGGGCACTCCGCGCCGCCGACCCCCTGCCCGAGGCGGCGCTCGTGGTGCCCGAGGCGGCGGTCGACGAGACGCCAGTGGATGACGGCGTGACGGCGAGTGCTGTGGCGGCGGTGGCGACAGTAGCGGCCCCCATGGCACCCGCGCGCGCACCGCTCGTCCCCGCGGCGGCACCGCCAACACCGAAGTCGCGCGGCGCGTCCGGGCCCCATGATCCCGCCGACCCCGCACCCCTTCGCCTGAGCGCTACGCAGCGGGCGGTGCTGGAGGCGCTGGCGGACTGCGGTCGCCCGACAGTCGAGGTCAGCAGCACGGAACTGGCCGCGCGGATGGGGATCAACCGCAGCACGGTGCGCGCGGCGCTGCGGGAGCTGCGGGGGAAGCTGGGGATCGCGCAGGATGCTGATCTGGTGGCGGCGGCGCGGACGCGGGGGCTGCTGGTCGACGCTGGCGGGGCGGATACCGGGGGTGACTCGTCGCCGATCATCTGCGAGCGGCGGGGAGGGCCGGAGTGAACCGGTGGGAGCTGCGGCGGATCACTGACAGCCGATGGAGGCGACGTATGTGGGCCACGGGGACGGGCGGCGGGCGGCCGATGGTGACGGCAACCCGTCCCCGTCGCGTCCGCCCCCTCCGGCCAGGGCAATAGCCCTGCGGTGGTGCGCGATCGTACCGCCACCCCTTCGCCTCCCATCGCCCGCTACGGTCCGCTCTGCCGGGGTCCGCTGACGACATCTTGGTGCCGACGGCCCGCAATAGCTTTTTAGCGCCCGGCGAACTGGGGACCGAGCAGATCGGTCAGGAGCGTGAGTACGGCCGGGTCGGTGCCGGTGTACAGGACCAACACGCGCCCCTGCCGGAAGAAGTGCGGCGGGGCGACCCAGGCGTAGGAGATCGTCTTGACGTTACCGTCCGGTTCTGTCCAGCTGAAGCTGGTGTCTGGCCGCACTCGCCCGGCGTCGCCAGCGGCGAGAGCGGGGTCGTCGTAGGTGTAGACCGCGAGTCGGGCAGGTTGCGCGAGCGCCCCGCCACTGAGGCGCAGCCACACACCAGTCGTGCGCAGGAAGGGCTCCGTCGCTTCGGCCACGCGCTCGACCGCGAACCCCGCGCCGCGCGCCCGATGGGCGAAGTTTGTCCGGTCCCCCGCGCCCCCGGTGGGCGATGGCCGCGCCGCAGGGGTGTCCGCAGACGGGGGACTTGCCGCCCGGGCTACGGTGGCCATCACCGGTGTGGTGGACGTTGCGCCGACCGCAGGCGTGACCGCCGATGACTGGCCACAACCGGACAGTAGGAGCAGGGCGCAAAGGTGGTAGGCGTGCGGCCATCGGCATCTGCTCATCGTCAGCCTTTCTGCGACGGGAGGAACCGCTACCGCCCCGGACAATGGCCACGCCCCCCGCTCATCAGGAGCAATGCGCAGGGTCACGTAAAGTTCCGCGGCCCGGATCTAGCGCTCAGTGGTAGGGCGATTAATCGCTCCAACACCGCCACGCTCGGCCGGTGCGCGGCGAGCCTGACTCTCGCCGCGGTGCTCCCTGCGGCCCGCCCGCAGGCCGGGGCCGGCGGTGCCGCGCGCGGGCTGCCGATCGTCGAAGCGACAGCGGCGATGGGACGGCCCCTGCGCGTTCAATCCCGGAGGCCCGCGAAAAGTGGTGCCATAACAGGCGATTAAGGCTACGGCGTGTTCGCAAACCGCTGGCTGCAAGGTCGGGACTACTGTGGCTGGTATGCAAGCGGGAACAGTGAGCAGGACGCGGGAGCCCCCGCGTGGTCCGCAGACCGTCCTCGTTGATGATGCGGCTACGTCGCCGAGCGCCCGGCGAGGATCGGCAGCTTCTCCATCGCAAGTCGCTCTAACAGCGCCACGCCCCGTTCGGGGCCCGGGAGCGCGTGGATCTCGGCGCGCATCTGCCACGCATTCTCGCGGTATGTCGGCGTGCCCAGCACCCGCCCGACCGCCGCGCGAATGGCCTCCGGGGTGCGCTCGTCTGGGCCGACCACCCGCCCGACGCCCAGCGCGGCGCAGCGGCGCGCATTGTCGAACATGTCGGCGGCGATCGGGAGGAGGACGAGGGGAAGGCCGCCCGCGAGCGTCGTCATGACGGTGCCGTACCCGCCGTGGGCGACGACGAGGTCGCAGCGCGGGAGCAGGTCGCTCAGCGGCAAATATTGCGCGAGGTGGACATGCGCGGGCTGCGGACCATACGCGGCGGGATCCAGGTTCGGGCCGAGCCCGACGACGAGGTTGACCGGCGCGTTGCGCAGGCCGTCCAGGATCGCCGCGAAGACGCCGGGGGTCCGGTTGTAGGCGGTCCCGAGCGTGGCGAAGATGGTGGGCCGTGCGGGTAAGCGCGCGGCCCACGCCGGGAGCGGCACCGGGATGGCGCGCTCGCCGTCGAAGCTCGCCCAGCGCACCGCGTGGGCGGTGGGGGGCAGGGGCCGGTCGGGGTCCTGGAAACTCGGCGGGACGGGTGTGAGCAGCAGATAGCGGTAGAGCATGGCCCGGTCGGGGTCCGGCGGCAGGCCGACGGCGGCGCGCTCGCGGTCGAGGGCGGCGGCGACGGACCGTTCCAGGTCCGGCCGGTAGGCCCCCACCTGCACCGCGGCGTGGGGCAACCCCAGCCGCTCGGCCACCACGCACCCGCCGAACTCGGTCATCTCGCGCACGATCAGATCCGGGTGCCACGCCGCGCAGATGGCGAGCAGATCCGGGATGGCGCGCGCGGCCCGGATGCCCACGAAGACCCTGGCCCAGACCGATTCCGCCTGTTCCGGACCAGCCGGGGCCGTTTGGTCGCGCGTCAGCGGGGGTGGCGAACGCCAATCATCGATGCCCGCCGGGAAAGTCGCGAACCCGTGCTCCGCGATGACGGGGCAACCGAACGGGGTGGTCGCGAAGGCCTGTGGTGGCCGAGAAGTCTATCCATGTGCGGTTACGCGGCGCGGGCATACGCGTGATGGAGGCCGCCGAGGATGGGGGTAGCCCGCACGCTGCCTTCCGTCGCCGCCGAACAGGCGTGCCCCTCGGAGGCGCCGGGGACCCGCTGCGCCAGGCCCTGGTGTGGCCGGTCCTGGTTGAAGTAGCGCGCATACTCGCGGATGACGTGCCGCAAGTGGGCCTCGCCCAGGACCAGCACATGGTCCAGGCACTCCCGCCGCACGCTGCCAAGGAACCGCTCGCAAGTGGCGTTCTGCCTGGGCGCGCGATACGCCGTCCGTAGCTCCGTGATGCCACGCGCCGCCGCGACGTGGGCGAACACGCGCCCGTATTTGCTGTCGTTGTCGCGGATGAGGTAGATGGGCCGCTCGCCGAACGGTGTGGCCTCGCGCAGCTGCTGCGCCACCCACGCGTCAGTCGGGTGGCGCGTCACGCCGACGTGGACCACCTGGCGGGTCTCGAGCGCGATGACGAAGAAGGCGTACACGGGGCGGAAGAGCAGGTCGGTGATCGGCAGGAAATCGCAGGCCCAGATGACCGGGGCATGGTTGCGCAGGAAAGTCGCCCAGGGCTGCCCGGCCTGCTGCGGCGGACGAGCTTCGCGCAGGTAGCGTTGGATCGTCGACTTGGCCACGCGGATGCCGAGCTTGAGGAGCTCGCCCCGGATGCGCTCCGCGCCCCAGAGCCGATTGGTCGCCGCCATCTCCTTGATGAGCGTGATCGTCTCGGGCGCGAGGGGCGGGCGGTGCGCCGGGGCTGCGGCCCGGGATCGCCGGTGCCAGGAGCGGCGGAACAGCTCGCGATGCCAGCGCAGGAGCGTCTCCGGCTGGATGATCAGCAGGGCCTGCCGCCAGGCGTGGACGCGGCTGGCCAGGAGCACCAGCAGCGCGCGATCGGCCGTGGTGCAGCGCGGCCGCTTGACGCTGCGACGCAGGACGGCGAGCTGGTGGCGCAGGAGCGCGTTCTCGGCGACGAGCGCCGGCTTGCTGCGCGCCAGATCGGCCAGGGCGCCGACCGCCACGGGTGCGACGGCCGGGCGCGTGGCGGCGAGCAGCCGCCGACGGAACCCGAGCGCGGCGGCGCGGCCACGCGTGATCAGGCGGTGCAGCAGGCGGGTGGGCATGGACGGCTCCCTCCTTATGGCGACGGTGCAATACGAAACGGCGGGGAGTGTAGCCGCCAGGCTCGCGCGGAGGCTACGGCGTGGCGGCGAGGAGCGCCGACCAGCGCGGGGCACCGGCTGGCCGGATAGACTTTTCGGCCACGACAGCCGGCGCGGCGGGCGCTTCGGGCGAGGGGTACACCACCGGGAGCGCCCTGCCGACAGTCGAGTCGGCAGAATTTCGGGGCAATGGCTACACTGAGCGGTAGGCGGTAGCCCCACCCCGGACAGCACACCACGCGGCCCCGGCGCATGCGCCGGGGCCGCGACGGCACGGGGGGGGGCAGGAACCACAGAGCGACCGGCAGCGGGGGATAATGGTGGCACGGCGCGCACATGCACCGCGAACGCGCGACACGATGGCTTGCCAAACCGTGACATTTATGTTACGTTCCAGGTGCCGTAATGACGCGGCGGTCACGGAGAGGGCAACCACGATGTCTGCGGCGACACGGCCGAACACGAATACTCCCGTCGCCACGCGCGGCGAGTGGGAGGAGTTCCGGGACGAGCTGCTCCAGGACCCGGCGGCGCGCGCGGAGTACGCACGCAGCTACCGCCACGCCCTGTTCTTGCGCCAGCTCCTCCAGCGGCTCGAGGCTGAGCGCGTGCGGGCCGGGCTATCGAAAGCCGAACTCGCCCACCGCGTCGGCGTCAATCCCTCCGCCATGCGACGGCTCCTCACGGCGGAGACGGGTAATCCCACGCTCAAAACGCTGCTGGGGATGTTCGACGCGTTGGGGCTAGAGTTGTCATTGACCCCAAGCAAGGACGTGGTGACGCGGGGGGAAACGAGCACCACGAGCATGGAAGAGCGCGAAACGGCGCGCGCTTCAGCATGACCGGACCGTCGCCCGCCGCGCCCTGGCGCATCGTCTACTTCAAACGAGACCGCCGCGACGACCCCGCAGAGACGCGCCCCGGACGCGCGTTCCTCGCCTCGTGCCCGGTGAACGTCGCCGCCCGACTCATCGCCTTCCTGGAGGCGGTAAAGGACGCGCCGCCGCCCAGATTTGCGGGCGGTGGACTCTGGGAGGCCATGCACGACGACATGTCCGGCTACTACGAGGTCCGCACGCGGGCACGAAAACAGCTCTACCGCCTGTTCTGCCTGTTGGAGCACCAGTAGCCCGGACTGCCGGCGGACTGTATCGTGGTCATCACCGGCATGGTTAAGGAAAACGCGACCGCGTTCCGCCCCGCCGACTACGCCTCCGTGCGGAGCCTCGGGGACGAGTATCGGTCGCGTAGCCCGCGCAGCGTGGGGTAGGCTCGCTTGCACTCGTACGAGGAACTTACACGCGCGCGGACGAAGCACCACAACGTGTAGGAGAACGCCGCAGCGCCCGACCGGTCGGCCATGCGGCGTCGGCACGCCCAGCGCGCACGCAACGTGCACCCAAAACGGCTGTCCTGGCCGTTTACTCCATCCGGGGCTGGTCTTGGCACTCTGGAGCCCAGACCGCTAAGGATTTTGACGGATGGAGTAAACGGCTAGGACAGGTATCACCCCGCTTGTCACCGACCGCCCTTCGCTCATTGTTCAGCCGCTCCCGTCTGGCGGTATCATTACCACCGCCTTCCTCACCGAGGGCGGTAATCGCCTGCTCACCGAGTCGGGCCACTATCTTTCTTACCCCTAATTTATGGCAGACATTCGCGTAACCCAACTCCCTGTATTCGCTCGTCGAATGGTGTACCGATCCGGTCAGTTGTGATCGCCACACGGTTTACCAGGCGATGGATGCCGAGCTGGCATGCGCGTTTATAGTTCGCCTTGCGACGATGGTAAAGGCCGTCGCGATCAAGCTGGCCAACAATTGAACAATCAAACACATCGGAGCAACCCTGGGATTACGGACGGACTTTCCGGCCAGAACAGCGGCGGGTGACCGCCGTGAACGAGCTGGACCTGGCGGGGCTGGCGGCGCGGCCGGGGGCGCTCTACGTCGGGCTCGACCTGGCCTACGCCGACCTCCTGGCCCCGCTGACCGGCTGCCTCTACCTGCACCTCTTCAAGGCCCTCGCCGACACGGCGCGGGCGCAACCGTCCGGCCAGCTGCCGACCCCGGTGCTCGCGTACCTGGACGAGTTCGGGGTGCTGGGGCGGATCCCGCAGTTCCCGGCGCGCATGGCGACGATCCGCGCCTCGCGCTTCGGGGTGGTGCTGGTGGTCCAGGCGCTGCACCAACTCAAGGCCACCAAGGCCACCTATGGGGAGGAGGGGGCGGCGACGATCACGACGAACGCGACGACGAAGCTGTGCCTGGCGCGGGTGAGCGGCGCGGACGCCGACTACTTCTCCCGCCTTGCGGGCACGGCGACGGTGCACAGCCGCAGCCGGGGGCGCAGCCGGGCGACCGTGATGCCGCTGGCCGACCGGGGCACCGTGGGGGCGGGGGAGGCGGCGCGCCCGCTGCTCACGCCCGACGAGCTGCGGACCATGGGGGACGGGGTGCTGGTCGTGGCCGCCGACCGCCACCCGCTCCTGGCGCGGCAGCGGCGCTACTACCGGGTCCCCGCGCTGGTCCGGCGGCTGCCCGGCGGGCGCCCGGCCACCCCCGGCGACCCCGACCCGCTCGCGCCCTTCCGGGTCCGCCGCGCCGCCGACCCGCTGCCCGACGCGGCGCTGGTCGTGCCCGACCCGGCGGGCGACGATGCGCCGACATCCACTGGTGTGACGGCAGGCCCTGGGGCGGCTGTGGCGATGGCGGCGACCCCTGCGAGGCCCGTGCGAGCACCGCTCGTCCTCGCGGCGGGCGCACCGCCGACCGCGACGGCTGCACCGGCCGCGTTATCCTGCCGGGACGCACCCGGGCCGGCGGGGGCACCGCCGACTGACCCGAGGGACCCCTCGCCGGCGGCACCGGCCCGCCCGGGATCGCACGGCACCCCGACGGGCGGCACCCCCACCCCGATCCGCCTGAGCGCCACGCAGCGGGCGGTGCTGGCGGCGCTGGCCGACCTCGGTCGGTCGACGGCGGAGGTCAGCAGCACGGAACTGGCCGCGCGGACGGGGATCAACCGCAGTACGGTGCGCGCGGCGCTGCGGGAGCTGCGGGGGAAGCTGGGGATCGATCAGACCGATGATCTCGTGGCGGCGGCGCGGGCGGGGGGGCTGCTCGCCGGCCAAGCGGCGTCCGATTGAACCGGAGGAAAGCTCCTTATACCGGCGCGATACGCCGCACGAAACTGTTGGAAGGGCCGCATTGAGGGGGCGGGTCTTACGCGCGGGCATGATATAAGGGCTCTGACGCAATCTCACTGATCGTCGCCATAAACGAACGCCAAGTGGGGAAGATCGGTTGAAATAGCGCGCCGCAAGGCTTGATGATGCGCGTGACGGGGCCGTTTGACGATTCTGTCCCTACTTTGCTTCTCGTGATCAGCGCGAGTGCGTCAGGGCCGAATCGAGCTAACCTCACCCGCTCGCGTACCTGGATCAGGTTCAACTCCCACGCTATCAGCCCCGCTTGGCTGTTGTTCATCACCTCCCCATCCATGCGGCAATCCCGGTCGGCGAGCTTACCCCATCCTCCCTGCGGGTTTCACCCGCGCTTCGGTATAGGAGACGGCGTGCCTATACACAAAGGGCTGCGGCTGCCCATCGCGCAACGGTCGTGTGGTTCCCGACGCACGGGGGTGCTGGGCGTCTTCGTGCGCGCACGGGTGGCCGCAGCCTCAGAGCGCGGCGGACGCGCCGCCATCGACCACGATCTCCGCGCCGGTGATGTAGGCCGCGTCGTCCGAGGCGAGGAACAGCGCGACCCGGGCGTAGTCCTCGGGCTGGCCGAGCCGCCGCAGCGGGATGCCGCGCAGGATCTGCTCGCGCGCCGCGGGCCGGGCCAGCAGCGCGCGGTTCTTCTGGGTCTCGATGACGCCCGCGACCAGGGCGTTGACGCGGATGCCGTGCGGGGCGAGTTCGATGGCGAGCTGGCGCGTCAGGCCGTTGACGGCGGCCTTCGCGGCGGCGTGGGCGCCGTTGCCCAGTTGCGCCTGGCCGCGCGTGGCGGCGAGCGAGGAGGTGTTGATGATGCCGCCCCCGCCCGCGGCGATCAGCAGCGGCAACGCCGCCTGCGTCATGTGGTAGACGAGGGTGAGCTCGTTGTCCAGGGTGAAGCGCCAGTCCGCCCAGGTGAGGTCCGCGAAGGGGGCCATGCGGGACGTGGCGGCGTTGTTGTACAGCACGTCGAGGCGGCCATAGGCGCTCGCGGCGGCGTCCACGACCCGCTGGCACTGCGCCGGGTCGGTGAGGTCCGCCGGCTGGACCGAGATCATCGCGCCGCCCGCCGCCCGCACCAGCGCCAGGGTGTGTTCGCCGCCCTCCCGGCCGCGCGCGCAGCCGACGATCCGGGCACCCTCCCGCGCGAACAGCAGCGCGGCGGCCCGCCCGGTGCCTTCCCCGCCCGTGCCGGTGATCAGGACCACTTTCCCCGCGAGTCGCCCGGCCATAGGTGCCCCCATTCATGGGTAATCGTCGCCGCAAGCGTGGCGATGCGCGCGCATCGCGGAGTGCTGTCGGGTCGGCCGGTGCTGCGGACGGGCGGGCATCGCTTCCAGTTATTTCGCCCGCCCCCGCAACGCCGCGAGCCCGGTCACCGCCATCCCCGCCGCCGCCCAGGCGATGAGCACCGTGAGCGGGACGCTCGCGCCGTTGCCCGCGAAGAAGCCCGCGCTGCGCAGCAGGCTGCCGCCCGCGCCGGCGGGGAGGAGCTGGCCGAGGGCGCCGAGTGGCCGCGGCAGCAGCTCCGGGGCCGAGGTGACCCCCGCGAGCGGATTGCCGATGAGGACCAGCACCACCCCCGCCACCCCGAACCCGGCCTGCCCGAGGAGCGCCCGCAGCGCCGTGACGGTCCCGGCGAGCGCCAGCAGCAGCAGCGCCAGCACGCCCCAGATGGTCGCCCCGGCCCCCCCGAGCACGCCCAGCCAGCCCCACACGATCCCCAGGGCGACGAGCGCCGTGAGGGCGACGGCGACGAGCAACGCCGCGAGCTGCGCCGCCCCCGGCCCGCTGAGGAGGGACACGGTCGTGCCGATGAGCATCCCGGCGATCAGCAAGGGGAAGAGCGCGGCCCCGAGCACCGCGCCGCGCGGGTCGCTCGCGGCGGCGGGGACCACGTCGATCACGCGCGGCGCCGCCGTGGCACCGCCCGGCGCGGTGGCCGCCCCCGCGGCGACGCCCTGGAGCAGTTGCGCCACGACCGGACTCGCCGCCGAGGCCGTCAGCACGGTCGTGCCATCCGGGGCGACGACGAGCGCCCCGTAGATGTCCCGGCGCCGGATCGCCGTGCGCGCCGCCGCCTCGGTGTCGTAGCGCCGCACGGCGAACGCGCCGCCGTCCGTCAGGCGCTGTTCGAGCGGGGCCAGGGCCGCCGCAGGGCCGACGAGGCCGAGCGGCACAGCGCGCGGCGCGGTGCGCGCGGCGGGCCAGGCGAACGCCGTGAGGAGCACCGCGACGATCGCGGGCAGCAACACGACGGCGGCGACGAGCCGCCACCCGGTGCCGCTCGCCGCGGCCGGGCGCTCGCCCCCGGCGGCCATTACAGGGTCCGTCACCACCGCCATCTGTCCCTCCCCTTTCACCAGGATCCATCGCCACCCGGCCGTTTACAGTACTGAACTGTTTGGTTTACTTACCGCCTGAAGCGTACACAGTCGCGTATACTGCTGTCAAGGGTTGTCGAGGGTTGGAGCGGGGGGCTGGATGGCGGAGGCGCGGCGTGCGACGAAACGGCGCGGGGCGGAGAAGACCGAGGCGATCCTGACGGGCGCGCTGCAAGAATTCCTCGCGCACGGCTATGCGGCGACCAGCGTGGATCGCATCGCGGCGGCGGCGGGGGTGTCCAAGGCGACGCTCTACGGCCACTTCGACGATAAGGAGGCACTCTTCGGGGCGCTGGTCGCGCGCTTCGTGCAGGAGCGCCGCCTCGACCCGCACGATCCCCGGCACCGCGACTTCTTCGCGGGCGAGCCCGCGGAGGTGCTCCGGCGCCTCGCGGCCACCATCCTGGACGGCTTCCCCCGGGGGGACGAGCCGCTGGCGTTCATGCGCCTGATCATCGGCGAGGCCGAGCGCTTCCCCGCCCTGGCCCAGATCTTCCTCGCGACGGTGCCGAAGCCGCTGATCGACGGCCTGGGCCGCTACCTCGCGGGGCGTGCCGAACTCCGCCTGCGCGATCCCGAGGCGGTCGCCCGGATCGCCTTCGGCGCGATCCTCGCGTTCGCCATCACCCGCAACGTGCTCCACGGCGCGGAGCTCCTCCCCCTGTCGCGCGAGCGCCTGATCGACGGCCTGATCGCCCTCGTCTCCGGCACCGCCGCCGCCTGACTGTCGCTGATGACGCCCCGCCACATCATCGGGGGTCTTGCCGATATTCGATGATCCGGATTCGACTTTTCTCGAACAACGGCGCGCAGTGTTGGCCGTCGGTGATGACGTTGCAACGGCGGGCAACAAGTGCGACTGCTCGCCCCATGCCGACGCATAAAACAAGCGGCGGGCGATCATCGAAAGGCGGCAAGATCTACAAGGTTCTGGCGAGGTTTGATCCGCTCGCCCGAATTCTTGACTATCTACTCACTCTTTATTACAATACGGGGCATGAACCACACGCTGTCGCAGGAGGGAATGCCTATGCCGATCGGGTCGGTGACGGATCGCACCGCTGCTGACGCGGCTTTACACAACGTGCCCGGCGGTCGGCGGGGGCCTTCGGGGCCGACAACGGTCCGCTCGGTCCGGCAAAACCACGACCACCGGGTGCCCTCACGCCTCCGGCGAGGGAGGGCCTGAGCATGGCCAGGCCGAGAAGCGAGGAGAAGCGGAACGCGCTCATGGCGGCGGCGACCCGCGTGATCGCGATCCACGGGATGGGCGCGCCGACCGCGCTGATCGCGCACGAGGCCGGCGTGGCTAGCGGCTCGCTGTTCACCTACTTCGGGACCAAAGCCGACCTGTTGAATCACCTCTACCTTGAGCTGAAAGCCGGGCAGGCGTCCGCCGTCCTGGCGGGACTTCCGGCCGGGGCCGCGCTTCGTGAACAGCTGGCTCATATGTGGTCACAATGGATGAGCTGGGCGGTGTCCGGCCCCGAGAAGCGGCGCGCGCTGGCGCAGCTCGACGTCTCCGACGCGATCACGCCCGCGAGCCGCGCTGCGGCGCAGCAGGCCATGGCCGGCATCGCCGCGCTGCTGGAACACAGTCGCGCCAACGGTCCCCTGCACGACGCCCCGATGGGGTTTGTCGTGGCGATCATGACCGCGCTGGCGGACGCCACGGTGGATGCCATCATCCGCGACCCGGCCGAGGCGGACACGCACCGCACGATCGGGTTCGATGCCCTCTGGCGCGTGATAGCCGATCGTGCACCCGAAGTTGTTACCCATTAGCACCAGCCCGAAGCGGCGTGGTGCACAGCAACCCCAACCCCGGCCATGGAGGTCGGCAATCGAAAGGAACACGCATGAACAAACTCGCACTCGTCACCGGAGCCTCCTCCGGAATCGGCAGGGCCTTCGCCCAGCGCCTGGCCGCCGACGGCTACGACCTGGTGGTCGTGGGCCGACGCTTGGACCGCCTCGAAGAACTCGCCGCATCGCTCACCGGTGTCAGGGTCCAGTGCCTTGCCGCGGACCTGTCAACCGACGCAGGGGTGGACGCGGTCGCCGAGGTGTGCGCCGCGCAGCCGCTGACGCTACTCGTCAACAACGCCGGCGTGGCGCACTACATGCCGTTCGCGGAGCTTCCCGCCGACAAGGCCCGCGAACTGGTGCATGTGAAGGTCGTCGCCCCGACGATGCTGGCCCGTGCTGCGGTACCGGGGATGGTGGAGCGCGGCGCAGGCACGATCATCAACGTGGCGGGGATGCTCGCGTTCAGCGGACCGGCCCAGCAGGCCCACCCGCCCCGTTGGGCCGCCTACGCCGGGACGTTGGCCCACCTCGTCGCGATGACCCAGGTCCTGCACGAGGAGCTGCAGGCCACCGGCGTGAGGGTGCAGGTCGTGTGCCCTGGCGTGGTCGCCACCGAGTTCCACGAACGTCAAGGGATCGACCTCAGCGCCATACCCCGCATGTCCGCAGAGGACGTGGTCACCGCCAGTCTGCGCGGCCTCGCCCTGGGAGAGGTGGTCTGTGCCCCAGGTGTCGAGGATTCCGGCCTTCTGGAAGCCGTGTCCCAGGCCGACCGGGCCGCCTTCGGGGGGCAAAGCCCCGAACTGGCCAAGCGCTACCAACCCAGCTGAGCACAGCACGACCTCTGTCCTGGCCGCTCCGCCTGTCTGTCAGTGC
>JAABUM010000979.1_pt1 | contig 45362 bp, 42 predicted proteins | sample 5559161 | NCBI WGS metagenome assembly JAABUM01 (sample SAMN10711868, study PRJNA513369) | rock metagenome | isolation source: Antarctica rocks | place: Antarctica: Victoria Land, Siegfried Peak nord
GTTGCCACCGTAGAAGTCAGACATTGCCCGGCTCGGGAACCCCCCTTGCGATCAGCCGCCTACCTCGCCCCTTGTATGCAGCAGGGCGGCCTCAGTGCAGCCCATCCAGCAGCGTTGAACAGCCCTGTCCTGACTAGTCCCGACCTCACCACCCCGGAACCCAATAAGAGCCACCAGCGTTTGATGCGAAAGGGCTGCTTCTGGCCTCAGGCACGGTCGTTGAACTGCACTCAAACGCAGCAGCTCGTGCATCAATCTATGACCTGTAAACCCTTGGTCAATCTTGGTTTCTGTGATGCCATGAGCTGAAATGCACTTTTGGTTCCGCTGCTACCGGACCCCCGTTCCTGCTCACGAACCAGATGCGCTCATTCCTACTCCCCGGTTCTGCCTCACCATACCGGAACCCAATAAGAACCGTGGCGCCAGCTTCAACAGAGGAGTCTTCCGCAACGTTTGTCACAGAACCGTCAAGCAAGTGACACAAGGTTGCGTTGCGCGCTGCGATACACACGTTGCAATACAAGAGGTAAATTCCCCCTTGCTCGTGATCGAGAACTTGTCCCGGCATTATGGCGAGCGCGCGGCCCTTGAGTCCGTGTCGCTAACCGTACGACGCGGCAGCTTCATCGGTGTCATCGGGCGATCGGGTGCCGGCAAGTCCACGCTGCTGCGCATGATCAACCGCTTGGTTGAGCCGAGTGAGGGCCGCATCTCGTGGGACGGGGTGGACGTGACCGCCCTGCGTGGCCGGGCGCTGCAGAACTGGCGCGCAAGCTGTGCCATGGTATTCCAGCAATTCAACTTGTCCGACCGATTGGACGTGCTCACCAACGTGCTGGTTGGCCGGGTCAACCGGGTGCCGACGTACCGCTCGCTGCTTGGCCTGTGGCCAGCCGAGGACCGGGCGGTCGCCCTCTCGGTGCTGGAGCAGCTCGACATGGGGGCGCTCTCGATGCAGCGCACGGGGCAGCTTTCGGGCGGACAGCAGCAGCGGGTGGCCATCGCCCGCGCGCTGGTGCAGGAGCCGGAGCTGATCCTGGCCGATGAACCGATTGCCTCGCTCGACCCGCGTAACTCGCAGGCGGTGATGGACGCGCTGGCGGGGATCAACCGGCGATACGGCATCACCGTGCTGTGCAACCTGCACTCGCTCGACACGGCGCGGGCCTACTGCGACCGGCTGGTCGGCCTCGCTGCTGGCCGGGTGGTGTTCGACGGCGCGCCCGACGCGCTCACCGACGCAGTGGCCCGCGAGCTGTATGGGCTGGAGGCGGCGCAGGTAGTCGGCGCCGCGGCGGGTGGCCGCGCAGTCGCCGGGCCGCCGCGGATCGGCGCCTTGGTGGCGAACGCCGGAGCCGCCTGAAGGCCTGCTGCGCCCGGCTCAGGCGCTTCGCGTCAATCAGAGAGGAAAACGGAACATGGTCACACGTCGCCTGCTGCTCGGCAGCGCCCTCGTTAGCCTATTGGCACCTTCCGTCCGCGCGCAGTCCTGGCAAGGCCGCTACCCCGAGCTGGTATACGCAGTCATCCCGGCCGAGAACGCCTCAGGCATGATCGAGCGCTGGACGCCGTTCGTGGAATACTTGTCCAAGGCGCTGAGCGTGAAGGTCACCCTGCGCATCGCCAGCGACTACGCGGCCGTCATCGAGGGCCAGCGCGCGGGCAACATCCACATCGCCCAGTACGGCCCGTCCTCCTTCGCCCGGGCGCTCACGACAGGGGCCAAGATCAACGCCTTCGCCATCGAAACCAACCTGGACGGCACCAAGGGATACCATTCGGTGTTCTACGTGAAGGCGGCTTCGCCCTACCAGACGGTGCAGGACCTTCGAGGCAAGAACCTCGGCCTTGTGGATCCCAACTCCACCTCGGGCAATAACGTGCCGCGGTTCGCGCTCAACCGCATGGACATCGAGCCGGACAAGTTCTTCTCCCGCGTCGTCTATACCGGCAGCCACGAGAATGCGGTGATCGCACTGAACCAGGGCACCGTAGATGTCGCGGCCAACTGGTGGAACGACGAGCAGGAGTCCAACCTGCTGCGCATGGCGCGCAAGGGCATGGTCAAGGCAGAGGACTTCCGGATCATCTTCAAGTCCGAGCAGATCGTGAATTCGCCCTTCGCCTACCTCGCGGCCTTACCCGAGGACCTGCGCACCGCCATCCGCACCGCTGTGATCGAAATGCCGCAACGCGACCCGGCGGCGTTCCAGAAGATCTACGAGGGCAAGCAAGGCCCCTGGGTGCCAGTGGACAACGCGGCCTATGATTCGATCGTGGAGCTGAACCGCTTCGTGGACGCCCTGCGCCGGCGGCAATAACCCCCATGGCCGCCGTGCTCCCCCGGCTGCCGGACGACCGCCTCGCTCTCCTGGCCGGCAATTACCGGGCAGCGGTTCGCGGCCAGCAGGCGCGGACGCTCCTGGCCGCTCTCGTCATCGCGGCGCTGGCGAGCCTAAGCGGTTGGGTGGCCGAGGTGGACTTCGGTCGCTTCGCTGAGCACATCGGCGGCTTTTTCGGCTACTTCGACCGGCTGCTGACGCTGGAGCAGGGCAACCGGGCCGGCGGGCGTGTCTGGACCGACCCGGGCGAGTGGTTCTGGGGGGGGCGCAAGTGGAGCCTCCTGCTCGCGGACACCCTGCTCATGGCCTACGTCGGCACGATGTTGGGGGCGGTGGGCGGCTTCTGCCTCTCCTTCGCCGCAGCGGCAAACCTGGTGGCGAACCCGTGGGCGCGCGGGGCGGTGAAGCGCGTGCTCGAGGTCTGCCGCACCGTGCCCGACATCGTGTTCGCGCTGGTGTTCGTCCTTGCCTTCGGGCTGGGACCGCTGCCTGGCGTGCTCGCCCTCGCGTTGCATACCCTTGGTGCCCTGGGCAAGCTATTCACGGAGGTCATCGAGAATATCAGCATGAAGCCGGTAGAGGGGGCGCTCGCCGCCGGGGCAAGCTGGACCGAGACGGTCCGCTTCGCCGCCCTGCCGCAAGTGCTGCCGAACTTCGCAAGCTACGCACTGCTGCGTTTCGAGATCAACGTGCGGCAAGCCTCGGTTCTGGGCTTCGTCGGCGCGGGTGGGATCGGGCAGGACCTGATCGAGGCGATTCGTAAGTTCTACTACAACGACGTGGCGGCGATCCTGCTGCTGATCATCCTGACCGTCATGCTCATTGACCTGGGGACGGAGCGGTTGCGCCACCGCCTCATGGAGCGGGAGGGCGGGGCTTGAGCGGTGCGCTGCGGGCTGCGGCGCTCACCGACATGGCGGGGCTGCAGGCCCGGCACCCCGGCGTGTTCCGCACGTGGACACCCCGGCGTCTTGCGGCGGTCGCCGTGGCGCTCGGCGCCGCCGGGCTGTTCGCCCTGGGGGTGTCGCGGCTGGAAATCTCGCCGGCTCGCATCACGGGCGGGCTGGAGCAGCTCGTGCACTTCCTCGGCCTCATGCTGCCGCCGAACCCAGGCTCCTGGTCCCGCGCGATACTGATGCTGCGGGGCTTGGCCGAGACGGTGGCCATCGCCTACCTCGGCACGCTGCTGGCCGCGATCCTGGCACTGCCGCTCGGTCTGGTGGCCGCGCGCAACACGACGGTGAACCGCGCCGTGCAGTTCCTATCCCGCCGGATGCTGGACGGGGTGCGCGGCGTGGACACGCTCATCTGGGCGCTGATTTGGATCTCGGTCGTCGGCCTTGGCCCCTTCGCTGGCGTGCTGGCCATCCTGACCTCTGAGATCGGTACGCTGGGCAAGGTGTTCTCGGAGGCCATTGAGGCGGTGGACCGCCGCGCTGCGGAGGGCGTGACGTCGTCCGGCGGCGGTGCGCTGCACCGCATTCGCTTCGGCGTGCTGCCGCAGGTAATGCCGGTCCTGGCAGGGCAGGTGCTGTATCAGTTCGAGTCGAACACCCGGTCCTCCGCCATAATCGGCATCGTGGGCGCGGGCGGGATCGGCCTGGTGCTGTCCGAAACGATCCGCACGCTGGACTGGCAGGCGGTGAGCTTCATCATCCTGCTGATCCTGGTGACGGTGGCAGCGATTGACACCCTGTCGGCCCGGCTGCGAGCCGCCATCGCGGGTGCTTCGCAGGGGTGAACCCCGGCCGATTGAAAGGTCGGACCGCAGCCGAGGCGATCGTCCGGCATGTGACACCGCTCGCGCCGCAACCGACGCCGTCAGCCCTCGACCACCAACTCCACCCGGTCGGCGGCGAAGCACGCTCGGGTCGCCTGGATGCGCGCGTCGTCCGCGTCCACGTTCACGCTGTCCACCACCAGCAACACCCGACCTGGCGTCAACTCCAGCAGCGCCGCCTCCTCCGCGTCCGCCACCCGCGCCATGATCCTGGTCGAGAGCCGGAGGTAGTCCGCCAGTCCGTATGTGGCGAAGGCGCGGGTGATCGAGCCCGCCCCGGCGAAGGCGCGGTCGAATCCCTCGAATCGCGGCAGGGGCAGCCAAGTCACAGCGGTGGAGATCGGCACGCCGTCCGCCTCGTGCATTGTTACCAAACGCAGCACTGGCTCGCCAGGCGCGACGCCCAGCGCCTCCGCCGTTTGGCTCTCTGCTGGCACGGCCGCAGCCGACGCCAGCACTCCCCACGCCTCCCGCCCGGCGCGCGACGCGATCTCGGAGAAGCGGGTGCGCGGGCCAATGGGGTAGCGCAGCGGCGACGGCTCGACGTAGGTGCCGCTGCCGCGCGTCGCGCGCACGATCCCGTGCTTTGCGAGAAAGGCGATGGCCCGGCGCAAGGTGTGGCGGTTCACCCCTAGCTGCCCGGCGAGCAGCACCTCGGCAGGCAGCTTGCCGCCTGGCATGAAAACACCCGCGGCAATCTCGGCTTCCAGGCGTTCCGCGATCTGACGCCAAGCGGCGACACCGCCGCCGCGAACAAGAGGGGGTAGGGTCATGGAATCGTCACTGACATCCCGAACGGATTGGTATAGTAAACTAGACAACTTTACAACGGAAGACAGGACTGCTCATGCAGGCCAACTCCATGCCACGGGACATGATCGAAACGCCGGACGGGCGCCGCGCCGTCATGGCCCTCTGCGCCGAGGCGAAACCGGCGGAGTTGGAGGCGGCTCTCGCCGTCGTCGGCTACACAGGCGGCGTGGCCGACCTGCGCGCCCCTGAGGTCGGCCTGATCATGGCCCGCGCCCGCATCGGCGGGGACGGGCGTCGCTTCAACCTGGGCGAGGCCACCGTGACCCGGGCGGCCGTGCAGCTCGATGGCGGCGAGACCGGCTTCGCCTACCAGCTCGGTCGGGACAAGGCGCGGGCGCGCGTAGCAGCAGTGCTCGACGCGCTGTGGCAGTCGCCTTCTCACTCCGCCGCCGTTAAAGCGGCCCTCGCCTGCGTGGCACGCCGGGTCGAAGCGGAGCGTGCCCTGGATGCACGCCGTGCGGCGGCGACGCGGGTGGAGTTCTTCACCCTGGTTCGGGGCGAGGACGCGTGAGGCAACGTAACCACGCCCCCTGCGTCACCTTGGCCAAGAGTCGCGCCGGTGAATAAGTGGCTTGCGCCTCCGCTCGCCCTCAGCTTCGCCCACCCCGTGTTCGACTCTCAGGCCGTGTTCCGCGCGGTGATGGATGCCCTGGCCCGGCCCGGCACGCTGCACCCTCTGGCCGGGCTGCCCGGCGCACCCCACCCGCTCACGCCGGAGCTGGCCGCGGTCGCCTTGGCGCTGGCCGACCACGAAGCGCCGCTCTGGCTCGATGCGCCGCTTGCCGCGACGCCGGAGGTTGCGAACTTCCTGCGCTTCCACACCGGCGCCGTCCTGGTCTCTGACCCGGCGGACGCCGCCTTCGCCCTGGTCTCCGACCCGGCGTGCTGCCCGGTGCTCGACCGCTTCGCCCCAGGGACGCCCGAGTACCCAGACCGCTCGGCCACGTTGGTACTCGCGGTGCGAGACCTCGCGCAGGACGGCAGCCTCGTGCTCGAAGGCCCGGGCATCCTCGGCCAGGCCCGATTGCGCGCGCACCCTCTCCCGCCGGACATGACGGGCCGCCTCATGCGCAACCGGGCGGAGTTCCCGTGCGGGGTGGACCATTTGCTGGTGGCGCCGGGCTGGGTCGCCGGCCTACCGCGCACCACTCGCGTCGTTGAGGGCTGAGCCGTGTACGTGGCCGTGAAGGGCGGCGAGGCCGCTATCGAGAATGCCCACCGCCAGATGGCCGACGCGCGCCGTGGCAGCCGGGACGTGCCGGAGGTCGGGGTGGACCAGATCGGTGAGCAGCTCTCGCTCGCAGTGGATCGGGTGATGACGGAAGGGTCCCTGTACGATCCCGGCCTGGCCGCGCTGGCGCTCAAGCAAGCGCGGGGCGACTTGGTGGAGGCAGTGTTCCTGGTGCGCGCCGCCCGCACCACGCTGCCCCGCTTCGGCGCCTCCGAGCCGATTGACACGGAAGCTATGAGCGTGCGCCGTCGGGTCTCCGCGACCTACAAGGACCTGCCGGGCGGACAGGTGCTGGGGCCGACCTTCGACTACACCCACCGGCTGATTGACTTCGCCCTCGTCGCCGGGTTGGACCCGCCCGCACCTGCCGAGGCGCCGACGGATTACGGCGAGCCTATGCCGCGTGTCACCTCCCTGCTGGGCGGGGAGGGGTTGATCGAGCCGTCCGAGCCGGACACGGGTGGCCCGGTGGGGGACCTGACGCGCGAGCCGGTTGGCTTCCCCGCGGCACGCGACCTGCGTTTGCAGGCCCTGGCTCGCGGCGACGAGGGTTTCGTGCTCGCGCTCGCCTACTCCACCCAGCGCGGCTTCGGGCGCACCCACCCCTTCGTCGGCGAGATACGGGTGGGCGAGGTGGAGCTGGAGTTCGTGCCGGAGGAGTTGGGCTTCGCCGTGCCGCTCGGCCGGGTGGCGGTGACGGAGTGCCAGATGGTCAACCAGTTCAAAGGCTCGGCCGAGGCGCCGCCGCAGTTCACCCGCGGCTACGGCCTGGCGTTCGGACAAGGCGAGCGCAAGGCGATGGCCATGGCCCTGGTGGACCGCGCGCTGCGCGCCCGTGAGCTGGGCGAGGAGATCGGCGCGCCCGCCCAGGACGAGGAGTTCGTGCTGTCCCACTGCGACAGCCTGCAGGCGACCGGCTTCGTTGAGCACTTGAAGCTGCCGCATTACGTTGATTTCCAGGCGGAGCTGGAGCTGGTGCGCCGGATGCGGGCGGAGCACGCAGCCCGGCGGCAAGATGCACCGGCCCAGGATGCAGCAGAGTGAGCCAAGCCGAAGGCTACAATTTCGCGTACCTGGACGAGCAGACCAAGCGCATGATCCGCCGCACCATCCTGAAGGCCATCGCGATCCCTGGCTATCAGGTGCCCTTCGCCAGCCGCGAGATGCCGATGCCCTACGGCTGGGGTACCGGCGGCGTGCAGGTCACGGCGGCGATCCTTGGTCCCTGCGACGTGCTGAAGGTGATAGACCAGGGATCGGACGACACTACCAACGCTGTCTCTATCCGCCGCTTCTTCGAGCGTACTGCCGGCGTCGCTACCACCACCCGCACGGTGGAGGCCACGATCATCCAGACCCGGCACCGCATCCCGGAGCACCCGCTGACCGAGGGCCAGGTGCTCGTCTATCAGGTTCCCATCCCGGAGCCTCTGCGTTTCCTGGAGCCGCGCGAGACCGAGACCCGGCGCCAGCACGCGCTCGCGGAGTACGGCTTGATGCACGTCAAGCTGTACGAGGACATTGCCCGGCACGGCCGCATCGCGACCACCTACGCCTACCCCGTGGAGGTCGCCGGGCGCTACGTGATGGACCCGTCCCCCACGCCCAAGTTCGACAACCCGAAAATGGACCGCTCCCCCGCGCTGCAACTGTTCGGCGCCGGGCGCGAGCGGCGCATCTATGCCGTGCCGCCCCATACGCCCGTCCGCAGCCTGGACTTCGAGGACCATCCGTTCGAGGTGCAACGCTTCGGCCAACCATGCGCCCTGTGCGGCGCGGCGGACGCCTACCTCGACGAGGTGGTGACGGACGACCGGGGCGGGCGCATGTTCGTCTGCTCCGACACCGACCACTGCGAGACCCGGCGCGCGGGGTTCCCGGCGTGACCGCCCCCCTGCTCGCCGTCGAGAACCTGACCAAGCGCTACGGTCCCCGCCTGGCCTGCGCCGGCGTGTCGTTCGAGCTGGAGAGGGGCGAAATCCTCGCCGTGGTCGGCGAGTCCGGTTCGGGCAAGACCACCCTGCTCTCCATGCTGGCCGCCGAGTTGCGCCCCGATGCCGGCCACGTCCGCTACCGGCTTGCGGACGGCGCCGTGCACGACTTGTTCGCCATGGGCGAGGCGGAGCGGCGCCTGCTGCTACGCACAGACTTCGGCTTCGTCCGCCAGGATGCGGTTCAGGGCTTGCGCATGGGCGTCTCGGCCGGGGGCAACGTGGGCGAGCGGCTGATGGCTGTGGGCGAGCGCCACTACGGCCGCATTCGCGCGACCGCCGCCGACTGGCTCGGCCGGGTCGAGATCGAGGCGGACCGCATTGATGACGCGCCGGGCGTCTTTTCCGGTGGGATGCGCCAGCGCTTGCAGATCGCCCGCAACCTCGTCACCCACCCGCGCCTTGTGCTGATGGATGAGCCCACCTCCGGTCTCGACGTCAGCGTGCAGGCGCGCCTGCTCGACTTGGTGCGTGGGTTGGCGGCGGAGCTAGGACTAGCCGTCGTCATCGTCACCCACGATCTTGCGGTGGCGCGACTGTTGTCCCACCGCATGCTGGTGATGAAGGAGGGCCGCGTGGTTGAGTCCGGCCTCACCGACCAGGTGCTCGACGACCCGGCGCACCCCTACACCCAGCTTCTCGTCTCCTCCGTCCTGGTGGCCTGACCGTGCAGCCCCTCATTCAACTGCATCGGGTATCCAAGGGCTTTACCCTGCACCTGCGCGGCGGCGCACGCATCCCGGTCGTCTCCGGCATCAGCTTCGCCGTCCAGCCCGGCGAGTGCGTCGTGCTGGACGGCCCGTCCGGGGCGGGGAAGTCGTCCCTGCTGCGCATGATCCACGGCAACTACCGCTGCGATGCGGGCGCCATCCTGGTGCGCGACGGCGAACAGGTGGTGGACGTGGCCACCGCGGCGCCCCATGGGGTCCTGGGGCTGCGCCGCACCGTGATGGGCTACGTGAGCCAGTTCCTGCGTGTCATTCCCCGGGTCGGCGCGCTTGACATCGTCGCCGCTGCCGGGCGTGAGGGCGGGCTGCACGCCGCGGACGCCGAGCGCCGGGCGGCCGAGCTGCTCACGATGCTGAACCTGCCTGAGCGGCTCTGGCGCTTGCCGCCGGCCACTTTCTCCGGCGGTGAGCAGCAGCGGGTGAACATCGCCCGCGGCTTGGTCGCCGACCGGCCGGTGCTGCTGCTGGACGAGCCGACCGCCGCGCTTGACGCGCGCAACCGCGCCGTCGTGGTAGAGCTGATTGAGCGCAAGAAGCGAGCCGGCGCGGCGGTGGTCGGCGTGTTCCATGACGAGGACGTGCGCGGCACCGTGGCGAGCCGGCTGGTGGACGTCACCAGCTTTGCGGCCGAGGCGGCCTGAACGCCATGCCCGACGCCGTGCGCCTCATCGAGAATGCCGAGCTGGTGCTGCCTGATCGCGTGATACGTGGCTGGGTCGCACTGGAGGACGGGCAAATCGCGGCCCTGGGCGAAGGGCAAGCGCCGGGTCGCGGGCTGGACCTACGTGGCGACCATCTGATCCCCGGCTTGGTCGAGTTGCACACCGACCACCTGGAAAGCCATTATGCCCCGCGCCCGGACGTGCGTTGGCATCCGCTCGGCGCCGTGCTCGCCTACGACGCGCAGATTGCGGCGTCCGGCATCACCACGGTGTTCGACTCGCTGCGCGCAGGAGCGGATATCGACGGCGGCGGCCTCGCGGGCGAACTGGTGACCTTGGCAGAGGCAATCGACACGGCGCGGCAGGGCGCCCTGCTCCGGGTCGAGCACCTGACCCACCTGCGTTGCGAGCTGCCCGCGCCGGACGTGGCGGCGACCGCAGAGGCGTTCTGCGCGCGCTTTCCTGTGCAGTTGATGTCGTTGATGGATCACACGCCGGGTCAGCGGCAGTTCCTTAACCTGGCAACTTACTTCACCTACGCCCGCCGCTCCGGCAAATCTGCGGAGGAAGTGCGCGCCCTCGCCGCGCGCCGCATGGCCGAAGGCGGCGCATGCGCAGCGGAGAGCCGGCCCGTGCTGGCGGCGCTGGCCCGGCGCCACGGCATCCCTCTCGCAAGCCACGACGATACCACGCCCGAGGACGTAGCCCAGTCCGCCGTAGAGGGCGCGCGTCTCGCCGAGTTCCCCACCACTGCGGAGGCGGCACGGAGCTGCCGCGCGCACGGCCTCGCCGTAATGATGGGCGCGCCCAACCTGATCCGCGGCGGCTCCCACTCCGGCAACGTGGCAGCGGAGGCATTGGCGCACGAGGGGCTACTGAGCATTCTATCGTCCGACTACGTACCCGGCAGCTTGTTGATTGCGGCATTTTGTCTGCCGCAACGCGTGCCGGACATCACGCTGCCATGGGCGATTGCGACCGTCACGGCCAACCCTGCGCGCGCCACCGGCCTATGCGACCGCGGTGAGATCGCGCCGGGCCAGCGGGCCGACTTGGTGCGCGTGCAGTTGGCCGGAAAGATGCCGGTGGTCCGCCAGGTCTGGCGCGGGGGCGTGCGGGCGGCCTGAGAATGAACTTCGGATGGATTTGCTGCAAGCGCAGGTGCGGGAACGGACAGGGCAATTCAGAGAACGCCGGTCTGAGCGGCCCTGATGGCGGCTGTTCGGTTTTCGGCGAGGGCTTCGCGTGTGGCTGCGAGGGGGCCTGGTTCGCCTCGGGTGATATGGAGCATGGTGTTCCGGAGCGCGGCCATGGCGTGCGGGATGGCGCCGGTGCGGGCTTGGCTGTGGTCCTCGCGCAGGATCACGTCGCGGCGCCAGTGCAAGCGGTTCTCGATCAGCCAGTGGTCGCGCCAGAGCGCCAGGAGCGTGCCGGGGCCGGCCTGCTGAGGCAGCAGGCTGGTGACGGCGTAGGCGACATCTCGGCTGCTCTTCCCTTTGGTCTCGCGGATGCGTTCAACCCGGCAGACCTGGGCGGCGCCGGGCCAGCCGAGGTGGGCCGCGCATTCGCGGCTGACGCCCAGGGTGCGGGTCTCAATCCGCCCGTGCCCTTTCTCGACGGTCTGGACCTGGGCGAGGTCCGGCGGTGGCTGCCCCTTGCGTTCTGACAAGGCGTGGGTTGGCGCGGCCTCGCCGAGCGCCTTGACCAGTTCAGGGGGGGAAAGCGTCGCCAAAGGCGACGGCGATGTCGGCCATCAGGTGCGGCTGGTTGGCCTTGACCGCAAACAGGTAGCCGCCGCCCCGGTCCATAATGGCCTGGCAGATCGCGCGCTGGCAGAACACCGCGTCGCCGGTGACGACAGCGCCCTCCAGCGGCAGGTCCTTGAGCAGCGCCAGGGCGGCCGTGATCTCGTTGCCGTCGGGTGCGACCTGCAACTGGCCGATCACGCCGCCCAGGCGGCTCGCAAACGCCGCCACCAGATGCACGCCGGCGCTGCCGTCATGGCCGGCCGGCGCGGAGCCGCGCAGGCGCTTGCCGTCCAACGCCACGTGTCCCGCTGGCCCGCTCCCGCGCACCCACCTGCCCAGCACCGCCTCCGCCACGTCCAGCGCCTTGTAGAAGTAGTGAAGCATCGCGTGGCACGGCGCCCGCTCCAGCCCCAGCAGCGCCAGCGCCCCGGGCGGCAGCCGGCGCCCCCACCGGAACACCGCCCGCAGGTCGTTGGCACCGGACAGCATCGCAGCCAGCGTCAAGGTCAACACAGCCGTCAGCCCATACTGGCGCCCCTTGCGCCCACGCCGGTCGGGCACCAGCGCCAGACGCTCCCACAAGCCCTGACCGGAACCAGCCTCCACCTCGCCAGCAGCATCCGACACGTCGCGCTCCAACCAAACCCGGGGCGCACATGAATCAATCACACCAGCCTGTCACCCCTAAAATCACCTTCTCTGAATCGCCCTGGGAGAAGCGCCGCTCGGGACTTCTCAAACGTACCAGCGCAGACGCAAGTAGTGAGACGGTTTGACGTGACTGTCCAGTTCTCCATGTCGGAACTGTCCAGTTCCTGATGTCGCTTGACATCGTAGGCGCCGTCGGCGGTGAAGGATGCCACTGAGGTCTCCACCTGGTCGAGCAAGGGGCCGACCTCGGCACCGTCGTCGACCTCCTTCGCGGTCAGCGCCGCGGCAACGATCTGGCCGGTGCCGGCATCCACGCCGATGTGCAGCTTGCGCCAGGACCGGCGCGTCTTGGCGCCGTGCTTCTCGACCAGCCACTCGCCCGCGCCGCAGAGCTTCAGACCCGTGCTGTCCACCAGCAGGTGCAAGGGTTCGCCGTCCCTGCGCGGCCTTGGACGCGGCACCTCCAGCGTCTCCGCCCGGCGGCACAGGGTGGTGTGGTCCGGCACAGCCAGATCAAGTCCGAGCAGGCCGATGACGGAGCCGATCAGCCCTTCGGTCTGGCGCAGCGCCAGGCGGAACACGGCCTTGAGCGTGAGTGCCGTCAAGATAGCCAGGAACGAATACCAGGGCTGCCCGCCTTGGGTTGTGCGCGGCTCTGCCCGCCAGCCCTCGATGGCTTCGTCCGTGAACCAGACCGTCAGGCTGCCGCGCTGGCGCAAGCTGGCGTCATACTCGCGCCAGTTCGTGAGCTTGTGCTTCTGCTTGGGAATGTGGCGGCGGCGGTCTTGGTTCAGCTTGAACGGCAAGGGGGGCATCCGGGGATCAGGGAAGGGACGACCGTCCTACGCCGCTCCAGTCCAGGACGCCACTGGACGGGTCCATGCAACAACGCCGCGGGCGCGAGTATGCGACCGTGGCCATGCGGTTCTCGATGCTGGACGTGACGCGGGACTCGGCGGGCCGAATCGTGGACGGCGACGTGGCGACGCGCAGCATGGCGACGGAACTGTGGACGTTCATGCGCGCAAGCGGCGGCCACTGGATGCTGTCGGCAATTCAGCAGACCCGGTGAAACTGGGCTAACCGATTGACTGCAAAGGCCGCTGGGCTGTCCAGCGGCCTTTTTCTTGCGCGCGTTATGGCAGCCATCCTGCATCACCGAAGTTTCACATGCGGAACCGCCCCGCCGTCGTAGTAGCCGCTCCGGAGCCAGGACATTGGTCCTGTTGCAACGACGCGAGGTTAGATCGGCCGCATGAACGCCATCATCGCCAAGCCCGAGGCCACCTTCTCCAACAGGACTAAATACCGCACGGTGTTCATCTCGGACACCCATCTCGGCACCCGCGGGTGCCGCAGCGACTTCCTGGCTGATTTCCTGGGCCGGATGTCGTGCGAGCACCTGTTCCTGGTGGGCGACATCGTGGACGGGTGGCGGCTGCGGAAGTCCTGGTTCTGGGACGCGGCGCACGACAAGGTCATACGCCTGATCCTGCGCCACGCCCGCGACGGCACCGCCGTCACCTACGTGCCCGGCAACCACGACGAGATGTTCCGCGCCTGGCTGCCCACCCAGCCCGATGCGACGATGCTGGAGGTCGCGGGCATCGCCGTGCGGCAGGAAGCGGAGCACACGACGGCCGCCGGGCTGCGCCTGCTGGTGATCCACGGCGACGAGTTCGACGGCGTGCTGCGCTACGCCCGGTTCTTGGCGGTCCTGGGGGATGGCGCCTACATCACGTCCCTGGTGGTCAATCGCTGGTTCAACGGCATACGCCGCCTGCTGGGCTACCCCTACTGGTCGCTGTCGCAGTGGCTCAAGCGGCAGGTCAAGGGCGCGGTGAAGGCCATAGACCTGTTCGAGACCGCGCTGGCCGCGGAGGCGAAGCGGCGCGGCTTCGACGGCGTGGTGTGCGGGCACATCCACCATGCCGAGATGCGCATGGTGAACGGCATATTGTATGTGAACGACGGCGACTGGGTGGAGAGCTGCACCGCGCTGGTCGAGCACCATGACGGCCGGCTGGAGCTGCTGGACTGGGCGGCGCTGAACAACCTGTCGTTCTTCACTCCCGCAGCGGCCAAGGAGGAGCAGGCTGCTGCGGCCTGAACCGCTGCATGTTCCGCCCATGCGCCTTCCGCCCATGCGCCTTCTGCCCACGCCTCCTTTGCCGGCGCGCGTCCTGCCCATGTGTATCATGCCCATGCGTATTTTGATCGTGTCGGACGCCTGGCACCCGCAGGTGAACGGCGTCGTCCGCACCCTGTCCATGGTGGCCGATGAGCTGACGGCGCTGGGCCACCGGGTCGAGGTGATCGGCCCCGGCCGCTTCCGCACCATGGCGCTGCCGACCTACCGCAGCATCCAGGTCGCATTGCTGCCGGGGCGGCGCCTGTCGCAGATGATCGAGGCGTTCCGTCCGGATGCGCTGCACGTGGCGACTGAGGGGCCGCTGGGCCTCGCGGCCCGGCGCTGGGCCATCCGGCAGGGGCTGGCCTTCACGACGTCGTTCCACACCCGGTTCCCGGAGTACCTGCACGCCCGCCTGCGTGCGCCGACCGGCTTGACCTATGCCTGGCTGCGCTGGTTCCACAACGCCGGGTCGGCAACGATGGTCGCAACCGCGAGCCTGCAGCGCGAGCTGGCCCGCCGCGGCTTCCACAACGTGCGGCCATGGACCCGGGGTGTTGACCTACAACGGTTCCAGCCGCTGCCGGCGCCTGTGCAGGTGACGCCGCGCCCGCTGTTCCTGTATGTCGGCCGGCTCGCGGTGGAGAAGAACCTGCAGGCGTTCCTGTCCCTGGACCTGCCCGGCACCAAGGTCGTGATCGGCGACGGCCCGCAGCGCGACGCCCTGGCCCGCGCCTACCCGGCGGCACGGTTCCTCGGCGAGCGACACGGCGAGGCGCTGGCACAGGCTTACGCCGGGGCGGACGTGTTCGTGTTCCCGTCGCTGACCGACACCTTCGGGCTGGTGCTGCTGGAGAGCCTGGCGTCCGGCACGCCGGTCGCCGCCTATCCCGTCACCGGCCCGGCCGACATCCTGGAGGGCGCCGCGCCCGGCGTGGGGGCGTTGGATCACGACCTGCGCGCCGCCGCCCTGCGTGCCCTATCGGGAGACCGCGTCGCCTGCCGCCGCCATGCCGAACGCTTCAGTTGGCGCGCGTGCGCGGAGGCGTTCCTCGCCAACCTGGTCGTAGTCGGCCCACCTTCTCCCTCTTCCTCCGGGAGAGGGCCGGGGTGTGGGAGGCCGCAAGTGCCGACGTCGGCCTGTTACGGTCCGGTTCTGATACCGGCCCGCATAAGAGCTGAACTGTCCAAATCCTGCCGCCAGAGACAGGGTGATCCTCCTTGGTTTCTGTGGACACCCAGAGGCAATCTTTGAGCTGGAGGTGTTTGATGGACGAGCAGACGAAGGGAACGGCGGCCAAGCCGCGGTCCTACACGGAAGACTACAAGCGCCAGGTCGTGGACTTGGTGACCAGCACGGGTCGCACGGCGTCGTCGGTGGCGGTGGAGGTCGGGCTTCACCATACCCTGGTGTCGCGGTGGATCAGGCGATACGGGCAAGCGAACAGGGCTGCGCCCGCAGCAGCAACGCGGCCAGTAACGGCGCCCCTTCTCAAGCCTGTTCCTGTCTCCACGGCTGATCAGGCGGCCGAGATCGCGCGGCTGCGGCGCGAGAACGAGCGGCTGCGCATGGAGCGGGACATCTTGAAAAGGGGGATCGCTATCTTTGCGGTTCCGTCACGATGAGGTTCGGGCACATCGACCGTCAGCGTGGCTGCTGGCCCGTCACGGCCATGTGCCGCGTGTTCGGGGTGTCGGTAGCCGGCTACTACGCCTGGCGGTCGCGTCTGGACAGCAAGCGCGCCGTCGAGGACCGCGCCTTGCTCGCCGACATCCGCCAGGCGCATGCCGACAGCGGCGGCCGATATGGCAGCCCCCGTGTGCACGCCGCCTTGCGGGCACACGGGAGGCGGGTTGGCCGCGGCCGGGTTGAGCGCCTGATGCGCCGCCATGGCGTGCGCGGCCTCGTCGCCCAGCGCCGGCGCGTGCAGACGACGGACAGCCGCCATGCCTTCCCGGTTGCCCCTAACCTGCTGGAGCGCAAGTTCTCCGAAACCAGCAGGCCGAACCAAGTTTGGCTGGCGGACCTGACCTACATCGCCACAGGTGAGGGCTGGCTCTACATGGCCGCCATCATGGACCTGCACACGCGGAAGATCGTCGGCTGGTCCATGCGCGACCATCTCAGGGCCGAGCTGGCGACGTCGGCGCTGCTGATGGCCACCCAGCGCCAGCAGCCTGGTGTCGGCCTCATCTAACACTCCGACCGCGGCATTCAATACGCCTGCAGCGACTACCAGGCGGCGCTGACAGAGGCAGGCATCATCCCGTCGATGAGCCGGCGGGCCAACCCGCTGGACAACGCGCCGATGGAGAGCTTCTTCCACACGCTCAAGACCGAGCTGGTGCACCACAGGACCTACGCCACCCGGGACGAGGCCAAGCGCGACCTGTTCTCGTATGTCGAGGGCTTCTACAACCGCCAGCGCCTTCATTCGGCCCTGGACTACCGCACGCCAGACCAGGCAGAACGGCAAGCAGCAAACGTAGCGTAACCCGTCCACGGAAACCGTGGAGGATCAGGTACGCCTACGCCTTTTTCCAGGATATGGGTGCCTCGGCCGTGACTCCGATTGCGCCGGAACTATATCCGACGCGGCTTCGGGCTACGGGCGCGGGCTGGGCGGCGGGCGCTGGACGGCTCGCCGCGGTCCTGGCACCGATTGCGGTTGGACAAGTTGTCGAAATCAGCCTGACAGCGACGTTCGTGATGCTAGCGGCCGGACTTCTCGGCGCGGCGGCGGTCGCGCTGGTTTTCGGGCGGGAGACAACTGGCCTGTCGCTCGAAGCGTTGGAGACGGACTCTGCGAGTACAACGTGTGAATCAGCGCGGCCCCGGAACCCAGGAGTATTATGCATTCACAATGTGATACGGCGCTGATCAGCGCCGAAGTTGACTGCTGATGCACATGGCGCGTCCGTACATAGTCCGCTTCAGCAGCTTCAGCCGGTTAATCTGCCCCTCGACGGGACCTGCGCTCCAGGGTTCGACAAGGGCGGCCAGCACCGCGTCACGGTCGCGCATGATGCCGCGCGCGAACGCGTCGAGCGCCGTCCCCCTCGCGTGGATCAACCAAGCGTCCAGCGCTGACCTGTCACCCTTGTCCGGCACGCCGCGGATCAAGGCCGCGAACCGGGTGGCGAGCTCGCCGGCCCGGACCAGATCAGGGGCTGTTTCGGCCAGGTGCGCCAGGAACTCGCTCTCGTGCGCGTCCAGCTTGTCGGGCGCGGCGATCAGCAACCGAGCACAGCGCCGGCTGGACGGCCCCGGCCACGCCGCCGCGCGCCGGACCTCGGCCGCCCGCGGGGCGGGTATTCCCTCCGCCGCCGCGCGGCCCAGCGAGCCACCGCGTTCACCGAGACGGCGAAGCCCAGCACCTGCAGTTCCCGCCCATAGCCTGCACTGGCGGCCCGCGGCTCAGTTCAATGCGCTTCTTTACGCCATCCCGGCACCGTCTGCGCCGCACGGGGCACGGCCAGGGTGAGCCCGAGCAGGCCGATGACGGAGCAGATCAGGCCCTCTGTTTGGCGCAGCGCCAGGCGGAACACGGCCCGGAGCGTGAATGCGGTCAGGATCGCCAGAGAGGCCTACCAGGGCTGCCCGCCCGGGGTCGTGCGCGGCTCGGCCCGCCAGGCCTCGATGGCTTCGTCCGTGAAACAGACTGTCAGGCTGCCACGCTGGCGCAAGCTGGCGTCATACGCACGCCAGCTGCGGAGCAGCGCTCCCAGCGAGTTCGTGACCTTCTGCTTCTGCTTCGGGATGTGGTGACGGCGATTGGCGTTCAGCTTTAAGGGCACGGCATCAATCCGGATCGTGAAAGCATCACTGGCCTACCCCGCCTCGTCTCCGGCGACCACCGGGCAGGTCCGGCGACCCAGGCCGTCTCTGTCCGTGCTCGGGACAGCAGGGCTTAGCGCAACAGGCGCGCCGTTGGGTCAAGGCCCTGGTCGAACCGGACGTCGTCGCGGTTCCCGCTCCGTGCCGTCCATTGGTGATGCGGCGCGGGCCATCGTAGGATGCCCGCCTCATCCACCGTGGCCGAGGTGTCTCCATGGCGATCGACATTGACCGGTTGACCGAGGCCGAGCTCATCGACCTCAACCACCGCGTCGTCGAGCGGCTGCGTTTGCTGCAGCACATGCGCGCCCACGTGCATATGCTCGAGTTCAGGATCGGCGAGCGCGTCACATTCCAACCCGACGGACGCGGGCCGGTCCAAGGCATGCTGGTGCGCTACAACCGCAAGTCCGTCACGGTGGTCACCGACGATGGCCACCGCTGGAACGTCTCGCCGTCGCTCCTGTCCAGGACGGTGTCGCCCGACACGGCCAAGCCCACAGCCCGACCAGGCGTGATCCGGCTGAAGTAAGAGATGGCTTGCATGGCGCCCGAGCCGGTTGCGCGGCCATACTGAACCACCAGCGACAGAGTGGATGACCTACAATCCCTCGTTGAGCGAGATGCGGTACAAGAGTGTTTGTCGCACCCCTACCTCCGATCACTGCAACAAGGTCCTGGATCGTGGCTCGGTGATCAGACCCGGTTTTGCAGCTCTGCCAGCTTGGCGGCGCCGCTGCGTCGCGCGGCCTGGCGCTGGGTGTAGCGTGCGACCATCTGCGGCGACTTCCAGCCGCCGGCCTGCATGATGGCCGGCATCTCGATGCGGTCGCTGGCCGCCATGTCCTGTGCCGCGCCCACGCGGCTGCTGTGGCCGGAGATGCGCGACACCTGTTCGGCCGTGAGCCCGGCGGCCCGCACCATCACCTTGAACAGCCGCGCAACGTCGCCCGCGTCGAGTGCGCCGCCCACCCGGCCGCCCTTGCGCACCGAGCGGAACAGCGGGCCTTCGGTGATCCCGGCCGCCCCGATCCAGTCGAGCAGCGTCTTCATGGTGTCGGGCGCCAGGAACCGGACCATGCCGGCGCCTTCCTGGTCGGTCTTGCCGCGGCGGACCAGGAGTGTGCCGTCGCCGTGCGGCCCGGCCTGCAGGTCCCCGCGCCGCAGCGCCACCAGCTCCGACCGGCGGCAGAGGGTGTCGTAGGCGACGGCCAGCAGGGCGCGGTTGCGGAGGTCGCGCAGCCGGCTGCCCCCGGCATGGAGCGCCCGGTCCACCAGGCGCCGGGTCAGGCCGTCGGCCTGTTGCTGCGCGGCGCCGTCGCCCTTCATCATGCGCCGCAGCGCCAGCTTGACCGTGTTGCTGTCCGAGGGCACCGGCAGCCCGGCGGCCCGGTGCAGGTGGGCGATGCTGCTGACGTATCGTCGGATGGTCGCTGGCCGCTTGCTCGCGGTGCGCATGGCATCGATGAAGTCGGCGACGGTCTGCGGTGCCGCGGGCAGCATCGGCACCCCGGCCGTGTTGCACCAGGCGGAGAACACCGCGGTGTCGGCGCGCAGCGCGCGGACGGTGTTGGGCGCGAAGGCGCCCTGGGCCTCCTCGGCGTAGCGGAGGAGGTTGGCGTGCGCCAGCTCCGTCGTGGCGGCCACCGTCGTCGTCAGTTCGTCGGCCATGCGCCCTCGCCCGTCGTGAAACCCATTTTGCGCCTGATAAATGTTATTATCAAGCATAAATTGGGGGGCGGAGCGGGGCAGGGGGTGGCCGCTCGCAGCATGACCAAACGACCGTTTGGCCTCTTGACGGGCGCCGCAGGGCCGAGTGGACCCGGCGCGTATGTTGCTGGTGAGTGAACCGCCGGTGAAGCGTTGCGAAACTATGTGCCTTGCGCTTCAATTTCGAAACTGCAAAGCTAGCATATGGACAATATGTTAAGCTATATTTCACCCGAATATCGCAATTCGTCGATATGCAACATGTGTGGCAGGTTTTCCAACATGGTTGCGGACCGTGGGGCAGCCGTTGAAGCTGAGCTTGAGGGGCGGTGGACTCCCTTCCGCTCAGCCGAGCGCTGCCTCGGCTCCGGCGCGAATCCGGCTTCGCCGGGCGGCACGGCCCCGCGCTGATCGGCTACCTTCGGGACTGCCCAGGCGACGACGCCGATGCCGCCGCGGAGCGCCGTGCGCTGACCGAGGCTGGATGCGAGCAGGTCGTGGAGGAGCGGCCCGGCACGGAGCATGGCGGCGAGCAGCCCGAGCTGCGCGCTCTTCTCGCGCGCCTGCAGGCCGGCGACGTCGTGATGATCCCGCACCTCGACGCTTTGGGTAGCTCTCCGCCCAAGGTGGTGCAGCATGCCCAGCAACTTGCCGCAGCCGGCATCGGGCTACGGAGCCTGGCCGAGGCGTTCGACAGCCCGGCGCTTCCTCGACCTGGTGGTATGGTCTCCGTGGGCAGGCAGGGCGACAGCCAGGACGCTAGCAATGGCCGACGCGGTGCTGGAGGCCGCCCGCCCAAGCTGTCGCCCGGTCAGCAGGCGGACGTCGTCGAGAACGTATTGTCAGGCCGGCACACCGCTGCCGCCATGGCCAAGCACTACCGTGTCAACCCCGCTACGATCAGCCGGCTGCTGGCCGCCCGGCGAGCGGCTGCCGCGGCATCAGCAGTGGGCGGGCCTACAAGGAGTGGTGGGGTGGTGGCGGACCGGATCATCGGCATTCTGCCCCCGTCCGCACTGGACGAGCGCCTGGCCATCGTCGGCACGTCCGGGTCGGGCAAGACCTACGCGGCCAAGGGCCTGATCGAGCGGGTGATGGCCGGCGGCGGCCGGGTCTGCGTCGTGGACCCGCTCGGGGTCTGGTGGGGGCTGGGCCGGGGGCCGGACGGAGCGGCGGCGCCCTTCCCGGTGGCCGTGCTCGGCGGCGCCCACGCCGAAGTGCCGCTCGACCCTGGCATGGGAGCCGCCCTTGGCCGCCTGGTCGGGACGCAAAGCATGGCCTGCGTCGTGGACGTGTCCGATTTCGGCAGCGCCGCGGCCCGGCGGTCGTTCATGACGGCGTTCACCGAAGCGCTGTATGCCGCCAACACCGAGCCGCTGCACCTGGTGCTGGACGAGGCGGACCTATGGGCGCCGCAGCGCACCCAGCCGGACGGGTTGGAGCTGCTGGGCCGGGTGGAAGAGATCGTGCGGCGCGGGCGGGTGCGGGGCTTCGTGCCGTGGCTCATCACCCAGCGCCCGGCGGTCTTGCACAAGGACGTGCTGAGCCAGGCCGACATCCTGGTCTCCATGAAGCTTACCTCCAGCCAGGACCGGGCCGCGGTCGGGCGCTGGATTGAGGGCCAGGCCGACCGCGCCGTAGGCCGGCGCATCCTGGGGGCGCTACCCCGGCTCGGGCGTGGCGAGGGGTGGGTGTGGGCGCCCGGGAACAGGGTGCTGGCGCGGGTGTCCTTCCCGCGCATCTTGACACTCGACAGCTCGCAGACGCCGCGGCGACACGAGCAGGCGGGCACCCCGCGTGCGCTCGCGCCCGTGGACCTGGCCGCCCTCGGGCGGGCGCTGGCCGGGACGGGGGTGGACGGGGCTTAAGGCTCGGGCCAGAAGCTGACCTGCGTCATCCCTGTCCTTCCCAAAGCGGGATGCCATTTGCAGAAGCAGGCATTCGTGAAGTGGTGCAAGCGCCTGCCCGCGCGCTGTTCGGCGCAGGAGCGCAGCTATGCGTCCGGAAACCAGTTGCCGTGGAAGCCCGGCGGTATCCTGTGCGACAACCGGACCGTGGCGACCGGGGGCGCTTCGAAGGACCATGCGTCGAGGATCGTGAGGTCTGTGGTCTCGTCCGCCGTGTTGATGACGAGGCCGATGAGCCAGCCTTCGTCCTCGCCTGCGTCGGCGCTCGCCGGCACGAACACGAACTCGCCGGGCAAGTGGCCGTCGCCGAACTCATGCACGCGGCAGCCGCCTGCTTCGAGGTCGTGCTTGTAGAGCCTGGTGGCGCCGGTGAGCTGCGGGTTGCCGTCAGGCGGTACGCAGACCGTGTAAACGTAGCGGTGGCGCTGGCCGAAGCGGCGCTCGTCAACGCGGGGGAATTCCTGCGGCGTGGCGTCGAGCACGCGGCGGGCAGTCCGGCGCGTGGAGGGGTCCACCGTCCAGCGCTCCAGCCGGCCCAGCGCGTCCAGGCCGCTAGCGGCTGAGGCGAACATCGTGTCATACGCGATGACGTCGAGAACCACCTGGCCGTCCCTGTCGTCGTAGGCGTTGGCCACGTGGAACACGAAGCATGGGTCCACGTCGCACCAGATGACGCTGCCGGCGTCGCCGTGCCGGGGCAGGAGGCCCACGCGGGCGGGGTGGGCCGGGTTCCAGCGGAACGGGAACACATGGCCGCCGAGCACGGCGCGCATCGAAAAGATAACGGGCAGGTCGAGGACGACGGCGAACCGCGCGGTGAACGCGCAGTCGTGGATGCAGGGGCCGTGCTTGACGGCAATCGGCACGTCGCGGACCACCTTGCCGTCCGGCGACACGACGACGTGGCGGACGGCGTCCCAGATGGCTCCATCGTAGGCGATTGCATGGTGCTCGTTCGTGAGTGGGTCCAAGTGCGGATGCCCCGAAAACGAACCGCCGAGCGTCCCGTCGAACGTGCTGTAGCGCTGCTCCTCTAAGTCCTCGGACAGCTCGACGGGGAAGCTGCCTGCCTCCACCAGGGCGAAGGCTCGCCCGCCGATGCCCACGACGTTGGTGTTCACGGTGTCGTTGCGGCCCCTGCGCGGCCCGGGCGCGGGTGCCCGGCCAAGCGCGGCAGCCGCCAAGCGCGAACGGATCCAGCGGTTGCGATACCACAGGACCTTGCCGTCCCTGATGGCGATGCCGTGCACCATGCCGTCGCCCAGGAACCAATGGTGACCCGCGGGATCGGGCTTGGCCGGATTTGCGCCCACCTTGAGGTAGCGACCGTTCAGCCCCGCCGGGATCGCCCCGGTCACGGGCAGGTCCCGGAGCGTCAGCTCCGACCGCATCGGCGCGTGGACGCCGACGAGGTAGGGACTGCCGTCCGGGAGCAGGCGCTTGCGGTTGTAGGCCGCCACGAGCTCGACCCCACCCTCGATAACTGCGCGAAGGGCTGACTGGATGGGGTTCGGCATGGGTCACGGCCTCCGGCTATGGTGTGCGCTTCTGCGCGCTGACACCCTGCCCAGTTCATGTCGGTGTCATCCCGCGCAAGTGGCGGTGCCGCACCCGTCACGGCCGTTCGCGGGCGTGGCCTGCGCTCTGCGCTTCCAAGAAGGACAGCACGCCCGGCGCGCTTGCCAGCGGCCTTCCTGGTCCGTTAGGCTGGTCTCGTTCCAACGCCTGACACACGGGAGGGCTGCATGCACGACTACAAACAGCGCCACCCGCGTGGCCCTGTGCCCGCCCTGCGATAACGCCGTCGCAGGGCAGACCCCGCCCGAAGCTGAGCCGCTTCCGTCCCGGGCTGCCCTTGTTGCATCCGCTCGCCCTTTATGGGCCGGCGCACAGCCGGGTATGGACATGGCACTCATCAGCTTGCGCGGCGTCGGCGTCCTCACGCCGCGGCCGCTCTTCCAGGATCTCACCCTTAACATCGGCGCCGGCGACCGGATTGGCCTCGTCGCGGGCAATGGGGACGGGAAGTCCACCCTGTTGCGCTGCGTCACGGGCTTGGCCGTGCCGGACGCGGGCAGCGTCACCGTGTCGCGCGGCCTGCATGTGGGCCATGTCACCCAGGACGTGCCGGATGCCCTGCTGGGCCTGACCCTGCACGAGGCCGTCCGCCGCGCCCTGCCCCCGGCGGAGCGCGAGCACGAGGCGTGGCGCGTCGGCGCCGTGCTAGATGAGTTCGGAACGCCGGACGACTTGCGCCATCGCCCGGTTGCGGAACTGAGCGGCGGCTGGCAGCGCCTGGCGCTGCTGGCCCGCACATGGGTCACCCAGCCTGACGCGCTGCTGCTGGACGAGCCGACCAACCACCTGGACGGCGGAAAGATCGGCATCCTGGAAGCGTGGATCAACGGCCCGGCCGCCCGCACGCCCATGCTGATCGCAAGCCACGACCGCAGCTTTCTGGACGCCTGCACCACCCGGACCCTGTTCCTGCGTCCTGGCATCAGCCGCGCCTACGCCCACCCCTATTCGCGCGCCCGGCACCTGCTGGACGAGGACGACGCGGCGCAGGACCGGAAGCACGCCAAGAACGTGAAGGAGGTGGACCGCCTGCGCCGTAACGCGGGGGAGCTGCGCAACGTCGGCGTTAACAGCGGCAGCGACCTGCTGCAGAAGAAGTCCGTGCAGCTGCGCGAGCGGGCGGCGCGGCTGGAACAGACCCTGCGCCCGGCGCATACGGAACGGTCAGGCGACATCCGCCTGGCCAGCCGCGACACCCACGCCAAGGTGCTGGCGGCGCTGCGGGGCGTGACGGTCACCACGCCGGATGGACGGCCGCTGTTCCGCATCGCCAAGCTCGACGTCCGCCAGGGTGACCGGCTGGTGCTGCTGGGCCGCAACGGGGTGGGCAAGTCGCGGCTCGTGACTATGCTACGCCGGGCCGTGACCGAGGAGGTGCCCGGGATGCAGGTCAGCCCCAGCGTCGTGCTCGGTTATGCGGACCAGGGCATGGCCCACCTGCCGGACAGCCAAACACCGCACCGCTTCATCTCGGCCCGATCAGGCATCGGGGACGGGCGAGCCACTGGACTGCTGGCTAGCGCCGGGATCGGCGTGGACGCACAGGGGAGGTCAATCGACCTCCTGTCGCCGGGTCAGAAGGCGAGGTTGGGCCTGCTGGCGCTCAGGCTGGCGGAGCCGAACTTCTACCTGCTGGACGAGCCGACCAACCACGTGGACATCCCGGGGCAGGAGCGGCTGGAGGCGGAGCTGCTGGCCCAGAAGGCCACATGCGTCCTGGTGTCGCACGACCGCAGCACCGGTGGCCCGGCAGTGACGGCACCGCATGCAAGCCATCATGCCAGACAGAACGTTGCCATGCGAGCGTCCAGGACCCGGCTATGGCTGAACTTGGGGGTGGGGCGCCTGGGCTGCTCTACCCACCAACGGCTGCAATGCGCCCATGCCGGACGTTAGAGCGGACCGTCGTTGCGCCCGTAAGCCGACGCTCATTTAAGAAAGTCTGGGCCTGATGAATCGCATTGGAACGGGACCACCGTTTCGGGCAGTTTGATGCTTGAAGGCGAGAGCAATCGCTAAGTTGCGATTGCTCTCGCCAGTTGCTAATATATAAGCCCCAGTGACGCTACTGAGTTGCTGCCTTACTTCTCTTCGCGACACCTTCGTCCCGCTCCGGACCGATTCGGGGCCTCAGGTTGAGTCCACGGGCTGAAATACGTAACGTGCCTCCAAGTTCATCCGTGATCCTCCGCGCTTCCTTGTTGAGCATCCCGATTAGGCCAGCGAGATCGAGCACCTCGCCGCTGTCAGGGTGCTTCCAGTTGCGGTTTGTTCTGATAGTGATCAGCAAGCATCCTGCCCTGCAGTTCTCCGGCGCCATATACTTACGGACGAGCTGGTCGGATAACGCCTGGCGAAGCTCTGCGGCCGATCGATTTTTCTCACCCACCTTCAATTCGATGACGCCCTCCTGCCCCGGCAGTGTCGATCGGAGGCGAATGTCAGTCTCCTTCTCGTCTGCGGTCACGGCTTCCTGATCGACGGTGTACACACCATTCGCCGCCGCCTTGAGCTGCTGTGCAATCGCGCGTCGCAGGACTCTCTCCTCCTGTGTGCCAGCCCACAGCTCACGAGGCGAGATGTCCTGCAGGAGAAAATCGTCGAGATCATCGAGCCGGTCGCAGATGAGCTGGAACATGTCGTCGCGTGTGGCAGGAGGGGCTTCTCCGTATCGTTCAAGGCTGATCACGGCCGCCGCGGTTGCCGGTTGGCCGTCGACCTCTTCGGCCGCCAGCTCATGGGCGACCAGCAGCACGCGATCACGCATGTGCGCGAACCAGGGACTTGCGGCAAGCTCGAGCTTGGCTGCCCAACCGTCTGGCCCCTTGGCCTGCAGCATGGCGTCGAGCAAGGCATTACGTGCGTGCTGTGCATTATCCCGGGTGTCGGGTGTGAAAGCACCCTCGTGACGGTCATCATCGGCGATACGGACGTGCCGATAGGCCAACGTGAGAAGTCGTAGGAGCAGAGGTGGGGTGAACCCGGGTCCGCTTGCCAGGATGGCTCGCGTTGAGTGATGGTCGCCGAAAAGCGCTGCGAGCAGCTCCACGGCGGGTCCATTCTTGACCGGAGCCAAACCGTCCAACGCAGACTCTAAGGCCGCAGTGCCGGCCGCAGGGTCAAGCTTCATCAATGCTGACAACCATCTATTTGCAACCGGTCCGACGATACCGCTTTCCAGATGAGCGAGCGCATGCTGACGGAGTTGGTGCGCAAACGTCTCGTCTTCGTCCTGCATCAGGATTTCGAGAACGGAGTCCAGCCTGGCGATGGCCGCAGTTCCATTCTCCTGCACTTCGGCTAGATCTCCGCGATCAGCGAGCCAGGTGAGCAGACAAGGCCGGAACAAAGCCTTCAAGTCTGGAGACGAGAGGCCGATGCTGGTGAGCAATCCGCTAGTGTCAATGCCTGCGGGCTCTCGTAGTTCTGCCTCGAGCTCGACTTCGAACACCTTCTGAACCTCAGCTGGGTAAGCTGCCGCTAAGTCGCCCAACCAACTCGGCAGGCCATTCAGTTGGATTGGCGCGTAGCGGCAAGCGAGCCTTGCCTCCTCTAGCGTCAGCTTCGTTGCCCAGGCCTTGTCCTCCGCTTCCGCGGCAATCGCCGCCAGGCCTAGTTGCCATATGGACAGGTAGGTATTCCGCTTCCCAGGTTCACGCTCAGTCCACAGCGTCGGCCTACCCTCGCGCCACACGGGACGCAGAGCGAGACGCATCTTGTCGGCGACAGCCGCGCCGAAGTGCCTTTCCAGGAAGCGGCGGTCCCAACCCGACGAGCGGCTTTCCGGGCCTGACTGGCTCATCGCCCGCCAAAGATTCCATGCCGTGGTGGTGGACCGGCCGGATCCGAACGCTTCGTCCGGCGAGTTCGCAAGCTCGCCCCAAAAATGCATCCAGCTCGCGTGGTTCCTTGCCTTCTGCCTTGCCTCCTTCTTCTCCCGCTTCTTCCAGTCTGCCTCATGCGCGAGAAGTTCGGGGTTGATTGGCACTGGCTCAAGCTGCCTATCAACCACCGCGACGAGATCAGCTTGATCGGCTACGTCGGCACGTAGGCGTCGCGCATGGTCCTCCCACGCCTCCTGCCTGTCCCAGACATGGCACAAGGCTCCGTCAAGCATCATCTCTCGCTCGGGTATCGGTCGCTTCTTGTCCCCAACGGCCGCGCGAATCCAAGCCGTGTCGCGCTTGGCGTCGAGTCTTATCGGACCTTCGCGCGCAGCTTCCCAGAAGCGCCTTCCAGGATCCGTCAACGGATGCATTGACTGGCGGAAGCCGTCCTCGATCCAGAAGAGCATCTCGCGGTCGCCGGGTCCGAGCATGGCAACCCGCTCGCGCAGCGTCTTCAGATGCCGGTCGGACTCGTCCCTATGTCCGGCAAGGCGCAAGGCAAGTGCGACCGATTGGGCAAGGCAAGGCGCCAGCGGTCCTGTCGCCATGCGACGTGCGCAGGCCGCAGCCAACGCCGGGAGCAAGAACGGTCTGTGGCTTTTGTAGGGTGGCCACTCCTGGCTTCGGACCAGCCCCTCGCTGACCAGGATGGCAAGGCCCTGCACGACGGCGTCCAGCTTTGGCCCGTCAACTATGGCCGCGATCCGCTCTGGTAGGTGATAGGTCAAGTAACCGGCTGAGTAACGCTGATCGGTCAACCGTGCCAGCACTCTGAACAAGCTTTCTGGAGCGATGTGATCGGGAAAGAGCCTCACGACCGCGGGCCGTACGATCTCCATCGGCCATTTGGCCGGTTCAGCCTCAAGTGACCTCACCACTTCCGTCAACCGCGGATCGTCAAGTCGGATCAGTGCGTCCAGTGCGCTGATCCGCAACTGGACCGGCTCTGCCGCTGAAAGTGCGGCCTCAGCCGCCAAACCAGCGCACGTTTCCATCTCTGCCGCTCCGATGAGGTCGAGCAGTAGTTCCCGGACCTCGACGTTCTCCACAATCGGCCACAGCTCATGGACCAGCGGTGCGAGCCCAGGAGATGCGAAGCGATGGATCTGGATGGCGGGCACACGTAAGCCGCGCCAACCGCCGCGGCCGTAGCGTGCGACGTAAACCGACAATGCGCGGGCTTTCTGGGCGTCTGACAGTGCGTCGGGATCGCCGAAGTTCAACATGACCGTAGGGTCACGCTCGATGACGTCGGCAAACACGCTCTCGCTTTCGAGGGCGAGCCAGGCCGCGACCGGCCGCATCGTGGGCCTGACAATCCTGTCGGCTTGCGGCGTCTCGGCGAACAGCAGCCTTTTCACTGCCGCTATGGGCTTACCGGAGGCGAGGTGCTGGCCGAGCCGCTTGGCCGCAAGGTGTTCCAGGACGGACCGGTGGTGGAAGCGGACCCGCCCGTAGCTGGCGAAGCCGAACAATGCACGTTCAAGAAGCGTGGCGCGCTCGTCAGCCGTCCAATTGGGGAGGATCTCAGCAGGGTCTATTGCCGTTCCCGGAGGACCGCCGACGTCGGACTCCGGACTGTGCCGAAACGTGAGCCGGCGCATGAGCATGGCAGCAAGGGCGAGCCGGCTCGCTCCTTCGTAGGCCCGGTCAGGCGACAACTCGGCCCGTTCGCGGCGGTCCGTACGGGGCGTGAGCTTAGAGGCAATGGCGCCGGCAACCTGCGCTCGGTGGCTGCCGATCCTCTGATGGTCGCGCCACACCGCACAGAGTTCGATGAGATCCTGCGGTCGTTCCGCGAACTCGATGGCGTTCCGGCGATGGATGTCGGCCAGGAAAGCCTCTGGATCGCCAACGCCTTGGCCGGACGCGAACAGCATAATCTGCTCGTCTGATAGCGGGAGCAGTTCCACGGTCCGCCATGGCTTTGCCTGCTCGTCCGCGCTGTCCGTCTTGGCCATACCCATTGCAATGTCGGCAAAGTCGGCTGCGGTGGGTTGCGCCTCCGGGGCACTCGGCACGGGCAAGATGGCCGCAATCTGGTCGCGGTCGAACGGGACTGGCCGGCTGGTGACTACGACGCGAACGCGGGCGAACTGGCCGTTGATCGCCTTTGCCAGCCTGGTGAGTGCCGTCTTGAAGCTGCCCTGTGTCAGCTTGAGTTCATCAACCGAATCCAGGAAGAACGTGGCGACCCCGGACTGCGACACGCGCCATTGCTCCAGCCGCTGCTCCTCTTCAGGGGAAAGCAGGTCTCCAAGCTTGTTGGCCGCCAGCTCGGCCAGTTCAACGAGGAATGCAGGCTCGCCTTTATCCCAAAGCCGGCGCTGGCAGCGCTGACATTCGTAGGTCTTCCCCGAGCCTGTTTGCGAGATCACTAGGACGCGCGCCGACTGTAGCAAGTCGGACCAAGCCAGCGGTGATGGAGAGCCGCGCCGGCGTAAGGGTCGCTGCCCTTCAGTGCCGAAGGAAGTATCCTCATTGATTTCCGCAAAGGCGCGCTCGATGGCTAGCTGCCTATGTGATGGTTCCGGAGCATCAACGTCCATCGCGCGTTCCCACCGTGTCCATGCCTTAGCAGACTCATTGCAGGCGCCCGGAGATGACCGCGGCCTAGCCACCAGCACGGGAACTCCTGGATTTGTAGGAGGCTTCGACCGGAGCTGGTGAGTAACTATACATCAGCCTATCCGATTCCTAGAAGGCTGAGACCGGCATAGTCTTACGAGAACAATGTTGAACTGCCGGGCAGCGTACGACCAGTGTCCGCTTCAAGACACTGCTCAAAGTCGCTGAGCGGCAGAATCGGGTTAGAAGTCTTCGGACACCGACCGCCACAGCACGTCCGCTCTTCTCACCCGACGTCTCGAGAGCGGACCGTCAGCTACCGGCCAGCTCCACTATCTGAGACGAGCAGCTACCGAGCGAAGCCGCGCCACAGCAGCATCCAGCTCATCAGCGATCTCTGCCGCAATCTCCGCCGGCGGCGGCAGGGCGGCGGGGTTGGTTGCCTTGTCGTCTTGAAGCCATTGGAGGTTCAGGTCAGCGCGGTCCCTGCTGACAAGGTCGGCCACGAGAAAGCGTCGCCAACGGTCCTGCCCTTCACGCTCCTTGCGGGTATGTCGGTCGTGCAGCCGCGCCAAAGTGACGAACTCGACCAAGTCGGACTGCCGCAGCGGGCGTTCCTTTAGCGTAAAGCGCTTGTTGGTGCGAAGGTCGTAGACCCACAGCATCTCTGTCCAGGGTTCGTCGCGGCGCGGGCGGCGGTTGAAGAACAGCACGTTGGCCTTCACGCCGGGGCGGTAGAAGATGCCCGTCGGCAGCCGCAGCATGGTGTGGAAGTCGAAATCCTGCAGCAGCCGACGACGCAGCCGTTCGCCCGCCCCGCCCTCAAACAGCACGTTGTCGGGCAACACCACGGCGGCCGTGCCGTTCTCGGCCAGGATCGTCATGACGTGCTGCAGGAAGTTGAGCTGCTTGTTGCCCGTCGTTTCCGTGAAGTCCGGGCGCTGGTAGTCCTCACGTTCAGTCTCAGCCTCGCCGTCGCCGGTGAAGACCTGCACACTCTGCTTGCGGCCGAAGGGCGGGTTGGTGAGGACCAAGTCCCAGCGCTGGCCAGGATCGGCGAGCAGAGCGTCGCCGCGGGTAACCGGGCTGCGTTCGGCGCTACCCAGGCCGTGCAGGAACAGGTTCATGGTGGCCAGGCGGGCGACGCCGGCCACGATGTCGTTGGCGCCGAAGCCGTGGGCGCGCATGCGGACGGCGGTATCGCGGTCGACAGCGGCGGGGTGGCGGCGCATGTGGTCGTAGGCGGCAAGCAGGAAGCCGCCGGTGCCGCAGGCCGGGTCGCAAACGGTCTGGTGTGGCGTGGGGTCGACCACCTCGACGATCGCCTGGATCAGGGGGCGGGGTGTGAAGTACTGGCCTGTGCCGCTCTTGATGTCGCTGGCGGTGCGTTCCAGCAGACCCTCGTAGATGGCGCCCTTCACATCGGCGCCGAAGGTGGACCAGGTTTCGGCGCCGATCAGGCCGACCAGGCGACGGAGGTGTGCGGGTTCCTCCACGCTGGGCCGGGCGCGGGCGTAGATAGCGCCGATCAGGCCGGGCTGCCGGCCGAGCCGGTCGAGGATGCCGGCGTAGGTGCGGGCCAGTTCGGCGCCGGCGAGGGGGGCGAGGTCGGACCAGCGGCAGCCTTCGGGCAGCAGGTGAGTCAGGCCTTCCTCCTCCACGCGCTCGGCATCGAGCTTGAGGAACAGGAGGTAGGTGACCTGTTCCGTGTACTCGCCGCTGCCAATGCCGGCGCCGTTCAGGACATGGGCGAGGTTCCAGACCTTGGCCACAAGGGTGGAGGCGGCGGGGTCGGCGGTGAGGTCGGTCATAGACAGGGCGCCTTAATTTGGGCGGTGCGTCGGCGCGGAGCGGGCGAGGCGACATCGGCGCGGAGCCGGGCCAGCAGCACAGCGGCGGGTTCATCGTCCAAGTCCTGCGGGACGAGGCGGCCGGCGAAGGCGGCGTGGAGAATGGATCGGCGAAGATCATGCGTTTCGCCTTGCCTGATTTCACCTGGAGGGATTGACCCAACGGTAACCTGTTCCAGTGCAGCGCAAATCTCGGAAAGGGGCGGCAACGGTATCAAAACGGACGTGAGATCATCCTGACCAAGTTTCCAGATGCCTGCACTGGTCTTTGCGCTCCGCTCCAACTGTCCGCGGGTGGTAGCACTTGCCCAATTCATCGTTATCCACGGGCCAAGTTCGGGCAACATAAGACGACAACGTATGATTGTATCGGGAAATACCATTTCCGTGGGGGCATCGGCGACCAGGGCTGCGCGTCCCACAAGGCGTTTGCTGCCGTTGGCCCGTGAGACAAGCAAATCTCCTGCTTGGATCGTTAGCGCCGCGGCTTGGCGAGGAGATATGTCTATGTAGCGGCATCGGTTGTAGTAGATACGGTCATCTCCGAGCGCGTCCAGCCTGAGTGCGGGCGTGCCTGGCGGCTCACTTCGACCTTTGACGGAAATCCCGTTGCGAGGTGATCCTCCAAGCAGTTGATCGAGCGTCGCCAAAGCCCAACCCTCGGGCAGGGCAAACTGGTGCGTTTCAGGCGGCAGCCGAGGCTCTGGGTAGCTTGCCTGCCACCGTTCCCGCGGACTTTTGTCTGCCGCGACAAACCGGACGAGTTCGGCCTGTTCCCAGGTAGCCCGGCGTTCGGCCAAGATGCGGCGGAGCAAGGCGGATCCGTCTTCCGCCGGGTGCGGGTTCGCGACGCGCCAGTCGGCGGTCAAGGCACCGGTGCAAGCGGCATGAAGTAAGCTGGCCCGGTAGTCCGCCATCTGCCCGCCCGCCCGCTTCATGGCGGCTTCGACATCGTCCACTTCACTCAGAAGGGCCTCGATTACCGCGACCAGCCGGCGCTGCTCGTTGGCAGGCGGCACGGCAACTGGGGTTGCCGCCACCTTTGTCAGACTCAGCGACGCCAGGTTCGTCGTCTGCTTCGATCCGCTCAGGAAGTATGGCCTGGCTGCTTCGTTTAGGTAGTGCGAGAGCCAACGAGGTTGGATGGACTCGTGCCGCGGACGGGCGCGAAACACGTGGTTCTGGAAGATGCAGTTCTCGATCTGCCCTTCCCAGACCCATCCTCGCCCGACCTTGTCCCGGTCACCGCCTTCGTTGAGCAATACGTCTCCCGGCAAGAGGCGAAGACGTTTGGCCTGGGCTTGCGGGACCGCAATCTGCTTCATCACGGACAAGTCCAGCCGGCCACGTTGGACGTTGGCAACCCGGAGGTACGGGAGTTCGACCAAGTCGGGGCCACGTCGCTTGGCGTCGACCGTGGCACCTCCGACGATGTCACAGATGTCCCCGAGCTTTGCCCACGCCCATCCCGGCGGCAGCGCCGCAGTCTCCGCGTCCCCCATGCTGCCCTACGCTGCCTCCGTGCCCGGCATCAGGTGCACGGACAACTCTTCCAACAAGCCATCCAGCCGCTCCGGCCCGAACAGCCGGCGGGCGCGTGGCATGCCGCCGCGCGTCGCGAACTGCGGCTGGTCCCGCAGGTCACTCGGCAGTACCTCGGCATTCGCGGCCACGGCATCACGCAGCAGGCGGAGCCAGGCCGCTTGTTCCTCCGAGTACTCTCGCCCGGCATTCTTCTCGCGGCCCAGCCACAGGTTGAAGCGCCGCTCCACCTCCGGCGCCAACGGTTCCAGCACCGTCGTCTGCGCCAGGGCGTAGCGCACCAGCGCTACCAAGTCGGTCAGCAGGCGCACGGGAGACGGATCACGCACGCGGTCGGCGCCGTTCAGGCGGCGGTACGCTTCCCAGACGCGGGCGCTGTCCAGCAGCCAGGGTGGCCGGGCCATGGCGTAGGCCAAGTCGCGCAGCCCCGCATAGGTCACGCGCCGGGCAGCATGGGGCCGGGCATACAGCACCTGCAGCGCGGCAAGCTGGTCGGCGTGGCCGTCGAGGAACTGCCGGAAGCTGTCCGCGACGCGCCCGGCCTCCTGCGCGTCGAACCCGTCGGACAGCACCCGGTCTGGCGTCAGCTCGTCGATGACAACTTCCGCCCGCTGGCGCTCCTCCAGCAAAGCACGGCGCAGTCCCGGATTGGCAGCAAGGGGGCGTAGGGCCGCTTCGCGCAAGTTTTCCGCCGCAGTGTCCGGCGAAGTGCCAGTGCGCGCGGCCTCGGCTTCGATGACGACCGGGTCGGCGCTGTCCACCAGGGCGCGGGCAAGAGCGGTGAGGGGCGTGCCGTCCGCCGCCTCCGTTAGGCGTGCCAGAGCGTCCGGCGACAGCGTGCGGCCCAGCCGGGCAAGCCGGGATGCGAGGGTGGTGCAAAGGTCCTCGTCGGTATGGCCGAAGGCGGCCCGCTCCAGCAGCTCCTTCAGGGTGGCTCCGCGGTCCCGGTCCAGCGGCTCAGTGGCAACCTTGCTGCTCTCGGTCACGCCGACCGCGTCCACCACCACGAAGCGGTCTTTCGCGCGGGCGCTGGGCGTGGCGAGGCGGAGGTCGTCGGATCGGATGGTGCGGGCGCCACGGCCCTTCATCTGCTCGAAATACTGGGCGCTGCGCACGTCGCGCAGGAAGATCACGCATTCCAACGGTTTGATGTCGGTGCCGGTGGCGACCATGTCCACTGTAACGGCGACGCGGAAGCGGTGACTGGTGCGGAAGTCCTTGATCAGATCCTGCCCGGTGCGGCCGGTACTGCGGTAGGTGATCTTCTGCACCCCGGTATCGTCCAGTTCCAGCACCTGGCGCGCGATCTCGGTCACGGTCTCGGCGTGGCTCTCGTTCAGGCAGAAGATCAGCGTTTTTGGTATCTCGCGCCGGCCCGGGAAGAGCTGCCTCGGCAGGGCGGTGCGATAGGCCTCCAGCACGGTGCGGATCTGGTTCGGCACCTCCACGGCACGGTTGAGCTGGGTGGCAGCGTAGTCGAGATCCTCGGCCAGCGCGGCCCAGCGGCGACGGCGCGTGGCGCGCTCGCGATGCGGGACGGCATACCCGGCCTGAACGCTGCCTCCCCGCTCGCCCACCTCCGTGCGGATGCGATACACGTCGAAGCCGACGTTGACGCCGTCGGCAACCGAGCGTTCGAACGGGTACTCGCTGACCAGGTTCTGTCCGAAGAACCCCAGCGTGTGACGGCCCGGCGTCGCGGTCAGCCCCACCAGGAAGGAATCGAAGTAGTCGAGCACCTGGCGCCAGGTGCCGTAGATGGAGCGGTGGCACTCATCCACGATCACCAAGTCGAAGGTCTCGGGCGGGATCGCGGCGCTGTACCCGACCTGGTGCTCGCTTCCAGTGTCCGGATGCTCGAAGCCGCTGCCTTCCTCCTCCGTCTCGTCCAGCTCCTGGCCGCGCAGGGCGGCATACAGGCGTTGGATCGTGCAGACGACCACGGCGGCATCTCGGTCCAGCGTGCGGCCGCGCAGGTGCTGGACGGGAAACTCCTCGTGGAAGAACAGGGCGCTGCCGGGTGGACGGTAGCCCTTGAACTCGGCGACAGTCTGGGTCCCGAGGTTGGCCCGGTCCACCAGGAACAGGATGCGCCGAGCCCCGGCATGGCTGAGCAGGCGGTGGGCCAGGGCGCAGGCCGTGTAGGTCTTGCCCGCGCCGGTCGCCATCTGCACCAGGGCGCGGGGACGGCTGGCGCGCAGGCTGGCCTCCACCCCCGTGATCGCTTCCGTCTGGCAGGCGCGTAGGCCAGTGGTATCCAGCGGAGGCACCGTGGCCAGACGAGCACGTAGGCTGTTCGCTGCCTGCAGACGATGGCGCAGGGATTCGGGCCGGTGCACGGCGAAGATCCGTCGCGGCACCGCCACCGGGTCGGCGCCATCGCGGAACAGGGTTTCGCTGCCGGTGGACAGGTAGGTGAACGGCAGCGGGTCGCCCCAGTGGGGATAGCCGGACGGAGCATGGGCCGCGTAGTCGGTGCCCTGCGGCGCCGTACCTAGCAGGGTGACGCCTTCAGGCTTGGCCTCCAGTACCGCGCAAGCCTTCCGGTCCAGGAACAGCACGTAGTCCGCCGGGCCGGTCGGCGTCGGGACCTCGCGGACGATGACGCCGGGACCGGCATGCAGGTTCAGCTCACCCCGGCCCTGCACGATCCAGCCTGCGGCTTCCAGCATTGCGTCGATCTTGATACGGGCGCGGGCCTCGGGGGTCATGTGGAGGCGACCAGGGCAGCGAGGTCATTCATGCGCCGGACGAACCGGATGGGCGTCCCCGGCAGGCGGATGAAGCTTTCCCGCTCGTAGAAGGACGCGGCCACCTCGTCCTTGGCGTCGAGCACGAGTGCGAAGGACGCGATCTCGCTACGGACGGCCCGCGTGATCGCGTCCACCAGCAGAACCCGGCCGAGCCCGACGCCGCGGGCGGACAGGTCGGTCGCAAGACGACCGAGCAACGTGGCGGGCAGGCGGGGGTAACGGGGAAGCTTCTTCGCAAGCTCTGCCGGGATCTCGATCAGCTGAATCGAGGTGGCCGACAGGGTGTAGAAGCCGAGCACCTTCACGCCGTCGGCCGTCGCCACGAAAGGTGCAGTCACGCGGCGGCGGGCATCCTGCCCGGCCTGCTCCCGCAGATAGCGATCGAGGGCAGGCACGCCGCAGCAGAAGGCGCCACGATCATGCTCGGCATTCAGCGGCTGGATGCGGACTTGTCCGAGATCCAACGCCGTCTCAGCCGTCCGTCATGGCCCGGTGGCGCCGAACGCTGTCGCGCAGGCGGTCACTGATCGGCGGGGGATCGAGCAGCGCATCGACGAAGGCCCGGCTTTCGGCGGCGCTGAGCACCATTAGGTCGTGAGCCTCGACGGTCCGCTTGGCGGCGTCCTGCACGCTGCTGACGACGTAATCGGTCACGCTACGGCCCTCGAGTTCGGCCGCGCGCTGGATCAGTGCCTTCTGGTCAGTCGTGATCCGGGCTTCAAGGCGTTCGCTTCGAGTGCGGTCGATAGGCTTTCGTGCGGTGTTGGCCATGACAACCCTCCACCGGCATTGTACGGCCATTTGCCGGTTTCTTCAACAGCTACAATCTAGGCCAAACTTCAGGGTAAACCCGCTCTCAGCCCGTGTCCGCTTCTGCCGAGCTGGTTCTCCACACCGGACAGTCCGGTATCGGCCAAGTCCGGTCGTACAGCCCTGGTTGGCTAGATGCCCGATTTGGATCGGTCTCGGAACACAACACACATTCCTGTTCAGGTGAGTGAAGTGTCGGAGCCGATCATGCCGTCCGGCGACGCTTGGGCCATGTCGCGGCGGCCAACGTGTTGCGTGAACAGACGAATGCCTTCGCCCAGATGACCTTGATCCAGCGCTTCCAGCAGGGCGCAGTAGACGAGGTGGCTGGGGTAGAGCTGGGCAGGTGGTGTCGCAAACCAGCGGAGGTCTCCGGCTTCGGGCGTCTCGTCCCTACCTACGACGCGCTTGCCGGGACTGCCGTGCAGCGTCGCCTGATAGCAGAGCGAGACGGAGTGGCCCCGGTCGTCGAAGATCTGGAGGAGCGCGACTGGCCGCTCGGCGACGTCCACGTCGCAGCCGAACTCCTCGCGGGCGCAGGCCGAAATGCGATGTTCGATCTCCTCTCTATGGCGGACAATGCTGCCCGGGACATGCCAACCATCCCCGAACGGATCGCTGCGCCAGGCGAGTAGAACGCCCTTCCGCTCGTCCTGGACCAGCAGGTCCACATTGACCGTCGCCATTACCTCGGTCATGAAGCGGAACAGCGGCCAGGGCAGGTTTGCGCCTCGTCCGCTCAACTTGACCAGGATGCCTTCGAGTGCTCGCAGCTCCCCGTCCGTGAGTGCCTGGTCATCGAGGGGTGTCATCACTGGCTCCTCTTTCATCGTTGCAAACGATCAGCGATCCTGGTTTGCCCCGCAACACGAAAGATGATGAAGGTTCGCTTTGGGTTGGAAGCCCAGCGCAAGCTGTGCAGCATTCCGACAAGGCCTACCATCCAGGCCCGACACGGTGACCCCGAGCAGCCGCACCCCGAGCAGCGGCGGGAACAACGGCCGCAGCAGGTCCAGGCTGACCTGTTCCAGCACCGTCTGCGCCGCCACGGGACCGGCCCCGGGCGGCCGGGCGAGGGTGCGGCAGGACCAACCATGCGCAGAATGAGAAGGGCCTGACCATGCTGCGCGCCCGCGTGTCCCGCGCCCGCCTGACCCCACCGCCGACTGACGAGACGTTGGAACCGCCCACTCGCGCGGCTGCAACGCCGGCAAAGAAGGCCACCTCCCGCTCGCGGGCACTCAGCGCGGATACGCTGGAAAGCTTGGGCGCGCGCAGGCTGGCCGAGTTGCTGATGGGCGCCGCCCATGGCGACCCCGCGCTGGCGCGGTCGCTCCGTCTCGTCCTGGCCGGCGCGGACGGAGGCGGACGGCTCGCGTCGGAGGTGGAGAAGCGCCTGCGCACCATCGGCCGCTCGCGGGGGTTCCTCGATTGGGACAAGGTGCGGCCCCTTGCCCGCGAGCTGGACAGCCTGCGCGAAACCATCGCCGGGCCGCTCGCCGCATCGAACCCCGAGGCGGCCGTGGCGCAGATGCGCCTGCTGCTCAGCCTGGGCAAGGGCGTGTTCGAGCGCAGCGACGACGGCAGCGGCATCCTGGGAGACGCGTTCCGGCAAGCGGGGGCCGAACTGGGCCGGCTCTGGGCGCTGCTGCCGGCGCGCGACCCGGTTGCGCTGGCGGGTGAGCTGTTGGCACTGCTGGACGCCGACGGCTACGGCGTGACCGACCGGCTGCTGGAGGCGGCCAGCCCGGCGCTCGGTCCTGACGGCCGGGCTGACCTACGCCGGCGGCTGCAGGAGCGGCTTGCCGCCCTGCCTCCCTCACGCGGCCGGGACGACTACGGCGGCTGGCACGGGCGGGGCGTGCTGTCCTTCCGGCTTGGTGAGCTGGCGGACCTGGAAGGTGACGTGGACGCCTTCATCGCGGCTGCGGAGGCAGGTGGCCGGGCGGAGAACCTGGCCGGCGACATCGCCGAGCGCCTGATCGCCCACGGGCGGGCGGCGGAGGCGCTGGCCTGGCTGGACCGTGCGCCGGGCCGGCACGAGGGCGAGGAGTTCGTGCTGGCGGACCTCCGCATCGCTGCGCTGGACGCGCTCGGGCGCAAGCAGGATGCACAGGCGCTGCGCTGGACGCTGTTCGAGCGGTGGCTGGGCGCCGCCCATCTCCGGGCCTACCTGCGCGGGCTGCCCGACTTCGACGACGTCGAGGCGGAGGACCGGGCGATGGCGCACGCCCTGGCGCATCCGGACCGCACCCTGGCGCTCGGCTTCCTGGTCGGCTGGCCGAACCTGGAAGCGGCGAACCGTCTGGTGCGGGACCACTGCGGCGAGCTTGACGGCAGGGACTACGGCCGGCTCCGTCCTGCGGCCGAGATGCTGGCAGAACGGTATCCAAGCGCGGCGACGCTGCTGCACCGGGCGCTGGCCGAGGACGTGCTGCAGCGCGCGTCCTCCCGACAGTATCAGTATGCCGCCCGCGACGTCAGGTCCTGCGAGGGCCTGGCACCCTTCCTGCCGAACGAGGGCGGGCTGGAAACGCACGATGCATTCATGGCCCGGCTCCGGCGGGAACACCCGCGCAAGAGCGGGTTCTGGTCCTTGCTCGATCACGCAGGGCGATGAACCCCGTTCGGGATTGCCGTGCGGTCGTGGAGCCTAGGTCAGCACAAACGCTGCAGTCGTCTGAGGCAAGCCGGGCAGGTGACTGCCATCTCTGGTGGCTCAGCCCATCCTGATCCCGCTCCAGGCTCGCCAGCACATAGGGCCGGGCGGCAGTATGGTGTGACGGCATGGTAGATGGGTGCCGTTCCCTGGGACGCCCGCCCAGCTTTGCGGAGTGCCACAAACACACGGGTGCCGCGCACGATGGCATGCAAGGGCAAGGTCACGAGGTCTTCCATCTCCTTGCGAGGGTTGCGTCGGCACGTTGCGACGCGTGGTGACACTTTGACGCCAGTTGATCTTGGGCAGGGCGTTGCTGCTTGGCTCCGACAATCAGGTTTCAGCTACGGCATGAACTGGCCCAACGCTTCCATAGCCGCGATGCTCCAATCGTCCGATGCCTGCGATCGCGGCATCGCCGTAGCAGTGTCGGCAGAGCCGGCTTGCCGGGCTTGGACCGAAGCCAGCCAAGCCGCCGGCAGTGAAGCAGGCAGCCGGCCGACCCTGGCCCGCCTATTCTGGGCTGTCCTACTCGAGGTGCCGGGCGAGGTGCTTGTTCATCTCGAACATGGTCACCCGGTCCTTGCCGAACACGCGGCGCAGCTTGTCGTCGGCCACGATCTCGCGCCCGTCGTCTGGGTTCTGCAGCTTGTGCGCCTTGATGTACTCCCACACCTTGCTCACCACCGCGCCACGCGCCATCACCCCCTCGCCCACCACGGCGGCCAGTTCCGGCGACGGCTGCAACGGCTGCTGCAGGGCGTTCGGCTTCTGGCCGGCCTTGGGCTTCCCGACCGGAGTGCCGTGCGGCGGCGCCTCGTCCTTAGTCGTCCCGGTCTTTGCGGCCTTGGTTTTCGCGGCCTTCGCTGTCGTAGGAGCCTTGGTCATGGTGTCACCTCAGGGTTGGTTGTAGCCGGTGTGATGCCGCCTGCGACCCAGCCTGTCCGGCACGCCGGCGCCGTGCCATGCTGGAGCGGCATTTTCAGGACGGCTCTGCCATGCACCGCCGCACGTTCGCAACCTCGGCCGCCTTCGGGCTGGGCGCCTCGGCTCTGCCCTCGGCCGGCCCGGCTGCGGCGCAGGCTCCTGGGCCGGCACGCCTTTCCACACTAGGGGGCGCCATCACCGATGTGCCCGGCGTGCGCGTCGGCCACTTCACGGACAGCCGCCGCCCGACCGGCTGCACCGTGGTGCTGACCGAAGGGGGCGCCACTGGCGGCGTGGACGTGCGCGGCGCGGCGCCGGGCACGCGCGAGACCGACCTGCTCGACCCCAGCAACCTCGTCGAGCAGGTCCATGCCATCCTGCTGTCGGGCGGCAGCGCCTTCGGCCTGGACGCGGCCACCGGCGTCGTCCGCTGGCTGGAGGAGCACGGCATCGGCTACCCGGCCGGCCCCGTCCGCGTGCCCATCGTACCCGCCGCCATCCTGTTCGACCTGGGCGTCGGCGATCCCGCCATCCGGCCCGACGCGGCAGCTGGCTACCAGGCGTGCGAGGCCGCCGGCGACGGCCCGCCCGCGGAGGGGTCAGTGGGCGCAGGCGCGGGCGCCACCGTCGGCAAGCTGTTCGGCATGGCGCGCGCCATGCGGGGCGGCATCGGCACGGCGTCCGTGCGGGTAGGCCGGGTGACGGTCGGCGCCATCGTGGCGGTGAACGCCGTGGGCGACGTGATCGACCCCGCAACCGGCGTCGTCGTCGCAGGCACCCGCACCGCGGACGGGCGCCGTGGGCCGGGCGCCGTCGAGGCGATCCTGCGAGGCGAGCTACCGCCGGCGTTGCAGGCCGGGATGGCCACCACCATCGGCGTCGTCGCGACGGATGCGGTGCTCACCAAGGCGCAGGCGCGCAAGCTGGCTCAGGTGGCGCATGACGGCCTGGCGCGGACCATCGAGCCCTCGCACACGATGTGGGACGGCGACACCCTGTTCGCGGTGGGAACAGGGAAAAGCGGGCTGCCCGGCAACATGATGACCTTGGGCGTGCTGGCGGCCCGGGTCACGGCATCGGCGGTCCTGCGCGCCGTGCTCGCCGCCAAGGGGATCGGCGGGCCTGGTCTGCCGGACGTGCCGGCGGCATCCGACCTCGCCTGAGCGCGGCAGGATCGCCGTCATCCAAGTAGGAACCCGGCGCCCTCTACGGTCCCGCCGCCGGGGCGCGCTGCGGTCCACAGCCTGTCAGGAACCACCCCATCCCGGCCAGCTCCGCGCCAACTCCGCGCTGGGCGTGCTGTGGAGGGCCGGGCCACGTAAGGCAGGGTGCCGCATACATGGCGGACGACGGCACCTGCATCCGTCGCAGCCAACATGCCCCATGCCGCCGGATGCCCAGGCTTGCGCGGCAGCCCCGTCGCGCCGGCATTGAAGGTTGCCCCCGGCCCGTGCAGCGTGCTGCGGGACCATGGAGAATATGCGATGCGGGACCTGCTGCCCCAGGCCGAGAAGCTGGCCGCACTGCTGATCGCGCGCGGCGAAACCGTCGGCGTGTCCGAGTCGTCATCAGGCGGGCTGGTGTCCGCCGCCCTGCTCGCGGTGCCTGGAGCCAGCGCCTACTTCCTGGGCGGCGCGGTGGTGTACACCCAGCCCGCCCGCACCGCCCTGCTTGGCATCACCGCGCACGAGATGGCCGGGGTGCGGTCCGCCTCCGAACCCTATGCGATGCTGCTCGCCCGCACGGTGCGCGCGCGTCTGGGCACGACATGGGGGATTGCCGAGACGGGTGCTGCCGGCCCTGCCGGCAACAGCTACGGAGACGCCCCCGGGCACACCTGCCTCGCCGTGAGCGGACCAAGCGAGACGGCCCTCATCCTCGAAACCGGCAGCGCGGACCGGATCGCCAACATGCGCGCCTTCGCCGCCGCGCTGCTTGCCCTCCTGATCGAGGCCACCGGGGCGCAAGGCCCGGGCTGCGGCTGATCCGGCAGAGCTGTGCGCGGTCCTGGCGATGCGATGCCCATCCGCCCCACACCCTGCGCTGCCGCGCCCCTGACCACGCCCCTTACGGCCGAGTTCTTGACCTCGCACAGGAACCAAACCTAGCCTCTGCGCAATAGGGCAAGACGGGAGGATGCACATGGATCGTAGAGGCTTGCTCGGTGCGGCAGCAGGGGCCTCCGCCGTCCTGGTAGCCGGTAGGGCGGAGGCGCAAGCCCAGCCCGCAACGCCGTCCCCAGCCAAGACCTACGTGCTGGTGCACGGCGCCTATGGCGGCGGCTGGATATGGCGGGATGTCGCCGAGGGTCTGCGCAAGCTAGGCCACCGCGTGCTGACGCCGACCCAGACCGGCATGGGCGAGCGGTCCCACCTGATGTCGCGCCAGATCACCGTGGATACGCACATCGGGGACGTGGCGAACGTCATCGAGACGGAGGAGCTGAGCGGCGTCATCCTGGTCGGCCACTCGTACGGCGGCATGGCGGTGACGGGCGTCGCAGACCGCATGACGGACCGCATCCGCCACATCGTCTACCTCGATGCGCTGATCCCGGAGAACGGCGATACCGCTTTCACCATCCTGCCTCCCGGCATGGCAGACGGCCGGCGCAAGGTGGCCCGCGAGCAGGGCGGCGGCGTGGCGCTGCCGGTGCCCGGCCCCGAGGCCTTCCCGATCCCGGACGGGCCGGCCAAGGACTGGTTCATGCGCCGGCTGCGCCCGCACCCGATCGGCACCTACGAGAGCACGGTCGTGCTGTCCAAGCCCGCCGGCGCGGGCCTGCCCGTGACCTATGTCGCCTACACCAACCCGGCGCTATCCTCGATCGAGCCGAGTCGCCAGCGCGCCCGCGCCAAGGTGGGCTGGCGCTATATGGAACTGCCGGTGCCGCACGATGTCGAGGTACCGACGCCGGAGAAGGTCGTCGAACTCCTGGCTGGGATCGGCTGAGAAGGCTGGAGCTGACACCTGCGTGCACGGGGTGCGGTCGCCCTTCACGCTGTTGTGGAACGCAGCGAAGGCTTGCCGGGCTGCAGCCGCGGAGCAGCCCGGCAAGCCTTTGAAGACAGCAATCCCCCTGGAGGCCCAAGTGTCTGAACTGCCCACCCGTGACGCTGCCCTGCTGGCCCGATATGGGGATGCCCGTAGCACCGTACCCGACGGACCGTGGAATGCCGTGCTGGCCTCCATGCTGGCCCACCGCTCCGTCCGCGCCTACAAGCCGGACGCCTTGCCGCCGGGCACGCTGGAGACGGTCGTGGCGGCGGCGCAGTCGGCCGCCACGTCGTCCAACATGCAGACTTGGTCTGTGGTCGCCACGACTGGGCGCGACGGCTACCTCGATGGGGCAGAGAGGGGCGCGCCTGAAGCCGGGAGAGCCGGCTTGATCTCAGCTGCCTGCCTCAGGGAGGCCAGCCTTGCTTCGGCGTCCACGATCTCGCTGCGCGCCCGGGCCACCTGTTGCTGCATCGCACTAAGCTGCTGTTCGGCCGCGGTTTGCTGGGCGGTGGTCTGATCCAGCTGCTTGCGGGCCTCCACCACGCGCCCTTCTGCGTCGGACGCATCCTTCTTGCCGCGCTCGATCTGCGCCGCAAGCGTCGTCACCTGCTGCTCGGCGGCGCTGCGCTGCTCGGCAGCCTGGGTAAGCTGCGCCTTGTTGTCGGCAAGCTGCGTTTCCGCCGCGGCACGGCCCTGCTGCAGGGTGTCGGCCTCCGCCCGCAGCGAACTCAGTTGCTGCTCGGCGGCGCTCCGCTGTTCGGTCAGCTGGGCGAGCTGGGCCTGGGTGTCAGCAAGCTGCTTCCCGACCGCCGCAGCCGCCTTCTGCGCGTCCTCGGACTGGCGCTGCAGAGTCGCCAGTCGCTGCTCTGCCGCGGTCGCCTGTTGCGCCGCGCGTTCGAGCTGGGCGGTCGTGTCACCCTGGCGCTTCTGCACCGCATCGGCCGCGGCCTGGGCGGCAGGAAGCTGCTGCTGCAGTGAGGCCAACCGCTGCTGGGCGTCGGTCTGCTGCGTCGCCAAGCGGTCGGCTTGCGTCCGCGCCTCGGTGATCTGGGCCTGTGCCTGGGCGGCAGCCTCCTGGGTCTGCCGCAACGCGGCTTCGGCCTTGGCGATGTCCGCAGAACGGGTCGCCGCCTCCTGCGTGAGCTGCGCCAGCGACTGCCGTGTCTCGGCCTCTTGCGCGTGGGCGGCGTCGATCCGCTTGCTCACGTCGGCCAGTTCCTGGGTGCGGGTGGCCGCGTCGCCGTCGAGCTTGCCGGCCGCTTCCTTGCTCTGCGCCAGCTTGCCCTCCGCGTCGGCGCTGGCGGCCCGCTGCCGGGCAAGCTGCTCCGTCGCCGCCTTCAGCTCCGCCTGGTCGGTGGCAAGGCCGGCCTTTGCGGCTTCGGCTGCCTTGTTCGTCTCTGCAAGCTGGGCGGCTGCAGCGTCGCGGCCCTGCGCGGCCGTGCCGGCTGCCGCGGTGGCCTCGGCGGCTTTCCTTTGCAGGTTTGCGAGGGTGCCGGAAGCCTTCTGCTGCTGGTCGAGTTCCGTGGCCAGCTGCTGCCGCGTCGCCGTCAGGTCGTTGATCTGCGCCGAGGTGCTGGCGAGGAGCGACGACCTCGATGATATCTGCGAGATCGCGACGATCCATCCGACAAGGGCCAGGGCGGCCAGCGCGAGTGTCACCGGGCGCTTGGCCTCGGCATTCCAATCGATGTTCACGGTCCTGCCCTTCCTGGTTGACCACCTGGGCCTCACGATAGCATGCCACTTTGCCTGCGGAAGCCTTGGGATGAGGCAGGTTCGCGCGGTGGCCGCCGCCGAGCAGCCCGGCCCTACCGTCGCATGATCCGCTGCCACCATCCGGCCCGCTGGCCGACGGCGAAGCCCATCTCCCCTTCCAGGGCGCGCAGGTCGAGCCGGACCACGTCGGCGAACCGGCCCTTGAGCACGAAGTCCGGCACGCTGCGCGCGAACTGCCCGGCCTGGTTGGTGTCGCCGCCGAAGCTGACCGTCAGCTCGCCCGCCCGGCGGTTCACCGCCACGCGGTCCTCGGCGTCGGCCAGCATGGCTTCGAGCTGGTCGCGGAAGCGCCGGTGCCGGATGCCGAAGTAGTCGGCAAAGCCCAGCGGGCGCGCCCAGTCCGGCAGCCCGCCCAGCGCCTCCCCCAGCACCGCCCGCAGCACGGCCGACGAGCGCGCCAGCAGGTCGGGGAAGCCGTCCGCATCCGCGTCGATCTCGGCCCGCATGGCGCGCACCTCCGGGATGAGCCGCTGCAGG